>Ga0082212_10004447_pt1 | contig 19449 bp, 11 predicted proteins | sample TergutNt197P3_FD_71548 | JGI IMG/M metagenome (GOLD analysis project Ga0082212, IMG submission 71548) | Neocapritermes taracua P3 segment gut microbial communities from Petit-Saut dam, French Guiana - Nt197 P3 | ecosystem: Host-associated > Arthropoda: Insects > Digestive system > Gut ... | reverse complement strand
TCCATGCCCTCGAACAACTTCGACGTCCCCGGCGCGACCGTGCAGTGGGCGATGAACCGCACACGGTGGCGGATGGATTTTTGCGCCTTGTAAAAAAGCTCGATGAACTGTTCGTCATCCAGCCCCGCGCTTTTTTTCGCCAGCCGCGTCGAGAGTGCGGTGTGTTCGTCCTTCATGCGGCACACCGCCTCATGGAGCAAGTCCTCCTTGTCCTTGAAATAGATGTACATGTGCGAACTCGACATCCCCGCGCGCCGCGCGATGGCGGCCGTGGACGTGTCGTGATACCCGCGCTTCAAGAACAGCGCGATGGCGGCTGTCAAAATCCTCTCCCGCTTCAGCGGGTCTGGCGGTCTTCCCGGCATCCGAACACTCCTAAAAACAGGGGATGAAGGGGACATAGGGGACAAAGGGGGCGAAGGTGTTTCTCTTTTCCCCTGTGTCCCCTAGGTCCCCTTCGTCCCCTATGTCCCCTCCGGCCATTCCTAAATGGGCGCGATTTATCGCGCCCCTACGGCATCGCGCCCCTACGGCAACGCCACGCGCACTTTGAAGAAGTGCGTGGCGTTGTTCGTCACACCCCAGGCGTTGTCCATCAGGTTGGTCTTCCCCAAAACCGTGTAAACGCGGTGTGGGCGCAAATCGGGGGTCCACTGGAGGTCGGTGACGGCGTCGCCTTCGACCTTGAAGGTGTGGATGCGGAACTTGCTCGTGGGGTCGCCGGGGATGAGTCCCGCCAGCCAGAGGTTGTAGTTGTCGGTGGTGTCGGGCAGGTTGCCGTAATAGACGCGCCAGGCGGCGTAACTGAGCAGGGCGGGGTCGCCCACGGAGGCGGGCACCCACATCACTTCGTCGAGCCAGCCGCAATCTTCGCCGATGTCGTCGAGGTCAATCTCGTCTTTCACGAAAGACCAGCGTATCGTGGTTTCGCTCGCCGTGAGGTTCAGCGTCTCTTGTTTCCAGCCGTCTTCCCCGGTGATCCGCATGGCTTCCGCGCCGTTGGTGGTGCAGATGAGAAAATCGTAGCCCGCTTCCGACGACACTTTCCACCAGAAGGACAGCGTGCCTTCGCCCGTGACGCTCGTCTCGATCCACGAGGACTGATAGTTCTCGATGGCGCCGCTCTGCGCGGCATACCCGTCGCCGTTGGAGACGTCGCTTTGCACGAACCAGTCCGCGTCGCCGCCCGTTTGCCACACCAGTTGCGGCGCGTTCACCGCCCCGCCGAGGTTGACCGCCCACCGCGCGGTGAGCGTGTGCGGGGCGATTGCGGTCACGACCGTGTTGGACACGACCTTCATGCCGTCGCCGTTGAACCAGCCGACGAGGTCGTAGCCTTCCCGCGCGGCGTCCGGCAGCGAGCCATAGACATCGCCTTTGGTCACGACCTTCGTCTGGATCGGGGGCGTGCCGCCGTCGGCGTCGAACGTGACGGTGTAGGTCGGGCGCCACTGCACCTCGTCGAGCCAGCCGCAATCCGCCCCCTCGGCGGCGGCGCGGTTCTTCGCATACTCCCAGCGCACGACCGTCCCCGCCGCGATGTCCAGCGTCTGCGGCTCCCAGTCCACCTCGCGCGAAATCTTCATCGCCTCCGCGCCGTTCGTGAAGACCGTGAGCACGTGACCCCCCATCGACTCCGACGACACCTTCCACCAGAACGTCAGCGAGCCGGGGTTCTCGAGCGTCGTCTCAATCCACGTGTTGGTGGAAATGCCGATCGCGCCGCTTTGCAAGGCATATTCGCCGCCGTGGGTGACCGCGCTCTGCGCGAACCATGCCGCCGCGCCGCCCGTCCGCCAGACCAGCCCCGGGAAGCCCAACGCCTCGTCAAAGCCGATGGACTCATACGCCCCCATGTTGACCGTCGCGCCCATGATGCGCGGGTTGCCGTCGAGGTCGAACGCGCCGACCGCAAAATCATTGTTCCCCGCGCTGACGCACGGCGACCCCTCGCGCAGCCGGAAGTCCCCGCCCGCCGCATCCGCGAACAGCGGGTCCTCCCCGATATTGCCGTCCCCTGCCGCCAGCGGCGACGTGCAGGAATTCGTGAACGATCCCAGGGCGGCGTAGTAATTGTCCGTCGCCGCGCCGCGCAAATTCCCCCAGACGATGCTGTTCCGCACCGTGCTTGACATCACCCCGCCGCCGTTGCCGTTCGACTGGTTCCCCGCCACCGTGCAGTTGACGAGCGTCCCCTGATACGCCCCGCCGCCGTAGCCGCCAATCGCCTTGTTCCCCGTCAGCAGGCAATTGTTCAGCGTGGCAAGATGCGCCCCGCCGCCGTTGCTCCCCGCCTCGTTCCCCTCCAGCGTGCAGTTCACGAGCGTGCCGCTATACGCCCCGCCGCCGTAACTCGCCGCCGAGTTCCCCGTCAGCGTGCAGTTCGTCAGCGTGCAGCCGTTCACCCCGCCGCCGAGGTCCCCCTTGTTCCCCGTCAGCAGGCAATTGTTCAGCGTGGCAGCACACGCACCCCCGCCCCAATTCGTCGCCACGTTCCCCTCCAGCGTGCAGTTCACAAGCGTGCCGCCATACGTCCCGCCGCCATGGCTCGCCGCCTCATTCCCCGTCAGCGTGCAGTTGATGAGCGTGCAGTTATACGCCCCGCCGCCGATATTGTACGTCGCCTTGTTCCCTACCACCGTGCAGCCGATGAGGACGCTGTTATTCGCCCCGCCGCCTTGGGACGCCACGTTGTTCGACAGCGTGCAGTCGATGAGAATGCCGCCCTGCGCCCCGCCCGCGCCGCCGTTCATCAGCGTGAACCCGATCAGCACGGTGTTCGTCTGCCCGCTCGTCGTCCCCCCCAGCGACGCGCAGCGGTACTCGCCCTCCCCGTCGATGAACGTCTTCCCCGCCCCCTCCACGCTCTCGATCGTGATGCGCCTGTCCAGCGGCTGGATCGGCATATACGTGCCGTTCGTCACCACGATCGTGTCATGGATGCGCGACGTGTTGACCGCCGACCGGAGGTCGTTCCACGCCGTCTCCCACGTCAAGCCGTTGGGGTAATTGTTCGTCTGCCCCGCGTCCACGTAAATCACCGACGGCAGGCACCACCCCGTCGCCGGCGCGCTCAGCGCCGACGTGTCCGCCGCCTTCGCGTCAAACGCCGCCACCACCGCATACGTGTAATCCGTCCCCCGCACAACGTCCGTATCCACAAACTCCATCCCCTCCGCCATCCACCCCGACAACGGCGCGAACTCCCCCGTCGCCGCGTCCAGGCGGCACACCGCGTACAGCACCGCGCCCTCCGCCAGCGGCGCCTCCCACGACACCCGCACCGCCCCCGCCACGTCGCGGCTCGCCGCCACGTTCCGCGGGCAATCCCTCCTGTCCAGGCGCGGCGCCCACGCCCCCTCATACGCCCCCATGTCCACCAGCCCCCCCAGAAAGCGCGGGTTCCCCAAGACATCCGTGAACCCCACCGCGAGGCCATTCGCCCCCGTGTCGATGCACGGCGACCCCTCCGTCAGCCGGAAATCCATCGGCGCGAACAGCGGGTTTTTCGACACGTTCCCGCCCCCGTCCGCCGAACCCGACGGCGCCGGCGACGTGCAGGAATACGCGAACACGCAATACTCGTTGTAATTCGACGTCGTCCCGCTCGAAGCGGTATTCCCCCACACGACGCAATTGTTCAACGTGCAAGGGACGTCGGAGGCAAAGCCACACGCCCCGCCGCCCTCGTATGCCGCCCTGTTCCCCGCCACCGTGCAATTGTTCAGCATGCAGACATACGCCCCGCCGCCCGTACTCAACGCCTCGTTGCCCGACAGCACGCAATTGTTCAGCGTGCCGTCATACGCCCCGCCGCCCACGACTGCCCTGTTCCCCGTCACCGTGCAATTGTCCAGCGTGCAGCCCCGCGTCCCGCCGCCGTAAGTCCCCGCCTCGTTGCCCGAGAGCGTGCAGTTCACGAGCGTGCCGCCATTCGCCCCGCCGCCGTTGTTCCTCGCCGAGTTACCCTCCAGCACGCAGTTGGTCAACGTGCCGTTATACGCCCCGCCGCCGAAGTACGCCTCGTTGCCCGACAACGTGCAACCCGTCAACATGCCTTCATACGCCCCGCCACCGTAGAACGCCTCGTTGCCCGAGAGCGTGCAGTCGTACAAATCGCAGTGGCCCGCCCCGCCGCCGGACTCCGCCTCGTTCCCCGAGAGCGTGCAGTCGTACAAATCGCTGTAATACGCCCCGCCGCCCCAGTCCGCCGTGTTGCCCTCCAGCACGCAGTCGTACAACACGCTGTCATACGCCCCGCCGCCCTCGAGTGCCGCCATGTTATTCGCCAGCGTGCAGCCCGTCAGCGTGCAGTTGCCCGCCCCGCCGCCGGGGTTAAGCGAACGGTTGCCCGTCAGCACGCAGTCGTACAACACGCCGCCATACATCCCGCCGCCGACGCCCGCCGTGTTGTTCGTCAGCGTGCAGTCGTACAGACTGCCGTTATACGCCCCGCCGCCGTAATAATACCCCGCCTCGTTGCCCGACAGCACGCAGTTGTTCAGCGTGCAGGCATACGTCCCGCCGCCGTAGTCCGCCGTGTTGCCCGTAATCACGCAGTTGTTCAACGTGCTCGTTCTGCCCCACGCCCCGCCGCCGTAAAATCTGTACGCGACGCCCGAGGCGTTGGCGTTGCCGTTCGTCAGCGTGAACCCCGTGAGGATGTTGTCGTACATGGACGACAGCATCGCGCAACGGTTCGTCCCGCCCCCGTTGATGAACGTCACCGACGCCCCCCCCGTGCTCTGGATGTCGAGCCGCTTCTCCTGCGTGTTGATGGGCCAGTACGTCCCCGGTGCCACCATCAGCACGTCACCATTCGCCGCGCCATTGATTGCCGCCTGCAACGCCCCCGGCCCGCCCGCCACATTAATGATCGCGGCATCCGCCGCCACCGCCGCCAACAGCCCCATAACAACCCAAACGATTTTCTTCATGTCGATTCCCCCTTAGTTGGATGAAAACATTTCCAAGAGTAGCAAACGGCAGGGCGGAAAGCGAGGAGTTTTTTTTGGGGGGGAGCGCAAATGCCGCGAGCGCAAGTGCCGGGAGCGCAAGTGCCGGGAGCGCAGGGCTTCCGCCCTGCATCGCCGTAGGCGCAAGTGCCGGGAGCGCAAGTGCCGGGAGCGCAGGGCTTCCGCCCTGCATCGCCGTAGGCGCAAGTGCCGGAAGCGCAAGTGCCGGGAGCGCAGGGCTTCCGCCCTGCATCGCCGTAGTCCCGCCGTCCCGTAGTCCCGCCGTCCCCCTTTAAGGCCCTCGTTGCAGGGCGGAAGCCCTGCGCTCCCGGCACTTGCGTCCCTTGCGTCCCCTTCACTCGCCCCTCATTGCAGGGCGGAAGCCCTGCGCTCCCGGCGCCACGCTCCCGGCACCTGCGCTCCCGGCGCTCGCGCCCCTACGGCAACGCCACGCGCACCTTGAAGAAGTGCGTGGCGTTGTTCGTCACACCCCAGGCGTTATCCATCAGGTTGGTCTTCCCCAAAACCGTATAAACGCGGTGAGGGCGCAAATCGGGCGTCCAATCGAGCGCCGTAACGTTACCGGTAGCGTTCACCGCAAAGTTCGTGATGCGGAATTTGCTCGTGGGGTCGCCGGGGATGAGTCCTGCCAGCCAGAGGGCGTAGTTGTCGGTGTTGTCGGGCAGGTTGCCGTAGTAGGCGCGCCACGCGGGGTAACCGAGCAAGGCGGGGTCGCCCACGGAGGTCGGCGCCCATGTCACTAAATCGAGCCAGCCGCAGTCTTCGCCGGTGGGCAAGATGTCAGTTTTGTCTTTCTTGAAACTCCAGCGTATCGTGGTCTCGCTATCCACGAGATTCAGCGTCTCTTGTTTCCAGCCGTCTTCCCCGGTGATGTGCAACACCTCCGTTCCGTTGACGTAGCAAACGAGAAAGTCATACCCATTTTCCGACGACACTTTCCACCAGAAGGAGAACGTGCCTTCGCCCGTGACGGTCGTCTCAATCCACGACTCCTCATTGTGCCCGATGTGACCGCTTTGCGCGGCATGGTCGCCGTAGTAGGTGACGACATCCTGCGCGAACCACGGCGCATTGCCGCCCGTTGTCCACGCCAGTTGCGGCGCGTCCACCGCCCCGCCGAGGGTGATTGCCCACCGCGCCGTGAGCGTGTGCGGGGCGGACGCGGTCACGACCGTCGCGTCCGTGACCTCCGAGCCGTCGGCGGCGAACCATCCCGTGAAGTCCCAGCCTTCCCGCGCCACGGCGGGCAACTCCCCGTACGCCTCCCCCTTCGTCACGGTTTTCGTCTGGGTCGGTGGCGTGCCGCCATCGGCGTCGAACGTGACCGCATACGTCGGGAACCACGCCACATCGGCGAGCCAACCGCAATCCAACCCGTCTTCCACCTCGCGATCCTTCTCGTAACTCCAGCGCACGACGGTCCCGCCTTCCGTAATCGCCAGCGTATCATCCGCCATCCACGGCTGGTCGCCGGACATCCCCGACACAAACACGCCGTCCACATAGATTTTCAGCCAGTCGTAATTGATTTCCGACGACGCCCTCCAACTGAACCTCAACGTGCCGGGGCACTCGAGCGTCGTCTCAATCCAGGTTTGCTCGTCATCGCCGATTGCGCCGCTTTGCGCGGCATACTCGCCGCCGCAGGTGACATCGCTCTGCGCGAACCACTCCGCGTCTCCGCCCGTCCGCCACGCCAGCCCCGGGAAGCCCAACACCTCGTCAAAGCCGATGGACTCATACGCCCCCATGTTGACCCTCGCGCCCATGATGCGCGGGTTGCCGACGAGGTCGCATTTCCCGACGATGAAATCGTTGCTCCCCGCGCTCACGCACGGCGACCCCTCGCTCAGCCGGAAGTCCCCGCCCGCCGCATCCACGAACAGCGGATCCTCCCCGATGTTCCCGTCCCCTGCCGGCGACGGCGACGAGCACGAACTTGCGACCGTGCACGAGTACAAGTTGTTCGTCACCGGACCGCGCAAATTCCCCCAGACGACGCAATTCCTCACCGTGGCGGAGTTGACGCCGCCGCCGGAGCCGTTCGACTTGTTCCCCGCCACCGTGCAATTGACGAGCAACCCCTGATACGCCCCGCCGCCGCTGCTCCCCGACTCGTTCCCCGTCAGCAGGCAATTGTTCAATGTGCTGTTATACGCCCCCCCGCCGCTGCCGCCGACCGACACGTTCCCCTTCAGTGTGCAATTGTTCAACGTGCCGCCATACGCTCCGCCGCCCTGGTTTCCCGCCTCGTTCTCCTCCAGCGTGCAGTTCTCGAGCGTGCCGCCCCACGTCCCGCCGCCGTAGTAGCTCGCCTTGTTGTCCTCCACCACGCAGCCGGACAACGCGCTCCCGTACGCCCCGCCGCCGTTGCCGCCCGCCGCCTCGTTCTTCTTCAAGACGCACTCCCGCAGTGTCCCGTAAATCGCCCCGCCGCCGTTGCCGCCGAAAGCATACCCGCCCGTCAGCGTGAACCCGACCAGCACCGTGTTCGTCTCCCCCTCCGCCGTCGCCCCCAACGTCGCGCAACGGTTCGTCCCGCCGCCCTTGATGAACGTGTTCTCCGCACCCCCCGTGCTCTCGATGACGATGAGTCTGTTCTGCGTCTGGATCGGCTCATAATCGCCCGGCAGCACCATCACCACGTCATGCCGCTGCACCGCCAAGTCCACCCCCGACTGCAAATACTTCTTCGCGTTTCTCTCCGACCTGCCGTTCCCGCTGTCATCCGGCTGCGACGCATTCACGTAAAACACCAACGGACGGCACCACCCCGTCGCCGGCGCGCTCAGCCCCGACGTGTCCGCCCCCTTCGCGTCAAACGCCGCCACCACCGCATACGTGTAATCCACCCCCGGCACAACGTCCTTGTCCACAAACTCCATCCCCTCCGACAGCCACCCCGACAACGGCGCAAACTTCCCCGTCGCCTCATCCAGACGGCACACCGCGTACAACACCGCGCCCCCCGACATCGGCGCCTCCCACGACACCCGCACCGCACCGCGCACGTCACGGCTCGCCTCCACGTTCCGCGGCACATGCTCATCCCCCGCCCGCGGCGCCCACGCCCCCTGATACGCCCCCATGTCCACCAGCCCGTTCACGATGCGGTCATTCCCCAGAATGTCCGTCGGATGCGTCGCATGGACCGTCGCCCCCGCGCCAAGGCACGGCGACCCCGGCGACAGCCGCAAATCCATCGGCGCGAACAACGGATTCCCCGACACGTTCCCGCCCCCGTCCGCCGAACCCGACGGCGCCGGCGACGTGCAAGACGACGCGAACACGCAATAATCCCCGTAATTCTCCGTCCCCGCGCTCAACGCGGCATTCCCCCACACGACGCAATTGTTCAATCTGCTCTGATTCACGGAAGCGCCATGCGCCCCGCCGCCCTCGTATGCCCTGTTTCCCGACACCGTGCAATTGTTCAGCGTACCCGCAAACACGCCGCCGCCCGTTTCCGCCAAGTTCCCCGACAACACGCAATTGTGCAACACGCTCGCGTATGCCCCCCCGCCGTAGGTTGCCTCGTTGCCCGACAAAAAACAATTGTACAACGTGCCGCTCCTCGCCCCGCCGCCGTTGTCATACGCCACGTTGCCCGACAGCGTGCAATTCGTCAACGTGCCGTTATACGCCCCGCCACCGAAGTTCGCAAAGTTACCCGACAACGTGCAACCCGTCAACGTGCCGTTATACGCCCCACCACCGTAGTTCTCCGCCGTGTTGCCCGACAACGTGCAATTTGTCAACGTGCCAGAATACGCCCCGCCGCCGTATCGCGCCTCGTTGCCCGACAGCGTGCAACCCGACAACGTGCCTTCATACGCCCCGCCGCCGTCGCCATACGCCTTGTTGCCCGACAACGTGCAACCCGTCAACGTGCTATTATACGCCCCGCCACCGTTGTTCGCCTCGTTGCCCGACAACGTGCAACCCCCCGTCAACGTGCTACCATACGCCCCGCCGCCGTTATACTGCGCCTCATTGCCCGACAACGTGCAACCCGTCAACGTACCTTCATACGCCCCACCGCCGTATCGCGCCTCGTTGCCCGACAACGTGCAACCCGTCAACCTGCCGCCACGCGCCCCGCCGCCCCAGTAAGTCGCCGTGTTGCCCGACAACGTGCAATCCGTCAGCGTACCCCAATACGTCCCCCCGCCGTAATTCGCCTCGTTGCCCGACAGCGTGCAATTCGTCAACGTGCCGCTCCTCGCCCCGCCGCCCCAGTAAGTCGCCGTGTTGCCCGACAACGTGCAACCCGTCAGCGTGCCTTCATACGCCCCGCCGCCGTCGTCATACGCCTTGTTGCCCGACAACGTGCAATTGATCAGCGTGCCTTCATACGCCCCGCCGCCGTCATTCGCCTGATTGCCCGACAACGTGCAATTGATCAGCGTGCCGCCGAGCGCGCCGCCGCCGTAACCATTGTCCGCGACGCCCGTGGCGTTGGCGTTGCCGTTCGTCAGCGTGAACCCCACCAGGACCGTGTTCGTCGCCATCGCATTGTACCCCATGACATACAGCGTCGCGCAACGGTTCGTCCCGCCCCCGTTGATGAACGTCGCCGACGCCCCGCCCGTGCTTTCGATGCGGATTTTCTTCATCCCCGAATCAATCGCCCAATACGTCCCCGGCGACACTATCAGCACATCCCCGTCCACCGCGTTATTGACCGCCGTCCGCAACGCCACCCCCGTGCCGCTCACATAATTCGTCGCGGCATTCGCCGCCACCGCCGCCAACAACCCCGCAATAAACCAAACGATTTTCTTCATGACTATTTCCCCTTCTTCAAAGTGAAAACCCTAGATTAACAAACCGAGGAACAAAAAGCAAGGAGTTTTTTTGCCGCCGGGAGCGCAGGGCTTCCGCCCTGCAATAAGGGGTGAGTGAAGGGACCACGAGACGGCGGGACTACGGGACTACCTAGAGGACGAATGAGACTTAAGGGACGAAGGTGTTTTCCCTTTATGTCCCGTAGTCCCCCTCGTGTCCCCTTAAGTCCCCTCACTTATTGCAGGGCGGAAGCCCTGCGCTCCCGGCACTTGCGCTCCCGGCACTTGCGCTCCCGGCGCTCTCCTTTCGCCCCTTTTCATCGTTCCCCGGCCAAACCCTCGTGTCACTTGACGGATTCGCGGACGTAGGGGAGATATTGCTTCGTATAGACGACCATGGACCAGACGTTGATGATGATGAGCCCGCACTCGATCGCGAGGACGAGCCCTTGCGGCAGGAACCACGGCTGGAGCGACGCATACACATAAATGACGCACGCGGAGGGGAACGTCGCGGCCGTGCGGAACTTGCCCATCCAGTTGGCGCGGCAGTCCGCGTTGTACATCGCCCCGACCGAGCGCAGGAACGTCACCCACTGGTCGCGCAGGATGTACAGCACCGTGAAGACCAGCATGACCAGCGCATGGATTTTCTCGTCCGGCATCCGCCCCAGCAGCCACAGCAGCGTCGGGAACACGACGAGGTAGAAGACCTTGTCCATCAGCGGGTCGGCCAGTGCGCCGAACTTGCTCGCGACGTTCCATTTCCGCGCCAGCATCCCGTCGTACAGATCCGTGAGCGCGGCGATGATGAGCGCGCCCGTGGCCGCGACCGCCATCCACCACTGCGCCGGGCGGTAGGCGTGGAGGATGGCCAGCAGCATGAAGAGGAACACGAACGGGACGCGCCCGAACGTGAGCGCGTTCACGAAAAGCCGTTTTGTCTTTGTTGAACTGTCCATCGTCAAAACTGTCATCTCCTAGAGTGGATAATATGAAAGCACAAACACCTGCGTTTGAAAACCAAAAAATGCGCGCCCCGCATTTTTTTATGGTCGTTTCATCCAATAGAACTGGACTGAAACCGCAATGCGCCGGGCGGCTCGCGGGGACGCTCGCCCTCCATGCGCCGGGAGCGCAGGGCTTCCGCCCTGCATCGTAAAATTGGGCGACAAATGCCGCAATTCAAATTTTCAAAAAAAAAACGTTCAACGTGCTTGACAACAGGACACTAAATCCGCTAAAGTAATCATTCATTTTGTCCCGGCGAAGGGTTTCGGATTTGGCAAAATGGCCAGCGATGAAGGGTAAAGACATGGAAGCGTATGCGGTTTTGGCGACGGGCGGGAAGCAGTATCGTGTGACTGCCGGTGCCATTTTTGAGATTGAGCGTCTGACGGCGGAGCCGGGGCAAGACGTTGAACTGGACACCGTCCTCGCGGTTTCTGACGGCACCGAGCTGAAAATCGGCATGCCGTATGTGAAAGACGCGAAGACCGTCCTCACGGTGGTCGGCCACAAGCGCGGGCCGAAGCTCATCAGCTTCAAGAAGAAACGCCGCAAGGGCTATTCCCGCAGGGTCGGCCACCGGCAGGAGCTGACGGTCGTCAAGGTGAAGGCCATCGCGTAACAGAACGGGCACAAGCCCGCGAGGGCAGTCCAAAGGAGAGTGATTTATGGCAGGTGCAGGCTCTAAGAAGAACGGTCGCGACAGCAACTCCAAGCGTCTGGGCGTGAAGCGGTACGACGGGCAGGTCGTGCGCGCGGGCTCAATCATCGTGCGCCAGCGCGGGACGAAGGTCCACCCCGGCAGGAACGTCGGCCTCGGGCGCGACTTCACGTTGTTCGCTTTAGTGGACGGGACGGTCAAGTTCCAGAAATACGGCTCAGTGGTCGCCATCCTCCCGCCCGCGCCGGCGGCGGAGTGAGGCGTGCCTTCGCCGCATCCGCGCTGTGAAGGCGAGAACATTCGTTGATCAGGTTTCGGTGCATGTCCGCGCCGGGAAAGGCGGGGACGGCAGTTGCAGTTTCCGGCGGGAGGCGTGCGTGCCGGAAGGCGGCCCCGACGGCGGCGACGGCGGCCGCGGGGGCCATGTCATTTTCAAGGGCAGCCGCAACGTGGACTCCCTCGTCGCGCTGTATTTCTCCCCGCTGGTCTTTGCCGAGAACGGCGTGCCGGGGCGCGGCCAGAAGATGTACGGGCGCAGAGGCAGCGACCTCACCGCCTTGGTCCCCTGCGGCACGGAGGTGTTCGACGAGGCGACGGGGGAGCGGCTCGCGGACATCGTGGGGCATGACCAGGAGGCCATCATCGCCAAGGGCGGCAAGGGCGGCCTGGGCAACGTCCACTTCAAGACCTCCACGCATCAGGTCCCCATGGAGCACACGCCCGGCGAGCCGGGCGAGGAGTTCCGCCTCCGCCTCGAGCTCAAGACCATCGCGGACGCGGGCCTGCTGGGCTTCCCCAACGCGGGCAAGTCCTCGCTCCTGGCGAGGATCAGCGACGCGCACCCGAAAATCGCCTGCTACCCGTTCACGACGCTGAACCCCATCGTGGGGACGGTCAAGTACCCCGACTTCGCGCAGCTGCGCGTGGCGGACATCCCCGGCATCATCGAGGGCGCGGCGGACGGCGTGGGGCTGGGGCTGGACTTCCTGCGCCACATCTCGCGCTCGCGCGTGCTGGTCTATGTCATCGACATGGCCGGCACGGACAACCGCGCCCCGTGGGACGACTACAAGAAGCTCCGCAAGGAGGTCGCGCAATACGACGGGGCGCTCCTCGAGCGCCCCTCCGTCATCCTCGCCAACAAGATGGACGTCCCCGCCGCCGCCGAGAACCTGCCGCTGTTCAGGCGCAAGACGCGCACCAAGCCCGTCCCGATGTCAACCGTCGCCGAGGGCGACGCGGGCGTCGCGGCGTTCACGCAATGGCTGCGGGAGACCCTCCGGCCGCCGCCGCACGGCGCGTTCGCCGCCGCCGGTGCGCCGCCGCCCCCTGCGCCCCCGGCCGACGACGATGCCATCATCCCCGCCGAAACCCTCAGCCACGCCTCCTTCCTCGACCTTTCGAAGAAGCCGAAGAAGCGGAAGAAGTTCTAAAGTGAAAACGCGCTTTGGGGGAAAGGAAATGCATAATTCATAATGCATAATGCTTAATGCATAATTCATAATGCATAATTCATAATGAATTTTTGGGGGAATGGTCTCACACAAAGGACACGAAGGGGACAAAAGGGGCGAAGAGGTGCACAAATTAGAAATTATGAATTATGCATTATGCATTAAGCATTATGAATTAAATTAAGCGCCGTTCGTTGAATTGCTATATGCGTTACGCACTCTTACGGGTCATCGGCCTTGTCGGCGCGTTCACGGCGGGCAGCCTCCTCCCGCAGCTCAGCGGCTGCTCGTGGATGATCCGCTACGGGCTGATCTTCATGCTCTTCTCGGTCTATCTGCGCGTCGAGCCCTCGCGCCGCATGTTCCACCGCAGCCAGCCGCTCGCGGTCGCGTTCGGCATCCTGCTGGCCTGTTGCGTATGGGGCGGGCTGGCGGCCGCGGGGCACCCCGAGCTCGCGAAAGTCGCGTTCTTCATCGCCATCACCCCGACCGGCACCGCCGCGCCCGCGATCGTCGGCCTCATCGGCGGGAACATCACCTACACGGTCACGCTGTTCCTGCTCTCGAACCTCACGGTCTCGCTCTGCCTGCCGGCCCTCATCCCCTGCGTCATCGGCACGCCTGCCGCCGGCCTCGCGGGCGACGTGCTGCTGCGCGTGCTGACCGTCACGCTCGCGCCCCTCGCCGCCGCGCTCGCCCTCCGCTGCTGCGCCAAGGGCGCCGCCGCCAGGCTCGGCGAGCGGCTCTCCCCCGTGACGTTCTACGTGTGGATCGCCATCGTCGTGCTGATTGCCGCGCAGGCGCGGCACTTCCTTGACCAGCAGGCGCACGTGCCATGGGGGCTGCTCGGCACCATCGCGGGGCTCGCGCTTGCCATCTGCGCCGTCAACTTCACGGCGGGCTATTTCATCGGCCGCCCCCGCTACGGGCTGGAGTGCAGCCAAAGCCTGGGGCAGAAAAACAACTCCCTGACCGTCTATCTCGCGCTCACCTACGCCGACCCCATCGTCGCCCTCGGCCCGACCATCTACGTCCTCTGGCACAACGCCTGGAACGCTTGGCAGATTTACCGTTTCACGCCCCGCGCCGGTGAGCGGGAGATGAAGCGTTACTAATCGCCTCATAATAGCATGGGCGCGTTTGCTGTAATTGAAAGACGGCTCACGAGGACGTTCGCCCTCCAAAACACGCAAGGTGGGGGGCGAACGCCCTCGTGAGCCGCGAACGCGCAAGGTGGAGGGCGAACGTCCCCGTGAGCCGCAAATTTCATGTCCATCCCGTTCGGTGAATTGCACACCTCAAAAAAGCTTTTTCGGCCTATTGACTTTTGGGAGAGAAAGGGGTATGATATTGGATTGCTTTTTCTTATAATAGGTGAAATCTGTTTAAAAAGGGAGGGTTTCACCGTTGGGATGGTCAGGGAAGAAGGGAAAAGGAGACTTACAGACTTATGGCGGCGAAGAACGTGATTTCAAAGAAGAAGGAGCCTCTGGCGAAGAAGGCTGCATCCCCTGCGAAAAAAAAGCCGGCATCTAAACCTGTGCCCAAAAAAGCGCCTGTCTCGGAGAAGCGGAAGCCCGCGCCCGCGAAAAAGCCCGTGAAAGCTGCGCCCGCGAAAAAAGCGGTGCCCGCAAAAAAAGCGGCACCCGCGAAAAAAGCGGCGGCCGTGAAAAAAGCGGTGGTTGTGTCGCAGAAGGCATCGGCGCCGTTCAGGAAGAGCGCCGTGCCGGGTAAAAAGGACACGCCGCCGAAAGCCGAAAGCGCATCGACGGCGAAGCCGGTCGCGCAGGAGAAGCTGCCCAAGGCGAAATCGAAGTTCAGGGCTGAGAAGCATACGGGCGGCCCCCCGAAGAAGCGGCGCCCGGCGAGCGCGACGGAGCTTGAGTTCGGTGTTGACCCGGACGGCGACGTGGACGAGATCACGCCGGAGGATCTGAACTTCGACACGGAGGAGCTCCTGAGCCAGGCGGTGGCGAGCGAGCGCGTCGTGCACCCGTACCATGACGATCTGGACGGGGACATGGATGACATGGATGTGTTCCTGGGGCACGACGAGGGCGATGCGGATGACATTTCGTTCGACGTCGGCGACGGCACGGAGTTCGCGGTCGGGTATGACGGCGAGCTTGTGCTGGACGCGGACGTGGCGGAGGCGAAGGCCAAGCGCGAGGAGCGCAGCGAGCGGATTCAGGATTTGATTAAGCGCGCGGAGAATCAGGGCGGGTACCTGACGTACGACGACATCAACGAGGCGTTGCCGGTCGCGCTGATCCGGGAGACGGACATCGAGTCGTACCTGGCCATCCTGCGCGGCATGGACATTGAGATTATCGACGCGTCTGAGGTGGAGCGTTTCCGCAGCGAGCATGACGCCAACGGGCAGCGCGCGGGGCGCGGGAGCCGGATGGATTTCTTTGACGACCCGATCCGGATGTACCTGCACCAGATGGGGCAGGTGCCGCTGCTGACGCGCGAGCAGGAGGTCGAGATCTGCAAGCGCATCGAGTACGCCGAGAGCAAGGAGCGCGAGATGTTCAACCAGTTCGGGTTCACGCCGCGCCTGTACCTGGAGCTGATCGAACGCCTCGAGATGGGCACCGAGCGCTTTGACCGCGTGGTGACGGACAAGTTCGCCGACAGCCGCGATGCCTACATGGACGGGATCGACAAGGTCAAGAAGCGCCTCCACAAGTCCAGGGATAAAATCTTGAAGGCGTACACGGAGATGTGCGCGGCGGACCGGGAGGACAAGCGCAGGCGCGCCATGAAGAACCTGGAGAAGACGCGCCACGACCTCGTGGAGGTCTTCTACGGCCTGAATTTCAAGCAGAAGATTTTGGAGAGTCTCTGTACGGAGGCGGACGAGCGGATATTCCGCCCGTACAGGAACATGCGCATCGAGCAGGGCAAGCTGGAGGGCCAGCGCCCCACGAAGAGGCGCGACAAGCAGTTGCAGGAGATCGCGCCCAAGATGGCGGCGCTGGAGCAGGAGTTCGGCATGGACCCGCAAGAGTTCCTGTCGAAGTTCGAGCAGTTGCGCGACATCCTGCGCTCGGGCCAGAAGGCCCGCACCGAGATGGTGGAGGCCAACCTGCGCCTCGTCATCAGCATCGTGAAGAAGTACATGAACCGCGGGCTCTCGTTCCTGGACCTCATCCAGGAGGGGAACACCGGGCTTATGAAAGCCGTCGAGAAGTTCGAGTACCGCCGTGGCTACAAGTTCAGCACGTACGCCACATGGTGGATCCGGCAGGCCGCCACGCGAGCGATCGCGGACCAGGCCCGCACCATCCGCATCCCGGTTCACATGATCGAAACCATCAACAAGCTGCTCCGCGTCCAGAAGAAGCTTGTGCAGGAGTTGGGACGTGAGCCGACGCCGGAAGAAGCCGCGGAGGAGATGGACATCCCCGTCGAGCGCGTCCGCGCCGTGTACCGCATGGCCCAGCAGCCCATCTCGCTGCAGAGCCCCGTGGGCGACGGCGACGACGCGCACTTCGGCGACTTCATCGAGGACAAGTCTGCGGAAAGCCCTTCAGAGATGACCGCTTACAGCATGCTGAAGGAGCGCCTGCAGGAAGTGCTGACAACCCTGGCCGACCGTGAGCGCCAGGTGCTGGATTACCGTTTCGGCCTGTCCGACGGCTACTCCCGCACGCTGGAGGAAGTCGGCAAGCAGTTCAATGTGACGCGCGAGCGCATCCGCCAGATCGAGGCGAAGGCGTTGCGCAAGCTGCGTCACCCCACCCGTATGCGCAAGTTGGAGGGGTTCCTCGAAACGCGCTAACCACAAACACCCGAACCAAGGAGGTTCATTTTAGTATGCAATACCTTATCGCAGATTGTTTCTTTCAGAAGTTCAACGTTCACACGGTGTGCGCCGCCTGCGGCGTTGTCGGGCTGGCCCTCGGCTTTGTCGCGGGCAGGCTGTCCAAGCGCGGCGGCGGCGCTGCCGCGAGGCGCCCGAAAGCCCCTGCCCGTGTCACGGGCATGGGCGACGGCTCGTGCGTCGAGATTTACGTCGGCAACCTGAGCTACGACATGACCGAGGCGCAGATGCGCAAAGAGTTCGAGCGCTACGGCGCGGTGAAGTCCGCGCGCATCATCTCCAACCGCTTCAACAACAAGTCGAAGGGCTACGGCTTCATCGAGATGCCCAACCGCCCCGAGGCCGAGGCCGCCATCAAGGCCCTCCACGACAAAGACATCTACGGCCGCAAGCTCCGCGTCAACGAGGCCAAGAACAAGTCGCACGATTAGCGGGCAGGTGTCAGGTGGACGGCATGGACAGGATGGACAATGTGCCATCCCGTCCATTTTGTCCATCTTGACCAGCCCGCCTGAAAACGGAATCCCCCATGTCCCCCGACCGCCACGACCGCACCATGCGCATCGACATCGCGCCAAGCGAGGTCGAGACCGGCAACGCCACGGCAAAGAAGAACACCGTGCGCGTCAACCGCTCATGGCGTATGCGCGCGGCGGAGCGCACGTCCTCCTTCTTCAAGCTCCTCGAAAGCGTCTATGACGCCGTGCTCATCACGGATCTCGACGGGAAAATCCTGGAGTGCAACCACCGCGCGGCCGAATTCTTTCTCCAGCCCGCAAGCCAGCTGGTCGGGCAATCCGTCATCACGCTCATCTCGGGTGCGACCGCCTCGCTCATCACGACCATCCGCGCCAACCTCGCCGACAAAAAATACACCCTCGTCGAAGCGCGGTGCAAGCGGACGGACGGCACGTCGTTTGCGGCGGAGATCGCCGTCAACACCGTTGACCTCGACGCGCACGGCCAGCTCTGCTTCTTCGTGCGCGACGTCACCATCCGCCACAACGCGCTGTGCGCGCTCCAAAACGCGAACGAGCGCCTCCAGGCGCACGACCGCGCGCGCCTGGAGTTCGTCTCCAACGTCTCGCACGAGCTGCGCACGCCGCTGACCTCCATGATCTACGCCGTCGGCAACATGCTGCGCGGCGTCGTCGGCCCCATGCCCGAAAAGGTCGTCGTCTATCTCGAGCGCCTGGAGTCCGACTGCCAGCGCCTGATGGCCACCGTGAACGACATTCTGGACCTGCGCCAGATCGAGAACAAAAGCCTCGTGCTGACCAAGCAGGTCGTGCCCCTCGGCGCGGTCATCCGCGACGGCGCAGAGCCGCTGCTGATACAGGCCGACGCCAAGCGCATCACCGTCACGTTCGACCTGCTGGAGCACGAGCTCTTCTGCCTGTGCGACGCGCAGAAGATGGAGCGCGTCGTGCTGAACATCGTCGGCAACGCCGTCAAGTTCACGCCCGCCGACGGCCTCATCTCCGTCTCCCTCAAGCCCTCCCCCGAGAATCCCGGCATGGCCCTGCTCGCCGTCTGCGACACCGGCATGGGCGTCCCGCCCGAGCAGCTGCCCAAACTCTCCCAGCGTTATTTCCGCGCGGGCGACCACGTCAGCGGGACGGGCCTGGGCCTGGCGATCTCCCGCGAGATTGTTGAGCTGCACGAGGGCGCGATGTCCTTCGCCAGCCCCGTCCCCGGCACAAGCAGCGGCACGGCCGTCTATGTCGAGCTGCCGCTCGCGCCAAAGCCCATCGTCACCGCCCTCTCCCAAGAGCCCGAGACCGCCGCGTTCCTGAAACAGAGAATCCGCGCACTCGGTTACGCGCTCGATTTACAGGCGGAAGCGCGAGCCACCCTCGCGGCGAGCGCCGAAGCGCCGCCCGCGCTGCTGATCGTTGACGCGCGCATCACCGACATGAACGTGCGCGAGCTCGTGATGCAGCTGCGCGAGCACCCCAAGGCCAGGCGCCTGCCGATCATCGTCTTTGGCGAGAAAGCCATCGCCCGCGCCGATGTCGAGCTTTACCGCCATTTCGGCATCTTCTACTTCGCCCTGCCTTGGCGCGAGCCAGACCTGCGCAACGCCCTCGCGATGGCCGTGCGCGGTAAACTGCGCTGAAAAAGCGCCCTACATCGAGAGGACGGAAATCTTCGTCAGCCCGTGCTTGCTGCACAGATCCAACGCTTGTATCAACAACCCGTGCTGTGAGTCTCTGGTGCATTTGACCAAGATGCCCGTATTCTTGCCAAACACCGACACACGCCCCAGATGGCGGTCGAGGTCGTCCACCCGCGTCGCCTCGCCGTTGAACGTGAAACCTTGAGCGCCGACGGCAATCGTCACCGCCTCAATCCGGTCGATGTCCTGTATCGGAGGCATCGGTCGGTGGGCATCAAGCTTGGACAGGATGTCGTCCTGCTTCAGCACCACGACGAAGAAAATCAGCAACTGGAACACCACGTCAATCATCGGCGTCATGTCCAGCTTCGGGGATTCGCCCCCGTTCCCTTTCTGTTTATGTCTCATGACACGCCTCCTTCCTTGATGAGTGAAATGAAGCACACCGTTTTAGGGTTCAATTGAAACACATTTATGTTTCTTTTGCAAGCTGAAAACAGGATGAGGGGCGTATTTTGTTTCAATGGAGGGCGAGCGTCCTCGCGAGCCGTCAGACACGATGCAGGGCGGAAGCCCTGCGCTCCCGGCACATGGAGGGCGAGCGTCCCCGCGAGC
>Ga0082212_10004446_pt1 | contig 19451 bp, 21 predicted proteins | sample TergutNt197P3_FD_71548 | JGI IMG/M metagenome (GOLD analysis project Ga0082212, IMG submission 71548) | Neocapritermes taracua P3 segment gut microbial communities from Petit-Saut dam, French Guiana - Nt197 P3 | ecosystem: Host-associated > Arthropoda: Insects > Digestive system > Gut ... | reverse complement strand
TTTTGGACTTCGCGCAAGCGGTACATCTGACATATTGTGATTACAACATAGAATAATGTTGTCTAAATTCACGCCGTCCAACGCTCCCGCCCTCACAATTTCGGTATAACCGCCGATTTCTGCGGGTGTGTCGTATGGGATTGCTAACCCCTCTATTACAAGCGGTTTTTCGGCGGCGCGTACCTCACAAATTCTATTCTGCATTTTCGGTTTCCCCCTCTATATTTTGATATTCGTCCGCTTTCGCGGCGTTGACATAATTCAGACTTTGCAGCCGTTTATCACCGTCCGCGACTTCGGGAAGTGATAACAATTTGCGCCCCTCGTTAATTGTCATTAAACCATAAGGCAGTAAATGCCGTAATAATTCAATCCGTGTTTTCGCGCTTGAAAATTCTAACCGCTCCCCACTAAAAATAATCTCACGCCCAAAAGCGCGCTCCCGCATAGTGAATATTTTACGCGAAAATTCAAGCGACATTTGCAACGCTAACGGCTCGATTACGCTTTCATAAAATGCCGCAAATTCGTCCTCTGAATAAGTGCTGTTTACGATTTTTTCGGATATGTTCAAATATGCGTAAATTTGATTTTGTATAGCTTTTATCTGCTCTGTATCAACATCAACAGTATTTGAGTTAATCGGTGTATAATCTAATTTTGCGTCAATCGCAATAATGCCGCCGTTGTTGTTAATTCGCATATAGTTATTAACAAATTCGTCTTTGACTTCTTTTAGTTTTTCGTCTTTTAATACTTGGTTTGATTTCATAATCCCGCGAATAGTCACGCCGTTTTTAATCGCGGCTTTTATGCCCTCGGTTTGTGCGTGGACGGTTTCAAGCGCGGGGAATAGCGGACTGTTGTCACTGCCTAACAACTCATTTTTAGAAAAATGCCGCCGTAAATGAATTATATCGTTATATGAAATAATAACGCTTTCGCCGTCTTTGAAAATGAATTTACAGTACAAATTATTTTGACTGCTCACAAACTCCACGCTTGACGGCGTTAAATTATACAATGCGATTACATCATCATTAACGCCCCTGTGAATTAGAATAAATGCGTTGTTATCGCAAAAATACGCTGTTGCGGTTTTGTACAAAAAATCATACGCCGATATATGCGGGTTTGGCTCTGATTGTAGTATTCTGTCAAGCTGACTAATCGCGGGAATTGTGCGCGGGTTTAATTTCGCTGTATGCTTTGCAATTGTGTCAACCGCACTGCGAAAAATCGCATTTTCATATGCCGCGCCCGAAAACGCTGACAGGCTCGAACGCATTTCTAAAATGCCCGCGCTTGACGGATTTTCTTTTATTACATTTTTCGACTTGAATAACTTTGATAATATATTCACTGCTTATCCTCATAAAAACTAATGGTGGGAGTGTACTAATTCACCTAATTTCTTTTTAATGTAATTTCGGCGTATTATGGGTGTATTTCAATTGCTTATAGCTTGTATAATGCACTCGAAAAGCACCGAAAAAACCGTAAATTCAAATTAGTTCTTTTAGTACACCCTTACCATTATATTTTCGCCGCGACTGCGTTATAAAAATCCGTTGTTAATGCGGATTTCATTACAAGTATATGAACGTGTCCGCAAAAATATAACTGAATAGCGTACTGTAAATGCACCGAAAAATCACTTTTTTACAAAACAGGAAATACGGTGTTTTTGCAAAAGCCAACATTTTAATGATTTTCAGTGTTCATTAAAATTAACGGATTGATTTTTATGATTTCGGCGGGTCTGCCTCCGCTTGATTTTTTATGAGTTTGGATATACCCGCGTTCCTCTAAAAATTGTAGAATTTCGTCAAGTTTTGCGGCGTTCCCAAAACGTCTTTTAACGCCTTGCCAAATCTTTTGTTTTGAAACTTCCAAACGTCCTGATTGTAAATAGCGTTTAATTTTGCGTAATAAATAAATCGCGTCATTGTTAATCTGGTCATCGCCTGCAAAGACTTTTTCAGCGTGTACTGACAAACATTCCGTAACCTTTGCGGCGTTCTCCATAACTTCAAGAGGTATCGGAATTTCGGCGGGGTCTTGGTTGTTTTCACTGCATATAAAAGCATGAAATAATCCCGCTATTCTGATTGATAAACCAAACGCTTTACCATTCCACGACATAGCGCGCTCCAATCCGTCCTCTATGCGTTTTTCGGGAATAAAGAAATATTCTGTTGCGTATTTTTTCGCCTCTTTTGTCAATTTAACCTGCTTTGTTTCGGTTATTGCGGCGGTATTTTTTAAGGCATAAAAAATTGCCTTGTCATACATTTTATTTTTCGGCGGCGTATCGCTTATCGGCTGTCGTGTTCCCGCTCTCGCGGCGGGATATGCAAAAACAATACGCCCTGTTAATCCTTTGCCTGTGTTTTCCTCGTCAAGTATGACATTTTCGATTATATACGGTTGCACACATACCGCCATTGATATAGCGGGGGATTGTAATATTTCGGGTTCGCGGCTTTTTCGGTGAACGCTGATATAATCCCCGCTATGCCCTTTCAGATAGATTTCTATATCGTCACCGCCTTGACGGTATCGCCCTTTCATGTTACTGAATACGCCGCCCTCACCGCTTGCAATAAACATACGCTCACCATTACGCGACATTAAAGTTATTAACGCCTCGGAAGTGGTATCATCTGCAATAATTGTTAGCGGATATTTATGTTCAAAATTATCAGCTTGCTTTTGAATATCTAACAGCTTTTCGCGTTTTTCGTCCGTTCCGTCTAATTCGTTTTCAGCGCGAATTAAAGCGGCTTTTAAGTCTTTGCGAATTACTTCGCTTTCGGATAATTCGTCTTTATTTTCAGAATTAAATACAGTTTGAAAAGTATGAAACGGCGCAATAATATACCGTATAACCTCGCTTTTACGTTCGGCGGGTGGACTAATTGCAACAGCATAAATAGACAACTGCTCTATATTATCGTTAATTGAAACAACATCATATTTCTTTTGATATACCGCACCTAATGCGCCCAAAACTAAAACACATGACATTTCGGGGGCAGTCTGTGTATATTCTGAAATGCTTTGTACAAAATCTTTTAACGTGTTCGGGAACGCCTCAAACGGAAACGGCGGCGGTGTTATAACTTCAATGTTTTGTATCTCTTTCCATTGTGCGTATTCTTTCGGCGGCGTGTAGTTGCTGTTCCCTGCGATTTTTTTCAAGTATGCAGTTATAGCGCGTTCCCAAATCGTCTTTAATTCTACGGCTGATAAAGGCGGCTGACATTTTGCCGACTCCTTGACATATTCACCCCGCGACTTTTCGCCGTCACCGTATTTTTTTAACATGGTAAACGCAAACGCCGACATTTTACTATTACGCTCCCCCGCCATTATTACGCCTTTTTCATTTTGTGGCGGCGCGGGTGTCGCTGTTGTAATAACTGGCGGCGGTTCGGGTTTGCTTTGCTTTTTCGGTTCGGATTTTAGACTTTCAAGCGGTAATTTAATATCCTTACTTTTGATATATTCCGCTATTGATTGTGTACCCTCAAAATAGATTATTTCGGCGGTCGGATTGCCGAAAAAGAAACGCGCTGTATCGGCGGCGTATTTATCAAAATACGAATACACCGATTTCACAACATCTTTTAGCCCCTTATATTCCGTGCTGTTGTCAATCAGTTCAATAGGGAAATAAACGTGGAATTTAGGGCGCGGGGCTTTACCGTCTTTTACTTTCATGTGGTTTCGACTGGTGACTATGTAATATTCCACGTCCTTAAAATCGGTGCGTAATTTATCGTAGTTTATCCAATTGTCGGGGTTGTCGCTGTCGGTATTATCAATGTCAAACATGATACAATTTGATTTTATAAAATTCTCGTTTTTTCGAGTATTTTCGCGGTAAAAAGCCGCCACGTTATCAAACGTGACGGCGGCTTTTAATTCCTCTGTACTTGTAATTGTTTTTTGATTGTTGTATGTCGTGGTGAAATGTTCGCCTGTTTTATCGCTGTGGAATAAGTCAAAACTACGCATAATTATAACGCTCCTAAAAATAATCAGTATGAATTAAATTCAACATCAACTATTTTTGTATTCCCAAAATTACTGCCCTCTATCGGCTCGTTACTGACTGTGATTTTTTTAATATAATTCGTCAAGAATAATCGTTTTTCACTGTCCGTCAACCCCTGCCAATTCTCTTGAAAACTTGTGACAATTTCCTCGCGGTTTAATGTTATCGGTGTTTCATCATCATTAACCGCCAATTTTTCAACTTCTTTTTTTATATACTCCCTGTCGCTGTCAAGCTGTTCTTTCAACCCGCGATAACTGTCAAAATCAATTTTACCCTTGACATAAAGGTTCATAATTTCTTTTTCTTTATCGTTATAATTTTTCAACTGCTCTTGATAATTTTGCAATTGAATTAAAGCGTTTTGTTTTTCAGTTTCTAACAATGCCGCCGTTTCATTGTCGGACGTAAAGGTATCAGCATATTTTGAAAAATATTCAATCAATGCCTTTTCAACTTTTCCCGCCGTGATACGCTTTGCATTACAATTTCCCCTTAAATGCCTTGTAATACAATTAAAAGCATAACTGATTGACTTTCCTTGTTTTGTATGGTATACTGCATTTTGGGGCTTATACTTTTTCCCGCAAATCGCACAATAAAGGAAATTCACAAAATAGTTATGTTCGGCGGGTTTCTTTGACGGCGCGGTTCGTGCGTTCTTTTCTATAAGTATTTGCGCGGCGTTGTATAATTCCTCTGAAATTATCGGCTCATGTTTCCCCTCACTCTCAAAATACCGCTCCGCATTATCAATGCAATAACGCACATTCCCCATAACATTACAATTCGTCAAAATTCCTCTAAGTATCGCGGCGTTCCATAACCCGCCCTTTTTAGTGGGTATGTTCTGCATATTGAAACTTTTACAAATAGCCGCTAATGACATTCCTTGATTGACATACATATCAAACATCATTTTTACCCTTTGCGCCTCGACTTCATTTATAGTTTGAACGCGCTCCCCATAAACGCGGTCATAACCGTAACTGACATTATTTCCCGCGACTGTGTACCCCTCACGCGCTTTGCGTTCCCTGCCAACTCGTACCCGCTCCCCTATGTTCTCGCGTTCAAATTCCGCGAATATGCCTATAATCTTGATAAACATACGCCCGCTTGCCGTTGACGTGTCTATACTTTCAGTTAAAGAATTAAAGTCACATTGATTTTGCTTGAATAAGTCAATCAAGAAAACCAAATCCGCAACAGAGCGTGTCAAGCGGTCGAGTTTGAACACAATCACATTTTTTACCCGCCCCGCTTTTATATCGTCAATCATTCTGTTAATCGCGGGACGTTCGACGATGTTTTTACCAGATATTCCCTCGTCCATGTAAATGCCGTAAATCGACCAATCTTTGACATTTGCATACTCTTTTAGTTTTTGCTCCTGTGCGCGGATTGAGAACCCCTCGGCGGCTTGCTCATCTGTCGAAACTCGACAATAGATAGCACTTTCTAAATTTGCCATAAAATAACACTCCTAATCTTTTTTATCAGACAGAGTGATATTTTCTACTTCTATTATTCGCTGTTGCTCACGTTCCTTTTGTATTCGTGGTAGTGAAGTACGGCGAAAAAATTTTAACATCTCGTTGTATAGGTTTTCGGGTAAATATAGCTTACCGTCCTCTTTTTCCATTCTGCACACCCCCTTGACACAAGGTTATGTGCTTGTTCGGGAAAAAATACCACGATTATTAAAATTATGTAGTTTTTCGTTAGTCGTATCGGATTGCAGAAAACTCTTAAATTTAAAGCGGGGTTGGAGGTTTCGCTTGCCGAGTGCGAAAACATCATTCGTAACCTTAAAATAGGTTACCCCCGAATTCCTCGATGGCAAGAGGAAATTAAGAAACGTGTATCATTTCGCAAGTACACCGATACTTGGCTCGGTCGGCGGCGGAATATTCCGAAAGTCGTATCGCCGAACTGGAGCGAGAAAGCTTTCGCCGAGCGGGTTGCCATGAACACACCGATTCAAGGAACTGCGGCAGATATACTCAAACTCGCCCTCGGACGGATACTACGAGGACTTCCCGACCGTCCGTGGCTTAAGCCGCTCCTTCAGATTCACGATGAACTCGTGTTTGAAGTCCCCGCCGAGCGAGTCGATGAGGCGGTAGTGTTTATAAAGTCGAGCATGGAGGCACAGCCGTTTCCCGAATTCAACGTCCCTATAATCGCCGAAAGCTCGGTCGGGGAGCGTTTCGGCGAAACGAAAGAGTTGCCCTAAAAATTCAAAAGCCGACAATTATATCATGCCGAAGTTTCAACTTCGGCATTTTCTTGAAAATTAATATTGACATTTCGGCGGATTCGTGGTAGAATATAAAGAGTAAAGGAAGGTGTAAAAACTCTATGACCGTACTCAAGCATAAATTTAAGGACGATATCGTCTTTAAAATGCTATTTTGTAAATTCCCGCATTTATTAAAGAAACTCGTAGCTGAACTTCTCGGAATCCCGCTTGAGAGTATTTCGGAGTTTATTATAACTAATTCCGAAACACCGCCAGAAGTGTATGGTGATAAGTTTTGCCGCCTTGACATAAACATGGTGGTTAATGGTCAAATCGTTGACCTTGAAATCCAAGTCTCTCCCGAAACAGACTATCGCGAGAGAAGTCTTTATTATTGGTCAAGGGAGTTTTCAACGGCTCTCAAGAAAAATATGACGTATTCCGAACTGCCGAGAACAATCGTCATTAGCATCGTTGATTTTGAAATGTTCGATTGTAATGAATTTCATTCTGAGTTTCATATTCTCGAAATTAACCGCCATACACGTCTAACCGACAAATTCTGTATGCACTACTTCGAGTTGCCCAAAGTACCGAAAAAAATGAGTAAAGACAATAGATTACAGTTGTGGCTTTCGCTGTTTAAGGCGAAAACTGAAGAGGAATTGAAAGAAATCCAATCAATGGAGGTGGAAGAGATGGAACAGGCTATTCAAGCGTATAAAGAAGTTACAGTCACTCCCGAATTCATGGAAGCGGAGCGACTTCGTGCAAAGGCACGTCATAACGAGTTGTCGGCTATTAATAAGGCTATAGATGAAGAAAAGAAAGAAGATATAAAAAGCTTATTTGATACGGGATTATCTTCCGAGCAAATTGCCAAAGCATTGAGGAGACCTCTTGCAGAAGTAGAGAAATTGCGTACAAACCAACAATAATCGACAAATTTCCACAGCCGAGGATACGTCCTCGGCTTTTTCTTGTGCAAACTTTTCGGACAAACTACATATATTTTCATTATTTCCCGCATATTCATATAGAAAATAGGCGTTTTTACGCCAATATTAGGAGGAAAAATACATGATTTACTGTAAAAAAGACGTTCAAAACATAGAAAACAGGGCAAAAACCGCCGTGGGAAATAACGGCGGCGTGTCAGAACGACAGGAGGTTGACGATGGATAATTTTAGCGACATCTATCTCTTCTTGTTCGTTATACATTTCACCTTCGCCAGTGCGAATCCAGTGTTCACTAATGCCGAATTCTAAAGCCACAAGGCGAATCACACGGTCGTTCACTGGCTTGTCACCACGTGCCATTGCGGCAAGAAAACTTGCAGAAACGGCAATGCGTTCTGCAAATTTGGCTTGAGTAAAACCGAGAGCAAGTCGGATTTGGTTTATTCGGCTGTTTACAGACATAAAATAAGGAATCCTCTCCATTTTAATTTTGTTCATAAGCATTAATGCCGTCTATCATAAGCAATCCTCGAAACTCATCATATGAAAGTTTCGGATTTAACGCCATGTTAATTGCGTTTGAAATAACACTTGAAAACCGATTGAGCATCAAATCTATATCGTATGACACGAGCGGCTCAGACCATTCTTTTGATGAGGTAACAACCGTTGGCACGCCGATTGCAATTACGGGACAACCGAGAATTTCACTTGATATTTTTTTGCGGATATTTTTTGCACCACTTCCCGGAAAAAGCCCAGAATCTGTAATCTGTATGGTTTTTATGTGTCTTTCAAAACTGTCGCAAGCCAAACTGTCAACAACAATTAAACAGTCGGGCTTGATTCCCGCCGTTATAAATTTGATTTGGTCTGCCGATTCAAACCCCGTCTGTGCCATCACTCTCGGAATGACAACGTAGACTCTCTGCAACCCGATTTCATCAAATTCAGGAACATTCTCGAAGTGTCCAGTAGCCAAAATACTCTCTGCCACACGAACGCCAAGTGAATCGGGGGTTACATTTTTGTTGCCGAGTCCCGCTACCATATATTTGGGGGATTTCACATCGCTGAGAAGATTTGACAGCATTTCGGTTAAGATTTTTACCAACTCCACTGTCATTTTTCCGTTATCTAACCCCTCACAAAAGAGCGTTATATACTCGCCGACAGGCTTTCCTGTTTTAGAGCTTAACTTCTCGTCAACACTGATATGTTCTATGTGGTTGGCAGTCGGTTTCTTTTTAAGTAGAGGCATTATTTCGTCCTCTCCCGTGTCTCCCGCACGGCATGAGCGACAAACTCATCGACTGTGGGAGTCGCACCTGCATGGGGAACTTGCCCCGCATAAAAATTCGTCCTTTTATATGCGTGGTCAACCGCCGCTTGGCACTCCGCCCGCACTTCCTTAACACTGACACCGTGGGCTTTGGCGACTTTTCTTGCTAATTTCCTGTTCATACTTTTAACTCCTGTTCTTTATACTGATTGTCAATCATAAGTCGATTTTCTCCGTCAAATCGAATTGTGATTGATTTCTTTTCGTTGTTTTGCGTAACCTCTACACTTGCGGAATATTCGTTTACAATCTCGAAAATAGTCACGAACCCGATTCCGACACCGTCCCCGCGATTCGGAGTGAGCGTTTCCTTGCATCGCTCCAAATCCGCAAGAACGCTCTCGCTGAAAGTCGCACCGTTGTCTTCGACTGTCAAACTGTCGCTCCCTAAGAATGAGGTTATGTACTTTTCTCGAGTTTCTCTGTGTTTATGCGAATTAATCGCATTGTCAAACATATTTGTGACGAGCGTTTCAAATTGCGATTCCGTGATGACTGCGGGGATATTCACACCTAACGAGTTGAATTTGATTCCGCATTTTTGGCAACGATTGTTGTTGGAGCGTAGAATTGTGTCGACCATAGTCAACCCTGTAGGTTGCACATCTCCGTCAACAGAATCCGCCGCCATTCTTATTTGAGCCTTTTCTAAGGCTTTCGATATTTCCTCTTTCTCGTGTTGATTATCCGAATTCATAGCCAATTCCACCATCTCACGGTATAAAATAAGTTTTTTGCTGTCAGTGTGGAGTAGCTTTTCAAGTTCAAGCTGAATGTCGCTCAACGTCAATATTTCCGCTTGTTGCCGTGATATTTTCAACTTATGAACACTTTCGTTATAATCGGTAATATTCTCTTTTTTGACCCACCAGTAAATCCCCAATCCACAGAACATAATGCCTACAATTAACAATAGAACTTGCTCGTTTGACAGTCTGTTTTCCATGCGTAAAACGCTGTATATAATCAAAGTTATTCCCGCAATCGCCGTTCCCGCACTTGTGAGATTTTTATTATGCTTTATCGGCTTTACCAACCTTGTTTTATAGATAATCAGCATAAATACAGATTCAATCGCAATAATTGAAATCAATAGCCATATACTCTCGCCAATTATACCGAGTATAAACACCATTAGAGAACTTGCCAATGCAGAAGAAATGATGTATAAAACGTAACTGACACCACATGAAATTCCGAAATAAAAGACTTTTCTCTTGAATTCAACTTTCTCAATAATTGATGCTAAGAACCCATGAGCAATAATTGTGATTACAGCATTGAGAGGCTCTATTACATATGCTGACAGAAAAAACAACGTCAATGCAGGTAAAATGATATATAAAAAAACAATAATCAATTTTGGCAGTGTAGGTTTTTTGTCGGTAATTCTTCTATAGACCATGTACGCAAAAAAGGTCAACAAAAACTCTTTAAGAAAATCAAAAATTTTTACATTACCTCCGTAAAAAAGACAATCTTCGACATTATAGCCACATCATCAATCCCTCAATTCCGTGTTATCGTTAAGATATAGAATACGGAACAGGAGGAAGTAAGAAAATGTTTACTGCATTTATTGATACGTTTCTTATAGCTATTCGTTGGGGTTAATCGCAAGGCGGGGCGGGGTGTGGTTATGCCGCACCCCCACTTACCCTTTTAATCTTCTCGGCGATGGTCAAAACCATCTGCTTGTTAGTTGGGTAGCCGAGGTCAAAGTCAATGTTGGTGGTATAGTTCTCGACAAGCGTGTCGATGTCGGTCATTCGCCACGTCCGCACAATTGCGGTTCTAATGGCACGGCTTACACTCCAGTCGGTCTTCTTGAATTTTTTCGCAATAACGGGATACACGTCCCTGTCCATAGAAATCTTCGGTTTTCCCGCATAGAGAACGGTCAAAATCGCATGGATTAAATAAGTCGTCCCGATGACATCGTGGGTAAATCCGATTTTCTCGACTTCACGAGCAACAGTGTTTTCGAGGGAGTCGTTCTGCTCTTTTTCTTCTTGAGGTTGGCTTTTCAAGCAGTTCTGCGCGAAGTCGAACACGAGGCGGGGAGAGTAGTCGGGCTTCATCTTCATGAAGATATAATCAGCTCCGAGGTTGCGGACGATGTTGTGAGTCGACTTCGAGCGGTTGTTTGTAATCACGATGATAAACGGTCGATGGTTCAGCTTGGCTGTCTTCAGCCATTGCAGAAATGCGATTCCGTCACCATCACTCTCATTGAGTTCAAGGTCGAGCAGAATAATCTCAGATTCACCACTTTCGGCGAGTTTGATTGCCTTCTTGAGACCGTTGGCAACGCTCAATTCCACCGTGTATGGCAAGTTCTCGGTGCATTTGACGTATTTGTCGCAGTGAGCGACTTCATCTTCGATGAGTAGGACTTTCATAATCGCCTCCGATTTTCGGTAAAAACTTCTAAAATTCCTTGTCATTCGAGTGGGTCTGACACGGTATTTTTCATTATAACATATATTCTTGGATTATACAAGCGTTTTCGACGATATACAACAATTATTTTTCTACTATTGGCACGGCGTTCTGTGTTATACTGTTTATAAGGTGAGCGAGATGTATGAAAAATTCGTCCGTGACCGCATTACTGAGTTGCGGTTGAGCAGAAATATATCAGAATATCAGATGAGTTACGACTTGGGAAAGAGTCGTGGTTATGTTCTGCGGGGAAGGCTCTGCCTCCTTTGAAAGAGTTGTTCAAGATTATTGAGTATTTCGAGATGACCCCCGCTGAATTTTTTGATGACCGCAGTCGTTGTCCGCATTTGGTACACAGAGCGATTAACGGAATGAGCGGTCTGACTGAAGAGGATTTGGACGTTGTGATTTCCGTGATTGGGCGACTTTGCGTTATGCGTGGGGTGATTGAGGATTTGACAACAGAGCATGACGAAACAGAGCCACAGGGTTCTGCGACTCATGAGATTGCAAGAAAGAATTAAGAAATCAAACGTAAACCTAAGTACACCGAATTTTTATCATCTTGCGTAACTCCGAGATATCTGCGTGTAACCTCAAGTGAGGAATGATTGAATATCTCAAGAAGAACTGTCGGGGAGACACCACTTTTCCAAGCGTGGTAGCCGAAAGTCTTTCTGAGCGAATGGCATGACACACGAGTTTGGAACTTCAGCGTTTCGGCGGCGGCTCGGATTATTCGATAGGCTTGGATTCGGCTGATTGCTTTCTTGGTGTTAGGGTTTTCGATGAGAAACGCACCTTTACAAACTCCTTTTGTGGATAATAGAGTCAAAGCACGTACAGCATCCTTGTTTAAAGCGAATGTTTTGACTTTACGAGTTTTCCTTTCGGTTATTGTGACACTGGTTCGTATGCGTTGACTTCCGAAATCGTAAACATCGTCCCAACACAAGCGAAGTAAATCACTGATTCTGAGTGCTGTGTGTACTCCGAGTACAACGAGGACATAATTTCGGATTTGCCCTCGGTTGAGATAATGCTCTGCCAGTTGTCGGACTTGATGCTTGTTGCGGATGGGTTCTGTTGTTGCCATATATAGACCTCCTTTATAAATAGGGATACTGCCCATGTAACATATTTGTTAATATGTTACATGGGCTTAATTTATAGCAGTGTAATGAGATTTTCTGCTTTTGATTATCCTTGATGTCGTACCCTAAAACGCCAGTCGGCGTTTCTTTTTGTCGCTTAATAACTAACTTTTTTGTGCTATGTAACATATTAACAAGTTTGTTACATTTGGATGGAAAAAAATAAAATCGCATTAGGATAAGTAGGCAAGGCGGTGTTATGACAGAGCATGATATAAAAATTCAAATCTGCGATATATGCAGGAAAATGTGGCAGTCTGGTTGGGTTGCAGCAAACGATGGGAATGTTTCGGTCAAAATCGAAACCAATCGCTTTTTGGTGACACCCACAGGAGTAAGTAAAAACGATGTAACTCCCGAAATGATTGTGAAAATCGACCACCAATTTTCTGTAATTGATGTTTGTCAATCATCTGTAAGACCGTCATCGGAAACTAAAATGCACTTGCGTTGTTATACCGAGCGTGAAGATATTAATGCGGTAATCCATGCACACCCGATTGCGGCTACTGCGTTTGCGGTTGCAAACAAACCGCTTGATGATTATTCCATGATTGAGACTGTTTTGACAATCGGTTCAGTGCCAGTAACACCTTATGCGACACCGTCAACCGATGAAGTCGGCGATTCAATCGCTCCGTTTTTATCTGAGCATGATGTCCTGTTGTTGCTAAATCACGGAGCGTTGACAGTGGGAGCAGATTTGATAACGGCATATCATCGCATGGAAACACTTGAACATTGGGCGAAAATTATATTGAATGCACATATCATCGGAGGTGCTAAAGAAATTACTCGTCAGAATATCGAAAAACTGTGTGATATGAGAGAACAGTACGGCATTATCGGACGGCATCCGAGATATAAAAAATATAGTTGATAAAACAGATGGGAGTTAAAATGAATACAAATCTAATGTCCGACAGAGAGTTGTTGGCTAACAGCTTTAAGGCTCATTCAATTTTCGATTATTTTTGGGACGATTCCGTTTTGGATTGTTTTATTGAAAACTTAGAATTAGATGTTAAGCACCAAGACCCGATGAGCGTTTATCAGAAAATATTTGAGATGCCGTTGCCAAATATGAATAAGTCAAGTGAGTTAAGCGGAATTAGTGCAAAAATTAAAATCACGCTAACTTCTCTATATGACAAGATTTTCGACTTCAATAAAGCGATAACCAAAATCGACCTTGACAGTGCGGATTGTGCTATTCTGATTTTAGTCAGCGTTATGGACGAGAATAAAAATGTCGTATTCTCAACACAGTTCAATCTCGGAAGTAATGAAGATGAAAAAATCGACACCACAGGCAAGAACATGAAGCGGTTTTCAATTCTGTTCTAAATAAATTATACACTATAATTATTAAAATTACAAGGAGTTTTGTAAAAATGTCTAAAGTCTTTTTCACGTCAGAGTCAGTTACCGAGGGGCATCCCGATAAAGTGTGCGACCAAATTTCCGATGCAGTGTTGGATGCACTTCTCGAAAAAGACCCCATGTCAAGAGTAGCTTGCGAAACCTGTGCAACAACCGGAATGGTTTTGGTTATGGGTGAGATTTCCACCAAAGCATATGTTGATATTCCGCGATTGGTTCGTGGAGTAGTCAAAGACATAGGCTATGACTCTGCGGCATTCGGGTTTGATTATAATACGTGTGCGGTTCTGACTTCCATTGACGAACAATCGCCCGATATTGCACAGGGCGTTAATAATTCGTTGGAAGATGCAAACGACACAGGAGCGGGAGACCAAGGCATGATGTTTGGATATGCCTGTGACGAAACTCCCGAGTTTATGCCGATGCCGATTTCGTTGGCTCATAAGCTGTCGAAATGCCTTTCGGAAGTTCGTAAAAATGACGAGTTGTCATATCTGTTACCCGATGGTAAATCACAAGTGACAGTTGAGTATATAGACGGCAAGCCCGCTCGTGTTGATGCAGTTGTAGTTTCTACGCAACACAAAGAGGGCGTGACTCTTGAACAAATCCGTGCAGATATAATCGAAAAGGTGATTAAACCCACTATTCCAGTTGAATTGCTCGATGATAGTACCAAATATTATGTAAATCCGACAGGGCGGTTTGTTATCGGGGGTCCACAGGGAGATTCTGGACTGACTGGCAGAAAAATCATAGTTGATACTTATGGCGGGTATTCTCGTCATGGCGGCGGTGCGTTTTCGGGTAAAGACCCGACAAAAGTGGACAGAAGTGCGGCGTATGCGGCACGGTATGTTGCAAAGAATGTCGTTGCCGCAGGGTTGGCACAAAAATGCGAAGTTCAAATCGCATATGCAATCGGAGTCGCAAAACCAGTATCGGTGCTTGTTGATACATTCAGCACTGGAACAGTCAGCGATGCTCAGATTTCCGATGCGGTACGCAAAGTCTTTGATTTACGCCCTGCCGCCATTATTGAAGCACTTGATTTACGTAAACCGATTTACAGAAATCTCGCCGCATACGGTCATATGGGACGTGAGGATTTAAATGTTTCTTGGGAAAAAATCGACAAGGTGGATGATTTAAAACAAGCGATTGGAGGATAACGCAGTGGTAACTGAATGTCAAGTTTTTTTGACCCGAAAATGCAATATAATGTGCGGTTATTGCAAACTTATAGAAAAGCAATTCGATAATGAACTCACCACCGATGAGTGGAAAAAGGCATTTCTTCTTCTCGAAAAACTCGGCATAAAGACCGTTAAGCTGATGGGCGGAGAACCCACTGTACTTGAACATCTTGAAGAAATTTTGACGTTTATAAACGAAAATACTAATATAAAGTATGCCGTTCTTTCAAACTCAATCATAAGTGATGAGCGATTGCAGAGTTTAGTCAATGCGGGACTTCAAGGTTATTTCGCAAGCGTTGACACCATAAAAGCGACATCTTCTGAAACTGATGATTCAAAGAAAAAGGCACACGCAGGGTTCGAGGTACTTAAGAAACTCAAGAAAATGGGCGTTAAGCTGTTAGGAGCGAACGTGGTCATTACTTCCAAGAATTTAGATGATTTACCCGAAACCGTCACAACGCTGTCAAATGAAGGAGTTTGGATTAATTTATGCCCTGTAATTAACGCCAATGGTGGGACTGATAGTCGGGATTGGGAATATCGCAAGGTAGTCGATGAGAGTGCTTTGTTAAGAAAAGAGGACGTTCCAAAGCTTAACGACACTATGATTAAATTGTTGCAACTCAAACAGGAAGGCTTGAGACTCGCCGTTCCTGATAATTATTTAATCAATATGTCGAAATTTGCCGTTAATTGCGATTGGCAGTGCGGTCAATTTTCACAACTACGACTCGATGCCGATGGTGCGTTAATGCTTTGCAACGATATTCGTGGTGACGTTGCCGAGAAATATAACATAAGGACGTTGACATTAGAAAGTTACGAGGCGTTTAAGAAGGACTGGCAAAAGGAAAGAGAGGCAATTAACTGCTCGGGGTGCTATTGGAGTTGTTTCTATTTTGCTGAAGAGAACCTACGGTTGGGTAGGAATGAATTTTATTATATGGAGGGGTAGGATATGGAAAATAAATATCCGCTTGAAAAGTTAACTGTGGCACTGGTTTCTCCTAATGACCCTGTGTCAGAGGGAGGTTTTGACCGTAAAAAAATACAGAGGGAAATAAAAGCTATAGATTATGACGGTGATGGTAACTATAATATTCTATACGATGTTAAACTCTGGCACGATGACCCCATGCGAGTCATTGGTGGCGGTCGTGGGCAGGAAACGGTTGATGAATTTATTGGGGAAGCAAATATTGTTATAGGGATTTTTTGTAACAAAATTGGAACAGAATACAAGGGAAGACCATCCGCTACTGTTCATGAATTATACAATGCAGTATTAAGACGAATTAGTAAAAAGCACGGAAAAAAAGCTCCTTATATTTCTGTTTACTTTTTGAAAAGTAAAAAATCTGCAGGAGAGTTTGAAAAAAATCAATTAGAATCTCTTTTGGAGGTTCATAAGTTGAAAGAAACTTTTGAGTCATACGGACTCTTTGATTATGCTTCCATGACTACTGACGGTTTGATAAAGGCAATTAAAGAAAATTTGCGTGAACACGCAAAAATATATCGTGGTGTAGCCAGTCGATATACGAAGGAATCTGAACGATTGACTTTTATCGGGAATTTGATAACTCAAAAGGTCATTGCGTATCTTGAAATGGACAGAGGTTATTCTGAGATTGCATTTAAACTTTTTGACTCATTCAAATTTGGAGATGATGTTTTATCCGAATATAGCACCAATTTAGTGTTTGATTATGGAGCATTGTGTTCCGATAGTCTGTTGTTGTTGCGTCAAAGTTTTGATAATGAGTTTGCAAATTTTATTTGCGACAACCTTGAAATACACAGTAAACAAAAACTATATCATAAAATAAGCCCTGATAATTTTAGTGATATTGCAACGGTAGTTAATGTCTATGGTGACGATGTGGTAAAAGATGCTTTTTCTTACCAATCATTATTTGCGGCTAATGAGAGTAACCTTGTGAAAAGCATAGCAACAACACTAAACGCAAAATTTTATGATGATTCCGTGCGAAATATTGATAACAAGGCATTGGTATTTATGGTAGCTAATTTGACAGAAAGCTTTTTACAAAATGTGGAAATCATGTTGTCAAAAATAGCAAGTCGCCAGTCATTGCCAGAAGTATTTCTATTTTCAATTCTTCCTATACCCAGAAGTGAAGAAATTGAACATCATATCAAAAATATAAAGGTTAGTCATCGCCACGGTGATAACTGCGAAATTGCATATCCTTGTTTGTGTTCTTGTTTACCCGCAACGAGACCTTATGTTATATCATATTTGACTAAGGAAGACCATTTAGACGATGGCGAAGGTAATGGCGAAAATTTTGAGAAGAAAGCTAAACCCGTATTTAAATTGATTTACGGCAAAGAAGTAGTGGTTGGAGGTAAAAGAAAATGATAAACCAAGACCAAATATTTGCAATACAGACCTTGCCAAGTAAACTGGTGCAGAGTATTTACAAACGTGGTTATTTTCTAATGTCCAGAAAAGTTATTAGAAAGTATTGGGTAGATATGTTTCATTTATCCCACCTTTTCAACGCTCACGAAGATGCCAAAAAGCATTACAGCTTCTTGAAAAACAGAATAGAGGGAATTCTGAAATTTCAAATAGATAGCAAGAGAACAAACACAATTAATTCTGTAATTATACCGAGGTGGACTTGTTCTACAGAGGATTTGTTTTGCGAAACTCTTCTTAATATCTGTTTTGAATTGTTTAGCGATTCAGAAACATTTAAGGGGTTAAATATGTATGAACTTTTTAGTACAGGAGGTGGTGATAAACCTTTCTACTATCTTAATCCTGTTATCAAGGGGGATATGCATGGTAGTATTAATGCTGTTTCATTTTTTGCTCTTGATATACATTCATGGATACTTGACGATTTTTTATCACAAAAAATATCTATCGCTAATGGAATTCGTATACCTAATGTTATCTCAGTCATAGGAAGGTGTAAACCGCTTTCAACACAAGCAAACAACACAGACAATAAGTGTAATTTTAGAATTGTATCACTTTTCGATGCATGGAATGAATTAGAAAACGTTGAATCGTTTTCCTATATTATGAATCCCAATTCACCGCTCCACAGAGACCTTTTTATTAATAATGTTGATGCAGAAAGTTTTTCGTTAGCAGAGTGGATAAATGGAAATAAAGACCTTGTTCCTTTTGATGATTGGGAAGAAGAGTACAATGAAATATCTGATGAATTATCAGTATCAAAGGCATTTGAAGTTTCTCTTCAATAAATTTTATAAAAGCGAGGTGATTTTAATGACAAATCTATACGTCGCGAACCACGCACTAATAACCCACAAACTGTCGATATTACGGAATAAAGACACAGGAAACAAAGAGTTTAGAGAATGTGCCTCTGAAATCACGATGTTGCTCTGTTATGAGGCAACCCGTAATCTAAAACTAAAAGAGGTTGATTTTGATACACCAGTCGAATCGGGAACTTTTGGTATGCTTGAGAATAAATTCACTATCGTCCCTGTATTGCGTGCGGGGATTGGTATGGTTGATGCAATGCTTACTTTTATTCCAAATGCCTCGATTGGTATGTTGGGGTTTTGTCGAAATGAGGAAACATTAACTCCGAATGAGTATTACAAAAATTTGCCAAAAAACATAGGGAATTCCGATGTCTTTATTGTAGACCCTATGTTGGCTACTGGAAACACAGCGATTGAGTCCGCCAATATACTGAAAAAGTCAGGGTGTAAGAACATGAAATTCATTTGTCTTATTGCATCACCCGAAGGCGTAGAAAAATTTCATAGTGTGCATAGCGACATTGATATTTTTACTGGTGCATTAGACCGCAAATTAAATGAAAGCGGGTTCATTGCCCCGGGTCTGGGAGATGCTGGAGATAGGATTTTTGGTACAGATGACTAATATTCAGCTTTCAGAAAACCATGATTCGGTGATAATCCTTGACCAGAGTCTGCTCCCAAACAAAGTTGAATACCTCGAATTGAAAACAGCGAAAGAAATGCACGAGGCGATATTCAAGTTGAGAATTCGTGGGGCTCCTGCAATTGGAATATTTGCGGCTTACGCAATGTATGTTCTTTCAAAGACATCTGAAAAGTCATTGCAAGAATATGGCGATTACCTCAAATCATCACGTCCGACTGCCGTGAATCTACAATGGGCAGTTGACAGAATGTTGAAAACCAAAGATTTATATGCTGAATGCCAAGCTATTCACCAAGAGGATATTGCTATGTGTAAGGCAATATCTGAATATGGATTGACACTTGTGAAAGACGGTGATGGCATTCTGACACATTGCAATGCGGGGGAATTGGCAACTTCACGTTATGGCACTGGATTGGGAACGCTAATATTAGGTCATGAACGAGGTTTAAATTTTAAGGTGTTTGTTGACGAGACCCGACCCTTGCTACAAGGAGCGAGAATAACCGCCCTCGAATTGATGAACAACGGTATATACACCACTCTCATTTGTGATAATATGGCGGGTGAAGTTATGAAGGCGGGTAAGGTAAATGCTGTATTTGTTGGGTGTGATAGGCATATGCACTAACTTTATATTGACAAATTAAAATTAATATGCTATAATAAACAGAAAACGCACAGGAGGATAAAATGTTTTCTGTAAAAAAATAATCACAATATTACCA
>Ga0082212_10004445_pt1 | contig 19454 bp, 14 predicted proteins | sample TergutNt197P3_FD_71548 | JGI IMG/M metagenome (GOLD analysis project Ga0082212, IMG submission 71548) | Neocapritermes taracua P3 segment gut microbial communities from Petit-Saut dam, French Guiana - Nt197 P3 | ecosystem: Host-associated > Arthropoda: Insects > Digestive system > Gut ... | reverse complement strand
AATGCCGGCAGCTGTTCCACTTTGGCATAGTCTTCCAAGTCATTGGCAAATCGAAGCAATAACACTTCTCCTTGCTCCTTAAATAAAATAGAACGACCTTTGAAAAACACGTATGCTTTCACTTTCGCTCCTTCTGCCAAAAAACTTTTGGCATGTTTCAACTTGAAATTGTAGTCATGGTCGTCGGTTTGTGGACCGAATCGAATTTCCTTGACAACAATTTTCACCGATTTTGCCTTTTGTTCCTTTTGGCGTTTCTTTTGTTGATAGATGAACTTCTGATAATCCAAAATCCTACAAACAGGCGGTTCCGCATTCGGTGATATTTCAATCAAATCCAGATTCAACGCTCCGGCAATTTTAAGAGCTTCGACAATCGGATAAACACCTTGTTCTACGTTATCTCCTACTAAACGAACCTCACGTGTACGGATTCTTTCATTAATCCGGTACTGATCCTTAAGATTGTCTTTCTTCATTCAAAATGTCTGTCTGTTTTTATATTTATTTAGTTTTTAAATGATTATTGCCATTGATTCATCTGTTTCTCCACTTCTGCATTCAAAAGTGCGGCAAAGTTAGTAATTTTCATCGAACCAACATCACCTTCGCCCTGTTTTCTTACAGAAATTTCATTTTTTTCTATTTCTTTATCCCCAATGATTAATAAATAGGGGATTTTTTTCAGTTCATTGTCTCTGATTTTACGTCCTATTTTTTCGTTCCGGTCGTCAATAATCACCCGAACATCATTTTTCTTCAATTCTTTTGCCACTTTTTCTGCGTAGTCGTTAAACCTTTCACTGATGGGAAGAATGACTGCCTGATCGGGAACCAACCACAACGGAAATTTGCCGGCTGTATGTTCAATCAAGACGGCGACAAAGCGTTCCAACGAACCGAAAGGCGCACGGTGAATCATCACCGGACGGTGTTTTTGGTTGTCCGATCCGACATATTCCAATTCAAAGCGTTCGGGAAGGTTATAATCTACCTGAATAGTACCCAATTGCCAACGGCGGCCCAAAGCATCTTTCACCATGAAATCCAATTTAGGGCCGTAGAAAGCGGCTTCACCCAATTCTATTTTTGCTTTGATTCCTTTTTCTTCGCAGACATCAATAATTGCCTGTTCGGCTTGTTGCCAATTCTCGTCCGATCCGATGTATTTTTCTTTGTTTTCGGGATCACGCAAGGAGATTTGAGCCTCGTAATCGGTAAAATTCAAGGCGCGGAAAATGATATGGATAATGTCCATCACCTTGATAAACTCTGCTTTGACCTGATCGGGCGAGCAAAAAATGTGGGCATCGTCTTGTGTAAAGCCTCTCACGCGGGTCAAACCGTGGAGTTCGCCGCTTTGTTCGTAGCGGTAAACCGTTCCAAATTCAGCCAAGCGAAGCGGCAAATCTTTGTAGGAACGCGGGAAAGCCTTGTATATCTCGCAGTGATGCGGACAATTCATCGGCTTCAATAAAAATTCTTCACCTTCTTCCGGCGTATGAATCGGTTGAAAAGAATCTTGTCCGTATTTTGCATAATGTCCGGAGGTTACATATAATGATTTGCTTCCGATATGCGGAGTCATCACCTGTTGATAACCATATTCCCGCTGAATCTGTTTAAGAAATTCTTCCAATTTCAAACGCAATTGTGTGCCTTTCGGCAACCAAAGCGGCAATCCCTGTCCGACATTTTGTGAAAAAGTGAACAATTCCATTTCTTTGCCGATTTTCCGGTGGTCGCGTTTTTTTGCCTCTTCCAGCAACACAAGATACTCTTCCAACATTTTCTTTTTTGGGAAAGTAATACCGTAGATACGTGTCAATTGCGGTCGTTTTTCATCGCCTCGCCAGTATGCTCCGGCAACCGACATCAATTTAATCGCTTTGATTGAAGAAGTATCGGGTAAATGCGGCCCCCGGCAGAGGTCGGTGAATGTTCCCTGCGTGTAAGTTGTAATAGTTCCGTCGGCCAATTCGGCAATTAACTCTGTTTTATAGGTTTCATTCCGTTCTCCGAAGAAATTCAAAGCATCATCTTTGGTAATATCCTGACGCAAAAGCGGTTCTTTTTTAGCCGCCAACTCTTGCATTTTCTTTTCAATCAATAACAAATCCGCATCTTTGATGGTCGTATCTTTTCCGGGATCTACGTCGTAATAGAAACCGTTTTCAATAGCAGGCCCGATACCGAATTGAATATTGGGATACAATTCCTGCAAGGCTTCTGCCAAGAGATGAGCGGAAGAGTGCCAAAACGTATGTTTTCCTTCTTCATCCTCCCATTTATATAATTTAAGGACAGCATCTTCCGCAATAGGGCGGGACAAGTCCCAAGTTTCTCCGTTTATTCCCGCAGCCAAAACTTCTTGAGCCAAACGCGGACTGATGCTTTCGGCTATTTGCAGGGCAGTAGTTCCTTTTGAGTATTCCCTCACGGAACCATCGGGAAAAGTTATTTTTATCATATTTTTTACTAACTGATGCGCTGATTATTAATTTTTTGCAAAAGTACTGCTTTTTTTTCAATACGGCAAATAAATTCAATCAATCTGAAGTCATTTTCTTGATAATGCTATAGGCTTCGATCACACCCAGTTCTCCGGCTTTACTTAAATCGGCAATACCTCTTGCGGTATCGCCTAAAGACAAACGGGTGATTCCACGATTGTAGTAGGCTTCGGCGAATTCGGGATTCCGTTCAATGGCTTCATTATAATCAACCAATGCTTGACGAAAATCTTTCAGTGAACAACGAATGTTGGCGCGATTATAGTAAGCAAATACAAAATTAGGATCCAATTGAATAATCTTACCATAATCTTGCATAATTTGCTCAAATTCAAAACCACGCCGGTTTTCTTCAACAAGAGATGCAACTGCTTCTGTTTTGGGTTGAGTTATTGGTGGTAAAGACCTGTTTGCTCTTGTCTGAATATTTAAACTTAAATTATACAGATCGTTGTTGTCATAGGCGTTTTCGTCGTAATTTTCGGTTTGCATCCGTTTATGTCGAACAACTGCCCTGTTAAAATAGGCCAAGATAAAATCCGGACGCAGTTCTATTGCTTTCGTAAAATCGTTTAATGATTCCGATAGATCTTGCAGAACCATAAAATCCATTGCTCTTCCGAAATAGGCATCTGCATCGTTGGGATTTTTATCGATGGATAGAGAATAATCTTCAATGGATTGAAAATGGAACTCTACTTGTTGATCGGAGATAGCAGATTCTCTGTTTATGGGTTTCAATTGTAGTTTAAGAACCATTCGGGCATTGTAATCCGAGATAATTCTGTCGAAACGAATAGTCGATTTATCAATATCTTCAGGCTTTTCGTAATAAGTGATTACGAATTGCGGCGCTAAGTCAACTTTGACCTGTCGGTCTTGAACCCTTCCGCGAATTTCATTTTTGTACGACGATTTGACTTCTTCTTCCTTGTCATAGATTACTAAACGATTAAATTTTTCAATATCTTTATCGGAACGTTCCCTCGTATTTTTTTCGTCTGTGCTTATTTCATTTTCTGTCAATTCGGAGGCGTCAAAAACACCTTTTCCTGTGATAATTTTTCCTTTTGCTTTTTCTTGTTGCAGCTTCTTTTCCAAATCATAAGCATACCAATAATCCGTATCGGCTCCCTTTAAATCGTTCATTTTCCGCTTGATTTCGGAACGGAAAAAATAACCGGGAACAAAATAAGGATATTCGGTCAAAACCAAATCCAAATCGGCAACGGCATTTCTGTAATTACGTATTTCTTCGTTTAAAATTGCTCGGTTATAAATAGCCATGAAATTATCAGGTTCATTCTCAATAACTACATTGAAATCTTCAACAGCACGCGCAACATCGCCGACCTGCGCACGAAGAAGTCCCCGATTGAACCTGCCGATCGTATTTCGTTCATCCAAAGTAATTACCGCATCGTAATCAGCCATTGCTCCACGCAAATCGTTTAAATGATATCTAATCAAGCCCTGATTGACGTAATACCCTATTTGCTTGGGCTCCAAACGAATTGCTTCATTGTAGTCGGTCAAGGCATCCTCATAGTTTTCCTGTTGATAATAGAGCATACCGCGTTGAGCATAAGTCGGCGCAAAATATTTATCCAATTCAAGCGATTTATTAAAATCGTTCAATGCCTGAATTGTATCCCCTTTTTCGGCAAAAACCGATCCTCTGGTAATGTAAGCTTGTGCATATCTGGGCTGATATTTGACTAACAAATCTAAGGTGTTTATTGCAGATTCGTAGTTTTTATCCTGCGCAAAAGCAATGGCTTTGTTTAACAGTATTTGCTTATCCTCCGGACGATATTCCAATCCTTTGGTGTAATCTTCAATCGCCCCCTTGTAATTGCCTTGATACTGACGAGCAATTCCCCTGTACAGATAGGGATAGACTAAAAACGGGTTGATCTCGATGCAGCGGGTTAAATCGTCTTCCGCTCCTCTGTAATCATCTAAATTCAACTTAGCCATTGCACGAAACAAGTAAGGTTCGGCTAAATAAGGTTTGGCGCGAATTACCTGATTGAAATATTGAATAGACAGCACATAATCATCAAAGTACAAAGCGTTTCTGCCAATTAAAAGTACCCTGTCCGTATTAATTTGCGACTGTATTGGAACAAATCCGCTGCAAATCAGCAACAACACACACATTATTTTTTTTCGTTCAATCATTCAATGACGTTCTTTTTTATTTTGTCGAAACCGTTTTCACTTTATAAGAACAATTGACGCTCCCTTTTAACATTTTGTTTAATTTGGAACGGATCATTTGTTTTCGGATGCCTGATATGCGATCGACAAACATTACGCCTTCCAAATGGTCGTATTCGTGTTGTATAACGCGGGCTTTAAATCCCTCAAATACTTCATCGTGCGGATGAAAATTTTCATCAAGGTACTGAATCCGGATTCTGTTGCTCCTCGCCACTTTTTCGTGAATTTTCGGGATAGAAAGGCAACCTTCTTCCACATCTGCCTCTTCCCCGTCCTGTTCGATGATGTGCGCATTGATAAATACTTTCTTGAAATCTTTGAACAACGGATCATCATCGGCGTAAGGACTAAGATCAATGACTAATATTCGGTCTTCCAATCCGATTTGCGGAGCAGCCAAACCGACTCCATCGGCATTGTACATCGTTTCGAACATATTGTCCAATAAAGTTTTCAAATTCGGATAGTCCGGTGGGATATCCTTGGTTACTTTCCTAAGGACAGGCTGTCCGTATATATATATAGGTAATATCATGTCCTGTTTGTTTCTAAAAAGGATTGTAATAAAATGGTAGCGCTTAACTCATCAACCAAAGCTTTGTCTTGACGGTCTTTTTTCTTCAATCCGCCTTGTATCATCGCCTGATGCGCCAAATGAGAGGTGAACCGCTCATCGACCATTTGAATTTCAATATCAGGGAAAGAACGGTGTAAATTTTCTTTAAACTTCAACACACGTTCCCTGTTTTCCGACGGCTCGTAATTCATTCGACGAGGATCGCCCAATATAAATAAATCGACTGCGTTTTCAGCAGCATATTGCTTCAAAAAAACAATCGTATCTTTACTTGGCAAAGTAGTCAGTCCTCCTGCAATCAATCTCAATGGATCAGACACAGCAATACCTGTCCGTTTTTTCCCATAATCAAGCGCAACAATTCTTCCCATAATCGGGCAAAGGTAGTGTTTTTTTGAACTTAAATATACAATATTTCTGAAATTTAGAAACTTTTATGTTATTTTAATGTATATTTGCATCACTTTACTTGTATCTGTTATGGTTATCGAGTTTTTTCTCATTCCTCTTTTATTTATTTCATTTGCCGGCTGGGGGGGCTGGATGAAATTGCTTATTCGAAATAAAACCGAATCGTTTTCTTTGACAATCATCTTAGGACTTGCTCTTTTTAGTATTTGGACATGTTTGTTATCATTTCTTACGCCCTTATCCTTATCTGTTGAATTGGTATTATTGTTTATTTCCTTAGTCCCTTTTTTATCAAAGAAATTGCGTATTTATACAGGTAAATTTCCAATAGAAATACTTCGATCGGTCTGGTTTTGGATTTTTTATTTAGTCATTATTTTAGCCGGTGTTTATTATCCTTTTCGTCCGGATCATTTGGCTTATTATAATCCGTCCTTAAATTGGCTAAATCAATACGGATTAATAACGGGAGTGGCCAATATCGACTGGAATCTCGGACAGATGTCGGTCTTTCACATCATGCAAGCCGGTTTGGATCAGACCATTGATCTTTATCAACGATTAGCTGTATTCATTACGATTTTATTTTTGGTCTATATATTTGAACATAAAACCTATTTATTATTGCTTGCGATTCCGTTTTATTTTCTATTCATTCAAGCGCCTTCGCCGGATGTGGCTATTGTTTTTCTTTCTTTAATGGTCGTGAACGAAATATGCTTTAACTACCGAAGTGATAATTACAAAATTTTGTTGCTTATTTCCTGTTTTATTTTTACAATCAAACCGGTTGCTTTTTGGCTGCCGCTTTGGATATTTATTGCCGGTTTTTTTCTCAATAAGCATGCGTTAAAAGACTATCGTACTTATTTATTACCAACGCTATTGGTTGTTATTTTTTTAGCAAAGAATGTAATTGTTTCTTCCACCCTGTTTTATCCGGTATCGCTAACGAAATTGAATACTTACTGGCTTCCGGATTTGCGAATTTTAGAAATATCCGATCAGTTGGCTTCTTCATTAACATTCTATAACAATTTCACGAGTGAGGAAATAGAGGCAATGACTTTTATTCGTAAGATTTATCTTTGGTTGTCGATCAAAGAATTACAGACAATTATCAATTATTTCATAGTAATAGTGGTTTTAGTATTCGGTATTTTTTCTTTTTTCAAAAAGAATATCGTATATCAACTGTTGTGGATCGTTATTGTTGTAAAAACCATTCTTGTTTTCAATTTTTCGGGACAATTCCGGTTTATACTTGACAGTGTTTTTCCTTTGATATTTATCCTGTTTTATTCGGTTCAAAAAATTGGCAACACAAAAATTTTCATTGCTAATTTGTTTTTTTCCATTGTGCTTATAGCGGCAATCAGTTCACCTCCATTATTGAAACGAGCGATTCCCAGTTTCAAATTAACCCAATGGATGAAAGGTTTTGATAAAAAGACACTACTAATCCCCGGTAAATATAAAATCAAAAAATATGTGGCGGAAAATATCGGGAATCTCGATTTTTATATTTCTTATTATTATCATAACTATGGCACGCCTTTACCTGCTTTTACACACAAATATTTAAAATTATACTACGATTTGGGCGTTTTTCCTCAAATGAAAGACCCTGCTAATATTCGCAAAGGATATTATGCGAAAGAACTTACACCTGCAGAAAAAGAAAAACTCGGTAAAATATTAACGTTGTATTTTCCCAATCGAGTGGAACCGGTTCAATCGAACCGATACAGTGGAAAAAAAGACGAATGAGGAATATGATTCCCATATTTAGCGGAAACTAAGCGGGCATAGATTTCTTCATTATGGATGTATCGCCAAGTTTTAAATGAAAATCGCAAATCCGAAAATTGTGCTTTGAATTGAAACAGGGAATCATTGGCTCCACCGACACCACCTCCTAAATGCAACCATTTCTCGCTTTTCTCAATAGCGTCTATCCGAATACAATCCCAAACCAATTTTAATGGACTCCACCGGAGGTATTCATTCCGAGTGGCGCTCAAATGCGGTTGAACTACACCGTTACACGTAGTAAACAGTGAACCGCTAATTGCCTGGTCTTCATGATAAGCTAAAAACAGGGAAGAAGGTAGTTCTTCCATAAACCGGTAAAAATATTCGTTCGAAAAATGATACATTGTCGAAGCATTTACCCGTTTCATATTTTCTCTGTATATTTCTACAAACCGATCTATTTCCTCTCGTGTTTGTACTTTTCTTACAAGAATATTTCGTCTTTTCAGCCGATTGATGTGATTTTTTACCGAATGGGAATATTGTCTTCTTTGTTCCCGTTCCGGAAAACTCAAATCAATTCCAACCGTCTGATTGGTATCAACAATTTCTCCCAAACCGAAAAAAAAGAATTCTTGATTACTAAAAAGCGGATGTAAGCGAGAGAAAGCAGAAACAATATTATGTAAACTTAAAAAGCGCAGAAAATCTTTTTGAAAATCTTTCACTGCTTGTATATTCGGGTTTTCTCTGTTGGACAATGGTCCTGCATATCCATATACGGAGGTGAGATCGTTGTATGCCGTTCCCTCAATGGGCCGTAGAATAACCGGAAAAGCCAAGGAAGTATTTCCTGAAGAAAAATAAAACAACAACGATTGCCCCGAATGTTCCAATTGGTGATATTCAGCTAAATGATAGAAATCGAACCGGTTCATGGAACGGATAATTTCATTCCATTGTTTATTTTGATCCAGCGATAAGACTTTAAACATCAATAAGCATTTTTATCTCCTTTGAACATATTCAAAATGGTAATCACTACAATTTTCAGATCTAAGATAAAAGACCAGTTTTCGAGATACCAAACGTCATATCTTACTCTGCCTTCCATTTGTTCCGTAGTCTTTGTTTCTCCTCTATATCCATTCACTTGAGCCCAACCGCTGATACCCGGCTTGATCAGATGACGTACCATATATTTATCAATAAAGGATGAATACAATTCCGTATGTTTCAACATGTGCGGCCGAGGGCCAATCACACTCATATCTCCTATTAGAACATTGTAGAACTGAGGAATTTCATCCAAGTTTGAGCGTCTTAAAAATTGCCCGATTCGTGTTGTCCTCGGATCGCCTTTTTCAGCCTGCTTTTCATCGGCTTCTTCGCTCTTCACCATGGAGCGAAACTTGTAGCAATCAAAAGTAGTCCCATAAATTCCGGTTCGGGTTTGTTTAAAAATTATCGGACCGGAAGACGATAATTTAATTAAAATTCCAAAAATAACGTAAAATATTGGAAATAAAGTAACTAAAAAACAAAAAGAAAACACAATATCAAACGCTCTTTTCACGATTTGATTAGGAATGAATTGTAACGGCTCTGAACGCACAGCCATAATCGGCACAGATTCGATGCTCGCTAAATCCAATCGTTTTTTGACATACCGAGAAAATTCAGGGACAATATAAAACCGAACCATGTTTTTCTCTGCAAAATTAAACATTCGTATGATTTTTTCATCTTGCGAGTTAGGTAAGGTGCAATATATCTCGTCAATATTGTTTTTCAACGCATACGCTTCTACTTCATGTGTCATACCCAAATAGTTTGGCAAAGAATTTTTTAATAAAACATTATCATCAAAAAATCCATATATATTATATCCGTATGCCATTTCCTTTTTCATTTCTGCATAAAGATTCATTCCGTTTTTTCCGGCTCCGACAATAATCACTCGTTTATAATTATGCCCTTTTCTACGATAAATTTTCAATGACTCTCTGGCTAATATACGCCATGCGGTAAACGATATAAACAGCAACAAATAATAGTAAACAACAAAGTAAAGAGGGAGAACATCTTTCTCTGATTTTAAGAAAAAAAGACAGGCAGTAAAAATAATGGAATGTAATGCAATGAGCGATAAAGCACGCTGAACAACCTTATCCGTAAACATTACCGGCTGATAGATTCTGACGGGAACAAAATAGACTGCGAAAATATAACTAAAATTAAGCAGTAAATAAACAAATCTCCAATTAATATTTATATATTCTGTTTCATAAATTTTAAGCCAACTATACACTAAAAAAAACAGAATATTGATTAACAATATATCCCCCAGAATAACTAACCATTTTATTAAAAACCCGTACCTGCTTTTACTAATCATACTTTTTCAGATCATGTACGTCATTAATGAATCTTTTTCTCTTTTCGGGATGCAAATTTAACCTTTATAAAGTAAATTTCAAAAAAAAAGCGTCCGAATCGGACGCTTTTTTTAATTTACCATCAGTTTTTTATTGAGCACTCATGATAACTACACGGTTCCAATCGTTCTTCTGATAGGGTTGAACTGTATCACCACTCCAATCAACAACGATTTTATCCGAAGGAACGTTGTATTTCGTGGTAAGTTCTTTAGCAACTGCTTTCGCACGTCTTTCAGAAAGAGCCAAGTTGATTCTGCTATTACCCGTACCTTTATCTGCATAACCAATCACTTTAATTTTTTCACCTGTTTCCTTGATGAAATTGGCTGTATTGAAGATACTAATTTGTTGGTTATTATCAACAACCGAACTGTTTATGCGGAAAAATACCACATTCGGCACATAGTTGATTACAGAAGCCGGTTGAACCACCGGAGGAGCGACAGGCGGGCATTCCGGACAAGAAACCGGACGTCTCGACAATGTTTCATTTTCTCTACGCAATGCATTGATTTTTGAATTCAAATCATCGATCAATGCATAATCCATCGGTTCAATTACTTCGAACGTGGTTTTGCCTAAATTGAAGGTAAGACCTCCCATTGCATGAACAATGTGGTCGTTTTCACCCTTGCTGGTTATACGATCGAAATAATCTCCTACATAGGTAACACCAAGATCAAAGTCTAAATTCACACGGGCACCCAAACGGAATCCAAACTGAAGACCGCCATTGATAGAAAACGCATCAGAATAACGGTCAATATCATAATATCGACCAGTATTTGGTGTGTATTGTGGTTGTTTCACTCCACTGGGAGCAAATCTGTGGGCCCAACCTATACCTGCATAAGGGGTAAAATTGAAAAGTTTGGTGGGCTTATATACTCCCCAATAATTCGCTAAATTCCACATACCATCGAAATGTACATTGACATAATCATTGGCATTTTCATAAATAGGACGGCCATTTACCCTGTCTTCAATAACATGGCTATTCACTGTTAAGCCTTGACCTTTCACACGAAATCCCCAATAAGGGCTAACCCATTTTCCAATAGATGCAGTCCCAATAAGCGAAACGCGATCCATTAATCCCAAACCATCAATGCTTTGATTGACGTTATAAACCTGACCTCCCGCGCCGAGATTGATAAACCAATTGCTCCCAAATCCATTGCGTTTAAAATGGGTTTTGTTGCCGGGCAGTTGGCTCTCGTAAATTTGGGTTTCCTGTGCAAAGATGGAGGCAGAAAAACCCATTAATAAACTAAGTAAAAAAATCTTTGTTCTCATAATCATAAAACAATTAAATTATAAAATTTTGTATCAACTTTTTTTTCCTTAACAAATATAACTAAGACATACCATAAAAACCGCCTCAAATATAGAGATAAATTATCATATAAACAAAAAAAAATTAATTTTTATTAAAAAAAAACTATTTTTTTTATATTATCCGCATTTCAACGCGTAAAATAGCACAAAAACGCACGCTTTTCTCAGTTTTTTTTATTCAAAATAATTCAATATCCGGTAACCTCCTGCTCTCAGGTATGCTTCTTTTTTCATCTCTTTAATATCATGCTGCATCATATCTTCAATCAACATATCCAAGTCATATTGGGGCTCCCACGAAAGTTTGGTACGGGCTTTTGCGGCATCTCCGATTAACGAATCAACCTCAGTAGGTCGAAAATATTTGGGATCGATTTTAACTACGGTTTCTCCTATTCTTCCTTGTATTTTTTTCAAAAACGCTTCCCCTACCCTTTCAACAAATAAATCGGTATGAATTTCTGCAATTTTTCCGATTTCGTGGATACCTGTTCCAAAAAACTCCACAGTCAGCCCAATCTTTTCAAACGATTTACAAATGAAATTTCGAATCGTAGTGGTTACACCGGTAGCAATTACATAATCGTCCGGAGCATCTTGCTGTAAAATCAGATACATTGCCTTGACATAATCTTTTGCATGCCCCCAATCGCGTTTGCTTGAAATATTACCCATATACACTTCGTTTTGTATGCCCAAGGCAATGCGGGAAATAGCGCGTGTTACCTTTCTCGTCACGAAAGTTTCACCACGAAATGGAGATTCGTGATTGAACATAATACCATTGCAGGCAAACATTTGGTAAGCCTCTCTGTAATTTACCGTAATCCAGTAGGCATACATTTTTGCTACGGCATACGGACTTCGCGGGTAGAAAGGAGTGGTTTCTTTTTGTGGCACTTCCTGTACCAAACCATACAGTTCCGAAGTGGAAGCCTGATAAATACGGGTTTTCGATGCCATATCCAACAGACGAACCGCTTCAAGAATGCGTAAAGTCCCCAACCCATCGACATTTGCCGTATATTCGGGTGTGTCGAAACTGACTTTCACGTGACTTTGAGCGGCCAAATTATAGATTTCATCCGGTTGAACTTCCGCTATGATGCGGGTGATGTTCATCGAATCGGTCATATCTCCATAATGCAGAATCAGATTCCGGCTTTCCAAATGCGGGTCTTGGTATAAATGGTCAATACGATCCGTATTAAACAAAGAAGACCGCCGCTTGATTCCATGCACGGTATAGCCTTTCTTGATCAGATATTCCGATAAATACGCGCCGTCTTGTCCTGTAATACCTGTGATTAATGCTGTTTTACTCATAATGCATACCAATTATATAATTTCTCTACTCCTTCCTCAATGTCTATGCGATGTTTCCAGCCCAAACGATGCAACTGAGAGGGATCTGTTAATTTTCGCATAGTTCCATCGGGCTTGCCTGCGTTAAAAACCAATCTGCCTTCGTAACTCAAGGTCTTTGCAATGAGTTGCGCCAGTTGAGCAATGGAAATTTCTTTTCCTGTACCTATATTAATATGTGTATTCCGCACTTCTTTTCCTTCCGGCATCAAATCTTTAAAATCAACATGCTCCATTATATATATGCAAGCATCAGCCATATCTTCGCTCCACAGAAATTCCCGCATGGGTTTTCCGGTTCCCCATATTTCTACACCCTCTTTTTTGATTCCGTATTTATTTAATTTGTCAATGATAAGGTCGTCCGATGCTGTTCCCGAAATTCCCTCCACCGGCAAGCGGTCAAAATCTTTCCGAATGGCATTCCAATCATTATCCATCAAATATTTAGCCAAGAGAATTTTCCGCAGAAGAGCCGGTAAAACGTGCGATTTTTCCAAATCAAAATTGTCGTTGGGTCCGTATAAATTGGTGGGCATTACGGCAATGAAATTGGTTCCGTACTGGATATTATAACTTTCACACATTTTTATACCCGCAATTTTCGCAATGGCGTATGGTTCGTTAGTATATTCCAAAGATGAAGTCAATAGACAATTTTCCGGCATCGGTTGAGGAGCATCACAGGGATAGATACAAGTGGAACCCAAAAAGAGCAATTTTTTAACATCATTTAAATACGATGCGTGGATAACGTTGTTTTGTATTTGCAGGTTTTCATAAATAAACTGACCGCGATAGGTATTATTCGCTACAATACCGCCTACTTTGGCTGCCGCAAGAATTACATAGTCCGGTTTTTCTTTTTCAAAAAAATCAAACACATCCGCTTGATTCCGCAAATCTAATTCTGAAATATCTCTTAATAAGAAATTCTTATATCCTTTGGATTGCAGATTCTTTAATATCGCTGAACCTACCAAACCCATATGACCGGCCACATATATTTTTCCGTTTTTATCCATTTACTTTATCCGTAATTTTTCAAACAATCATTTATTAATGAGGCAATACGTATGATGTCATCGTCCGTTAAAATCGAACTCGAAGGTAAACACAAACCCCTTGTAAAAAGAGATTCCCCAAATTTCTCTCCATAATACGGTGAATCTTTATAAAGAGGCTGCAAGTGCATGGGCTTCCATACCGGTCGGGATTCTATTTGGTTCATTTCCAAGTGTTTTATTACAGCATTTCTCAAAAATTCATTCGGGAATAAGACGGCAGTCAGCCAATAATTGGAAAAATATTGCGGCGGTGCGTTTTGAAACCCCAACTCCGGACGCATCGCTAACTCCGAGAGGTAGAGTGCGTTAATCTCTCTTCGCCGTTCGACATACTTCTGCAAAACTTCCATTTGTGCCAAGCCAACCGCAGCACAAATATTACTCAAGTTGTAGTTATATCCCAATTGGGAATGTTGGTAATGCGGAGCAACATCTTTTGCTTGCCCCGACAAAAAACGAATGACGGCAGCGTGTGCCTCATCGCGACATATCAAAGCCCCGCCGGTCGATGCCGTAATGATTTTATTGCCATTGAACGACAAATATCCACAATCGCCAAATGTCGAGCAGTATTTCTTTTGATTGTCTATTTCTATGTAAGAACCCAATGCTTCAGCCGCATCTTCAATCAACGGAATTTCATATTTGGAGGCAATTTGCGATAATTCCGGCAGGCGGGAAGGCATTCCGTATAAATCGACCGCTACAATGGCTTTTGGTTTTTTGCCTGTTTTTTTTATCCGGTCTGTGATGGTTTCTTCCAATAAATCGGGAGAGATATTCCATGTATCTTTTTCGCTATCAACCAATATAGGTATTGCCCTTACATATTTCACCGGATTGATGGTAGCAACAAAAGTCAAATCTTGACAGATAATTTCATCGCCGGATTCAACGCCCAACTCAATCAAAGCGAGATGCAGGGCAGCGGTTCCGGAACTCAATGCGACAACCGGTTTTAGAGTATGGAGGCCGGTTTCCAAAGCCTTTTCAAACCGAACAATCTGCGGACCGGCAGTGGTAATCCAATTAGAATCAATCGCTTCTGATATATATTGCTTCTCATTTCCCGAAGGATGTGGAATGGACAAATATACTTTTGAGTCTGTCATCAATAGCCTAATTTATAAAGTCGCAAAAGTACAATATTTATTTGAAGCCGCAAATAATTCATAATCCATAATTCATAATTTTTAATTTTTATCGTATCTTTGTACCTTAAAAAATTGACAATATGTTTAATAGTTCAAGTAATAGTTTTTTCAACAACATTCCGGTCGTTACGAGAAATCTTCTGATTATCAACCTTGTTGTATGGGGAGCCTGTAACCTTTTCATCTCCCAATTTCCACTTGCCTACATTTTGGGACTACACAGCTTGAATAGCGGAAGTTTCGCCCTTTATCAACTGATTACCTACCAATTCACACATTTGCAGTTTTTTCATTTATTTTTTAATATGTTTGCATTGTTCATGTTCGGCAGAGCATTGGAAAACTACTGGGGGCCTTCACGGTTTTTTACATATTATATGGTAACCGGTATTGGCGCCGGATTGATTCAATTAGCCGTTTGCTATTTTCAAGGTATCACTACTTTCACTATCGGAGCATCAGGAGCGGTTTTTGGCATTTTGCTTGCATTCGGAATGATTTTCCCGAATGTTACTTTGATGATCATCCCAATCCCTATTCCCGTAAAAGCCAAATATTTAGTCATCGGTTACGGATTACTTGAATTGTGGATGGGAATAGGTAATCGTGCGGGAGATAATGTTGCTCACTTTGCCCATTTGGGCGGGATGTTGTTCGGTATTATTTTGATTCTGTATTGGCGAAAGAAAAACGGCAACTTCAGGACAGGAAATCCCTGGAATCAATCATCAATAAAAAAAATAACCGATTTTTTCAAAGGAAAACCTAAAATGACGGTACATAAACAGCGTGAAAACGATTGGGATTACAATGCGCGAAAAGCCGGTGAAAACAAGGAAATCGACCGTATTTTGGATAAAATCAAATATTCGGGTTATAACAGCCTGTCGGAAGAAGAACAAAAAAAACTCTTTGATGTAAGTAATAAATAATATAGATGAAACCTTTCAAAAAGATTTTTTACATCATCCTCTATACGCTTAATGCAATCGTATTGGGGTGTTTGGTAATGTCTGCTTTTTCAGGCTACATCTCTCCTTATCGTCTTGTCGTGTTTTCATATTTGGGTTTGTTCTTTCCTTTTATTCTTGTTGCCAGTATATCCGTGTTGTTGGCTTGGTTATTTTTCAAGCAATGGAAACCGGTGATCGTTAATTTAATTGTATTATGCATTTGCGGAGGCGCAATATACACATATTGTCCACTGCATAGCAAAACCAAAGAAATCCCGGAAGACGCCATCAAAATACTGACATATAATGTTATGCGTTTTAATAATTTAACGAAAGGTGATTCAGGAAAACCACCGAATAATATTCTTCAATTTATTTTGGAAAATGATGCCGATATTGTCTGTATCCAAGAATTTTCAACTTCAAAAAACATTAAACTTTTAACGGAAAATGATGTAACAGAAGCTTTGATAAAATATCCATATCATTACTTTAATTCCTTGTACCATCCCTCTCATAAAGAGAATTACGGATTAGCTATTTTTTCCCGCTTTCCGATTTTATCTACTCGAAAAATTCCTTATGAGAGCAGATATAACGGATCTTTTGTGGCAGAATTGGACATAAACGGAAAGCAAGTGACATTGATTAATAATCATTTGGAATCAAATAAATTAACAGAAGAAGAAAGAAGCCATTATTATCAACTGACTCGAGAAATCGATACCCAATCTTTAGATGCTTTTACTCAAACTATGACAAGCAGGCTCACTCCGGCATTTAAAGCCAGAGCCATGCAAGCACAAATGATATCCAAAGCCATCAATGAAAATGAAAATCCCTATCTTATTGTTTGCGGAGATTTTAACGACACTCCCATTTCTTATGCACGCTATAAAATTAAGGGAAAACTCAGGGACGCTTTCGTCGATAGTGGTTTTGGGCTGGGCATTACTTACAATAAATACCGTTTTTTGTTCCGTATAGATTTTATCTTACATAGCGATAATATTAAGTCTTATAATGCTTCTGTTGGAGATATTAGAGATTCCGATCATTATCCGCTTTGGTGCTATTTGCAGTTGAAATAGTTACAAGTTACGAGTTACAGGTTACTACGCTCTTTATTTTTCCTTCTGCCAACACCGTTTCAACTACATCACCTTTAGACAATTCCTTCTCCGACTTAATTGCTTTCCCATTTTTTAATGTAATGGAATAGCCCTTGGCAAGTATATAATCCGGAGAGGAAAGGCGGAAAAACGACTCTTTTTCTTTTAACAAGTTCTTTTGAGTTAAAATAAATTGTGAAGCGCTATTGCGAATTTTAAAACGGAACATTTCCAACTTTGATTGTTTCCCTTCAATCAGATTATTAGCAAAAAATGGCAAGTAAGTAGTTAGTATTTTTAATTTTTCATTGCAAGTTTCCAAAATGTCAAGTGCATTTTCTCGGATACTATCTTGACAATCGTACAAATCAGATGCAGCCTCCTCCATGCGTTCAATCAGAAAATCGGCAACCGCCGTAGGGGTTTTCGCTCGGTGAAACGACACAAAGTCCAAAACGGTATCGTCACGTTCATGCCCTATTCCTGTGATAATGGGCAATGGAAATTGAGCGCAATTGGCGGCTAAATCGTAAGAATCAAAAGCCGCTAAGTCGGAAGTTGCGCCGCCGCCCCGAATAATAACAACAACATCAAACAATTCTTTTTGTTTATATATTTTATCTAAAGCCGAAATAATTGATGATTCGGTTTGATCGCCTTGCATAATGGCAGGAAAAAGTTTGGGATAGAATACCAAACCTTGCCGGTTATCTGCCAAATGACGGCAAAAATCACCATAGCCGGCTGCTGTTGCCGAAGAAATAACCGCAATCCGTTGGGGTAAATAAGGAATTGCCAATTCTTTATTTAAGGAGAGAATCCCTTCTTCTTCCAATTGCTTGAGAATGGCTTGTCTTCGCACTTGCAAATCACCCAAAGTATAAGTCGGATCAATATCACAAATATTTAATCCGTAACCGTAAACAGGGTGAAATTCGACAGAAACTTGAATCAGAATTTTCAGACCGGAGGTGAAATTCCGTCCGGTAGTCTGCTCGAAATGGGGTTTCAATATTTCGAAAGTATTTGCCCAGATATAACCCCTTGCTTTGGCAATCAAATTGTTGCCTGCCGGATTTTTTTCGATAAGTTCCAAATAACAATTCCGGTTGTTAATGCGAACATCGGAAGTTTCAGCCATCACCCAATAAGTGTCGGGAAAAGCATTCTTCATTTCCGCATTGACACAGGCATTTAATTGAGAAAGCGTCAAAAAATCCATTAAACTACCTTTTAATAAATTTTCGTACCCATTGCTTATGTCCGACTCTCAAACAAGCGATGTAAATTCCTTTCGGTAATGAAGAAATATCAATCGATCCGGATAAATTGTTTACCGACATTATCCGGTTACCCAAAGTGGAATAAATATCCAAAACACAATGATTGTATTGCTCCGGTTCTGTTAAGTTAATATACAAACGATTATCTACAGGACTGATTGATATGTAAAAAGGATCGGAAGGTATTCGCAAGGGATGAATGACTGTTCGCAACTGGTCATACGCTTTATATACATCCGCTATTCCATATCCCATCAGCGAATCCGGATTTTGAAAACGATCGCCTGTTTCACGAAGTAAACGCAACATGTCGAAACTGGTCAAATCGGGCAAAGCTTCCCACAAACAGGCAGCTAACCCTGCCAATAATGGCGTGGAATAAGAGGTTCCACTTGATTGAAGGATCGTGCCGGAACTTGTTACTACACTGACATTTGAACCCATTGCCATCAGATCGGGCTTTATTTTTTCATCCACAGCAAAACCTTGAGATGAAAATGAAGATCGTATAGAATCGTTTTTTATACTTCCCACAGCAATGACATATTCTGCATCCGCAGGAAAATTTATTTTTTTCCAATCTTTATCTCCTTCGTTTCCTGCCGAATTAAACAATAAAATTCCTCTTGAAGCAGCTATATTGGCAGCCTTACTTATCGGGACTGTCTTTCCGTTTAATTGTTCATGCGTATGGTTCATATCCGCGACATCAAACGTAGAGTACCCTAACGAACTGGTCACAATATCAACCCCCAAACTATCTGCATACTCGAGAGCCGCCACCCAATAATCTTCTTCTACCGGAAACTCTTCATTTACCACCTCTGTTCGAAAAAGATAATAATCTGCATCCGGAGCCGTACCTATCATTTCTCCCGATTTATCGGATAGCATACAAGAAAGAACCCGGGTTCCATGATCATGACCTTCTCTTAGAATATCGTTTACTTCGTGATTAAAATTTTTAATATCCTTAATTCGACCTTGATTAAAATAATCAATTCTATCTACATTAATAAAACCCGCATCTAAAACAGCGATAGTTATTCCTTTTCCCCGAAAACCGGCATCGTGCAATAAATGCCCGTTATTTATAGCGATTTGAGTAAAACCGGATCCGTAACTGTTAATCGTATTTTGCCCAAAATCTTGATCTAAAAATTCTCCCGACCGGGCAGTTCTTATTTCGGGCAGTTCACCTCTCCATACCCATTGCAAAGAATCGACAAAAGGCAGTTTTTCTAAACTTGTAAGTGTAT
>Ga0082212_10004444_pt1 | contig 19456 bp, 21 predicted proteins | sample TergutNt197P3_FD_71548 | JGI IMG/M metagenome (GOLD analysis project Ga0082212, IMG submission 71548) | Neocapritermes taracua P3 segment gut microbial communities from Petit-Saut dam, French Guiana - Nt197 P3 | ecosystem: Host-associated > Arthropoda: Insects > Digestive system > Gut ... | reverse complement strand
TAAGAATCGCATCAATCCCTTCGCAAAGTCGCTGCTTATAAATGTTCGCCTGCTCTGTGTGGCCTTCATACGCGAGTCTAATAAGTTTATTCCATATATTGCTACAACAATTAATTGGTGCGCACATCTTGAAATGGGCAGTGTTGCAAATGTTACTCAAACATACTACAATAATTTTGCCAACATTTTAACATGGATCGCTTATCACTGTAACGGTGAGAAAGGAGAGTTGATCTATGAAAAATAGAAAGCTTGCCTTGGCTGCGCTTACATTTATGCTGGTTCTTATCCTTGCAATAACGACCTCATATGTTCAACCTCCTTTAGGAGAAGATGAAGATAAAGATAAAGATAAAGATAAAGATAATGTAACCCATGTAGTGGCGTATCTTTTAGATACAAAAGAAGATGAAACTGTAAAAGATGAAGAGGAACTCCTGTCATCTAAGATTGTAGAACTAAAAAACACAGTCACAGACTATATTGAAGATGAATTGAATAATTCAGGGCAGATCAGCATGACATATTATGATATAAGATTGGAAAAGGGATTTGAAATTAATGGCGATATGGAATATCATCCTGCCAGCTTATCAAAGTTATATATTGTTATTACACTTTACGATCTTGCGCATTCCAATGCCCTGGATATTAACTCGAAAGTGTACTACTCTGGGAGCGATTATGAGGCCGGAACAGGAATTCTTCAAGGTATGAATCGGTCGGCAGGATACTCATACCTTACACTTAGTGATTATGCTATCAAGTACTCTGATAATATTGCCTATCGAATGCTCAATAGAACGCTCGGGTATAACACAATAAAAGACACCTATGAAAGTATCATAGGGAGAGAGTCTGTCATAGATCCCAAAACGGATGCCATGAAGATGTCAACAAATGATGCGGTGTGCTTATTAAACAGGGTTTATTGTAACGAAGACGATAATTACCTTTATAGCAGGATGATTGAAAATATGAAGAGTACAGTTTTTGATGATAGAATACAGAAATATTTGCCGGAGAATATAGTTGCCCATAAAATAGGGGCTTATAGTGATTATTTTCACGATGCGGGAATTGTATATGCAAATCGTCCTTATATATTAGCTGTTTTTACAAAAAATATTTACGATGCTGATGAAAAGATCGCCCAAATATCAAAGATTATATATGAGATTGTTGCGGATAACTTTCTGTGAAAAAATATGCTACAATACAAGGGGATAAGGGGGAATGTCCGGGTTATCCCTTATCCGATCAAATTAAGATAGGAGCCATGATGTGTGAATGACTTAGTTGTTAACCTTATCTTCGGTGATGAATGGATGTATATTTTATTCAGGGTCACGGTAATACTTGCGATTACCTTTATGCTGGCCAAGGCAATCAAAAAAGTCGGCGCCAAGTCAAAGCGCTTTGACAAGCTCCATGTCAAATTCATCAGAAATATTGCAGTTATCTTCATATATTTAACCGGTATTATTTTAGCGCTTTCCTGCATACCAATGTTCAACAACAGTATCGCGGCATTGCTGGCCGGGTCAGGTATTGTGGCGCTGACGATCGGGCTTGCGGCGCAAGAATCCGTCGGGAATTTCATTAACGGTATGGTTCTGTCAATTTTTAAGCCTTTTGAGGTTGGAGACAGAATAAAGCTTATAAACGGGAACATCATCGGTATTATAGAAAACATCACTTTGAGGCACACAATCATACGTACTTTTTTGAATAGCCGTGTTATCATTCCGAATTCGGTTATGAACAAAGACCTGATCGAGAATTCCAACATCATTGAACGCCGCGCCGCCGGTCACATCGACGTGACGATCACCTACGATTCCGACATGGAGCTTGCTCAGAAAATCATCGCGGAGAGTATAGCCGGCAGTCCGTTTGCGCTGGACGAATACAAGTTGGGGGATCAGATTGATGTGTTCGTTTGCAATCTTGGGCCTTACGGTGTTGAGCTGCGTGCGACACTGTGGACAAATGACACCAACGACAACTTTAAGGCGTGCAGCGAGGCGCGCAAGACGATTAAGCGCGAATTCGACACTGTGGGGATAAAAATCGCTTCGGTGATGCTGGTTACATAACAGGTTTCGGGGTGAAGACACGAAGGCGCAAAGCGTTTGCCACCACAGACACAGAACTGAAACTCATCGCGGCGGCGGCAATCATCGGGTTCAGCAGCCAGCCGAAAACGGCATAGAACAGGCCCGCCGCTATTGGGATCGCAATGATATTGTATAGGAACGCCCCAAAAAGGTTCTGGCGGATGTTGCGCATAACGGCTTGGCTCAGCCTGAAAGCGGTCACAACATCAAGCAGGTCGCTTTTCATCAGAACAACATCCGCGGATTCGATGGCAATGTCGGTTCCCGCGCCGATGGCAATTCCCACATCCGCGCGAGCCAGCGCAGGGGCATCGTTAATCCCGTCGCCTACCATGACGACTTTTTTACCCTCTTCCTGCAAGCCGCGAATCACACGCTCCTTATCTTCCGGCAAGACCTCCGCGATGACGTTGGAAAGCCCTGCCTGCTTGCGTATGGTTTCGGCCGTTGCCCTGTTGTCACCGGTGAGCATGATCACTTCCAGCCCCATGCGCGTCAGTTCGCAGACGGCGGCGGGACTCGTTGGCTTGATGGTATCGGCCATCGTAATAACGCCTAACAGTTCTGTTTCCCTCGCGAAATAGAGCGGCGTCTTTCCGCTGGCAAAATAATCCGCTCCCTCTAAATTGAAGTGAATCCCCGATGCGTCCATCAGGTTGCGGTTTCCGGCTAAATAGAGCTTCTCTTCACTCACCCCTGTAATTCCTTGTCCGGGTATCAATTTATAATCAGTAACTTCTTTGAGGCGTATCCCCGCGGCTTCAGCTTCCGCGACAATCGGCTGCGCCAGCGGATGTCCCGATAGATTTTCGAGCGACGCGGCGATGCAAAGCAGCTCCTCTTTGCCGGCGCCGTAAGGGATAATATCGATTATGGCAGGCTTGCCTTCGGTTACGGTGCCGGTTTTATCAAGCACGACTGTCTGTACGCCATGCAATGTTTCAAGCTCCTCTGCGGATTTGAATAGTATCCCCAACGATGCGCCTTTGCCTGTTCCGACCATAATCGCCGTGGGCGTGGCAAGGCCCAACGCGCAGGGACAGGAAATGACCAGAACAGATATGGCGGCCGTGAGGGAAAATTCCAACCCGCTGCCAAGCATCATCCATACCGCGAACACGATCAGGGCTACGGTGATGACAACAGGCACAAATATGCCGCTGATTTTGTCGGCCAATTTAGCGATCGGGGCTTTTGATGAAGTCGCGCTCTCCACCAACCGGATGATTTTCGCGAGCGCGGTGTCCTCTCCAACCGCCGTAGCCTCCATCTTAAAATACCCGGATTTCGCTACTGTTCCGCCTGTTGCCTGATCTCCGTCACTCTTTTCAACGGGCAGGCTTTCTCCTGTAATGGCAGCCTCGTCTATGGAGGCATACCCTGATATGATTACACCGTCCACCGGTACGGCTTCGCCCGCTTTGACGATGATAATATCGCCAATACTTAACGCGTGTGTCGGTATCTCCGTTTCGCTCTCCCCGTGTAAAACGGTCGCGGTATGGGGAGCTAACTTCATCAGTTTTTTAATCGTGTCGGAAGTGCGGCTTTTCGCGCTGGCTTCAAAGAATTTGCCAAGCGTGATGAGCGTCAGGATCACGCCTGCCGATTCAAAGTACAGGTTCATGGAAAAGCTGTGGACTGCCGCCATGTCGCCATGTCCGTACCCCGAAAGGATCCTGTAAACAGCATAGATTCCATACACAAAAGCCGTCCCGGAACCGATGGCAATCAAGGAGTTCATGTTTGGCGAGCGCTTCCAGAGGCTTTCAAATCCGTTTTGGTAATAACTGCGGTTGACGGCCAGTATGGGCAACGTCAACAACAACAGCGTAAAAGCGCGCACACCCGCGTTCTCCATTCCAGACAGGAAAGCCGGAAACGGCCAGCCCAGCATCTCGCCCATAGAGATGTAGAACAGCGGAACGGAAAAGAGTATGGAGATTATCAGCCGATTCTTCATGTGCCGGGTTTCTTTTTGGGAAGTGTCCTCCGGCATGGCTTCTTTTCTTGGTTCCGTTGTCTTGGGCGCTGCGCTATATCCTGCGTCCTCGACTCGTTGTACGATGTGTAGAACGCTGACGGTTTTGGCATCAAACACTACAGTCATGCTGTTTGTGAGGAGGTTTACAGTGACTTCACGAACCCCGTCCAGATTGGAAACCGTTTTTTCAACTCGTGCCGAACAAGCCGAGCAGGCCATGCCGGTTATGTTGAATAATGATTTTTCCATGTGACAATCATTATTTTTCATGCTATTATTATAACACAACCAAACGATAATAAAAGTATGTGCTTTTTTATGCAATATTTCGGTGTTCAGGGTGAATATCATGAGTGACAGAATTATTCGGATTGACTTAAATGGAGTAAATTGTTATCTGGCAAAATCACATGAAGGATTTATTTTATTTGATACAGGTGGTCCTGTAATTATGGATAGAAAATTCAATAATAGGCAGGATGATCTGATAAGAGAATTGGAAAAGGCAGGATGCATACCTGGCGCCTTAAAACTTGTTGTTTTGACGCATGGAGATATTGACCATGTTTTTAATGCTGTATATATCCGTGACACGTACAATACAAAAGTAGCGCTGCATTGTGACGATTTACTTTATGTTGAGAATCCAAGTCTCGATACTATGTTAGAAAGCTCAAAGTTCAGATTGGTTATAATGGAGTTTATATATTCCTGCAATAGAAATGACTAATTTTATTCATGACAACAAAAAAAGCTAAAGCTAAAGCTAAAGATGTGCAAAGTCGTTATCAAAAACGAGAAAGGGGATCATAAAGATGAGACTGGGTTTGGATATCATGCTGTTTGGATTGGCAATGCTCCTAAAGCATAATTCAAAAAAACCTTCTATCCAGGCAATGCTCCGCAATCGGAGCCACACCGTCCAAATACGTACGCTGGATAGAAAGACAGCCCGACACTTTGTATTTTGTGGGAAAAACATCTTTTCCCGGCGCGGTGAACTTGCTGATCCGGAGGTTTCCCTTGACTGGAAAACCTCGTCTGTTGCCCTACACATACTCAGAAGCTCTGACCCCGATGCTTTTCAGTCAGCGCTTGCGCGTGGGGATGTTAGGATTGTTGGGAATGGGGATGTCGCGGCTTGGTTTGGCGAACTGACCCGTGCCTTGCGAAGCCGTACACTGGCAGACACGGAGATGCCCCCTGTAGCAGTCATAGGTCTCGGGCGCATGGGGACAGGAATTGCGCACAGTCTTCTTAGAAACGGTTTTCCGGTTACAGTGTACAATCGTACAGAAGCCAAAATGCATCCCCTGGTTGAGGCCGGAGCCAGAGCAGCGTCCACTCCTGCCCTGGCCGCCCAATCGGCCAAGTATGTCATAACTTCATTGATGGACGATGCCTCCGTTTTGTCCGTTGTCGAGGGAGAAAACGGAATCATCGCCGGGCTTGACCCAGGCGCCGTGCATATCGGAGCGTCAACAGTATCCCCGGAAATGACACAGCGTCTGGTCAAGATGCACGCCGAACAGGGCAGCGAGTATTTGGCTGCACCCGTTGTGGGGCGTCCTGATGCCGCCAACGCGGGGGAGCTCACGACGCTGGTTTGCGGCAAACAACCTGTTTTCGAAGCAAGCCGCAGAGTGCTTGGCGGACTCGGTCAAAAGGATTGGGGTTCTGTATACGAAGTAACCCGTACGGAGGCTGGTTTATAGCTCGCGGCATGTGCATGTCACGCCTCACATGAGAGGCGCAAAAATCCGCGCCACATCCTGCAGCAACCGGACAAAAGCCCTGTTCTTACAGTCCTCCAAAGAAATTTCCTGACAAGAAGGCAAGGTGCGCAAAAACTCCTCCTTCACCTCCAAAACAGCCCGGCTGCCATAAAAAACAGTGCCGCACTCGAAATGAAGATACAAACTGCGGTAATCCAGATTCACCGTCCCGATTGTGCCCACCTTACCATCAGAAGCAAACGTTTTCGAATGATTGAATCCGCGCGTGTATTCATAGATTTTGATTCCCGCCATAATCAATTCCCGATAATAAGAGCGCGTGGTAAAATGGACAAGACGCTTATCCCAAATATGGGGCGTCATAATACGAACGTCCACGCCGCTCTGAGCAGCCTGCTTCAGGGCGGACATAATATTGTGGTCGACAATAAGGTACGGCGTATTGATATACAGATATTCCCTGGAATTATTAATGATCTGAAGATAGACAAGTTCCCCGGCATTTTCCTTATCCAGGGGATTGTCAGCATAGGGTTGAACATAGCCATCCGTTTCTTCCCGGCAAGGAGCCTCCTGCCAGGGATAGAAGGCGCCAATATCCTCCTGAATTCTATTGCTGAAATTCCACAAGTGCAAAAAAATCAAAGTCAGGCTCCAAGCCCCTTTGCCCCGCAGCATCACGCCAGAATCCCGCCAGTGCCCAAATTTCTCGTATTCGTTGATGTACTCATCCGCCAGATTGACACCGCCGGTAAAAGCGGTTTTTCCATCGATGGAGATAATCTTGCGATGATCCCTATTATTCTGCAATGTCGAAAGAGCCGGACGGAAAGGACCGAATACTGTACATTCGAATCCCTTGGCGTTCAAGACCTGTTTATAATGTTTCGGCAGCGTCCAAAAGCACCCAATGTCATCATACATAATGCGGACGAGGACACCCTCTTTAGCCTTTTCCTCCATCTTATCCAAGAGAGTATTGAACATACGGCCTTCAGCAATGATGAAGGATTCAATAAAAATATATTTTTCGGCTTTATCTATTTCCGCCAGCACACGGTCAAAAAATATCTCGCCCGAATCCAGAAATTCCACAGCAGTATGTTCGTAAACAGGGAATCCAGTATGTTTCTCCAGATACGCCATTTGCGTTGCATAGTCCGGCCATTCGCGGGAGGCCGCAGAGAGAGTGTCCCGCTCTTCAGGAGGTGCGCTGTGAGGCTCCCCGGGAGATCCTTCATACAGAAAGAAAGGGCGAACCAAAAGGGTGGCGTCCTGTAAACGTTTCTGATATGAGCCGAAAAAGGCTTGATGGTTAAAAAGCAAGTAGAAGATTCCCCCAAAAATCGGGAATACGAGAATGATCATGATCCACAACATTCTATAGGCAGGATTATTGTGCCTGCCCCCGACATAAAGAGCTACAACAATACTGATAAACAGCAAAATGCCGTTGAAAATATGGGATGTCTGGCTCCTGCTGTATAAAAAGTATATTGTGATCAAAATCTGTGCTAACAGCAGCACCATGACGATGATTCTGCGCCACGACATAGAGCGCATAAACGAACGCTTTACAGCCATGATCTCTTATAGGTCCCCTCCTGTTTTTTTTGTAGAAAAAGATTCCTCAACATAATACACTATTTTATGAACATATACCAGTTTTTTTCGTGAAGATTCGCGACAATGTGAAAAGTAACCAATATCAATATATGAATACCCAGTGAATATCCAATGTGTTGACATTGTATTATATTTCTGGTATATTTAATAAACAATATAGGATTTGCAAAAGGTGGTTATAAGAATGCCTAACAACACTCACATTCATGTACGCATAGATGAAGATATAAAAAAACAGGCACAACAGATTTTCTCTGAAATGGGGCTAGATATTTCAACAGCAGTTAACATGTTTATCAAACAAACTGTTCTTAATCGCAGTTTTCCTTTCTTGCCATCCGCCGATCCTTTTTACAGCGATAGTAACATGGCACATTTGCTGAAAGTAAAGGCTGATGCTGATGTTGGGCAGAATATGGCGGTTCATGATTTGATTGAGGATTAGAGCCATGATAAAAATTTGGCACGAAACGGCATGGTCGGACTATGAGTACTGGCAGGGGCATGAAAAAAAGACATTGCGGCGAATCAACTCATTGCTCAAAGATATTGAACGTAACGGCTATAATGGATTAGGGAAGCCTGAACCACTTAAAGGAAATCTTTCCGGATGGTGGAGCGTACATATTGATGCAGTAAATCGCTTAGTCTTTCAAATTGTTGAAGGACAGATTGAAATATATGCTTGTAAAGGACATTACGGCGATAAGTGAAATGGTGATGAGTGAAAATTTTCAGAAAAGAGCTTCGAAACAAGTTCGAACACCGTTCGAGGAATAACTTCATTCAATATTAAACAAATCATTAGGGGTACACTCAAAAATTTTACATAGTTTTTCAATGGTCACTAAATATATAGCTGATGAACTGCTGTCATACAGCCTGTTAACAGTTTCGTAGTTGCTGTCTAATGCTTTGACAAGCCAATATCTTGTCTTTTTCTTCTCATTGAGCATTTTTTGTATGTTCATTCTAATCATAATATAATATCACCATGCTGATATTTTACAGCAAATGAGGATGCATAATAATTAAGGTACATATAGTCTAGATACATATCGACTATATTCAATTAAGATACTATTATTGATAAATCACATATTTTTAGTGCTAAAGTCCTATACATCGCTAATGAATCAATGATATAACAGAAGAATGTAGAAAAAATGTTGTCATATCTCATAATACTGTGGATATTGAGATCCTTAGGAGACAGGAGATTTATCGTGTTTTTAAGAATTTAACCCTATTATTCGCAAATTTAGACTTCAAAGGTGAAAGATGAGGATAAATAATTTATGGAAAGGTGATGAGTTTACAGATATGCCCCTATTATGAGGTGAAGCAGAAACCAAAAATATCAAGTATCAAGGAGGGCATGGTGAAAAACAAAGGTGTTCATGCAGAAAATGTGATGATAGATTTGGATAATCGTGTTATCAGCAAAAATGGTTGCGTATTCCGCCAGCATTGGGCCACGGTTTCCAGTAACATTGGGCCACGGTTTCCAGTAACATTGGGCCACGGTTTCCGGTAACATTGGGCCACGGTTTCCAGTAACACTGGGCCACGGTTTCCGGTAACACTGGGCCACGGTTTCCAGTGACATTGGTCCAAGCTACCTGACACAGATCCGCCCTAAAGAAGCCCTCCCTCATGAATAAACCCATTACAATCAAAACAAATCCTGATTGTAAGGAGAAAAAATCATGAGGAGAGTGGAGAAAATGAAAATCGTAGACATTTTGCGACTTTCAGAGATGGGCCTGTCCCACAGGAAAATCGCCGGGAGTGCCGGATGCGGCAAAACCACCATCAGCAGATTACTGAAAATATGCCAAGAAAAGGGCATAACCCATGAATCTGCTATGCAAATGTCGGAAGACAAATTGCATGCCACCATGTACCCAGAAGACACAAAAACCAAGAAACAAGCTCCGCAGCCAGACTGGAAAGAAGTGCACGAAGAACTGGCAAAGCACCCCAACCTGAACCTTCAGTTTCTGTGGGAAGAGTACAAGACACAATACCCCGAAGGCATGAGCTACAGCTGGTTCTGTGAGAACTACCGGGATTACCGAAAATCCGCAAACCGGGAGGTCAGCCTCTATCACGAACGCAAGGCCGGAGAAATCATGGAAGTCGACTGGATGGGCGATACCCTGCCCTGCATAGTAGATGGTGCCACCGGTGAAATAAGCGAAGCCCATTTCTTTGTAGCCACCTTAGGGTATAGCCACTATCCATACGCAGAAGCATTCCCCAATGAAAAAGAAGAAAGCTGGATACGCGCCCATATAAATGCCCTAACATATTACGGCGCCTTGCCTCGCATTATCTCGCCAGATAACTGTAAAACAGCCATAAAAACACCCAAATACTTCGAGTCGGTTATACACAGCGCATATTGGGAAATGGCCCAGCATTATGCGGTAGCGATCACCCCTGCGAGGGTTCGCAAACCTCAAGCCAATTGTAGAACATGGTGTTGGTTGGCTGGAAACATGGCTGTTAGGGAAACTCAGAAATCAGCAGTTTTTCAGTTATACAGAACTGAACAAAGCCATATTGAAACATATGGAGGAGCTATCCCGGCGCCATTTCCAAAAACGAGAAGGTTCACGATATAGTGAATTTATGAGAATAGACAAACCCGCGATGCGCCCCCTGCCAGCCAAAAAATACGAACTGGCCGATATCAAGAAGAAGCGCGTAGGCGATAATTACCACCTCGAATACGATGGGTTTTATTATTCGGTGCCCTACACCCTGCATAATAAACACGTCATGCTGCGGGCAACAGACACCACCATTGAAGTTATGAAAGATCATGAACGGGTAGCCAGCCATGTAAGACGGCATATCACAAGCCAAGGACGCTATGTCACCAAGCTGGAGCACATGCCCCCCAACCACCAGGCGGTGCATCAGTCCAGACAATTTGACGGCAGACGTTACCGCTCATGGGCTAAAACAATAGGCCAGCACACCTATTTCATTGTGGACACCCTTCTCAAAAGCGGCAAAGTCGAGGAACAAGGTTACAGAGCTTGTATGGGGCTTTTACAGCTCAGCAAGTCTCATGGCAATGACCAACTGGAGGCCGGGTGTGAACGCGCAAGACAATTGGGTTCGCCCACCTATACCACCGTCAGGAACATTCTCAAAAACGGCGCATTAGAGATCAACGCCACAGCCCCGAAACCAATCCCTAAACACGAGAACATTCGCGGCAGCGAATACTATCAATAAGGGGGGCAATAACATGTTAATTAATCAGACCGCCGAAAAACTACGCACCATGAGACTGACCGCCATGGTCTCCGAATACCTCCGCCAAAGAGAATCGCCCGATATGGCAAGCCTGGACTTTGATGAGCGTATAGCCATGCTGGTTGATGCAGAATGGCTGGCCCGAGAGAATAACCGCATTAAAAAACTCACAAAAGAGGCGAACCTTCGGTTTTCCGACGCTTGTTTCGCAGATTGCGATTACCGTCCTTCCCGTAAGCTAGACCGGAAGGCCGTAGCCAGACTTTCCGATTTTACCTGGGTCAAAGAGCGGAGAAATCTGATTATTACCGGTGCCACTGGCACCGGTAAAACGTGGCTGGCCTGTGCCTTTGGTCAGGAAGCCTGTCGTATGAGTATTCGTACCCGGTTCTACCGGGTCAGCAGGCTCGTCAATGAACTTACGCTGTCCATGGGTTCAGGAACCCTTACCAAAACTCTGGACAAGCTGGCAAAAGCCGATATTTTGATCTTGGATGACTGGGGCCTGAACATAATACCCCCAGCTGAAAGCCGACTGCTCTTGGAGGTCTTTGAAGACCGCTTCGACCGTCACTCAACCATCATTGCAGCACAGCTGCCTGTATCGAAGTGGCATGGTCTCTTCGAAGACTCTACTGTAGCCGACGCCATACTTGACCGTCTGGTTCACAACTCTTACCGCTTTGAACTCCAGGGACTTTCTATGCGGGCTAAGACCGACCTGGAGGTAACTGCCTCACAAAATTCACCTGATCTCCAATAAGGAAGCCTGCATCCGCAGGCAGAAAATTTGAACATGGGGCGCTGCCCCAAACCCCGCTGGGGGCTCGCCCCCAAACCCCCAATATCCCTCGCCGGGTAGGCAGGCCCCCGCAGGTACTCTGCGGGGGCTTCGCTCTATTGTCTGGGGATCGATGTGGCTGTAAAATGGCTTTCGCGGCATATCCTCACCCGATCCGCCGGGGCCCGGAGCGGCCTCCGGTATTCCACGTCCATTTGACAGTCTGCCGTATATCGTTTTTATCCGAGTATATATTATTACCGAGTAGTTTGAGTTGGGACAAATTTGACAACAACTTAGCCCTTTGGTAGCGTTATATATATTCATGAGGTTAAGGGCATGTCCTTTCGAGGCACTGGCCCAATGCTGCTGGAAACCTTGGCCCAATGTTACCGGAAACTGTGGCCCAATGTTACTGGATTCGGTGGCCCAATGTCACTGGATTCGGTGGCCCAATGTCACTGGATTCGGTGGCCCAATACTACCGGAAACCTTGGCCCAATAGTCTGGAATACGCAGTGATGGCATCATAGGAAAGTTGCCGGAATTCTCCCGTGAGCTTCAGGTATGATTTGCAGACCTTGAAGAAGACTTCAAGGTCTTACGCGTTTGCCGTAAACCTTTGAATTTTATATCCTCAATCGCATCCAAGTCTTGAGCCAAAGCCTCATCACAGAGGATACAACCCCTGTCTAACTCAGATTCCGGGTCTGTTTTTTATCTGCCGTACTAGTTAGCCAATTAACACCCCACTTTCCATGTTTCAAAGCCAATAATTAATTTGGGGCAGGCTTTGGGTTTCAAGTTGGAATATGGCTATTTCTGCCGTAAAACCGTTAACCCTATCCTCCAATTGATACCGAATTGTATTTGCGGTTTTAATGGATTTGCTTTATTATATAGTAATAGGAATTCGCGAAAAAGGAGATTAGTATGTCTGCTGTGGTTGTGGATAATTATAAAAGGTTAGGAATCCTGACCAGAAGAAATACAGATGGGATAGAGTTTGAGATGGTTAAGGACTTCATAAATTTCAGAAGAAAAATTTACAAAGAAAAGCTTGATAGAAGCCTAGCAATCTTCTTAGAACCAAAAATAAACAATGCCTATCCTGACATTATCCTGGTAGAATACGACCCATCATCATACAAAATATGGGATAAAGCAAGGACTCAGCTTGAGCTTTTCGATTTGAAAGTCCTGAATCACATTTATCGCCACAATAAGGTTTCCTCATCTGCTTTGATAACTGAGTTGTCGATTTGCTATAAAGATTTGCTGTTCTCGCTAGAACGACTATACGATTCTGGTTTATTGGACAGGGCCGATAAAAAATGGATTATTGATAATAGATCCTTTTTTGGAGTAAAGAAAATTGAGGCGGTTGAAGCAAAAATAGGGAAATGGGACGATGTTTTTCAGCAGGCATTAGTTAATAAGAATTTTGCATCCAAAAGTTTTATCCTGACCAAAAGAAAAAGTAAACCTGATGATGAAATTGTAAGTCGTTTTACTGAATTTGGTATAGGAGTATATTTATTCGATGACGTAAAATTTATTAAAATCTCAGAGGCAAAAAAGAACGAGTTTCCAATTAACTATATTTCGTTATATATCAATGAATGGATAGGAAGAATGATTAATTGTTAGGAGTATTATGCTATGGACGCAGACAGAGTGAAACGGTATTTTCCTGAAGTGGATGTAATAAAGGTGTATCCCGATTCCGGTCAGAAAGCAGTGTTCCTTATTGAACATCCAAAGCACGGTAAAGTTATCTTGAAAATTATTAGGGATATGAATGAGCGTATATTACGGGAAATTGAGCTTGCGACGAATCAGCAATTAAGAAACATACCCAAAATTTATGAGGTTGCTACATTCTTGGCAGATACAGAAGAGCATTCTTATTTTATTGAGCAATATATTTCTGGAAACAGCTTAAGATCGGAAATTGATAACCAGAAATTTAATACAGAAAGAAGTTTAGCGTTGCTGGAATCACTGCTGAAAACGGCAATAGAGCTAGAAAAAGCAAACGTGGTGCACAGAGATATCAAGCCTGATAATGTTATTTGCTCAGATAATGATGAATTCTTCTTGATTGATTTTGGTATTGCTCGAATGCTAAACAAAAAATCCCTGACCATTACAAATGCTGCCGTTGGTCCCCATACTCCAGGATATGGGGCGCCAGAACTATTTCAATACAGTAAGTCAAATATCACTATAAAGGCCGATTTATTTTCAATTGGAGTTGTCGTTTATGAATCCATGTTTGGCAAACATCCCTTCATCACTGGCAATGAACATGATATAAACGAAGTTTGGTATAGAACGGCAACAGCGGTTCCTCTTGATATCAACATTGTTGGCGATGACGATAGAAAACTTATGGGTTTTTTGCAAACCTTAATGAATAAACACATCAGCAGGCGTCCTCCAACCGCTCAAAAAGCCTTGGATTGGTTTTATATAGTCAAAGAAAGCGTTCAAATATAAAGGAGATATATGTATGGAGTTGTTTTTACAGTTTGGACATGGCATGAAAGGCCTATCTATTGAGTTGTCGAAAAAATGGGGAGGACTAACAATTATTCTTAGTCCCAGAGATATGGCTCCAGATCAAATGCTCGGTTGGTGCCAAGACTTTAAAAAAAATAATATTAATTGTCTATTTGACCCACAATGCTATTGCCCAAAAAGTAAACTCAAAAAATTATCTCAATATAAATATTGGGACACAAGTCTGAACACGAATTTGGGTTCTGTAGATAGCAGAGAAACCGCATTGATCAAGGAGATCAATGAGTATAACAACATAGCTGAAACCACATTTTTCATAATACCCAATATTCTTCATGATTTTTCAGAATCGTGGAAATCGGATTGGGTATTAAGAAGCAGAAAGCTTAACATAGCCGCAAGGGCAGAAGTGAAGGGTAAGCCAATATTGGCTACGCTTGCCATTCCTTCGGGATTTTTAATGCAAAGAGAAGATGAGATAGAGTTGCTGATACAAGAAATATTGGAATGGGATGTTGATGGATACTATATAATCGCTGAAACACCAGAAAAAAAATATTTAGTTGATAATCCATTATGGTTATCTAATGTCTTTCAGTTATGTGCAGCCTTAAAACTAGCGAATAAGTTCATTATTTATGGTTATGGGAATCATCAATTATTACCTTTATCGTTGGTCAAGGTTGACGCAATAGCTTCAGGAACATGGTTGAATGTTAGGAGCTTTACCAACAGATTTGTTGATACTGATGAAATGAAACGAAAAAACACATGGATTTATTATCCACCATCCCTTTCCGAATATAAGCTATCCTTTTTTGACCTTGCGTATAGTTCTGGAACGATTAGGTATATGCAACCCAGTAGTGATTTCAGAGACGAATACAGTGACCTGATATTTAAAACCAAAGCCTTACCTTCCGCAACCGGTCTAAGTGAAACAACCGCATTTAAATACTACTTATCATCACTGAAAAAGCAGTTGGGAGATTTGGTTAAGCCTACCTATGAAGCCACTTTATCCGCTAATGAAGTGTTAATCAATACGGCAGAAATAGCCATATCTCAACTTGAAAAGAAAGGGATTTTTGCTCAAACGAGAAGCTTTCGAGACATTGTGGATGTAAACAGGGCTGCAATACAAATATTAGATGTTTCGAGGGGATTTTCGCTGTCGATGTCGTGGAATCATTTATAGATTTGGCAGTATAGGTATAAAATATATCTATAGGAGGAGCGATATGCCAAGAGCAACTCAAATCATCAATGGCCGCGAATATGTTTATGAGTATACGCCGGTCTGGAACAAAGAAAAAAAGCGTTCAGAGCCAAAACGCGAGTATATTGGCCGTATGATCGATGGTGAGTTCATTCCCAACAAGAAATACTTGTTGCAAGAAGAGCTTGCCCGAGAGAAGGATTTGGCCATGAAGCGCGGTCCTGTCCCCGCAACAGAATGCAAGCGTTTATTTTCGGGAGCGACATACCTCTTTGATAAAATCGGCGAGATGCTGGGCGTCAGTGCCGATATGCAATCATGCTTCCCACAAATTCATCAAGAGATGCTTTCCCTCTCTTACTATCTCGCTTTGGAGCCCCACTCACCGATGTCCCGATTCAAGCGCTGGGCGGCAACCCATTATCATCCATACGGGCAAGACATCCCATCCCAAAGGAGCAGCGAACTTCTGCCTATGGTGACTGAAACCGCATTGTTGCTGATTTTTTTGCAGTAAGACTAAGAGTGGGTTTTGCACGTTGAGAAAGGGGCCTGTTTTTCAGCGGGCCCTAAATATCCAGATTGCCCTTTCAGATTGACAATATATATCTAACATGTTACCCTGTATGAATAAAGCATGACAGGAGTGATACTAATGGGACAAACAACCCTAAGCATCCGCATGGACGAAGAGATCAAAAGGCGATTTGATGTTTTCTGTGCTGATGTTGGTATGAATGCAACGGTAGCTGTCAACATGTTTGCACGTGCTGTTCTTCGTGAAAAACGAATCCCCTTTGAGATTTCTGGCAGTGATGATCCGTTTTATAGCATAAAAAATCAAGCCCGCCTCCGTGAAGCCATGGATCAGCTGGAGGCAGGTGAAGGAACAGCGCACGAGCTTATTGAGGTTAATGATTAATGATGGTTAAGATATGGTCTGATAAGGCTTGGGAGGATTACCTTTACTGGCAGGGACAAGACAGAAAAACCTTACGGCGTATTAATCAGATCTTGAAAGATATTGACCGTAACGCCTTTGATGGTATTGGAAAACCAGAACCGTTAAAACATGAACGACAAGGATATTGGAGCAGACGAATTGATAATGCCAACCGTTTAGTTTACCGGATTGTGAACAATCAAATTGAGATTGCCCAATGCAGAGCGCATTATGACGATTAATTCGTCTTACAGAACAACTCATATTCTATGCGTCATGATGTCGATAATGAACCGTTGAATGACGCACTCCATGTGGTATTTGTTGAACTGAGCAAGTTGAACGAGATTGTGAGAAAACCCGTAGATAAAATGACGGATTTGGAAAAGTGGGCCGTATTCTTTAGGTACGCCGATCTTCCTGAATACCGGGAGGTAGCAAACGAAGTCATAAATTCAAAGGAGGTGCTCAAGGTGGCTGGAACATTACTGACAGAGATAAGCCAAAACGAGCGAGAACGAGCCATTTTCAGAAGCCGCAGAATGTATCAGTCAGATTTGGAATCGAATTTGATTACGGCACAGAGAGAAGGCGAAACAGCAAAAGCCTTTGCCATTGCCAAGAACATGATTAAACGTAATAGGCCGATTGATGAAATCGTAGAGGATACTGGTCTGGCCCGTGAGGAGGTAGAGGGATTGCTTCGGTAAGTCGATTTGAGACGATTGTTTTATAGGACAGCGGATTCCGAATTGTTTTCGGAATCCGCCGTTTTCCTTTGCCGCCGCCTATGACGGCAGTATTTGGAGCGGTATTCAATCGCTTTTTGTAAAGCGTCGGATATTTGACACTCATCCTTGACAAATCGTACAATAGTACCAAACTGGCTCACAAGGAGAATGCCATGTCAGACATCAAGAGCGCCATAGAATCAATAGAACCCTTCTCAAAAACCCGTCCCGGATGCCTGCTGATTCTCAGGGCCATTCAGCCAAGCCCTGAGAACGCCGGCCTTTATGAAGAAGTTCTTCGTATGACAGAAGAGGTCGTCCAAAACCCTCAACTTGACATCCTGAAAGACTATTGCGGCAAACTTGAGGAATCTGCTGACCCGGCGCCACAAGAGAGTGAAGAAGTCCGTCAAATTATTAACAAGTACACAACCCTGGAACACCATACCAGGAAAGTCCTCGAATCGGCACAGTTTAAGCCCGATTATATTCAGCAATTCCTGCAGGAAATTCAAGGATCCCTTTCGTCAGTTGTGCCGACGGACACCAGCCGCATCCCGGAAAAGCTCAACCGAATGAAAGCGATGAGCCGCATGGTTGACCAATACATGTCTGTTTTTTTAGGGATCAACAGTCATATCGAAGCGCAAGCTGCCCTTTCGCGGCGATTTCCCGAATACCCTTTTTACCTTAAGGTTATCAAGGAAATCACGGAATCCTTACAGCAAGAGAGCGGCAAACATCAAGCTCTGCTGCAACAGCATTATGCCAAGGAAAAGGAATACGGTCCGGAAGATTGGGGCGCCGAAACAGAGACGGAAGATGAACGTGCGATCCAGTACCTTCCCATTGGCACGGTGGTTCTTCTCCGGCAGAGCACAAAAGAAGTTATGATCTATGGCACCCAGCAGTGTGATAGCGATACGGAAGATGTGTATGACTATGTGGGTTGTCCGTATCCGGAAGGCAATATCGGTCTGCAATATACATTCTTATTTAATCATGATATCATAGACAAAGTTGTTTTTAGGGGATACAGCGGTGTGGAGAAGAGCTGACGGATATTAATAGAACAAAGAAAAAGACGCCGTTCAGAGAGCGGTCCCGCTGAACAGCGCCAAGATATAAGTGAGCCATGAATGATCGCGAGTTAACCTTTTTTCAATTTGATGCCTTCAAAGGCTTGTTTGACCTCTTTAATGACTCTTGCCTGATCTTGTGTAAAATCGACGCAAGCCTGCAGCTTCGGTTTCACTTCAACATATGTTGTAACAAAGGTATCTTTTGCTTCGCCCTTCCAATGATCCAGACCGCCTTGGACCAGAGAATTAATCTGGTTAAGAACGGTTTGAAGGCTGGAAGCATGCTGATTCAACATTTTGATGTTCTGTTCCGCCAAAAGGGGTGTAATCTTAATGTCGTCATCCATATCTTTTTCCTCCTCAAGAAAATAGTAATAGAAACTTGTGGCATTCACCATGATTCTATCATATTTTGGAATATTGTCAAAATTTTAGATCTGATCAAGCATAAGTTGCACTGGAAAAGCCCTGTCCTATGTTTGTTCCGTGCACGCAGGCAGTGATCGGAGAACATACCGCAAAGCTGTCTTATCAGACAGAAACTATCATAAATAAACGGTCTCCGTGATGGATTTCCATGCTGTCACATTTCCCGCCGCGTCATAGGCCCTGACGTAAATTGTTGCTGTTTGAGGTCCTTCAAAAACATCTATACCAAGGGTATATGTCTTCTTATCAGAGCTGATTTTGTGATAGAATTCCGTAGCCGTAGAGCCATCAGGTGAAATGGTGCCATATCCTTGAATCTCAATCTTTTCGGCGGCGACATTGGTTTTGATTGTGTATGTGACCTCGGCATAGGTTCTAACCATGTTGAAAATCGTGTAATTTTCATAACTAACAGATGACGTTGCCGACAAGATACTTATCGCCGGGGTAACGGTCTTCGGTTCCGTCTGCTGGAGTTGTGACTGTTGCGGCCGTTGTTGTGGCTGCTGCGGCTCCGCTTTCTCTTCCAGATCCTGCTCCGGCTCCGGTTCCGGTTCATTTTCCTGCTCAGGTGCGGATTCTTCCGCAAGTCGGGCTACTGTCTCTTGAAGGAACGGTTCCATATCAAGCAAATGATCCGTTCCCGTAGCGAAAGAGTCTGTGGTGTCGGTGTCACGTGGCATGAAAATAAAGGCGAAAACAAACACCAGCAGCGCTAAGGCGCATAAACCGGCGGCAATGGGGACTCTTTTCTCGCTTAGAGACAGCAGGATTCTCTTGCTTATGAGCAGCTTCGGGGTGTCTTGCCCCTTTTCGGAGGGTTGTACAGGAGAAGAAGAAAGTGTAGTTTCACCAGGCAAGAACCGAGGAACAGTGTCTAGGCTGTTCTCTTCCGCTGTAATCTTTGGTACATCTTCCTGACGATCTTCCTTATTGAGAAATGATCCGTCGTGTTCAGGCCTTTCGGGTGGCAGAGCCCTGCTGCACAACAAATCTGTCTCATTGG
>Ga0082212_10004443_pt1 | contig 19459 bp, 17 predicted proteins | sample TergutNt197P3_FD_71548 | JGI IMG/M metagenome (GOLD analysis project Ga0082212, IMG submission 71548) | Neocapritermes taracua P3 segment gut microbial communities from Petit-Saut dam, French Guiana - Nt197 P3 | ecosystem: Host-associated > Arthropoda: Insects > Digestive system > Gut ... | reverse complement strand
GGCAGGTGATGGCCTCGGCGGACGTGCCCCTGAGCGGCGTGACCGCCATCGGGGGCGGGTATATGTATTCCCTTGCATTGAAAAGCGACGGCACAGTCTGGGCCTGGGGGTGGAACCACCAGGGCGAGTTGGGCGACGGCACCGCGGACTCATACAAAACCAGCCCCGTGCAGGTTTCAGGCCCGGGCGGCACGGGCTTCCTGAGCGGCGTGACCGCCATCGCGGCGGGATACAGCAACTCCCTGGCGCTGAAAAGTGATGGCACGGTCTGGGCCTGGGGGTATAACTACGCCGGCCAGCTGGGCGACGGCACCAACACGAACAAAAACAGCCCGGTGCAGGTCTTAGGCCCGGGCGGCGCGGGACACTTAAGCGGCGTGACCGCCGTCGCGGCGGGATACAATTCCCTTGCGCTGAAAAGCGACGGCACGGTCTGGGCCTGGGGGGACAACGGATTCGGCGAGCTGGGTGATGGCACCACCTCAAACAGAACCACCCCGGTGCAGGTGAAGGGCGCGGGCGGCGCGGGATGGCTGAACCTGCATGCCGCCGGGCCCGCGGCCTACACGCTGACGGTCGTCAACGGGACGGGCAGCGGCAGCTACGAAGCTGGCGCGGTTGTGCCGATCACCGCCGACGCCGCTCCCGAGGGACAGGTGTTCGACAAGTGGACAGCGACCGGCGGCGGCACGTTCGCCGACGCGAACAGCGCCAGCACGACCTTCGCCATGCCCGCCAACGCGGCGACGGTTACCGCGGCATACAAAGGCGGCGGCACGCCGCCCCCACCTGAGAAAGGCATCTTCGGCACCAACCCCAGGTGGACCGGCGCGTGGTGGCACTACGTTCTGTTCTTCGTCGGCTTCGGCTTTCTCTGGATGTGGTTCTAGAAAAAATAGTTAAAATCAAGGGCTGCGTGAAAGCGCGGCCCTTTTGTTTTGCCCGCGATCATCCCGCGCCCGCCCGAATCAAGCGCGCTTTTCATAAATATAGTTATCATATGGGCAAACTAACGGCTGTAGTGCCGATGCAACCGTTGGTTGCGCATCTTCAAGGTCCGAATGGTGGACTGCAATCGCTTCCTGTGCTATGATGCCATTACCAAAAAATGAGAGGGAACAGACCATGAGCATAAATCATATACTGCCTGGAAGGAAAACTCACGCAAGAGGGGAGGCATGCGCCATGCCCGTCAACCAGGTCGAGCACTTCGGCCTCCGGCGCAAAATCGTGGCCAACATGACCACGGAATCCTGGGAGACCATTCCCCATGCCGGCTCCAACTACGAGCCGGACGTCACGGATTTCTGGGAGACCTGGCAGGCGCTGCGCAAAAGCGACCCCCGGTGGGCGGGCATCACGTTCAATACCCTGATGCTCTATGCGATCACCCAGGGGCTCATCGCGTGCCCGGCCATGAACGGGCACATCCGGTTCCGGCGCGAATCGGCCAACGGCACGGTGGAGCAGCACAGGGCGATCGATATCTCGATGCCCATGAGCCTGCCGGACGGCGGCATGATGACCATCAACATGCACGACTGCCAGTCCAAAACCCTGCGGCAGATGGCGGACGCGATGGAGGACATCCGCCGCCGCCTGGCCAACACCAACCTGGAGCACGCCATGTACGGCGCGGCGCTGGAGAACACCGTGCGGCTGCTCAAGCAGGGAAAATTTTACCGGGTGGCGAGGCGGCTCTATGGCAACACGGTGGGCAAGGGCAAGATGGTCCGGCTGAAGGGCCAGGCCAGACGGGACTACCTCGCCATCCCGGAGACCGAGCGCCTGACCAAGCGGGACATCGAGCAGGGCTCCATCACGGTGTCGAACCTGGGCTCCGTCTACCGGGGGGGCGCCTACGCGCCGCCCACCATGCTGGAGATCATCCCGCCGCAGGTGTGCGTGGTGGGCATCGGCGGCCTGACGGAGCGCCCGGGCGTGGTCGTCACCGGCGACAAGACCAAGGCCATCGTCCCACGCCAATTCCTTCCCATCAGCCTGATGTTCGACCACCGCGCCCTGGACTACGGGGACCTCGTGCCCTTCATGCGCCGCCTGGACGAAATTTTCGCCAATCCGGCTGTGATGGCAGACTGGTAGCGTTTGCTTGACAAACCCTGTGTGTATCTGTTGTAGCGCTATAAAGAATAAAAATCAGATGAAAGAAGGTCATTCACCCATGAAAAAGACACTGAGCTTCTTCTTGGCGCTGGTCATGGCATTCGGCTGCGGGCCGTGCGCCTTCGCGGCGGAGCCGGACCCCTCCGTGCTGCACACCGCCACAGGGATAACGGCTGTTTGGAGCGGCGAAATTGAGTTGCCGCCCTACGTCTGGGACAAGGTGGAGCCTGTCTTCGACGAACGCAATGTGACAGTCACGCTGACTTACGCCGACCAGGAACCGAAAATCCTGGACTGGTGGCATGGCTTTTGGAACAGCGACTGGCGGTGGGATGTGTGTTTTGCCCTCACCGGCCGGACGGAGACGGAGCAGACCCTGACCTTCTACTACACCGACACCAGCCTGGAAAACGCTTACATCGCGGGAGGCGGGACAATCGACCGGGAGGACCTGCGGGTATGGCAATCTTATAATTCTCACGTGCCTACTTCTCTCGCGCCGTCTCTGGAAGACTATGCCGCCACGCTGCCCCAGGCGACGATCACAGTGCCGGCCAAGCTGATGGAGACGTTCGTGGACGCGCACCGCCCCTTGACGCAGCTGAAGCCCAAGGAAGCCGTCACGGTCCCCGCCCGGGATCATCCCGGCGAGGGCAACCTGGTGGTATACGCCTATACGCCGAAAAAGAGCGGGCTGCACCAGCTGATCATAAGCGAAGGCGCCTATGACTTCTATCTGTTTGGCCCTGATTACGAGTTCATCGCCACGCATGGGTTTATCCCCGGCTATGGCTTGATTATTGCTGCCGGAACCGGTGGCTGGAGCATGATTGAGACGCTTGAAGCGGGCAAAACCTATTATCTGGTCACCCGGCAGGGCGTCAGCTACAGGCCGCTGACTTTAACCGTGATCGACGGCGTGCGCGAGCTGAATTTGCTACAGCGCATCGGTTATTTTCTCATTGGCGGGCCGCTTTGGAGCACCTGGCTCAACGACGCAGGCAATGTCTATGCCGTGCCCCTGGCGGGGCCGATCGGGATGAAGCTGCTGACCGTTGTTGAAAGAATTTTGACGATCCCTTGGTTCATCTTCTTCGCGCTTCCGCTCGCGCTGTTTTTTAGTTTGGTTGGGGTTGGGTGAAAAACAGCCAAACAAAAAAACCTTGCCTCCTCTCCTGTGATTTGCTATAATAGTTGCAGTCACACAGGAGGGGGGCATTGCCATGCGGCAGCCATTGCAATTCTATCTGATCACCGACCTGCACTACTTTGAAAACACCCTCGGCGCTTCCGGGGAGGCTTACGAGGCCCGTAGCCTGACGGACCAGAAGTGCATCGCCGAGACGGGCGCGATCATCGACAGCGCCTTTGCGCAGCTCATGGCGGACACCGAGACCGGCATCATCCTGATCGCGGGCGACATGACCTTCAACGGGGAGGCGGCGAGCCACCGGGCCGTCATCCAAAAGCTGGAGGCGCTGCGGGCCGCCGGTAAAAAAATTTACATAATCACCGGCAACCACGACGGCGACAACAAGCCCTACGCCTTCTCCGGGGCCGGGCGCTTCCCCGTGGAGGAGACCAAGCGCTCCGAGCTGCCAAAGCTGTATTACGAATACGGCCTGAAGGACGCCATCGCCGTAGCCGACGAGCAGCGCTGCTATGTGGCGCAGCTGGGCGAGGGCGTGCGCCTGCTGGGCATCAACTACTTTCTGGGCAAGCACAACAGCGGCATGGAGGACATGCTGCCCTGGATCGCCGGACAGGTCGCACACGCGCGGGCCGTGGGCGACCTGATCTTTGGCATGATGCACGTGCCGCTGCTGCCGGGCTCGCCCATCCTCGCCGGGGTGGGCGACGCCACGATACAGGACGGGCCGGGCGTCGCGGCGGCGCTGGCCGACATGGGCCTGCCCCTGATGTTCACCGGGCACATGCACATGCAGTCGGTCAACAAGCTCACAACGCCAAGCGGCAATTTCATTTTCGACATCTGCACGGGCTCCCTGGTGGGGGGCCCGTGCGCCATACGCAAGATAACAATCGACGCCAACCGGGTCATGCGCATCACCACCTCCACTGTCCCGGACTTCGACTGGGACAAGCGCGGCATGACGGCGGACGAATACTTCGCCTGGCGCTTCAACCGGAAGATCGAGGACGAGATTTCCTCCGCGGTGAAGAACAAGGCGCTCTTCAAACTCATGCGCAGGACCTCCCTCTTCCCCTTCGGCGTGGAGCTCGCGCGCAACATATTCTACGGCGACCAGCCCTACACCAAGGGAACCCCCGAGTATGCGCGCGTCATGAGGCTCCTGGGGCTTCTGCGCCCGGCCGTGTGGGCCGCAGAGAAAACCGTCGGGCGCAAAAACGAGCAATTCCGCGACATCCCCGCGCTGGCCGCCTCGCTGATCGGCAAGGAGCGAAAGATCGACTACGACGCGGCCATCTGCCTGAAGCATGGAAGCGTGAAGGAAATTAATCATTGACTTTTCAAGTGCCTGACCTTATAATAAAGCTATACATTGAGGGGACGGCACCCATCAAAACAAACAGAGAATGTATGCTGTCTTATTCTTTTACAGGCGGCAGGCACGGTGTTATAACTCAATAATGATACGTCCTGCCGTGAATTGAAACGGAGGATTTTATAGTGATCAGCAATGATAGATATATACAGGTCATTGACGCGAGGGGGGAGGCCCAAACCCCCACCTATCTGCGCCGGGCAAAGGGCCTTGTGAAAAACGGCCGGGCGGAATGGGTGAACGAGACGACAATCCGGATATTTGACCTGTCAATTATGCCGGACAAGCGCATCGACGGCATCGTACCGGCGTCGTTCAGCCTGGAGCAACCCATCCCCATGGTGTTCCCCGCGATGTGCGCCTGCGTGGACATGCAACTGAAGGGCAGCAAGGCAAACGACGAGACCAAGCGCAAAAACCTGACGAACACAATGTCCCTCTGTTTGACCGCAAGCGGCATTGGGTTTTTGCACGCCTTTGACTGTGCATGGCTCTCCGACCCCGCCAAGCCCTACGCGGCCGTATTCTCCGATATTTTGCCCAGCGACGACTACATTCGATACACTATGCTGTTTCTGGGATACAATTACCGGGTCATTCGCAACGACGGCGGCAATCAGGACGAGATGTTTTCCTGCATCCGCGAAGCCATTGACAGCGGCATGCCTGCCCTTGCGGAGAGAGCCGTCGGGCAGTATTGGAATATCATCGCGGGCTATAAGGACACGGGGGCTCTTTTCGGGTATTACCCCAGGCTTGCGTGGCTGCCCGCCGGGCAGACGATCAGCGAAAACACGGCGGACGGCTTTCTTGAAAACGGCATGTTCATCAAGGAGGACTGGTACAGCTGCATCGAGCAGATCGTCGTCATCGAGAGCAAAAACAGGCAGGCCCTTTCCGCCGGTGATTTCCTTCCCTATTGGCGCTCCATCATGGAGCTGCGGGGCGGCGCAAGCCTGCTGTGCGGCTTCCTGGCGCATGACGCCATGCTCTCCCTTTTGCGGGACGACGCCTTCTGGCAAAACGCGGATTTCCTGCACCTGGAGCGCGCCTATCAGATGGTCCGCGCCATGGGCTGCGGCCTTCCGGAGTGCAGGGCATATACGGCCGGGGCCATCGCGCATCATTTCGCCAAGCACTGCAAAGCCGAACTCCCGGAGGGCTTCTGGCCCTTCCGGCGCGCGGTGGACCAGTATTTCCACGACACCCACAGGCAGTGCTGGAAGGTCTGGAGGACGTCGGGCGACGGCCTGGAATACAAAGAAGAATTTGTTGCGCCGTTCCGCGATCCCGGTGTAAGGAATCAAGTCCTGAAGCTATACGAAATCATCCGTCAAAACGACCTGCATGTCTATGACGCCCTGAAGAATTGCTAGCCAAAGAAAGGAGACCCCTCCATGTTCAACTATCTCACCTATGCCCTGGGCGCCCTGCGTGGCGCCTTCATCTACCTGCTCAGCGTCACCTGCGTGGGCCTGCTGGGCCCTGCCGGGCCGGACAAGACCTTCGCCATGGCGGACAAGGCCGTGCAATACCAGGCCCGGGCGCAAATCCTCACGGCCAGCACCGAGCGGAACTTCTTCGACAAGGCCAGCTGCATGCTGCACAACAACAGCGCCAACTGGTTCACCCCCTCCGGCTGCTGGGACGTCACCGCCCTGCTGACCATGTACACCAAGATGGCGGCGCTGGACAAAAAGTACGTCAAGGACGCCGACCGGGCCATCCGCGCCCTGGGCTTCTACGGCAGGGAGACCCCCGGCGGGGGCTTCAGCGCCTACACGGGCAAGTGGACGGCGCGCCAGCACGCCTCCGACGGCGAGGTCTTCTACGACGACAACATGTGGGTGGGCCGCGACCTGACGGAGCTCTACCGGATCACCGGCGACAAGAAGTACCTGCACCACGCCATCGCCGTGGCGGATATGATCATTGCCGAGGGCTGGACCGACCTGGATGAGGCGATGTTCGCTGCACGCTTTGGCCGCGAGCCCGGCGGGCCGTTGGGCGGCTTCTACTGGAAGGACAGCCACGAGGCCCTGCACGTGTGCTCCAACGGCCCCGCAATCCAGTTTCTCACGCAGCTGTCCCGTGTCGCGGACAACGGCAAAGGCGACGAATATCTCGACTACGCCCGGAAGTGCTATCGCTTCCTGCAATACATGGAGAACGACAACGGCGTCTTCTGGGATCTGATGCGCTTCTTCAAGGACGAGGACAACAACATCACCGGCATCGACAAGCGCGAGGGTGTGAGCTACAGCTACAACTCCGGCACGCCCATCAGCTCCGCCGTCGAGCTCTACAAAACCACGGGCGACGCCGCCTATCTGGACGACGCCAAACGCTGGGGGAACAAGGCCGACGCCTTCTTCGCCAAGGAAAGCCCCGTGCCCGGCGTGAAGTCCTTCACGGACCTGCCCTGGTTCCGCGAAATCCTGCTCATGGGCTACATCGATTTATACGAGTTCGACCCGGACGCCCTGGGCTACATCCAGAACATGGAGGGCTCGATCAACTACGGCTACGAGAACCACCGCCTGAACGGCTTCCTGGGCTGGCACAAAAACATCATCCCGTTTTACTGGGCGGAAGGCTTCGTAAAAATAAGGGAGCAAGACAAAGACGGCGAGGCCCAAAAGCAGAGCGCGGCCGCCCTGGAACAGATACCCTGCGCGGGGATTTACGCGAGCTTGGCGCGGTTTTACGCGAATTTATCATAGGCCAAAAGGAGGTACACCATGCAAAAATACCGTCTCACCGTCATCGGCGCGGGGGACCGCGGCGGCACCTACATGCGCATGCTCAAGGAGTACTTCAGCGACATCGTCGAATGGGACACCGTGTGCGACCTCCTGCCCGACCGTATGGACAAGGCCATGGAAACCTTCGGCTTCAGGGCCAAACAGCCCTCCTGGGAGCGGGCCATCCTGGACAGCCGCCCTGACATCGTGGTCATCGCCACGCCCGCGTATTTCCACTGCGACATGGCCATGTTCGCCATGCGCTGCGGCTGCCACGTGCTGTGCGAAAAGCCCATGGACCTCTCCCTGGCCAAGTGCTTCGCGCTGCGGGAGTGCCGCGCGCAGACGGGCAGGGTCCTCGCGCTGGGGATGCAGTACCGCAACGGGCCGTGGTATCGCGCCCTGCAGCGTGCCATGGAGCGCGGCGTCTTCGGCGGCAACCTGATGATGCACTGGACAGACATCCGCCAGATACGGCCCAAGCTCGCCATGCACGACGCGGTGTACGGCAACGGCGGCCCCCTGGTGGACATGGCCTGCCACCTGTTCGACCTGATGCGCCTGTACTACAAATCCGACCCCGTACGGGTCAACTGCCAATGGCGCGGCAACGCGGAGAACCGGCCTGTGCTGGCCACCATCGCCACCAAGGCGGCGGACGCCTGCGTGATGACCATCGAGTACGCGAACGGCGCGCTGGGCGAGATCATGATGAACTGGGGCCTGCCCGCCGGGGTCAACGCCAGCGCGCTGATGTGCGCCGTGACGGGCTCCGAGGGGCTCTTCGAGACCCAGGCCGTGCCGTATGCTGCGCCCGTGAAAATTCTCACCGAGGGCGGCGAAATCGTGGAAATCAACCCCCTGCCGGAGGACGAGGAAGACCTCATCCACTGCGAGCGGGCGGTCTTCCGGCATTTCCTGGACGAGATCGAGGGCACGGGCCAGGCCCAGGTGTCGGAGGAGCACGGCATCGTGTGCCTGGCGGCCTCCCTGGCGGCGCTGCGCTCCGGGGCCCTGGGCAGGCCGGTGACGCTCGAGGAGATCTACCGGCTGCGGCCCACGGTGTTCGACTGCATGACGGCGACAGAATAGGAGGGAGCCCCATGCGCTTCGGCTATTGCATCGACGCGAATTCCATTTTGACCGGCGACCCCATCTTCGGGGCCGTGCGGGCGGCGGGCTTCGACTACATCGAGACGCAGCTGACCAAGCTGCTCAACCTGCCGCGCTCCCAATACGAGGAAGTCATTGCCCGACTGGCGTGGGCGGGACTGCCCTGCCGCGCGGCGATGATGATCTTCCCCTATGACATACCCCTGGTGGGCGAGGACCGCGACCTCGCCGCCATCGAGGCGCATGTCGAAAAAACCATCGCCATCGCCGCGGACCTCGGCTGCGAGACGCTGGTATTCGGCCACGGCGGCACCCGGCGCGTCCCGGCTGGCATGACCTATGAGGCAACGCGCCAGCGCCTGATCGACGTCCTGCAAATATTAAACCGGCTGGCGGCCTCGTATAACCTGAAGATCGCCGTGGAGCCCCTGAGTGACACCGACATGCTCGTGAGCTACCCCGAGGCGGCGGCGCTGACGGCGCAGTGCGGCGATACAGTCGGCGCGCTGTTCGACCTGTATCACGGCGCGGCGCTGGGGCAGTCCCCCACGGATATCACCCTGGCCCCGGAGCGGCTTTTCCACCTGCACATCGCCTGCCCGGGCAGCCGGACAGTGCCTTTGGAAGGCGATGACCAAAGCCCCTACCAGGCATTTGCCGAGACAGCAAAGCTCGTCGGCTATGACAACAAGCTGAGCGTCGAGGCCGGCGTGCCCGCGGGGGCCGACCCCGTCCAGGCCATCGCTGGGGCCCTGCGCGTTTTGCGCAACTATTTCAGCTGAGGAGAATCACCATGGTCAAAATCGCGTGCCAGGCCATCGTCTATGGCAACAAAAATATCGCCGCCAACATCGAAACAATCCTGCAAAGCATGGCGGCGCTCGGCTACGACGGCGCGGAGCTCGGCGCCCGCTTCCTGGACAAAGACCGGCCCGATTACTACATCGGCCTGCTGGAGAAGAACCGCCTGGCGCTCCCCGCCATCCACGTGGGCGGCGATTTTCTCGACCGGGACTCCGTGGCGTCCCAGCTGGAGGAGATCGGGGAGACGGCCGCGTTCGCCAAAAAGCTCGGTTGCCGTTACATCTACCTGAGCGGCGCGTACCGGGAGGGCAAGGCCGACGAGGACTATCTCCATGAGGCCCGGCTCTATTGCGAAGTTGGCAAGCGCTGCGTTGAAAACGGCTTAACGCTGTGCTATCACAACCACGACTGGGAGTTTCAGAACAACGCGCACGGGATGGAGCTGCTGCTGGCCAATGTGCCGGCGCAGTACATGAAGCTCGTGCCGGACGTGGGCTGGATCGCCGTTACCGGCGCGGACCCGGCGGCGTTCATCAGGCAGCACGCGGACAGGATCGAATCGTTGCACTTCAAGGATTTTACGCACACAGAAAAGCCCCGTGCCTTCACGGAGCTGGGCACGGGCATCACGGATTTCAAGGCCGTATATGACTGCGTGAAGGACCGCCCGGGCGGGTTCTGGATCACCGCTGAGCAGGACGAGACCGCCCGGGCCCCGGCGGACAGCGCGGGCATGAACCTCGCGTATATCCAAAGCTTAATCGCATAGAAGGAGCCCTATATGCCAAAACAGCCGAACGTCATCTTCATCATGACCGACGACCAGGGCTACGGCGACCTCTCCTGCATGGGCAGCGAAGACGTGCGCACCCCGCACGTCGACAGGCTGGCCGCCGCCGGCGCGCGCTTCACCGACGGCTACTCCTGCAGCCCGGTGTGCTCGCCCTCGCGGGCGGGCCTGCTCACCGGGCGCTACCCCGGCAACGCGGGCGTGCGCGCCATTCTGGCGGGGCACAGAACCGCCTCCGGCCTCACCCCGCAGGTTCCCACGATTGCCACGGCGCTCAAGGCGTATGGCTACGATACCGCTTGTATCGGCAAATGGCACCTGGGCCTCAAGCCCGAATGCCGCCCGAACCGCAACGGCTTTGACTATTTCTTCGGCTTCCTGGCGGGCTGCATCGACTACTACTCCCACATATTCTACCACGGCATGGGCGGCCGGGGCAAGGACCCCACCCACGACCTGTGGGAGAACGAAACCGAAATCTATCACAACGGCGAATACTTCACCGACCTGGTGACCGACAAATCTGTAGAATACATCCGCTCCCACGCAAATGGCGATCAGCCCTTCTTTCTTTACACGGCGTACAACGCGCCGCACTACCCCTTGCACGCGCCGGACAAATACGTCGACCGGTTCCGCCACCTGCCCTGGGACAGGCGCATGATGGCCGCGATGCTCAGCGGCGTGGACGACGGCGTAGGGGCCATCACGGCGGAGCTGGAGCGGCAGGGCATCCTGGACGACACGATCATCTACTACCAGAGCGACAACGGGCCCTCGCGGGAGTCGCGCAACTGGCTCGACGGCAACCCAGACCCCTACTATGGCGGCACGGCAGGCGGGCTGACCGGGCACAAATTCAGCCTGTACGAGGGCGGCATACGGGTGCCCATGCTGCTGCGCTGGACGGGCAACATCCCGGCGGGCCAGGTAATCAATGAGCCCGTCATCGCCGCCGACCTGTTCCCCACGATATTGTCCGCCGCGGAGATTCCCAGCGATGGCTATGCGCTGGACGGCCGCAACATCCTGCCCGTGGTGACGCAGGGCGCGCCCTCGCCCCACGACATGCTCTTTTGGGAGATGGACGGGCAGACCGCCGTGCGCCAGGGCAAATACAAGCTCGTCCTGAATGGGGTATTGGAGGAGTTCAGCCATCCGCGCGCAAACGTGTGGCTCTCTGATCTGAGCGCCAATATGTCCGAGAGCGACAACCTGGCCGATGCGCTGCCCGAGGTGGCCGCGCGGCTGACGCAGGCGGCCCTCGCGTGGCGCGTGGGGATAGAAAACCGCTGGGAGGAGCAGTTCGCCGGGAATTACACGGCGGCATGATATCCCGCCAGATGTCACTCCGCATCGCATTCACACATATACTATAGAGAATACCTATAGCACATGTGCGAAAGCGGGGCGGGGTTTGTCATGGCCGATGGCGTATTTACAATCGAATGGCGCACGGTCGCCGCCGCACCCGCCGCATTGGGCCAGGGCCTGACCGGAAATTACCTGGCCAACGGCGTCGTGATCACCAACACGGTGGCCCCCTACCTGAACAACCCCATGTATGCCGACATGACCATCGGCACCACAGGCTCGGGCGGGCAGGCGCGCCTGACGCTCTGCTTCGGGCCCGAGCAGGTGGGGAAGAGGGCCGTCGTCTATGTCAAGTTCTCCAACACCATCACGGAGTTCGAGGTGCAGGTCTGGGGCGCGGGCTGCTGGCCCATGAGCAACCCCGGCAGCGGCCCGGCCACGCCCAACGCCCTCTGGATCGGGACGCTGGTGAATATCACGGATCCGCTCCCGCCCGACGAGACTGAGGTGCCGTCCCCGCCGCCCACGCACGACCCCTTTATCCCCTGGCTGCTGCTCACCATCGACCAGAGCACCGCCGAGTGCACCCTGGCGGACATCATCACCGTCAAGATCAACCCGATTAGCACCGTCACTATCTCCAGCGCCACCGTATATATCGACGGCCAGCCCACGGGCATCAACCTGGCCCAGCTGATCGCCGGGGTCACGTTCGACCAGCCCGGCAGCTACGAGGCCGTCATCGTCTTTCAATACGTGGGGGACACCACCAACCCTGTCCCGAGCCCCGTCACCGAGACACTCAGGCGGGAATTCACCATCTCCGAGACCCCCTTCCCGCACACGCAGCGGCAGAGCCGCATCTACAGCTGGGTCGAGCCCGGCGAGGCCATGCTGTTCGACGACGCCCTGGTGGACGATGGCACCGTCGAATACGACAGCCTGACCGGGACGTTCACGCTGCGCTTCTGCGGGGACTATTTCATCAAGTGGTTCGTGGCGCAGGAGGCGGGCCAGACAACGGACGGGGCGAATTTCGCGGTGGCCGTCAACGGCTCCACGGACCTGGTCGGCGCCAGCCACGGGAAGGTGTCGCCCACGGTTGGCTTTTCGGTCGTGAAGGTGAACGGCCCGCCGCCCACGATACAGCTGGTCAATGTATCCGACGGCATCATCCAGCTTTCGAAGATGACGCAGGTGACGGCGGGGATTGTCATCCACAAGATCGGGGACGAACTGCCGCAGGGCATGGTCCCCTGATGAGAGGAGGAGCACAGTGCCGATTTCATATCTGGAGCTGGAGCGGCTGGCGCCGCAGGGCGGCGCCCTGGCCGTCCCCGAGCGCGGCGCGGTCGAATTCGACTCGGTCGTCTCGAGCGAGGGGACGATGATCAGCTACGACATGGCCGGGACGCTCACGTTCAACGACGCGGGCTACTACTACATCGACTGGTATGTCGCCCCCCAGTTTGGCCTGACCACCGACGGGAGCAACTGGGCGATTCAGACCACCCTCGGCGGGCTGGAGTTCATCGGCAGCAGCCACACGAAGGTGTCCGCGACGGTGGGCTTCGCCATTTTCAACGCGGCGGCGGGCGAAACGGCCCGGCTGGTCAATGTCTCCGACGGCGCCATCACCCTGTCCGAGGCCGTACTGTCCAAGGCCGGGCTGATTGTCTACAGTGTGGCCACGCAATTCACGAGTTAGCCCTTGCATTTTCCCCCGGTTTCTGCTACAATAGCCCCATGGACAAGAACAACGTCACCCTCATCGGCATGCCCGGCTGCGGCAAGAGCACCGTGGGCGTGCTGCTGGCCAAGGCGCTGGGCCTGCAGTTCGTGGACACGGATCTGCTGATCCAGCAAAAACACCAAAAGCTCCTGTGGCAGCTGATCGACGAACAGGGCATCGGGGCCTTCAAGCGCATGGAGGCCGGGGTGATCCTCTCGCTCGATTGCGAACGCGCCTGCATCGCCACGGGGGGCAGCGCCGTGTATTCCGAAGGGGCCATGGCGCATCTGAAAGCCCTCTCCAGGATTGTGTTCATCGACCTGCCCTGCGAGGAAATCGAGCGGCGCGTCGCGGACATCAAGGGCCGCGGCGTGGTGATCGACCGCGGCAAAACCCTGCCCGAATTGTATGACGAGCGGCGGCCGCTGTACCTGCGCTATGCCGACACTATTATTGACGCGCAGGGCATGGGAGTGGAGGCGCTGCTCATGGAAATCATACGAAAGCTTCAAATGCCCTGATCGACTTATCTCTCATTTCAAAGTCGAAAATGCCCTCGCCGATCATCTTGATGGTGAAGAACATGTTCTCCATCACGGCGATTCGGTAGTCGGCCATGAACATTTCATGCGAGTACTCCTTCACGCTTTCGCGCAGGCACTGGTAGTAGAAGTCCAGCAAGGGCTGGGCTTTTTCTTTGCCCGGCGCGATGTGCAGCGCGAGCAGCTGGGCCAGGTCCTCCGTGCACAGCCCCATGCGCACGTTCTGAAGCCCGGTGAAAATCACGCCCGCCTCCCCAGACGCGCAGGCCCTGTTGGGCTGCATCTCTCCATGGATGACCGTGATATTCTTTCCCGCATGGAATCTTGCGTCAAGCAGCCTCGGATAATCGCTTTTCAGACGCACGATGGCTTTTTCAAAGAGATCGAGCTGCGCCGGGGTGATATGGTTTGCCGGGATTTTGCCGGCCTCCTCATTTTTTCTGTATTGCTTGAAACCCTTCTCCATCGCGTCGATGTGCGCCAGCAGGTTTTTCTTCGACGCCAGCCGCCAGTCCAGGCCAATGGCCTCAAACGCCGCGCCGTCCTCCCAAAACGCGGCATGCCACCGCGCCGCCGCCCGCAGAATGGCGTGGATGTCCGTGCATTCCCCGCCCGGCTCCTCCCTCTGGGCCGGGAGATAAGACCGCACCAGCAACTCTCTGTAACGCGTGCCGTCGCTCTCCAGCTGTTGCAGGAGTTCCTTCGCCCGCGCCACGATTTGTGTCTCCTGCTCCAGGCACCAGGCCAGCAGATCGGCTTGCTCTTTATGCGCCGCCGGGTCGTTGGTGAAGCTGACCGTGCCCTCGTCGCAGAGATACGCCTCGCCGCCCTGCCAGTGCTTCAGCTTCTCCCGGAAATCCCGCAGGCGCTCATATATCTCCCCATAGGCCGCCGCCAGTTCCCCCACTCCGGGAATCAAACCGGCGCTCTCGCGCAGATACGCGGCGGCGCAGCGGCGGGCGTCTGCCAGGTTGAGCAGCATGGACTCGTTCACGCCCAAACGGCGGCGGATGTCCTCCTTCTTGTTCTTCAGGGATTTCATCCACAGCTTTTCGCTGCGCAGGCCCTCAATCCAATGCTCATAGGCCCTGCGGCCCTGCCAATAGCCGCGCTGGGCCTTTGCCTCAAAGGACTCGCACAGCAGGCGCAGTGAAGCCCGCAGATTCTCCAGGGCGCAGGGCCTTTGCGCCTCCTCGCCGAAATATTGGATGAGGAAGGGCCAGTTCTCGCTCTCGAGGTAATCCTGCTTCTCGTTGAGGTCTTTATCGAAGTAGGTGCGGCAGTAGAACACCCTGCCGTTGTCGTCATAGCCGGTGATGACGCCCCACTCGGCGGCCACGCGCAGGTTGATGCCCAGCACGGGCCTGCCGCGCCGCAGGTCGGCCATGATGCGCGCCCGTTCGGCGGCGCGCTCGTCTTTTTGCAGGCGCTCGCAAAATACGTTCTCGTAGCCGATGGCCCGCATGAGGGGAGAACAGTAGTCGAAGGCCACCAGGGCGTCGGTGGCGCTCCAGTCCCAGACCTCCAGGAAGTTCAGGCGGTAACACGCGCCGGAGAGCCCCATGATCTGCTCGTAGCTGTAGGAATGGCCCATATAGTCCAGCGCGGCATACAGCGCCCCGGCCCAGCAGCAGTCCATGCCCTTCTCCCATTCCAGGGTCATGATTCCCGGCAGCACGCAGCGGGAGTCGTCCCGCAAAAACAGCTCGGTGCCGTCGTCGGAGGTGCGCAGCGCGCCGCCCTCGAGGCACGAAATCGTGTGGATGCCGGACGCGTTGCGATACACCAGCGTGAGGGCCTCCGCCTCGTCCGTGCCGGGGGCGCTGGGGAAGCTCTCGTGGTCCACATGGATTTCCTTCCATCGGAAGTAGTCGTAGTGGCGCATTTTGTGCATCACGTCGCGCTGGCTGGCGCCGGAGCCATACCACGCGCCCAGCAGCTCGAAAGAGGAATGAGATGGGATTTTGCCGCCGCCAGGCGCCTGCGGTGGGTTGAGGATTTCGTCCACTGTCACATCGAAGGCTGCCGCGATCTCGGGCAGAAGGGCCGTCTCTGGCAGGCACTTGCCGTTCTCCCACTTGCTCACGGCCTGCGGGGAGACCCCCAGCCGCTCCGCGAATTTCTCCCCTGTCAGGCCCTTGGCCCGGCGCTGCTCCGCGATAAAATTGCCGATTCTGGTGTTGTCAAGCATGGTGTTCGCTCCTTTCATGCCTGCCATTGTACCAGAACCGGCGGGGGATGTCTATACATTTTGGGTGAAAGTTGGGGCGGAAAAATCAACCTGGGGTTTACTTATCGCTTCACATAGATTCCATAGTCCAGGATCACCCGGCTGTTCTCGTCCTCGTAGTGTTTTTCGAAGCGCTCGCCGTTGTAGCGCTCAAAGGCATAGCCGTAGCCCTGCGCGTCATGGTGCTCCGTCAGGCCCTCCGCCTGCAGGGCCCCCCAGCAGCGCTCATGCTGGCCGTACAGGCCGTCCTTCTCCCTGCCATAAAGCCAGCATACGCCCACTGTGGCCGCGGGCAGGTCGATGGATTCGTAGCCCTCCGGCACGGGAGCGTCGGGGGTGCGGAACAGCCCGATCCAGTATTCGAAGTGTTCGTCAAAATCGCCGTCGCAGCGCATAAAGCCGATGCAGCCCGGTTCCACGCCTGGCGCCGGCGACGCAAACCAGGCGGACGCCCCGCCCGCCAGCGGCGTGAACCAGTCCCGCTCGAACCACTCGCCCCAGCGCGCGCCGTAGCCGCCGTTGGCGTCGCGGTCCGCGTTGGTGTAGCGCTTGCCGATGAACTTCAGCGGGGGCAGGTGTTCCAGGTGCACGTTTTGGATCTCGATCATGTGGGGTTCCCCTTTCACATAGGAAATGGATAGTGTGAAGAGGAGGCGGTCATAGCGCTGGAGCTTCCGGTGGGTTTTCCGCGCCTGCGACGGCGTGACGCCGTACAGCCGCTTGAAGGCCACGCAAAAGGCGTCGGCGGAGTCGTAGCCGTACTTCACGGCGATGTCGATCACCTTTTCGCCCGTGGTCTGCAAATCGGCCAGCGCGCGGGTCAGCCTGCGCCTGCGGATATACTCCATCAGGGTGATGCCCGTCATCAGGACGAAAAAGCGCTGGAACAACGCGATAGGCGATGCCGTGATGCGGCTGATCTCCTCATAGCGGATGTCGCCGTCCAGGTTATTGTCGATGTAGGCGATAGCCCGGTTCAATCGTTCCACCCAATCCATGACACGCACCTCCTCTCTGGGGAGTATTATACCTGATCGAGCGAAGTCTTGCCCGTTAGTTTGCGCGCGGGAATTACCGGAATCCATATCTCCCCGAAGACATTGCCGTGGCCCGCCAGGCCGTAGTACATCTCGAACGACGGGCCCCGCGCGGCCTCGTATCCGCTCGCGGCGAACCACTCGGCCCAGACGCGCTGCCACATGGGCTGCATATCGCCGCCCGGGACGTCGAAGACGGCCCAGGTGGCCGCGGGCACCCGGAGCACGGTGAATTTGTCCGGTACAACAAGCCCCGGGGGCAGGAAATTGCAGAGCATATACTTGTACGAGCTGTCCGTGTGGCCGAATATCGCCGATATGGTGTGGTTGTCGTGAAACTGGCCCAGCAGCGCGTTGATCTCGTCCGGCACCAGGTCCTCGTCGCACTTTTTGAAGAAGCGCGGCACCTGCTCGAAGGCCTTTTCCATGTTTGTGCTCACGCGCGTATATACGCCGAAGACCGCGAAGTCCTCTCTTTGAACGACGCGGGCTGTCAGCTCGCCGCTTTTCACAGGGGGCGAGAAGACCATTTTGGGGCAGGACTTCAGGGCCGTGTCCGGGTCACGCGCGGCGGAAGGCATCGCACCGTGGAAACCTTTAAAAGCCCGGCTGAAGGCCTCTGGGGACTCGTAGCCGTATCGCAGCGCCACGTCGACGACCTTCCCGCCGGCGCGCAAGTCCACAGCGGCCAGCGTCAACCGCCGGTTGCGGATGTATTCGCGCAGCGGCAGGTCGGCCACAAAGGAGAAGTAGCGCGTGAAGTGGTATGCGGAGCAACACGCCCGGCCCGCCAGGTTGGCCATGTCGATCCGGTCCGCCAGATGGCCCTCGATATAGTCCATGGCGGCGTTCATGCGGTCAACCCATTGAATAGGACACACCTCTCTTGCTGTTGCACGCGTTGCATTTCTTGCACACCTTGACGATTTTGCCGTCGATTGTGGCGTTCCACAGGACACGTACGCGCTTGCGGCCGCACTGGGGGCAGCTGCCCCGCCAGCCCTCGATTCGCCTGGCATTTTTGCCGCGCAGTGGCTTGCTCATGTTCAGTATACCCTTTCATCACAGAATTAAAAAGAGTATACCACGCGCGGACCGTGAATGCCTTGCAGTTTTTGCACGGAAATGTCAGGCTAGTCCTCGCCAAAAAACGCCGCAATCTGTCGGGCCGCTTCAGCCGGCGGGATCGGATCGTCGTAAACCCCTAGTATGATCTGGCGCAGCCTCTCCTCGCAGGATGCCGTGCCGCCGATCAGCTCGCAGATGGCGGTGAGGAGGCCGGGCAGGTGTTCGCGCAGGTAGGCGTCGCGCTCGGGCTGGCTGAGAAAATTCGGCAGCAGCAGCTCTCGGCTGTCGCGGGCGTGGGGACGGCGGCGGGCCAGCAGTTCCGCCTTTTCGGTCATGCCGGCGGCGTGGCAGAGGGTGCAGAGCACGGCCACGGCGCCGCAGCGGCTGTGGTCGCGGCCATAGCCGCTGACGTCCTCCGCCAAGCGGTGCTCGCACATCGCAATGGCATGCTCGATCCCCTCTCCCGCCATCGCGAGGGCCTCCGCGCGCGACGCCGCCAGCCCAAGCTCGGCGGGGAATGCCCGCATCGCCTCCTCGAAGACGGCGGCTGCCTCGTGATACTTATGCTCTTTCATCAGCGTGTTCGCCCGGGCGTAGACGCCCCACATCTTGCCCTTGATCTCCCCGACGCCCAGCAGCTCGTCCACCGTCACGCCGAAGAGGCCCGCCAGACCCGGCAGCAGCGTGATGTCGGGGTAGCACTCGTCCCGCTCCCACTTGCCCACCGCCTGCCCGGTCACGCCGACGCGTTCGGCCAGCTCCTCCTGCGTCAGGCCCTTGTCCAGCCGCAGCCGCCTGAGATTTTTCGCGATCATCATAATTTTGCTCTCCCTTGTTGTAGTGGCCTTATTATAGCAGGTTGTCGTCCGCCCCACAAGAGAGATATTGTTGTCTGCATCCAACCGCTGGTTGTAACGGGTTATGTGTCAACAATCTCAAAAAGAAATTCGCATGGTTTCTCCCCGTTTGAACTCAAGCTAGAAGATACAACCGCTTTTAGCCGCAATTTCACGCCAAGCGCGTTTTGATACAAATGGCGCCAAAGGCCGCCGCAACAGCCACAGTAGGTGCGAGAAATATTTACCGGCTGCTGCGGCAGCTTTTTTATGGCGTGGCATCCACATTTGTAGTTGTCTCTATTTTGGTTCCATTCATAGACAGTTAGTGTTCCGTCGTGATTCAAACGGCATGGATTCCTATAGGGGATCTCCGCTCCATCCAACAGCGCTATTTTTTCCTCCAGCGTTTTACTGATGTGTTCAAGCCCGAATGCACGGCTTGCGACATCCATTTTCCCTGTTTTCACACATCCCTGTTCCTCCATGGCCGCAAGGCATTGTTCTTTGGAAAGCAGCCTATCCATTTGATCCATGAACGCAATCGTTTCCTCGAGGTTGAGCGGATCATGAATGATAAATTGCTCCAGGATTTCC
>Ga0082212_10004442_pt1 | contig 19462 bp, 20 predicted proteins | sample TergutNt197P3_FD_71548 | JGI IMG/M metagenome (GOLD analysis project Ga0082212, IMG submission 71548) | Neocapritermes taracua P3 segment gut microbial communities from Petit-Saut dam, French Guiana - Nt197 P3 | ecosystem: Host-associated > Arthropoda: Insects > Digestive system > Gut ... | reverse complement strand
TAAAGACCGCCTTTTTCCCCTGCCAGGTGATGGATGTAATAGGCGTTGCACCGGCGGCAGTCCCACTTACAAAGCATTCCTTTGTTTCTTCAAGAGCTTCCTCAATGGAAATTTGCCGCTCGCTTACCTGTACACCGCGATCACGGGCAAGCTCAATGATGCTGGCACGGGTAATACCCGGTAAAATAGTGTCGCCTAACTCAGGTGTTACAAGCTCGCCAGATTTCAAATAAAAAAAGATATTGCAGGATGAACCCTCTTCAACATACCGGCAGTGTGTTGCGTCAAGGAAAACACATTCCATGTAACCGGCATCAACTGCCTCATGTTTTGCCATCGCCGCGATTGCGTAATTGGAACAGGCCTTTATCCAGCCGGTGCCCTTGGGAGTCGCCCGGATCCGGTCGGTAACCACCGCATCAAAATTACTACCGGAAAAGTACGAGCTGACCGGTGTGCTGATTATCATTACCCAGGGCTCCTGCGAAATGTTTACGCCAATACCGCCTTCCGCCATGGTAAATGGCCGTATATACACCGAGTCTGCACTCATAAAGGAATCTTTTTCCCATTCCTGCCTGTAACGGGGGCGGAATCCAAGATCGGCATTGCGCTTAACGGTTTCGATGCAGGCCTTTACAAAAAGATCTTCGGGGAAGGGCGGCATGTAAAGACCCTGCATGGAGCGGTAAAACCTTACAGCATTCCTGTCGGGCCGAAAAATGGCAAGCCCGCCGTCTTTCTGGGGCAGGGCCTTGAGTCCCTCAAAACAGGCAAGGCCGTACTGGCTGGTATAGTTTACCAGCGGCATGTCGTCGTAGCAGTTCCGCGCGTATTCAACGCCGTTTCTCTCTGCGGCATCCATCGCCGCTTCCGCTTCCGGCGTTTTGTGGGTTTTTTCCAAATATTCCTCGTTCCATTTTCCGTCCGAAAATTTTGCCCGGTACGCGACGGGGTACGAATTTAACGCAAATGCCATAATTTTAATTCTCCTGGATGTCAGATTTTTGGACAGGTTCCATTGTACCGAATTTCAGTTTGCTTGATAAAGGGGGTGGTGTGAAGTTGACACGCGCCGGAATTCTTGCTATGGTTAAAATCTGTTTGCGGCCGTCGTATAACGGCATTACCCTAGCTTCCCAAGCTCGTGACGCGGGTTCGACTCCCGTCGGCCGCTAATGTAACCGTATGCCAATAGTGGTTTTAGCCGACGGAAACTTTTTGTAACTTTTTATGCCTGTTCCGATATTGATTCGATTAGGGTGGGGTCCCAGATGGTGCTGCGGTTTCGGCCTTGCGCCTTGGAAATGTAGAGGGCTTCGTCGGCGCGCCGGAGGATGTCGTTTGTCTCAAGGCCGCTGTCACGATCAAAGGCGAATACGCCGATGCTGATCGTCACCTGGGGCAGGGGGACATCCCAGGGAACCTTCATCTCCGCGACGCTGGTACGCATACGTTCGGCAACCATCCAGGCAGTGGTAATGTCGGTGTGGGGCAAAAGGACGGTGAATTCTTCGCCGCCAAAACGGGAGGGAATGTCGTCGGCGCGGACATTCTGCCTGATGGCCTGGGCAAGAGTCTCCAAAACCTGATCCCCCGCAAGGTGCCCGTAGGTGTCGTTGAAGTTTTTGAATTTATCAACGTCCATGACAATCACCGAGGATACCGAAGAACTGCGCTTTGTCCTGCTCACCTCTTCGTTCATACGAGTCATGAAGAAGCCGTGGTTGTACAGCCCGGTTTTTACATCACGCAGCGAATGTTCGTAGTGCAGGTGGTTTTTAATCGCCTGTGAAACAAACGACATCAGCTGCTGGAGAAAAACAAGCTCTTCCCTGGCGTAGCCTGCATCCACAACTTTCTGCCCAACCAAAATGATTCCGTACAGGCCGAAGGGGCCGAGTATGGGAATGATTATCTCCGGCTTCACCGGCTGCAGCGAATCGACGATTTCGTGGTTCTGCAGTTCTTTTTCCAGCGTGGCAAAATTTGCCGGCCTGGGGTGCTTCTGGAAAAACGATTCAAACGGGGTGATGTTGTCGATCTTTAGATCCAGTTCTGCAGGCTTGTAATTGCGGTACGCCTTTACGGTAATGGAAGGACGGTTCTGAATCGGCTTCCAGAGAAAGGCAATATACGAGGGGAAAACCTGGTCGTATATTTGCCACACCGTCGCGTCCATAATTTCGTCAATGCTGGTGCGGTTGAAAATATCCAGCCCGCTGGACAGGAGAATTTCATAGTTCCGAATCTCGTTGGAAAGGCTCTCGATAAAGCTGAATATCCCCACCTCTTCTAGAAGCCGGTAGTGCTCAATCACTTTGGGATTCGAGAGAAATTTATTTTTGGTATCCTCATGGCTGAGGTCTGTTCCCCTGTCCATCCCTATTCAGGTTACCGAGTAATGGTCGCTGATGGTAACGCGCCATTCGCCGCGGCTTTCTTTTTTCTCCCATTCAAAAATTTTCTTTATCCTGAAGTCCCTGGTGTCGGGGGGATTGTTGTAGTGGATTATGCCGAAACGGCCGCCGCCGATGTAGCTCACCGTGTCGCCCGATTCGAGTATCTCCCTCTCGACGATACGGTTGATAACGCAGTCAAAATGCACCGGCATCCCGCTGTCCGGTTCGCAGATTGCCAGGGTAATGTCTTTGATGGGCTTTTCGCACCAGGGACAGGTGGTTTGCGGTATGGAAATGGCGGGCGGCTTGGGCGGGGTCCACCGGGGACGATCCGGCCCCCTAGGCTTTTCCTGCTTCCCCTCCCCGGCAGGTTGAAAATCGGCCGGCTTCTTTCCGCCTTTTTGGGCATCCCGTGGCTGCGCCTGGCTGTTTTCCCAGTCCCGGCGCCTGGACGGTTTTCGCCTGTTTCCACGGTTATCTCCGCCTCTTCCGCTGCCTCCCATTATAGCTTCCTCCGCTCTGCGACATGTCAATCAATTCGTTGCTCAGCACCATGGCGATTCGCTGAATCGCCGCGTACATGTAATCTTTATCGTTTATGCGTCTGCGCAACTGCTCGACTTTTGAGGAACTCAACGTTTGTTCCATACTCATCATATACGCTCCATGAAGGCTGATGCAAGATGGGTAACCGCCTCTTTACCTACAAAAACCACGTCGAAGCGAATAGCCCTCCCATAATATTGTCGATTGATAGAAAGGAAATACTTAGCTGTTTCTATGATGCGTCGCTGCTTTTGGGGGCTTATGCCGTATGCCAAATTTTCGATGCCGAATGCCGACCACGCTTTTACTTCGGCAAATACCAGGGTATCCCCGTCCAGGGCGATTATGTCGATTTCTCCCGTCCGGGAGCGGAAATTCCGGGCAATTATCCCCATTCCGGCCGCTGTTAGGGCTTCGGCGGCGCGTTCTTCGCCTTTTTTTCCCAATCCGGCCCGGTGGATCCTGTCAGGCATGCATCCCGGAGAGTTCTTTTTCGCTTATTGTCTTGGTGATGTACAGGTTCTTTGCTACAAGCAGATCGATAAAGGCGCCTTCGTCGTTTTTGTACACTTTTTTATATTCGTCTATCAAAACGTGCACTTTGGGGCGGAGGGGGGCGTTAGGCCGCGCTTCCGAAACCCGCGTAATGGCGCCGTTGTTGAGCAGGACCACCGATCCGATGGGGTATATCCCCATGGTCATGATGAAGGATTTGAGGAGTTCGGGATCAAAGCGGCGGGAATTGTCGGCGAGGAGGTTTTTTATCGCCTGGTTGCCCACAATGGGGTTCCGGTAGGGCTTATGGCTGACCATCGCTTCAAAAGCGTCGGCGATGGACACAATCCTCGCGCCAAGGTCGATCCGCTCGCCCGCTGTGTGATGGGGGTATCCTTCGCCGTCCCATCGTTCATGGTGCTGCAGGACAATCTCGCCCACGTCGTCGTAGTAATGCAGTTCCTTGGTAACGATGTTGTATGCAACCGAAGGATGGCTCTTCATCCGCTGGCGTTCCGCTTCGGAAAGCTCCCCTTTTTTATCGATAATTTCTCTGGGAAGCCGCAGCATCCCCGCGTCATGCAGCAGCGCGCCGATGATGACATTGGTGGTTTTATGGGGCGGAAGCCTGAGTTCGTGGGCCATCAGGGCGGAAAGGATGGCGGTATTGACCGAGCTTTTCGCCATCTCGTAGCCCTTTACCTCGCCTCCCAGTATAAACCCGATAAACCGCTCCCGCTGGTCGCGCACTGCCTGGAGCAGCTCGGAAGCCAGTATGTTAATGGGATGGCTGGTGATGTTGTCTTTTGAGGAAATTTTAAGGAGTATCATGTTCATCCGCTCGATGAACGACATGTATATGCGGTAGGCTGCTTTGTTTCCCTGCACTTCCGGCAGCGAGAGGGGAGAATGGGCGGGGGGCTTGGGGGCCGGAGCCTCTTTCGGCGCAGGTTCCGCCTTGGTATTCGGCGCGGCGGGCTTGGCCCGCTCGGGGGGCGCTTTCGGCTCGAAAAGGCTCGGGACCCCGTCGGTCTGCACATGCTCAATGCCCCAAGCCTGGAGGTTGTCAAGGTCTTTCTGCCTGATGGGAACCCCGGCGGGGACGAGGATATTGCTTTCGTCTATATACACCGGTTTTGAAAAAATCATATCCGGTTTCAGGAGGTTTGCCGCAATGCTCTTCATAGTTACCTTTTATATCCTTCTTTCGCCACAAAAGCCAGTATTTTTGCCGCCGCTTCCCAGCACCATGGCGGGATAAAATCGTCGATCCTTGTCCGGGGGCTGCCGGCCCAGGAATCAAGCAGGGCGGCAAGCGCCTCCTCTTCCACCACGGCGACTCCCGCCTGCCGCGCCAAAGAAACAATCCGCTCCGCATCCCTGCCCCTGCCCGATGCGAGCAGCCTGGGCGCGGCTTCTTCCGGCACATATCCGATGGCGGATGCGAGTTTCCTCTTTCCCATGTTACACCGCCTCGTTGATTGAATTCAATATATCATCGGCGGATGAGGACTCCCAGTGAAACGATTCGGGGCAGTTTTGGACCGATACCCCCGCGGGGGGAATTCCCAAAAGGCGGGACAGTTCGCGCCCAAGCCGCGTGCGGACATCCGGCAAAATGTCGGGCCAGATAAAGACGGCGAGGCTGCCCGGCCCATCCCCTGCCGGCTTTGCAGCAAAAAGCCAGCGGCGATGAGCTTCCCCCATTTCGGCAATGTCCAGCACCATGCGGCCGGCGCGGCCGTCCCCCTCCAGCAGAATCCGCATGGACACGCGGAATTCCCTGCCGCCGCCATCGTAGGCAAAGGGCAGCACGATCCAGCGCCGCCCGCTTTTGCCGGGCAGCCTGTTCAGCAGGGAAAGCAGGGGGTCATCCGCTTCCGCCGCAAGCGCCGCCTCTCGCAGCGAAGCAGGGGTAATCGCCGCTTTTTTTTCGTCCGCGCCCTCCCCCTCGCCGCGCCGCTTCCGTCGCCTGCCCTGCCCGCCGGAACCTTGCCGCCCTTCCCAGTCAGGGTCAATTTTCGCGGCATAGGCGGCAAGGCCTTCGGGGCTTGCTGCCGCACCCTTGTCCCGGCAGGCGGCGACAGCCAGCAAAAGCGCTTCACGGTTTTTTGCCGCCGCTTCCGCCGCGTCTGCTTCTGCCGCTTTTGCCGCATCCGGCTGAACCGGCGACGCTGCGAATACATGGCGGCGGATTTCCGCCAGCAGTTCCGGCTTGAGCGGCAGGGAAAAAAATCGCGCGGATGCAACAATGGAAGCGGAAAGCCTGTCCGCCGGAAGCCCCGCCGCTGCAATCAGGGCGGTGATGGAACGGGGCGCGGCGCTCTGCGGTAACGGCTTTGCAGCCGCCGGCGGCATTTTTGCAGAAACCGCCGCCTGCGCAGACGGCATTTTCCGCCCGACCGTTTGAATGTCGTCTGTAGAGGCCTTTTGTACTTTCACCGAAGACAATACTCCCGCAGGTTATAAAAAAATAATAGCATATCTCCTCAGGTTTTACTATAATAACGGTATGAAGATTGTACGGGCGGCGATGATCGGCGACGTTATTGGAGAACCGGGACTGAAAGTCCTGGAGAGCAGGCTGCCCGCCGTCATTAACGAAAATGCGGTGGACTTTACCGTGGTAAACGGCGAAAACACGGCGGACGGTTTCGGCATGACAAAGGCCGCATTGCAAAGGATGCTGGACTGCGGCGCCGACGCGGTAACGTCGGGAAACCACGTCTGGGAAAAACGGGATTTCTGGGAGGCCCTCGACCTTGACGACAGGATTCTGCGCCCGGCGAATTATCCGGAAGGCCTGCCGGGCAGGGGCTGGCTGTGCGTCGAAAAAGCCGGTGCAAGCTGGACCGTCATCAACCTGCAGGGCCGCGAATTTATGAACCCCATCGACTGTCCCTTTCGCTGCTTTGACCGCATCTTAAAAAGCCATGCCAACACCGCATCCAGGGATCACAACCTGGTCGACCATACCGGCGCGCCGATAATGCCCGGCCTTTTTCCCGTGCTGCTCGTCGATTTCCATGCCGAATCAAGCCGCGAAAAAGAAGCCCTCGCCTATTATCTTGACGGACGATCCTCCCTGGTCGCCGGCACGCACACCCATGTCCAAACCGCCGACCAGCGGATACTTCCCAAAGGAACGGCCTACATCACCGACCTGGGAATGACGGGCATAACCGGCAGCGTAATCGGCATGGACCCGAAGATCTGCCTGGACAGGACACGCAAGCAGGTGCTGTACCGCATGGAACCTGCCGCCGCCGGCACCGATGCCGAAAGCAGCGCCGAAATGCAGGGGATCATCGCCGAGATTGACGCCGAAACCGGAAAAGCCGTATCAATCCGGCGGATATAAGTATTCGATTACCGCACCGTTTCGCGGTGGATTTCCCGGTTCATCATCGAAAGGATAAGGACGCTGTCCGCAGGAAGCCGGTAGGGGACGGTAAAATTTCCGCCCGGGTAGTCCACGCTGACAAGCCTGACCCGGTCGCCGGAAGGCAGCAGGGCTTCAAGATGCACCGGAAGGGGGTAAGGGTTCTGCGGTATCCTATAGGAAAAAAGTTTGAATACTTCGCCCTCGGCAAGATCATCCGGCGCAGTAACAACAAGGCTTACCCTGGTGTTCGCGCTTACGCTGATGCCGGCAGCCGGGTTTTGCGATGCCACCGTCGCACCTTTCTCTTCTTCGCGTAACGGACGCAGGGAAAAATCAAACAGGATACCCGTCCTGCCGATCAGTTCCAGCGCGTTGGAGAGGGTAAGCCCGGTTAGCTGCGGCACCGTTACAAGGGTGTTATCAAGGCCCCGGCTGACGACGAATTCAATGCCCATCGGCCCTGAAATATCCGCTCCCGACTCGGGCTTCTGCCGCAGAATCGTCCCCGGAGCTGCGGGGGAAAAGTCATACATTAAAGGCTCCCTGAGCGTCAGAAGAGGGCTGCCGGAAGCAGCGGTAATGGTCAGCAGGTCAAGACGCACCTCGTCAATATTCCTGCCGACATAGTTTTCGACCCGGTTGATCATCACGCCCTGGCTGACCACCAGCCGTATCCGCCGCCCCGCCTTAACGATGGTTCCTGCGGCGGGGTCCTGCTCAAGGATCATCCCCCTGTCCCGCGACGATTGCGAATAACGGAGCTGGATGCGGGGGTACAGTTCCTTTACCTGCAATTCGAGCAGGGCTTCGGCAAGCTCCTTGCCCCGCACTTCGGGAACCATCGTCTGTTCGGCCCCGCGCAGCGCGACAAAAAAAATCGCAATGGCGACAATAGCCATAAATATTAAAAGGCCAGCCGTTACCGTTACCAGAAACCGCATATCGGGTTCAGCCCCCTCGCCCCGAGAAAAATTCGCCTTAATTTTATTCAGGAAATTGGAAAAACGCATACCACTCCGATTAGCCTAATTTTGCGCCGATAAAATTGCGGGCCCCATTCAGAAAACTCTTCCAGTCAAGGGCCTTTTTTGCCCGGTACTGCAGCTCGCTCACCGCCAGGACGCCGTCCCCGGTCTGTATCAGTATACCCTTATCACGGTCTTTACCCAAGACCTGTCCGGGGGGGGAAGCCTCCCCCCTCGCTTCCAAGCTGCACTTCGTTTGCTTGTCCGCTTCCCCCCTCTGCGGGGGACACCCCCGCAACGCCCCCAAAACCTCGGCCTTCAGTATGAACAGTTCCAGATCCCCATGCTTCGTTTGGCACAGCGGCCAGGGATCGAACGCCCGTATCCGCGCCTCGATTTCCGCCGCGCCGTTGTTCCAGTCGATAACGCCGTCTTCTTTCGCCAGCAGGGAACAGTAGGTCGCCTTGCCGTGATCCTGCGGCTGCGCCTGCACAGTTCCGTCGGCGATACCCCGAAGCACGCCGGACAGCATGGCCGCCGCCTTATGCGCCGCCGTTTCGCCGAGGCTCGCCGCAGTTTCCCGCCCGTCCAGCGGCAGCACCTCCTGGGCAAGAACGTCCCCGCTGTCCATTTCCGCGGCGAGCCGCTGTATCGTAATGCCCGTCTCGCTTTCGCGGTTGAGGATCGCCGCCGGAATGGGCGCCGGCCCCCGGTATTTGGGAAGCAGGCTCGGGTGGATGTTGATCCCCCCCAGCGGAAACAGGGCGAGAAATTTAGGGCCAAAAATTTTTCCGTAAGCAAAGGAAACCAGCAGATCGGGCATAAGGGCAGCAGCCTGTTCCCGCGCCGCAGCGTCGAGTTTTTCGGGATCGAGAATTGGGATGAAATCGGAAATACGGCGAAGCGCGGCGGCACATTCCCCCGGCTCAATTTTGCCTCCCCGCCCCCTTGCCCGTTCCGGATTGGTCAGCAGCCCGGCGAGGACAAAGCCTTCCCCTCCGCCGCTCATTGCAGCTAACGCCTCAAGCGCCGGAACGGCGATGCCGGGAGTTCCCGCGAACAATATTCGCATCATGCCTCGTTCTGCCGCCGCCCCGAATCCCGTTTGGCGATTTTATCGAGAATCTTTTTGCGCTTCGGCTCGGAAAGCCGGTCGATAAACAGCACCCCCTCAAGGTGATCGTATTCATGCTGGATCACCCGCGCCAGGATCCCCCCCGCCTCAAGGGTAAAGGCCCGCCCCCTCTCGTTCCAAGCCTGCACCTTCACCGTTTTGGGGCGGATCACGTCGGCCCACACGCCGGGAATCGAAAGGCACCCCTCCTCGAATTTGGCGGTTTCCTGCGATGTTTCGATGATGGACGGGTTTATAAAAACGCGGGGATCGTCGCCTTCGATGCTGACCACGAATATCCTCTCCATAATCCCTATCTGCGGCCCGGCAAGCCCCAGACCTTTTCCTTTTTTTACCGCTTCCAGCATCTGCCGGATGGTATCTGCCCGCTGTTTGGAATCGTCTTTAACATTGTTAACCGGAGCGGCCTTCTGCCGGAGCATATCGCTGCCGAGGGTGAGAATATTCATTGTAGAATAATACACAAAACTCGACGTGTAGAATAGCCGTTCTACGGGCATTGCCCGCAGAATAAGTTTTCCTGGGCATCTTTCTTTCATTATTGACAAATTTTCATAAAAGTATTAAATTTTCAGTCAATATTATAGGGAAAAAATGAAGAAATTATCAGGCAACGGATATAAAATTATAAAAATAATCCATATATTATCAGCTTCAATTTGGATTGGTTCTGGCGTTGTGGTATTTTTTCTATTAGCCTTTATTCTGAATAAAAATAATGCTTCTGAATTATTATTGGCTGTTCACTACATTGATCTTATAATAATCATTCCGGCAAATACTGTAACCATGATTACAGGCTTTATCTTTTCAATATTTTCCAACTGGGGATTTTTTAAAAACAAATGGATAATAATAAAATACTGTATAAACTTTATTCCAATGATATTGGGTGGAATTATTTTTGCTCCAGCAATATTCAAAATGCTCTCTATTGCAGATGAAATTGGTGGAGATGCAATAATTGATCCAGATTTTATAAAATTAAAATATCTGTTTAATGGATCATTAATTATTATACTTGTTTTATTGCTAATGGCTGTTTTTCTAACTGTTTTTAAACCAAAATTGGGGAAAAAACTGGTTGAAAATACCTATTGACATAATGGATTAAATATTTAAAAGAAAGTTTCCGATAATGTAGTGATAGTGTATTCAGGAGGCAAGATTATGCGGTTTTTTAGGGCTTTAAGGACAATCTCCCTGATTTTGAGCCTTGTTATGGTTACTTTTGGCTGTGCGACAGGTAAAAATCAGGAAGCCAATATGGAAATAGAGATGAAAGCCGAAGCCGTTTCTGAAGGCATATGCCTTATTTTTAATAATATCCCGTCTGAAACGATCCGTCTGTTTATCATGATTCAGAATTGGGAAGGAAATGAACAACTTAAAAGTACGCGCGAAATAACAGGATCATATTCTGATATTACAGGATATACTTTAGAACAGGTAAAGCAAACCGGCAGGATAATTTTTCCTTTTGTTAAAGCAGGAAAAAATTATACCATATCTGCAAGTTTTGAAGGTGTGAGAGGACAAGCAGTTGCCGGAGCACCTGACTGGATTTATGCAAAATGCGATGCCAATGCCGGCAATTATTTTAATGACGGACTTAAGCTTGAATTAAACAAAACCAATACAGGAGTTACATTGTCTTCCGAGCCGGAATTTTCAAAAGAAGTACAATATTCGCCTGACAGGTATAAATACTCTGTAAAAATAGATGTTTCCAGTCATGGATCGCTTGGATATAGCGATAGAGGCACCGGGCTGCATTGGGATTTTGAACCGCAAATGACCAATGATCTAAAAGAAGGGGAGCACCTGCAAAACGGCAACTACCCTGCCTATGTAACCGCCTACCATAATATTATTTATGATAATGTAACATGGACAGTGGAAATAGCAAAAACTCCGGAATTTATTTATTTTTTGAATTAACGGAACATCAGAGATCGCCGCCTTTAACATGGCGGCGCAGCAGGTCATCGTTTTCCTAAAAATACTGGACAATTAATAAAAGGAATAAATAATAAAATGGCTAAATCACTAATAGTTTATTTTTCAAAATATGGAACAACAAAAGAATATGCGGAATGGATAGCACAGGAATTAAATGGAGACATTTATTCCATAAATAATTTTAAAGAAAATACATTGAATAATTATGACACAATAATTATTGGCAGTGGCTTATATGCAGGAAAAGTTAAAGGAATAGACTTACTGATTAAAAATTACGAGTCATTAAAGAATAAAAAATTGGTTATATTTACTTGTGGATTGGCAGATTATAGCAAAATCGAAAATATAAATTCGATATACAATAGACTAAAAAAAGAATTTTCTGAAAAAATAATTGAAAGGATAAAAATATTTTATTTAAGAGGTGGCATAAATTATAAAAAATTGTCATTAAAGCATAAAATTATGATGTGGATGAAGAAAAAGCAGATAATCAAGGAAGGAATTGAAAATTCAAATGAAGAAGTCAAGGAATTTATTGAGACATATGGAAAAGTAGTAGATTTCATGGATAAAAACAATATAAAGGAATTAATAGATTATTGTAAATAAAATATAAAGTACGCCCACTACTTCGTTTAACGAGGTTGACATAAGAATATTCGTAAATAGAAATGAAAATATGGAAACAACAGATAATTATTCAGAGGTTAATGAAATGATATATAAGCATTTAGTTTGAAGACAACATGAATTTCACCCTATAAAACCCGGCAGGCTTCCAGTTCCTTGAGGCGTTTTTCGTCGAGCTTGATGTGGAGGTTCTTTTCCTGGGTGGGGATTACCAGCCCTTTAGGGCCGTTTTTGGCACGACGCAGGAACTTTACCGGCGTGTAGAACAGATCCCCCTCGCCGCCGTTGCGTCCCTTTGAATAAAAAATCGCCAGGTTTCCCGCGTCCAGAAGGATGTCCAGGGGGAAGCTCTTGCCTGCCCGCTGCTTGATGAACACATAAGAGCCGGGAAAGTCCCTGGCGTGCAGCCAGAGATCGCCGCCTTTAACGTGGCGGCGCAGCAGGGCATCGTTTTCCGCAGCGTCCCTGCCCACAATGAGCAGCCAGTCCCCGCGCCGGAACGATAGACCTGGACGCTTCCTGTCTGCGGCGACAGGAGATGCCCCGCCGGTTTTCAAAAGCTTCGCCAAAACCAACGGATTGTCCTCTGCAAGGAGCCGCTCCAGCTTCTTCTCAATTTCGCCTAACTCTTTTTCCCCTGCCTCAATTTCCGCGCGGAGATCGGCAAGGCCTTTCTTCGCCTTCGCGTACTGCCCGTAGTACAGTTCCGCTTGCGCCGACGGGCTTTTATGGGGATCAAGTTTAATTCTGACCCTGGCGGCGGCATTATCGGCAGCGGCCTGGTTTTCGGCGGCGCCCGCATCCGCGAAAAAATTGTCCGCCTCAAGCCATTCGTCGCCCGGCTTTATGGCGGCGATGTTGGCGAGTATGATGTCGCCGTATTCCCGCAGGCGGTCTGCTGCGGCAAATTCCGCCTCCTTTGCCCGCAGCTTCTCCACCGCCACCTGCAAGCGACCCACGCTGCCCTCGCAGCTTCGCCGCGCCTGTTCCCGCAGCGCCTCCAGCGAAAGGGCGCCGCCCTGCTCGGCATAAAAAGCGTCTATCTTTGCGTTGAAAGAATCCCCTGGGGCGCTTTCCGCGAATTCCCGTATCGCATACTCGCGGGTTTTACTCTTCGCTTCGGCATCGTTCGCTTCCGGCGCATAAAAACCGCCGGAAACCTCCCCCTTTTTGGGCAGACGGCGCATAGCATCCAGCACGCCGCCGTTTTCGTCGGTAACGATGCAATTCGCCGCGTTGGACCAAAGCCGGATATACACGCGAAAGCGGAACTCCCCCCGCTTCACCAGCAGCCGGACGATGCGGTTGTCGCCAAGCTGCGCCGCCTCTTCTATCCAGCCGTTGACTATCCGGGAATTGAGGAACTGAGCAAAGCGCAGCGGCTTGTCGCTTTTGGGAAAGGGCCTGAACGTTTCGTGCATGCGGCAGGCGCCGGGACTCAGCGCGACGAGCAGTTGCCGCGTCACGCCCCGCTTGTGTACCCGTAAGCCGAGAACGTCAAAGGCGCTTTGCGCCGCCCCCTGAATCTGCGCCCCCGCCAGATCAAGCTCATCAAGAATTAGGTTTATTTCTTTCCAGTTAAGAGACATAGTCGGCTATTTAATCTCACAGAAGCACAGAAGCACAGAAGCACAGTAAATACAAAGTGAAAAATTGAAATTGTAATTCATTAATCCCCTGTTTTTTCTCTGTGTCCTCCGTGTCCTCAGTGCCTCCGTGAGAGAGATTGGGAATAGGAGTATTACTCATTTGGCAGGCCGAAGAAGCGATTCGCGTTTTCCCAGAGCTGGGCGGCGAGCGCTTCAGGCTCCATGTCGAGCATTTTCGCAAGGCACAGGGCGGTTTCCGGCAGGTATTTGGGCATATTCCGCTTGCCCTTTTGTCCGGTGGGGACCATGAACGGGCTTTCCGATTCGATTAAAATGCGGTCCAGGGGCAGTTCGGGAACGGTCTCGTGGAGGTTGCGGGCGTTCTTGTAGGTAAGGTTGCCGGCAAATGAGAAATAGAGGTTCAGCTTCTGCGCCTCCCTCGCGTAGGCGGCGTCCTCAGAGTAGCAATGCAGCACGCCCCCCTTGGGCGGCAGGCGGTCGCGGAGAATCTCCAGCACGTCGTGGCCCGCGTCCCGGTTGTGGATAACCACGGGCATGTTGAGCTTGGCGGCAAGGTCAAGCTGGGTGATAAACAGCTCGATCTGGGACTTCTTGTCGCCGAATTTGCGGAAATAATCCAGGCCGATCTCCCCGACAGCCACGACCCTGGGAAGCTGCACCCCCTGTTCGATGGTTTGCTGCCAGTTTCTGCCGGGGTTTTGCACCTCGGACGGGCTGACCCCTACCGCATGGTAGACATTCGTCGCCGACTTGAGGTTCTCGTACACCCGCGCAAAGTCATGGAGACTGTTGCAAAATGAGACCACCCGGTTTACCTCAGCCTGCCGGGCTTCCTGTATCACAATAAGCTGCTCAATGGGGTCATCAACTATAAGCCCCAAATGGGCGTGAGTATCAAAATACTGCATCGCTTTGTCCAAAAGGTATGATAATGCTTCCTCCATCTGGAGGATTGCCCTAATTTTACCATACCCCCCCCCAGGAGTCAACAAAAAAAATCGCCGTTTTCAGCCCCTCAACAGAAGGAAAAACGGCTGAAATTTCGGGAATTTTCCCTATCTGGCCACTTTGGGAGCTTTTTTATCCATTATTCGGTGAAATTCACGGAACTAACCTCAAAAATCTTGAAAAATGATTAACTTGACACATACGTCTAAAAAATGGAACCGGCAAATTCCTCTGGTGGGCATTATTGCTCATCTATGTCTCCAAACAGCCAGCCGTCTTCGGTTAAAAAATTCAATCCAGCTAAACATGTGTCATTATATCTGCTTCCTCTGTAAATTTCTCTGACTCGAAAATATAGATCAGTGTTTAAAGTCACATATTGATATGAAAGTATCCCGTCTTTTAGTACAATATCATAACCTGTTGATGTTATTCTTTTTATACGATTATTTGCATTATACAATGTGGTGTTTTGAGCATATCCGTTTATCACAGCGATTTTTTCAATTTTTGGTAAATTTCTCCCTGAAAAATCTATTCTCATTAAATCATCCTCGGTATTCTCCACATAACTGGTCGAAGGATCACCGTCAAACGCATTTTGTAGGCTGTAGCGCAGCGGTATGTTCGGATCTATAAGGCATGCTGACGCGTTAATATCAATATACGGACTGTTTTGTATCAAATCAAAATAAATAGGTTCATCTCCGATAGTTTTTTCAATATCCTTCATAAGGTAATACGTGCATCCCGTGCCACCGTATAATTGGCCTTTTTTCCTGGGTGCACCCCTGCTCCATTCAGTTGGATTGTCGTCATCATTAAATAAGTCTCTTTGAATAGATAATTTGGTTATTAAAATGCCTTTTGCCTTTTCCCTATCGGAGATAATGTCTATACAAGAAAAAGTGCCCAACGAACCCCTTTGCACTGCAATTGTTCCATTATATGTGGAACCGATCAACAAAGTGTTTTTATATACTAAACTTTGGTAAAACCGTATATTCGGCGATAAAAAGTTTGGCCTGTTGCTGTCTGTCCAGAGGACACGGTAAAATGTGTCTGTTCCCACTTCCTGTTTATATATTGTGTAGTACTCATATTTTCTATCGTCCCCCCAGCCAAGATCAAAGTCCTGCAATGATTTTCTCATCTTTACAAAAGCGGCCTCATTTTCTCTTGCAAACACCTGTTCCTCATTTACCGTTAGCTTCGTTGCCTTACGCCAACTGTTGGGCATCACGTTTCTCAATTCGGGGGCTTCGGCATAGAGGGTGATTGAGACTGCAAGGAAACTAATCAACAGTACGTTTTTTTTACTCATTTTCATGGCTTATACTTCAATATAAATTATATTAATAACCATGTCAATCCATCGTTGAAAATACGATGTCCGAAAATGGCTGGAAAATAATTAAAAGTGTTGTATTATTGAGACTGGAATGACAATGGAAAACGACAGCAGTTTATATGCGGCATTTAAGGCGAAAGATCCGCGTTTTGACGGACGTTTTTTTGTCGGCATTTCGTCTACCGGAATTTACTGCCGTCCGGTATGCAGGGCAAAACAGCCAAAAGCCGAAAACTGCACGTATTACCGGACCGCTGCCGAAGCGGAACAAGCCGGATACCGCCCCTGCCTTTTATGCAGGCCGGAGCTTGCCCCCGGTACTTCTGTTACAGACGCCAATGCCAATTTGGCTTATCGGGCGGCAAAAATGCTGGAAAGAAATTGCGCGAACGGAAAAAGTTTGGATGAATTGGCCGGACGGCTTGGGTATACCGTCCGGCATTTGCGGCGCGTGTTCACGGCAGAATACAATGTGTCGCCGGTTCAGTATTTGCAAACATGCCGTCTTCTTCTCGCAAAAAATTTGATAACTGATACAAATTTGCCAATTTTGGAAATCGCTATGGCAGCCGGATTTGGCAGCCTTCGGCGCTTAAATGATTCATTTAAAAAACATTACCATCTTACACCTACGGCATTGCGAAAAAAAATGCCGGAGGGTACCAGGCATAGCAGCGACATAACATTGGTTTTAGGCTATCGCCCGCCGTATCATTGGGGAGAAATGCTGCATTTTTTGGCCGGAAGGGCAATACCGGGAATTGAAATGGTTAAGAACGGCGAATATATGCGTTCCGTACATTTAAAAAATGCAGAGGGAAAAAATGTATATGGGTGGGTACGGGTAAGCCACAAACCGGAGAAAAATGCGTTAAGCGTCACCATGAGCGAGACCTTATTGACGGTCCTTCCGCAAATTCTGGCGCGGATACGGCATTTGTTTGATCTTCATTGCGATCCCGATGCGGTTTATGAAACACTTAAGGCAATGAACGATATTCGGCCCGGACTCTGCAAATTGGGAACTCGTGTGCCGGGGTGCTTCTATGCCTATGAAACAGCAATCAGGACAGTGCTTGGACAGCAAATCACCGTAAAAGCGGCAAGCACCCTGGCGGCAAGAATTGTCGCAGCTTATGGCACTCCAATAAAAACCGGGATAGAAGGCCTGACCCATATTTTCCCGCTGCCTGAAGATATATTGGCGTTAGGCAAGAATATTTCAAATTGTTTGGGTGCATTAGGCGTTACTGGCGCACGGTCAAATACCATTTATGAACTAACGTTGGCTTTGATACAAAAGGAAATAGAACTTGACCTTTGCGCCAAGCCGGAAGAAGAGATGAAAAAACTGATAAAAATTCGCGGTATTGGAAACTGGACAGCGCAATATATTGCCATGCGTACCATGGAGTGGCCTGACTCTTTTCTTGAAACAGACGTTGGTGTAAAAAGCGCGCTTCCGCATTACACATCAAAAGAATTATTAAAAATGTCGGAAGCGTGGCGGCCATGGCGCAGCTACGCTGTTGTAAATTTATGGAATTCACTATAAGGGGGAGCTGGATGTATTTTTCAACAAAATATCAATCGCCAATTGGATTGATTACGCTTGCATGTGATGGCAGCGGCAAAAACCTGGTCGGCCTATGGATTAAGGGACAAAAATATTTCGGAGATACCATACCAGAATCAATGACAGAAAACAACGCCATGCCAATATTGAATGATGCGAAAAAATGGCTGGACAGGTACTTTGCCGGAAAAAAACCTGATATTTCTGAATTGCAATTAGCCCCTATTGGCGGAGAGTTTCGTCAGGGAGTATGGAAAATTTTATGTGAAATCCCTTATGGCGAAATTATCACCTATGGCGGCATTGCAAAAAAAATGGCAGCCAAAATGAACAGGGAAAGCTTGTCAAGCCAGGCTGTGGGCGGGGCGGTTGGGCATAATCCCATATCAATTATTATTCCATGCCACCGGGTTGTAGGTTCAAATGGCAGCTTAACAGGCTATGCCGGAGGTATAAAGAAAAAAATAAAATTGCTGGAACTGGAGGGCGTAGATTTATCCCGGCTGTTTGTTCCCAAAAAAGGCACGGCTTTGTAGGGCAGCTACTATGCTTGTACAATTAAAATGATGCATTATTTTGCATCTTTTGTTTTTAAAATATATTGCAGTACGGCTTATATATATTTTTTTTAATTAAAAGCCTAAGCATGTATCCATCCATCTTAAACAAAAAAGAAGTGTCATTAAAAATAATAATTGTATATTTTTATTCATAATAACTCCCAACAAATATTTTCTATTATAGAGTATACAACTATTTAAAAAATATTTCAAGTCAAATTTATTCCATATTCAAAAGCACTTATTTTTATTAAATTTTTTTACATTTTTCCACTACCAATACCAATTAATGCCAATATTAAATCTATAGTTATTGCAAAATAAAATTTATTTTCCCCCATTATTCTTCTGTACCCAATATCTGAATTTAATAATGCCGAATTATAATTTTCAGAAAATCTTTTGTCCTTTAGTTTAAATGAAAAGCGAAAACCACCAGTATAAATATACTCATTTATATTTATAGCAATGACCCCTGCCCAAACTGTGGCGAAGAAAAAACCGCTCAAAGGGCGCAAGCGCCCGACTGCTGTTTTTAGGCTAATTGTTTGTTAAATGCTGGTTTTTTGCTTTTATTTTTTAATAATTGATTATTATTCAAATAATATATTTTTAATTTCTTCAATTACTGAATAAATATTACCATTTATCCCATTTACACAAAATGTAATGGTAATTTTTTCAATAGGTTCATACAATAAAATTGTATAAAAATTGTCTACTGAACCCTCATGACCATAGAAATAACCTGAATCAGTAAATATTTTAAATATTCCTTTTCCTAAAAACATGCCTCTGCCAATATCATATATCGGTTCAATCATATTTAGAACAATATTTTCTGGTATTAATTTATTTTCAAACAATCCTTCAATAAATATTGCCATTTCTTCCATTGTTGATACTAAAGAACCAGCACCGCCAGTAACACTTAAATTCATCTCTTTTGATATTTCAATAACATTATTGTTATATACAAAAGAGTATATTTCATTATTATCAATAGAGATAGTTTCTGCGTACAATGTATTTTTTAAACCTAGTATGTCTGTTATCAATTCCTTTACAATATATTTATACGGTTTCTGGTATATCGTTTCTAAAATATATCCCAATAATAAATAATTGCTGTTACTATAAGCAATTGTTTCATTGGGCAAACTTGCAAGTTCAAAATTGTATATTAATTCAAGCATCTCTTCTTTTATTCTAAATGTTTCTGCCCATTCTAAGAAACCGGAGGTTACGGTATAATTATAAATACCACTTCTGTGATAGAGCATATCCTTAATTGTTATTAATTCAGAATTCTTTATCTTCGGGAAAAAAACAGCCAATTTTGTATCATATTGGATATAATCATCTCCAATGGCTTTATGTATCATTGCTGATGTATATATTTTTGTGATTGATCCTATTCTGTACTTTATATTTTCAGGGTTTATATGTGTATCTTTTGGAATAAATTGTGTACCAAATGTTTTATCATATAATATTTTTCCGTCTTTTTTTATTAAAAAACTGCCCATTAAAGAGACATCGTTTTCAAATCCCAAAATTCTTTTATCCAATTCAGATATTCTGTTTTCTATTGAAACACTGCTTCTATGCTTGCTTATACCAATACATGATTGGAAAAATATAGAAATAAAAAAAATTATAGCTGTTGATAAAACAAAATACTTCATTAAAACCCCTTGAATTTAATAATGTATTTTTTACCAAGTAATGTCAAGTATTTTATCATATTCAGAACCAACTCAAAAAACTTGCATATAACGTTCTATGTTGGCGACGTTTTGCCAGCCCGAATAAGGGCTTGCGTAGCAAGACCAGGGCTGGCAAAATGTGGTGGAGCAAAATACCACAAAGGGCTGAAAGCCCGACTGGG
>Ga0082212_10004441_pt1 | contig 19462 bp, 14 predicted proteins | sample TergutNt197P3_FD_71548 | JGI IMG/M metagenome (GOLD analysis project Ga0082212, IMG submission 71548) | Neocapritermes taracua P3 segment gut microbial communities from Petit-Saut dam, French Guiana - Nt197 P3 | ecosystem: Host-associated > Arthropoda: Insects > Digestive system > Gut ... | reverse complement strand
CAGCCCAAGCTGAAGCCGCCAATGCGGCGGCACAAGCCCCGGTACCACAAGACAAGGTCTCGCCCACGCCGCGCTCATAGACTCTCATGTCAATGGTGCCGCAGGTATCCCCAAAAGACACCGGGGCCACTGCCACGAACTCGGTGTTGGCGCCGTGCGGGGGCGCCGGATCAAGCTCAGGGGCTTGTGTCAGATCCAACCCAGCTAGCTCGGTGGCACTGACCTTGGCCACAACATGCGGGTTGCCCAGGTTGACCGATAGCCCGGGCAAAACCCGGTCCAGCCCAACTGCTTGAACCTGGGTATCAGAACCAGCCCGGACCGCCGTCTGTCCCCCTGGGAACGACCAGGTTCCCATGTCAACCGCGAACCCCTGGTCTTCCCGGTGAACCCACACCACACCGGCGCGGGTGCCGATGGCTAGCGAACCGTCATCGGGCAAATCAACTAGACCGCGATGCGCTAGATAAGCCGCAAACACCCGGGCGCCATTGCCGCACATCTCTGCGCCAGAGCCATCGGCATTTCGGATGTCCATGAACCAGACTGCACTTGGTTCTTTTTCCAAGATCGCTTGGCCCTCAGGGACTGCGGCATTCAGCACCGCCCGAATGACACCGTCTGCCCCTATGCCGAAATGGCGATCAGCCAAGGAACTCGCCATTTCTGGGGTGAAATCAACTCGTCCTTCTGGGTCGGCGAATAACACAAAGTCGTTGCCGGTGCCTTGCCCTTTTGTGAAGAGCAGACCCTCAGCAAGGCCAGATAGTTGCGTAGGCACCGGGATAGCCTAACCCCTACCTGGGTCAATTAGGTCTAGCGCCAGGGCCAGGGTGTCGCCAGATGGTTCCAGCCAATTGATGCGGTCATCCCGGCGGAACCACTTACGTTGGCGTCTTGCCAGTTGGCGGGTGGCTTGGGCGATGCCGGTGATTGCCTCAGCCTCAGAAATTTCGCCATCAAGCAGCTGAAGGCATTCGCGGTAGCCGATGGCGCGAGAGGCAGTTCTACCTAACCGAAGCCCCCGATTGACCAAGGTTTGAACCTCTTCAAGCAGGCCGTCCTGCCACATTTGGGCCACCCGTTGGTCAATCGCTTGGTCCAATTCGCTGCCTGGTTTGTCCAACCCAATAAAGCTGACTGGTCGCCATGACTTGGCCACGGGTAACTTGGCCTGGAAGGCTTGCCCGGTTAGTTCAATCACCTCCAGGGCCCTTATTAGGCGCCGAGTGTTATTGGGCTCAATAGCTGCGGCCGCGGCCGGGTCTTGGCGGTGTAACTCTTGGTACAAACCCTCTACGCCGTGCTGTACAGCATATTCCTCCCAGCGTGCCCTGACCTGCGGATCAGTGCCGGGGAAGTCGATTTGATCCAGCAAGGCCCGGATGTACAAGCCCGAGCCTCCAACCACCACTGCGGCCTTGCCCCTTTGCCAGATGCCTTCAATGCTGGCGCGGGCTTGGCGCTGGTAGGCAGCCACGGACGCCTCTTCAGTCACTTCAAGCACATCGATTTGGTGGTGCGGAATGCCGCGCCTCTTGGCCAGCGGGGTCTTGGCGGTGCCAATGTCCATGCCTCGGTAAAGCGCCATGGCGTCGGCGCCAACGATCTCGCCCCCCAACTGCTGGGCTAGGTCCAGACCAAGAGTGGATTTGCCGGTGGCGGTGGGGCCCACCACGGCAATTAGCTGGCCTGCGCTACGGCACCTGGTCATTGGCTTGGACCAACAGTTGAGCAAGATGGACTGGCTTTGCATCAGCCAGATCACGGGCTTGAGTCCGGCAGGAATAGCCATCCGCCACCAAAGTAGCACCGGGTCCGGCTTGTTCAATGGCTGGTAGCATACGCCGTTTAGCTATCTCTACCGAGATTTCGTAGTGACCCTTTTCCATGCCGAAATTGCCGGCCATGCCGCAGCAGCCCGCCAACACCTGCACCTGAGCGCCCAAGCCCTCCAACAGGGCAAGGTCCGCCTGATAGCCCATCACCGAATAGTGGTGGCAATGCGGCTGGACAATAAGCTGCTGCCCCTTCAGTGAAGGTGGTGTCCAGCGGCCCTGGGCAAGATCGTCACTCAGCACCTCGGCCAGAGTCTTAGTGGCTTTGGCCACTGCATGGGCTCTTGGGTCACCTGGCAGTAGGTCAATCAAGTCGCCCCGTAACACTGCTAGGCAGCTTGGCTCAACCCCAACAATCACGGCGCCGTTGACGGCAAACGGACCCAGCACTTCAAGCAGTTTGGCCAGCTTCTTTTTTGCTGTACCCAACTGACCGGTGGTGATCCAAGTCAGGCCGCAGCAAACGCTGGCTGGCACTACGAATACTTGGTGGCCAGCGGCTTGCAGCACCTCAGCAACGGCCAGATCCACCCCCGGTTCCAGGGCGGAGCTGAACGAATCGGCCCATAACAGCACAGGCGGCCCAGCCTGGTCCCCGTTGGTGGGCCCGTTGGCGGGATTGATCTCTTCCTTGTTGGTGGTCGGCAGGGTCAGGTTGATCTGGCCACCTGTGCCTTCTGGCAATCCCGGCCAGCCATGCATTGAAGCTTGATGGTGAAACGCCTCCCCAGCGAAGCGTGGTAGCTTGCGACGGCGATCCAACCCGCCAAGGGCAAGGACCAATCGCTTTACACCAGGCAGCCGCAGAGCAAAGTTAGCCAGATAAGGTGCTCGGCTGGCCAGTCGCGTCCAACGCGGCAGCCAACCCAGCAGGTAATGGCTACGCGGCCGCGGCTGACCCTTGTAGCGCCGGTGCAAGGTCTCTGACTTTAGGCGGGCCATGTCCACTCCAGCCGGGCAATCCGAGGAGCAAGCCTTGCAGGCCAAGCACAGTTCCAGCGCCTCAGCTAGATCAGGGGAGGAAAAACCGGCCCTCAGCAGAGATCCATTGGCCACCTCCTGCAACACTCTGGCCCGGCCACGGGTGCCGTCTTTTTCTTGCCTGGTGGCTAGGTAAGAGGGGCACATGAAACCACCAGAATCTGCCCGGCATTTGCCCACACCGGTGCAGCGATGGATCGCGTTTGTGATGTCGCCGTGGTCTTCGTTAAAAGCGAAACCCTGGCGGGCCGGCTGGGATCTTGCCACCGGGCGGCGCAGGTCTTGATCTAGCGGTGCTGGGTCAATCAAAACACCCGGGTTCATCAAACCAAGAGGGTCAAACAACGCCTTGAACTGGGCCATGGCCGCAATGGCGGCTGGTGAGAACATCTTGGCCAGCAACTCACTGCGGGCCCGGCCGTCGCCATGTTCCCCACTGAGCGATCCGCCGTGGGCCACCACCAGGTCGGCCGCCGCTTCCATGAACGCCCTGAGTACCTGACCATCTTGCTCCAAGGGGAAGTCAAGCCTGACGTGCACACAGCCATCGCCCATGTGTCCATAAACCAGGCCCTCCAGGCCAACCTCGGCCAGTAGCTGGTCAAAACCTCGCAAGTAGCCGCCCAGGTTGGCCGGAGGCACTGCCGCGTCTTCAAAACCAGGCCAAGCCTGCGTGCCCCCAGGGGTGCGCCCGCCTAGACCAGCGCCGTCCTCCCGGATTTTCCACATGGCCTCAGCCGCCGGTCCAGGTGGCAGCACCCGGTGGCTTTTCGCCTGGGCCGCCTGGATCAAGGCGCTGACCTGGTCTTGGCCGTCCAACTCCACCATCAGCCAGGCGCGACCCAGCGGCAGAGGGGGGATGGCGGCCCCTGGCCTATTGCGGCGCACCATCTCGACCAGACGGGCATCAAGGCCCTCGACAGCCAGCGGAGCGAACTGGAGAACTGAAGGTACGGCATCGGCCGCTTCTGGCATTGAATCAAAGGCCAGCACCACCAAGACAGGGGCCTTGGCCAAGCTGACCAGCTTGACGGTGGCCTCAGTAACCAAACCACAGGTGCCCTCGGAACCGACCAAAGCACGCGCCAGATTGGTGCCCTTTTCGGGCGTAAGGTGCTCCAAGCCGTAGCCGCTGACCTGACGGCCAAAACGGCCAAACTCCTGCCGGAACAAACCAAGGTGCTGGGCGGCGAACTGGTCCAAGCCTGCCACAATTGAGAGGTCGTCAGCGGCGGTCAACTGGTGACCCTGGCCATCAATCAGGTTCAACGACTCAATGTTGTCGCTGGTCCGGCCGTAGCGCACGGCGTGGTTGCCACAGGCGTTGTTGCCAATCATGCCACCAAAGGTGCAGCGCGAATGAGTGGAAGGGTCTGGGCCAAAACGTAGACCATAGGGTTTGACGGCGGCTTGCAATGTGTCCAGCACCACGCCGGGTTGGACCCGGGCGATGCGCTGGTCTGGGTCTATCTCTAACACCTGGTTCATGTGGGCAGTGGTGTCTACCACAATGCCTGGGCCAATGGCGTTGCCAGCGCAGCTGGTGCCGGCGCCTCTCATGGTTAGCGGAAGGCCAATGGACCTTGAGATGCTAGCCACGGCGGCTAGTTCTTCCGCGTCGCGTGGCCAGACCACTACTTCAGGCACCACCCGGTAGTTCGAGGCGTCAGATGAATACAGACCACGTGTCAGGGGGCTGGCGTCAACTCGTCCATTGATGACCTGGCGCAAGGAGGCGACTAGTTGATCGGTGTCCACAGGTTCCCATTCTAAGCCTTGGCCGGTGGGCAACGCCGACCGGTTCAAGGAGAGGTGGGCTCAAGGAGCTGGCTCGAGTTCAGGTGTTCAATTCCCTTCGGCTGGGTTGCTCAGGCTCTGGACTATGGTTACCCCCCGGCCCACTCTTCCCCAGCCCTTGTCCGGCGCACCTCATAGAGCCCACCGGTTGGTGCGGCATCGGCCAACAAATGATGCGGCGCCGAGCCGGTGATGACAGTCCGGACCAGGTCACCTGGCCGAGGTAATTCTTCAATGCTGGCTGGTGGCGGGGTGATATGCACCAAGCGGCCGTCAAATGCCCGGCCAGTCAGGCGGGCAGTGGCGGTGTCCTTGCGGCCTAACCCACTGGCTACCAACACCAGAACTTCCTTGCCGACTTGGGCCGCGCTTTGGGCTTCGGCAATCTGGTTTTGCAGGGCAACCAGGCGGTCGAACCGTTCGGTGATGACCGGCGCGGGCACCTGGTTGGCCATAGCGGCGGCTGGGGTGCCAGGCCTGGCGGAGAACTGGAAGGTGTAGGCGCTGTCAAAGCGGGCTTGTTCCACCACCTGGAGAGTTTGCTCAAAGTCGTGGTCGGTCTCACCCGGAAAACCGACAATGATGTCGCTTGAGATGGCGGCGTGAGGCATTTTGGCCCTGACTTTTTCCACTAGTTCAAGGAACCGCTTGGCTCTGTATGACCGATGCATGGCACGTAATACCTGGTCAGAGCCGGATTGCAGGGGCAGGTGGAGTTGTGGAGCCACGGTTGGGACTTCTGCCATGGCGGCAATGACGTCATCACCAAAAGCGGCTGGATGAGGCGAAGTAAAACGTAACCTCTCCAAATGCTTGGTGGCGCCAACCTGACGCAGCAGCTTGGCGAAAGCACCCTTGTCTCCCCATTGGGCTCCGTACGAATTGACATTCTGGCCCAGCAGCGTGACCTCGATGGCGCCGCCCGCCACCACTTTTTCAACCTCAGCTTGGATAGCTTCGGGTGTTCTGTCGCGTTCGCGGCCACGCAGCGCGGGGACCACGCAGAAAGAACAGGTGTTGTTGCAGCCCACCGAGATGGCAATCCAAGCCGCGTAGACCTGTTCCCTCCTGGCTGGCAGATCACTAGGGAACACTGTCAGCTGATCTTCAATCTGGACCTGCGGTTGGCCAGTGCTTTGGGCCTTGGCCAGCAGCTGCGCCAGGGCGCCAGGGTTGTGCGTACCAAACACCACATCTACCCAGGGGGCTTTTTGGACGATGCCGGCCCTTTCCAATTGCGCCAAGCAGCCACCTACCGCGATCAACATGCCGGGGTTGGTTTGCTTTTCTTCGCGCAGTTGACCCAAGTTGCCATACAGCCTGGTAGCGGCGTTTTCCCTGACAGCGCAGGTGTTGAAAACCACAACGTCAGCTTGGGGAATGCCCTGGGTGAAGATGGCGCTGCCATTTGATGCTGGGACATAGCCTGCGCTCTCAAGGACCCCGGCAATGCGTTCTGAATCGTGGACGTTCATTTGGCAACCCAAGGTGCGGATGGCATAAGTCGCCCGCTTGTCTGTTTGGCGCTGGCTCTGGGTTGCTGACACAGCGGGTCAGTCTAGTGGGCTCTAGGAGACCGGTGAACATTTCTGGTTGAGCCTTGGGTCTTGGTCAACACTGGTAGAGCCTGGCTGCGACCAGGCAAATGGTTCCTGCGCTTGGCCAGCGTTGGTGTGATAAACACCAGCTGGCGGCTGGCTGGGCTCCAGGACATGCCCTAAAACACCGCCGAAGTGCTCATTGGTCTAAGAAAACCCAGGCGCCGCCTTCTGGTGGACCTATCACCAAGATGTTTTCTGGCGAGTCAGGGGTTTCTTTGATGATGGCAACAGCCAGGCTGGTGCTGCTCAAAGCGATGTCGCAGACTGAATCTGGCGGGCAACCAAATGCCCAGAGCAGGCCAATCATGCCCGGGAAGCCTTCCACCTGGTCAATGCCGATCTCTGCATCTTGGAGTGATGGTTCAGCCAGGACCAGTTGATTGATTACTGCCTGACGGATTTCCAGATCCAGCGGCGAATCAAGGTCATAGCTAAAGGCCTCCCCGTCCGGGTAGGTCACCGCTTGGCTCAAGGCCTGAGCTAGGGATTCGGTCGCCAGGGCGTTCATTGTGACATCGACACCCTCAACGCTGGTGCGCCACAGCGTCACTTGGCCTAATTCTTGGGTTGGGGTTGGACCGGCCACCGGGGTGGTCTCATGTACAGAGTTTCCCGTGGCGGCGGCTGGTGATGTGGGCATTCTTTCGGCCTGGCCACAACTGGCCAGGATCAAGCTGATTGCCGTGGCGACTACGGCTAGCCAAAGGACCTTGGCTGCTTTGGCTGTCAAATCCATCCTCATGGATTGCCAAGCTACCGCTTCGAAGTGCTTCAAGGCTAGCGGCCTGGTGGCTGCGACGAACTGTCTGCCAGTTGGTTCTGGATTCAGCCAACACTCCTTAGGCCTGTAGCAAATGAGGCTCTGCCGGACACTCAACAGATGTAGGTTCAGGTAGAAGGGCAAAAGTGAATGGACCAAAAGTGACCACGCCAGTAACTACTGAGGCGCGGGTTGAAGAGCTATTCAACCAGCACGTTGACGCAGTTTTCCGTTTTTGTCGGGTCCAACTGAATGAAGCCTTGGCGCAAGAGGTCACTAGCGATGTCTTTGTGGTGGCCTGGCAAAAGCTGGATCAAGTGCCACCTGATTGCGCTCTGGCCTGGTTGCTTGGAGTGGCCCGGCGACTGATGGCCTTTCAACTCCGGGGCGAAAGACGTCGTAGGGCTCTGATTACGAAGATTAGTTCAGAGCCTAGGGCTAGGCGGAGCGAACCCGACCCGGCGGATGCAATCGCCGGAGCCGATCTGGCACAGCGGGCCATGGCCAGCTTGAGTCACTCTGATCAGTCACTCTTGTGGCTGGCTGCCACCCAGGACCTCAGTCAAGACGAACTTGGTCAGGCCCTTGGGATTGGCGCCAAAGCCGCTGGGGTACGCCTGTCACGGGCGCGTGCCCGGCTGACTAAAGCTGTGGCCAGTGCCAGTTCGCCTGAACCAGTTGACAAGCAGGGTCAACTCAAAAGGGAGGCCAACCAACCATGATCGACCCATTCGAACAACTGCGACTAGGTGCAACCAACAACCCAGCCGACAAGCCAGCCATCTGGCACAAGACCAGAACCAAAGTGACAGCCGGTTTTCGGCCGAACCAAAGACCACCTGTGCGAACCGCCAAGCTGGCAGGTGCGTTGGTGGGCATACTGGTTATCGGCATCGCCGTCCCCTTGACGATCAGGGCAATGAACCAGGCAGCCGAACCATCTCAGGGTGCACCGGCTGATCAACCGATCGCCAGTCCAACCACCAACAGTCCTGAACCTGTCAAAGTAAGAGTGGGCAAGATTCCGGCCGATGCTGCTGCTCAGATGTCGGCCTTGGCCGAGCCGCTGTTCCCGCTGGTGAGAGCTGAAGCTTTAGAGGCGGTCAACCCGGCATATTCGCCATTGTCGGTTTACTTGGCATTGGCCCTAGTGGCTAACGGCGCCAGCGGCCAATCAGCCGAAGAGTTCGCCAGCCTGCTGGGCGGTTCGAAAGAGCAGGTCAACGCCCTGGCGGCCGGGATCATGACCGAATACGTCACCGGGGTAATGACTGAATACGTCACCGCCACCCCCGGTCCCACCCTCTCGGTGGCTAATTCGCTTTGGCTAGATGACCAAGTCTCAGTCAATCCCACTTTTTGGCAGGAGGCGCGCGCCATTTTTCGAGCCGAAGTGACTAGCTTGCCGCTAGCCACCCAAGGTAAGGACAAGATCAACGCTTGGGTATCTCAAAAAACCAACCAGTTGATCGAAGATATTGTCGGCGACGTTTCGCCAGAATCACTGGCATGCCTGGTAAATGCTTTGTACTTCAAAGGCTCCTGGCTACTGCCGTTTGCTCTAAACGACACCGAAGACCTGCCCTTCACCTTGGCCGACGGCACCATAGTCGAAGTCCCCACGATGTATGGACACCACCATGTTGAGGCCTTTTCGACTGACACCGCCAGTGGCGTGGTCTTGCCTTACGTGGGTGAGCGCTTCGGCATGGTGGTGACCCTGCCAACCGGTGGAGTGGATCAAATCACTTGGGATGGCTCCCAGATCGCATCTTGGCTGGCGGCAGCAAACACTGACAACGGCACAATCAACGTTTACCTGCCCAAGTGGGAAAGTGAGCTGGCGGCTGATTTGATTGAACCCTTGGGGCAGCTTGGCTTGACCGGACCATTCCACCCGGGCACGGCTGATCTAAGCGGCATCAGCGAACCGAGTGGCTGGATTGGTGAGATGACTCACAAAGCTGTAGTCAAGGTAGATGAGCGAGGCACAGAGGCAGCTGCTTCTAGCAGTGCCATCATGCTCGCATCGATGGGCAGTGACATATTCTTTGACCGGCCGTTTGTCTACGCCATAGTCGATTTGGACAGCGGCATCCCGTTGTTTATTGGCCAAGTCGATGATCCTAGAGCCACACCTTGAATCGATTGACGGCAGACTGCGCCCAATCTGCCTGCAGGAAGCGCCAGACGTAGCCCTAATTGGTCAGTATTTCTACGCTGTATCTGAGCAACTCAGCACATAGAATGGCCATTGCTGACGCGAAAGCTTCACGGCTTCATGTACCTGTAACCGCATCGACGCCCATCGCCGGTGCAGCTGCCAACACAGCCAAAGGCTAACCTGCGCACCAAAGGAGGCAAACAGCCCATGAGTAGTCCAATCAAGAAATCGGCACCAAGCTCAGCGAAAAACCCAAGGCGACAGCGGCGGTTAGGTGCCGCCATCAGGGCAGTTGGCCAGGCATTGCCGGTGGCGCTGATCATTCCGGCCACACCTCTGATTGGGCCAGCCGTTGGAGCCAGCCCGGCAGCCCAGGCCGCCCCTAGCTCCCATGTGGCGGTCGCAGCTGCGCCCATATCCAATCCGGTTGACTTGGTTAATCTTTGGCGGGTCAAGGCTACGGGCGAGGCTCACGATACTTGGCTGCGGTTGGATGCAGGCTCCTATCAGCTGTTTCGAGCCTGCGGCCACTTCGAAGGGGGCTGGAACGCTGATGGCAAAGTCTTTTTTGCCGCAGCGCCAAACGGCATGTCTGGTGCTTGCGGCGACGCTGGCTACACGTTTGACCCAATACCTTGGTTGGCTGCTGCTGTGTCCTACGAGCCGGTTGGAAAGGGTTGGCGGCTGGTGGACAAGGCCGGCAAAGAGTTGGCCTTGTTGACGATTGATGGGGCTCCACCACCGGACAAGAACTCGGCAGATTTCTACAGGCAGCCTCCAAAAATCACCCCCGAGGTCCGGGCGTTCTTCAAAGAACCAGTCCCCTTGCCTTCCGGCCTGAAACCGGCAACCATGGCCATGCTTACCGGGAAGATTTGGATACTTATCGGAGGTTACAACCCCAAAGCTTTCTTGAAGTTTTACGCCGATGGCAGTTGGCACGGCTCGGATGGCTGCAACGGACGTGGTGGTGAATGGATGCTTGTAAACAATGCTGGCAAATTGTTCACGTCATCAGGCATGTCAACAGCAATTGGCTGCAACAACGCCCCAATTGGGCTGTATCGAACAACCATGGCTGGGTTTGATGGCAAGACTCTGGTGCTGATCAACCCAGAAGGCAAAGAATTCGGACGCTTTCTTCCGAAGGGCACCTCAGGGATCGGGACTAATAACCAGCTGCTGCTGAGCCCAGACATGACCGGCGATGGCCTTGGTGAGCTGATTGCGGCACACGGCAATGGATCACTTGATCGCTATTCGATGGCGTCTCCAACTAAATTGTCAGCCAAATCACGCTTCTCCTACTGGGACCGGGACAAGCTATACGCACCTGGCGACTGGAATGGTTCTGGCTTCGCCGACCTGATCACGGTCGATTTCATGGGCCGGATGTATTTGCGGGCAGGTGATGGCAAGGGTGGCATTGGACACAAAGAGCAGATCGGTCAAGGCTGGACTGGTTACCGCGTTATTCCGGCCGGAGACCTGACCGGGGATGGCAACAACGACCTGCTGGCCATCAAGGAGTCGACTGGAGAGCTTTTCCTGTATGCCGGCAACGGCCGTGGTGGTTTCAAGTATCCCTATCCCATGGTTGGCCACGGCTGGCAGGGTTTTGAACTGTATGCCGCAGGGGATCTGAACAAGGACGGCCACGCTGACCTGCTTTCAGTTGATTCGATGGGCAATCTTTGGATGTATGCCGGCCGAGGGGACGGCACATTCAGAAAGAAGATTCAGGTCGGCAATGGCTGGGGCAAGTACCTACTAGCAACCGGTGCTGACCTTACCGGCGACGGCCTGGCTGACATTGTTGGCCGGGACAACGACAATGGAACGTTGTACCTGTATAAAGGCCTTGGCAATGGCAAATTCGCCAAGAAAATCAAGATCGGAACCGGTTTCTAGCACACCGCTACCAGGTGCTGGTTGGCTCCGCCTCCTCCTGGTCCAGCAGGCGCCGGGTTATCTCTAAGGCCTGACCAGATGAATAGCCCTTGCGGGTCAGCAGACTAACGGTGCGGCGCAGCCTCACCTGATAGTCCAGACCTCGGGTGGAGCTTAGTTTCTTCAGCGCCAATGCTTCAGCCCGTTCAGTTTGGCCCTCGGCACTAATCTGTTCCATGGCACTCGCTGCCACTTGGTCATCAATCCCCCGCCTGCGCAGCTCAGCAGCCAAAGCCGGGCCAGTTAGTCCTCGCTCAGAGTGTCGGGTACGGACCAGCATTTCGGCATAAGCTTGGTCGTCGACCAAGCCCACCTCGACAAACCGGTCCAACACCTTGTCTATCACCTGGGGAGGCACCAACCGTTTCGCCATGGCTTGTTCCAGCTGGGCGCGCGATCTGGGTGCAGCTGTCAGCAGTCTCAGTCCAATTGACCTAGCCAGCTCTTCCGCTTCAGACGGTGAGAGCACCTTCGGTTCCTTTGGCCCCTCTAAATTGGCTGATCGCCGTTTCCGCCCACTCGAATATCTACTGGAGCTACTGCCAGCCTTCCGTCCACCTGAGTTGCCAATTCCGCCAGAGCCTTCCTCACTGGCTTGGCCACCGGTGTTACGCCGACCAGCCTGGCCAGCGGTGTTATTTCGGCCGGCCTGGCCAGACCTATACGGTTTGGCCGTCGGCACCTTCCACCGCCTGCGCTTGACCTACCTGGTCGCCCTCGATAATGCCCAGCGCCACCAGGATTTCTTGCTCAATTTGGTTGGCCAGCTCTGGGTTGTCCCGCAAGAAAGACCGGACGTTTTCCTTGCCTTGGCCTAGCTGATCCCCTTGATAGGTGTACCAGGCACCGGATTTGCGCACTATGCCGTGTTCCACCCCAAGGTCAATCAGTCCGCCTTCGCGAGAGATGCCCATGCCGTACAGAATGTCGAACTCGGCCTGCTTGAACGGAGCCGCCACCTTGTTCTTTACCACCTTGACGCGGGTGCGGTTACCGACCGGCTCAGTGCCCTCTTTCAGCGTTTCAATTCGCCTGACATCTAACCGAACCGATGAGTAGAACTTCAGAGCCCTGCCGCCCGAGGTGGTTTCCGGCGAGCCGAAGAACACCCCAACCTTCTCACGTAGCTGGTTGATGAACACCGCCGTGGTGCCAGAAACCGCCAGTGCTCCAGTGATCTTCCTCATGGCCTGAGACATCAGCCTGGCCTGCAGGCCAACATGTGAGTCCCCCATTTCGCCTTCGATTTCTGCCTTGGGCACCAAAGCAGCAACCGAGTCAATCACCACAATGTCCAAGGCTCCCGAACGCACCAGCATGTCGGCAATCTCTAAAGCTTGCTCGCCGGTGTCTGGTTGGGACACCAGTAGGTCATCGGTGTTTACTCCAAGCCGACTGGCGTATTCGGGGTCAAGGGCGTGTTCGGCGTCAATGAAGGCGGCAATGCCACCAGCCCGCTGGGCGTTGGCCACAGCATGGAGCGCCACAGTGGTCTTTCCAGATGATTCTGGCCCGTAGATCTCAACAATCCGGCCCCGCGGCAGCCCTCCAATACCCAAGGCCACATCCAGGGCGATTGAACCTGTGGGGATCACCTCAATCGGCGCGTGGCTTTGATCCCCCAATCGCATGATTGACCCCTTGCCATATTGCCGGTCGATCTGGGCCAGCGCGCTGGCTAGTGCCTTGTCCTTGTCTTGTTCGGCCACTGGGTGGCTCCCCTCTACTTAGTCTTTGATTTGTGACGCATCTAACGCTAGACCCACCCGCCGACATCGCGCGGCGAATCTGCCCAAACCTGTGGATAACTCCCTGGCCGCACCCAATGATATAGAGTACATGTGTTCTATAGTGCAGCGACACGCGGCAAAGCACCACCAAAAAGCACTAACAGATTAGGGTTGGCTCTCCTCAAGGCTGATCGAGGCCTTGTCAGTGAGTGGGTCGCCGCTTGGCTGGTTCCATGTAAGCCCAACGGGTCGCCTCCGGCACCTCCATGACCTGACAAAGCGCGTCCCACACTTGGCGGGGAGGCACGCCATGGCTCAAAGCTTGCTGAGCGGTCTGGCTACCCAGCGCTCCAATCACCAAGTCGCTGGCCAACGACTTGGCGTAGACCGGTCCAAAGGCCCGCTCCATTGACTGCCAGAACTCTGAATGACGCACTCACACATTGTCTCGCAGCTTTGGCTTGTTAGTAAGTCCGATGCCGGTCAGGGCTTCATGCCAAGAAAGTCACCTCTCCGACGGCGCAGCCACCACTCGACAGCGCAGCCACCATCCGGTGGAACGCGCAGCAGGATTTTTCGCCAGATTCCGCGTCAGAATCCTGCACAGCGTTCCAGTCGACAAATCAGCGGGCTGCGCAATCCACCTAGTCTGGTTTGCCTTGTCGGTGGACCGTGGCACAGTTGTCTAGTGCCACCAAGCGGCTTAGACCATTTCGGGGCAGCCACCCGCGCCTGGTTCAACGCTGCCTTCGCAGAACCGACTGCCGCCCAAGTCGGCGCCTGGGATGCCATTAGCGCTGGCCACCATGCGTTGGTGGTAGCACCAACGGGTTCTGGCAAGACCTTGGCGGCCTTCCTCAGCGCCATTGACAAACTCATGACCAGGGCCAAGCCACCGGGCACTCCGCCGGTTTGTTCGGTGGTCTACATCTCGCCACTAAAAGCCCTTGCCAGCGACGTGGAGCGGAACCTGAACGCTCCATTGGTTGGCGTGTCGAACCAGCTGGCGGCGGCTGGTCAAAGGGTTCCAGAGGTCAGCGTTGGCCTGCGCACCGGAGACACACCGGCTGCTCAGCGCCGCAAGTTCGCCACCAAACCGCCGCACATCTTGATCACCACGCCGGAGTCTTTCTACCTGATTTTGACCAGCGGCGCCCGTGAGGGATTGCGTGGCGTGGAAACGGTAATAATCGATGAAGTCCACGCCCTGGCTGGGACAAAACGTGGCGCTCACCTGGCCATCTCCCTTGAACGTCTAGACGCGCTGGTAGCCCAACCAGTCCAGCGCATTGCCCTGAGCGCCACCGTCAAGCCGGTGGCCGAGGTAGCAAGGTATGTGCGTGGGGCCGCCACCCGTCCAATAGTTCAACCTAGGCCGTTTGATTGGGACGATGCCGCAGCGCAGCCAGCCATGACCCCCACCTTGGAAGAAGCTCAGTTAGATGGTTCGGCCACTATCGGCCGCGAGGTGATCATTGTTCAACCGCCTAGTGAAAAAGTGATAGACGCGCAGGTGGTGTTACCGGTAGAGGATTTGACCGACATCGGCGCGCAAAATGAAGAGGACTTGACCGGTGACGCGGCTGGTGCCATGGGCGGGGCCTCGATTTGGCCGCATGTCCACGCGGCGGTGCTGGATCAAATCGAATCACACACCTCAACCCTAGTTTTCACCAATGCCCGGCGGGGTGCGGAGCGTTTGGCGGCGCGCATCAATGAAGAGCACCATGCCCGGGTGACCGGAGAAGTGGTGGACACCGGCCCGCTGCAACCATCGGAAATCATGGCCCAATCCGGTGCGGCGGCTGGTGTAGAACAAGCGGTGGCTTTGGCCCATCACGGTTCAACCAGCCGCGAGCGCCGGACAGAGATAGAAAACCAGCTGAAAGCCGGTCTGCTACCGGCGGTGGTGGCCACCAGTTCTTTGGAACTGGGCATTGACATGGGAGCCATCGACTTGGTGGTGCAAGTGGGGGCGCCGCCCTCGGTGGCTAGCGGCCTGCAACGCATTGGCCGGGCCGGCCACCAGGTCGGGGCTGTTTCCCACGGCCTGATTTTCCCTCTTTTCCGGGGGGACTTGGTGCCAGCCACGGTAGTGGCGGCCAGGATGCGGGACGGTTTGATTGAATCGCTCAAAGTTCCTGCTAACCCACTAGATGTGCTGGCCCAGCAGATTGTGGCCACTGTTGCCACCGACAAATGGACGGTTGACCAGCTGTATGACTTGATGCGCGGCGCGGCCAACTATGAGCACTTGGGCCGCCACACCTTCGAGGCGGTCTTGGATATGTTGGCCGGACGCTACCCTTCGGCCGATTTTGCCGAGCTCAGGCCGCGCTTGGTCTGGGACCGTTCTAGTGGCGAGCTTTCCCCTAGGCCAGGAGCAGCCCATCTAGCTCAAGTCTCAGGCGGCACAATCCCAGACCGCGGCTCATTCCCAGTTTTCCTGGCGGGCGAAGACCCAAAGGCAAAAGCACCCAAACGAGTGGGTGAGCTGGATGAAGAAATGGTTTACGAGTCCCGTGTGGGTGACACCTTCACGCTTGGCTCGTCGACTTGGCGGGTCACCGAGATTTCACCTCAGGCCGTTTACGTTGTGCCTGCACCTGGCCTACCAGGTCGCATACCCTTTTGGCACGGCGACCGGCCGGGGCGACCGGCTGAGTTGGGGGCCGGCATCGGGCAATTCATGCGCCAAACCCACCAGGCGGGTCCTGATGCCGTAGACCAATTGGAGGCCAGCGGGCTGGACCGCTGGGCTGCCCAGAACCTGGTTGAATACCTGGCCGAACAAGCCGAAGCGGTTGGCCTGCTGCATGACGACCAGACCATTGTGGTTGAGACTTTCCCAGATGAATTGGGCGACCGCCGTGTCATGATCCATTCGGTCTGGGGCGCGCCTACACACGCTGCCTGGGCGGCCGTGCTGTCGATGCGTTTGTCGGAGCGCTTTGGTCTGGACGCTCATGTGGCGCACAACGATGAAGGCATAATGCTGCGCCTGCCAGAGACAGCCGAAGACAACCAGTTAGACCCAGCTGAGCTGCTGCTTGACCCAGACCAGGTGACCAGCCTGGTGACGGCCTCCATCAGCGGCACCGCTCACTTCGCTGCAAGGTTCCGCGAGGCAGCGGCCCGTTCTTTGACGCTGCCGCGCAAGGCTGGCAAAAGGCAGCCGCTCTGGCAGCAAAGACACAGAGCGCAGCAGTTGCTGCAGATAGCCGCCCATTTCGATGACTTCCCAATAGTCCACGAAGCGGTGCGTGAATGCCTGCAAGACGACTTTGACGTGCCTTCTCTAGAGCAGCTGATGCGGTCCATCGCTGACCGGCGAATCCGCCTGGTCCAGGTTGACAGCCCAGTAGCCTCGCCTTTCGCTAAGGCGATGACCTTTGGTTATACCGCACAGTTCCTGTATGACTTAGATGCTCCGCTGGCTGAGCGCCGGGCCGCCGCCTTGTCGCTTGACCCGGCCATGCTGGCTGAATTGTTGGGCTCTGGGCCAGCCAGCGACCCAGCCGACCTGCTTGACCCAGATGTGGTGTTAACGTTCGATGCCGAACTAGCTCACCGTAGCGCCGAGCGCCAAGCGGTTTCGGCTGAAGGTTTGGCTGATCTTTTGCGTGCGCTTGGGCCATTGGCTTCAGACCAGATTGAGGCGGCTTGTCAGGGACCTTGGCGGGAGTGGCTTGACGTTCTTGTAACCAGCCGCCGGGTCATTCAAGTGCGCCTGGGTGCGGTTGACCGCTGGGCGGTGGTGGAAGATGCGGCAGCCTTGCGCGATGCCTTGGGGGTAGCCTTGCCGTCCGGGTTGGCGGAGGTCTACTTGGAACCGCTGGCTGACCCGCTTGGTGGGTTGATTAGGCGGTATGCCAGGAATCACGGCCCCTTTGAGGCCCATGCAATGGCCGACGAGTTTGGTCTTGGCGTGGCGGTGGCAGCCCGTGAGCTAGACGCCATGGTCCGCCTAGGCAAACTAACCGCCGGGCGGCTTAGGCCAATCGAAGCCGGAGGTGGTGGTGGCAAAGACTACTGCGACCCAGACATTTTGACTCGTGCCCGGCGGCGCAGCTTGGCGGTGCTGCGTCGTCAAGTCGAGCCGGTTACACGCCAGGTTCTGGGCAAATTCGCTCTGCAGTGGCAACGCCTGGGCAAATTGAGCGGCGTTGACGGAACCTTGCAGGCCATTAGCGGTTTAGCTGGAGCTGCTCTGCCTGCCAGTTCAATAGAGAGTGTGGTGCTGCCCAGCCGTGTGCGTGACTACCAAAGCGCCATGCTGGATGAACTGATTACCGCTGGCGAGGTGGCCTGGATTGGTCAAGGAAAAACCACTGGTTCAGACGGTGTGATCCGGCTTGTAGCGACCAGCACAGATGACTCAGTTTTGGCCGATGCCGAACCACCAGAAACCGAGTTAGCTCGGAGCTTGCTGAGTGTGTTGCGTTATGGTGGCGCTTTCTTGGCTGAGGAATTGCTGGTCAAGCTCAATCCACCTGACGGGGCTGCGGCACCTATTGACTTAGATGACCTGCGCCAAGCCCTGTGGGAGCTGGTTTGGGCTGGCCTTGTCAGTGGTGATTCGTTTGCCCCTCTGCGGGCTTTTTTGGCCGGAGGGAAAACCGCTCACCGCACAGCCCGGCGGCCCAGGAGCCGTACCATGATGGGTCGCGTCAACTTAGCGGTTGGCAACCCCTTGGGGTCTGTCAGCCGAGGCGGGGCAAGGCTGCTTGACCAGCGATTGACCGGCCGTTGGTCGCTGGCCCCTACCCCGGCAGCTCAGTCGTTGCCTTTGACCCCTGAGCAACAGTTGGCAGCGGTGGCCGCCAGTTTGCTCGAACGCCACGGCATTTTAACCAAAGGTGCTGCCCCACCAGATTCGTCCTTCGCCAAGTTGTATCCCCTGCTCAGTGCAATGGAACAGGCTGGTTCAATCAGGCGGGGTTACTTTGTTGAGCAGTTAGGCGGTTCGCAATTTGCCTTGCCACCCTGCCCAGACCTGCTGCGAGCTGCAGCAGAAACCAAAGGCAGCGCCATAATGCTGGCAGCGGCCGATCCAGCTAACCCCTATGGGGCAGCACTGCCCTGGCCTGACCCACCAGACGGCGGTCACCGGCCAGGACGCGGCGCTGGCGCCCTGGTGGTTTTGGTAGATGGTGACCTGGCGCTTTACTTGGAGCGAGGTGGCAAGACAGCTTTGACGTTTGTGACTGGTCAGCGGCTTGAACTGGCTGCCCAAATCCTGGCTGAACAGGCCAAGACTGGCCGCCTAGGAACCCTCAAAGTGGCCAGGCTAAACGGGCAAGACGCCCTAGATGCCTACGGCCGCAAGGACCAAGCTGCAAGCGCCTTGGTCCAGGCTGGTTTTAGCGTGACGCCATCTGGCTTGACGTTGAGGTCCGACCATGCCAGAAGGTGACATTGCCCGCCGTGTTGCCATCCGGCTGACCAAGGCCTTGGTGGGCCAGCCAATCACCTACAGCCAGCTGCGCTGGCCAACCCTTGGTGCGGTTAGCCTGACTGGCCAAACCATTGAGTCAATCGAGGCCGTTGGCAAGCACCTTCTGATGCACTTGGACAACCAGAACACACTTCGCACTCATCTGCGCATGGATGGGGCGTGGTACATCGAAAAAGCGGTTGGCCCTGGCCGGCCAGCCCGGACCGGCCGGGCTAGGTCCCCCAAAGCCCGGGCGGTCATAGCAAACCAACAGTGGGTGGCCATTGGCTGGCTCCTTGGCATGGCTGACCTGCTGCGTACCCGCGATCTCCCCAGGTTGCTAGGCCACTTGGGTCCAGACGTCATGGCCGATGGGTTCGATGCCGAACAGGCCGCCACCAGGGTGTTGGCGCAAGGCTCCCGCACCATTGGCGCCACCTTGCTGGACCAGACAGTGGTAACCGGAATAGGCACCATTTACATGGCAGAATCGTTGTTCCGTTGGCGGGTCAGGCCAGACCGACCAGCCAACCAAACACCTGACGTGCCGGGCCTTTTGGACTATGCGGCCAGCATCTTGCACAGATCGGTTGCCGCCGAAGGCCCAACCGCCACCGGGCTGACAACAGCGGGCGAAATCACCATGGTGCATGGTAGGCAGCACATGCCCTGCCGGCTGTGCCAAACACCCATTGAAGTGATGATGGTAGGACTGCCACCATTCGACAGACCAGCTTGGTACTGCCCGGCCTGTCAGCCCAACTAGCTGGCACCAGCTAGCGAATTCCTGCCATGGCGCTGCTGCGCTCAACTAGATCGGCTGGTGAATCGGGAATCCAGTGCCCTTCGGCTTGAGCCATCCGGTCAGAGACCTGTCGCAAGGTGGCTGACATGGGAAGGTCAAGTGCTTCACAGATCGAGGCCAGAAGTTCAGAACTGGCCTCTTTTTGACCTCTTTCAACCTCGCTCAGGTAGCCCAACGAAACCCGAGCTGCAACCGAGACATCACGTAACGTGCGACGTTGGCGTTGCCTAACGGAACGCAGAACTTGCCCTAGTTCACTGCGAAGCAGAGCGACTTGGCGTGGGCCACCCTCAGGTTTGGCTTGAACCTTGGCTGAATCGGTTGGCGTTTTCTTTGTGATTCGGTACCGCTTGCCGGTGACCATGTGGTTATGGGGGATCATTGTGCCCGTTCCTATCG
>Ga0082212_10004440_pt1 | contig 19462 bp, 21 predicted proteins | sample TergutNt197P3_FD_71548 | JGI IMG/M metagenome (GOLD analysis project Ga0082212, IMG submission 71548) | Neocapritermes taracua P3 segment gut microbial communities from Petit-Saut dam, French Guiana - Nt197 P3 | ecosystem: Host-associated > Arthropoda: Insects > Digestive system > Gut ... | reverse complement strand
AAAGTAATGGGCATTATTAACAAAACAAAGGTAAAAAAGGCGATTTCTCTATTTCTGAGCGTTGCGCTCACATTCGGTATGTTAGCCAATTGCAATGTTGGGGATACGGAAAACCCGCCGGAAGAAACAAACCCGATAACATCAGAGCAAGATAATTTTACACAAGAGGATTTGTCCGTGACCGGAACGCCCGAAAACGACGATTATCAATTTGAGGTTGAAATAACCGATGATTGGGACAGCGGCTTTGAAGCCCGCGTCAGAATCATCAACATGACTTCCGTTGCCGTTGACGGCTGGAAGCTTTTCTTTAACGGTGATTTTATAATCACAGAAATCCAAAACGCCAAGCTTATCAGCAGTGAAGACGGCAACCACGTCGTAATTAACGAGTTTTGGACAAAAGCCATAAACCCCCATTCTTCCGCTATATTCACTTTCACGGCAGAAAAGCAAGCAGATGCTGAAATCACCCTTGACGGCTTTATCCTGTCCGAAAACGACATTCCCGAAGAACCTGCGCCCGCCTTAGAACTCTCAACGGCAAATCTGCGCGGTTTCAGCGAACTCGGCTACAATGTCCTTTTATGGGACTTCGACCACAATGTTGAATCCTATACTATTTTCAAAAACGGCGAGGAAATCGCTGCAGTTAATAATGTCAATTTTTATTTTGATAAAAATGTTGAGGAAAACGAAACCTACGAATACTATATAGTGCAAACACTTAACGGTTTATCAGAGGAAAGCGGTAAAGTGTCTGTTACCGTATCATCTGACGAACCGGAAGGTGTTTCTGCACGGGAAATTTTAAATAATCTGCGGAGTGATTTCCGCGAAACAAAGATTGAATATCAAGAGGGAGATAGTTCAAATTATATTTCAAAGGATTTAACTCTCGTTGTTGAATCCGAAAAAGGAAGCATTATAAACTGGTTAAGCAGTAACGAAAACATACTAAACAGTCATGGCGTCGTAACAAGACCCACAGGCGGCTTTTTCCCTATTACATTAACCGCTGTACTTCAGAATGATGAATATATGCAAAGCAAAACTTTTGGGGTCAACGTCGCTCCGTATAATAATGTAATGCAAAAAGAAATGACAATGGAAGATTTAGAGGAATTGAATAAAGACGGCGAAATGCCAAGAGTGGTTGACAATAATGGTAAAAAGATTACGATAATTGAAGATAGCGGAAAAAGAAGTGACCCTAAAAACAATATTTCACCATTCCCGATTTTCGGTGTGGAAGAAGCACAAGCTTTAATAGATAGTTATTATAATATGTTTGGTTTCAATGAGTATGATATAGATATAAGATTTGTAAAATGTCAACAGAGAGGACCGGAAAATAATGAATTCTTTTTTGAACAGTATTATAATAATATAAGAGTTGAAAACAGAGGTGTAACAATCTTTACTCAACAGGAAACAGGACGCGTTATTGAAATAATAAATAATTGTTATATAAATGAATATATAGAAACAACCCCGCAAATATCAATAGAAGAAGCAAAGCAAATAGCGTTATCCACGTATGATGTTGAAATTACAGGAGAACCCGAATTATTTATATCCAGTAGAAACAATACAGGAATAAAAGTTTTAGCATGGTATATTCCTGCTGTCGGGGAAGTGGGTGATATAGAAATAAATGCCCATAGTGGAGAGGTGTTTTCTGCCGTAACGAACCCAAGTTAAAAGTAAAAAGATATAAAAAGGAATAACTCTATGCCTGAACTCCTTTCCCCCGCAGGTAATTTTGAAAGCCTGAAAATGGCTGTTCTTTACGGTGCGGACGCTGTGTATCTCGGTGCAAAGAACACGGGCGAAAAGTCCGCTTTTTCCATGCGCGCCGCACCCGAAAATTTCACTTTTGAGGAATTGACCGAAGCGGTCGATTTCGCGCACGCGCACGGCGTAAAGATTTATCTGACCTGTAATACTGTTCCTACAAACGAAGAAGCTGAAAATTTCCCTGCGTTTGTGCAAAACGCGGCAAAAACAGGGATAGACGCTGTGATTGTTGCGGATTTAGGTGTATTGGAAGCTGTAAAAACACACGCGCCGTTACTCGATATACATGTTTCAACGCAAGCTGGCGTTATGAATTACGCCGCCGCTAACGCTTTTTATAAGCTTGGTGCTAAGCGCGTGATTTTAGCACGGGAAACCTCAATTGCCGAAATCGCGGAAATACGTAAAAAAACGCCTCTTGAGCTTGAATTAGAGGCGTTTGTGCACGGCGCGATGTGCGTGTCTTTTTCGGGGCGGTGTCTGCTTTCTAAGTATTTGGTGAACCGTGACGCGAACCGCGGCGAGTGCGCACAACCGTGCAGATGGGGCTATTATCTTATGGAAGAAAAAAGAGCAGGGCAGTTTTACAAAATTGAAGAAGCAGAGGGCGGCGTCTCCGACGCTCCGAAAGGAACATTTATATTAAACGCAAAAGATTTGTGCATGATTGAGCATTTGGACAAGCTGAAAGAAGCCGGCATTTCTTCGTTTAAAATAGAGGGCAGGGCAAAATCGGCGTATTACACAGCGGTGATTACAAACGCCTACCGCGCCGCGCTTAACGCGCTTAAAAGTAACTTGCCGGTTCCCGAATGGGCAAAAAGGGAAGTGCTGACCGTCAGCCACAGGGCGTATTCTACGGGCTTTTATTTAGGCGATGAGCCGGAGCAATTTTATGAAGACAGCGGGTATGTGCGGGAATATGACTTTATCGGCGTGGTGAATGATTTTTGCAATACGGAAAGTCCGCTCCAAGGCATTGCGGACATTACACAGCGTAATTATTTTACGGTTGATGACGAAATTGAGGTTGTTGAACCCTGTAAAAGCGAACTGTATTCGCTTCTGCCAATACCGCCGAAAAAACTAACCGTTAAATCTTTAACAAACGAAAAAGGGGAGCGGGTAGAAATCGCAAATAAGGCGACGGAGCGGTTATTTTTGGAAACTGATGTTGATTTAAAACCGTTTTCGGTGCTGAGGAAAAAAACAAAATAAAACGGCGCAAACGCGCCGTTTTATTTTGAATTATATTGCTGAAACACCGACTATTTTTTCTATAAACGCTACATCCTCTTGTTCCATGACCATGACTGCGTTTTCTATATCTTCCTGTAATCCTATAATAGTTAAATGTGCATTTCGTTTTTTCAATTTTAATAAAACACCCAGATGATGCTTCTGCCTTTCTCTGACTTCTATCGAACTTGCCATTTTTACACCCCCTGTTTTATTCTTCGTTAAGACCTGCCTCAACTTCTTCAAATATTTCTTTGCCCAATATTATTTTGATTGCGGTGCTCATGTCTTTTTGCGTTATTTTGCCCTTATCCGCAAGCAATACCTGTAACGCTATGCTTCTTTGATAACTGTTAAATTCATCTTTCGTCATACCTTACACCCCCCGCCTTTCCTCAATTATACCCCTTTCGAGCCGCTTTGTCAAGTGTTAAATCGCCTCATACATAAACGCCGCTTGGTCTTTTCCGGCGGTTTCGGTGATTTTTAGTACCTTGACCTTGAGCGGGGTTTTGCCCATATTGATTTCAATGATGTCGTCAGCTTTAACTTCGTAAGAAGCGCGGGCGACCTTGCTGTTGACTGAAATTTTCCCCGCGTCGCAGGCTTCATTCGCAACCGTGCGGCGTTTTATCAGCCGCGATACTTTTAAGTATTTGTCTAATCTCATTTGTTTTCTCCTTGCTGTAGGGGCGGAATCCATTTCCGCCTTTAATATTTATCAGGTTTTCGGGCGGAAATGGATTCCGCCCATACAGTTATATACAACAAAAAATAAAAAGGGAGCGTTTCCGCCCCCGTATAACTTTATTTCGCTACAGCGTCTTTTAAAGCCTTACCAGCTTTAAAAGCGGGTACTTTGCTTGCGGGAATCTTGATTTTCTTTTGTGTCTGCGGGTTTACGCCCTCTCTTGCCGCACGTGTGCGTACTTCAAACGAACCGAAGCCTACAAGCTGAATCTTATCGCCTTTTTTCAAGGTTTCTGTGATTACGTCGATGAACGCGGTTACTGCTGATTCTGCGTCTTTCTTTGTAATATCGGCTTTCTGTGCTACTGCTGTGACTAAATCTGATTTTGTCATGGTTTTACCTCCAAAATTTTTATGTTATAATTTTGACTGAGCGAAGTTATTTAGCTTTCTCCCACAATTCATCTAATATTTCCTGCGGTAAACTGTGAAGATTTGCACCTTTTTCCTCTGCTAACGCTTCGACTGCCCTAAATCGCATTATAAACTTATTTATCGCTCTTGTCAAGGCTTTTTCACTATCTTTTTTTAAAAATCTCGCTAAATTGCAACATGTAAATAAAATATCACCAAATTCTTCCTCTATTTCGCCATGATTTTTATAAATATTATAAAATTCGTTGCTTTGATTTGATTTAGGCTTCAACGCTTCTTCAAGCTCGCTGACCTCCTCCTTTAACCTTTTAATTACCTCTTCTATATCATTAAAATCAAAACCGGCGTTCGCCGCCCGTTTGCCTACTTTTTCGCCGCGCATAAGAGCGGGGAGGTGTTTCGGGACGTTTTCAAGGCTATCCGAAGCCTTTTCTTCGCCTTTTGATTTACTTTTAAGTTTTTCCCAGTTTTTTAATACTTCACCCGAATCGCTTATATCAGCACTTCCGAAAACGTGCGGATGGCGGTAAATTAATTTTTTACATATTTCATTACAAACGTCTTGGAAATCAAAATAACCTGCTTCATTACTCATTTGTGCATGAAAAACCACTTGCAGAAGTAAATCGCCGAGTTCTTCCTTTAAAAGTCCGGTGTTATAAGGCGGGTTTTCCGCCAAATCAATTGCTTCCGCAACCTCATAAGCTTCTTCAATAACGTTCATACGTATGGAAGCATGGGTTTGTTCACGGTCCCAAGGACAGCCGTTTTCGGAGCGGAGAAGGCGCATAATCTCAATCAAGTCAGCGATATTATAATTTTCTTTTATTTGAAACATAGCATTACCCCTTCCCTATAATCAATAAAATTAATGCAATTATAATAATGAATGATAACTTTCGCATTGTTGCCTCCGTATCATTTTTCCTTTAAAATTTAAACTCATAAGAAAAATCAAACGTAGCGAAATAATCCTTAGAAGTTTCAGCCCTTCTGATTTGTTTGAAGCTCCCGTCCGCGCACAGCAGGATTTCCGCGCTTCTTAACTTCCCGTTATAATTATAACCCATCGAATACCCGTGCGCGCCGGTATCGTGAATAATCAGTATATCGCCTGTATCTATTTTCGGCAGAGAACGCTGAACAGCAAATTTGTCGTTATTTTCACAAAGCCCGCCGGTTATATCGTAAATATGGTCAAAGGGTGATTCTTCCTTGCCCGCAACCGTTATATGATGATACGCCTTATAAATTGCGGGGCGCATAAGGTCACAGGCACAGGCGTCAACACCGATGTATTCCCTGTAAATATGCTTTTCTCTGATTGCTTTTGTAATCAAATGCCCGTAAGGACCAAGCATAAAACGCCCCAGTTCGGTGTAAATCGCGGTTTCGCCAAGTCCGGCGGGCGTCATTATTTTCTCGAAGCGTTCCTTTACACCCTGTCCGATTTTGATAATATCATGGGGCTTTTTGTCCGGCTCGGCAGGTATTCCTATTCCGCCCGAAAGGTTCACGAAACTGACGGCTATACCGGTTTTTTCTTTTAATTCAACCGCAAGCTTAAATAACTGCTCCGAAAGCACCGGATAATATTCATCGGTTTGCGTGTTGCTTGCCAAAAAGGCGTGAATTCCGAAATTTACCGTGCCTTTGCTTTTGAGGATTTTAAAACCCTCTATAATCTGCTCTTTTGTGAAGCCGTATTTTGCTTCCCCCGGAACGTCCATTGCTATATTTTTTTTGCTTATTTCATTCTCCCCGCCGGGACAAAATTCACCGCCCGGGTTATAACGGCAGCAAATTGTTTCGGGAATTCCGCAGAGCTTGTCAAGGATTTCTATATGCGTGAAATCGTCAAGATTAATCACCGCGCCGTTATTGTAAGCAAGAATAAAATCCTCATCCGGCGTAGCATTGGAGCTGAACATTACATGCTTGCTCCCAACCTTGTCGGCAAGGATAAGTTCGTTATAGCTTGCACAGTCAAACCCGCATCCTTCTTCCTGCAAGATTTTCATAATATAGGGATTCGGTGTGGCTTTCACGGCAAAATATTCGCGGAAACCTTTATTCCACGAAAACGCTTCACGCAGACGGCGGGTGTTTTCCCGTATACCTTTTTCATCATAAAGATGAAAAGGCGTGGGAAATTTATTTATAATTTCATTTAATTTTTCTGTTGTTACAAATGCTGTTTTCATTAAAAATGTTTCTCCTGTATATTTTTATAACGGATAGCTATAATTATCATTATAATTATGATAATTATCGTAATCATCATAATCATAATCAAAATAAATCGTGCAGAACGGTAAAGCTTCTTCCAAGGCTTCTTTTTGCTCATCGCTGAACGGATTATCGCATACGTCTAACCACATTAATCCCGATAAACCGTGAAGCGGTGTTAAATCATTAATTCTGTTTCCGTATAAATCCAAATCAACTAAATCGTTTAGCTCGCTCAAAGGTGTAATATCAACGATTCTGTTATCCCATAAATATAATTCCGAAAGCGCGGTGAGTCCGCTTAATGGGGTAATATCTTCAATCCGGTTTTCGCTTAAATACAGCTCTTCTAAATTGACAAGTCCGCTTAAAGGTGTAATATCGGTGATTTTATTATAATCCAAATCCAAAACCGTAAGATTAACAAGCTCACTTAAAGGAGAAAGGTCGCTGATTCTGTTATCCCATAAGTACAGCTCTTTTAAATGAACCATATATTTTAAAGGCTCTATATCAGTGTTTGACAGCCCCATTTCGCTTAAATCAAGCTCTGTCAGATACGTGCTGTACATTTCCCCTTTAATGGTGATAAGCTTTGGTGTTCTGCCTTCGGAATCAAATTCATCATCTACGCGTTCGGTTTTGCTTTCGGCGGTTTCGGTTTTATTGTCCGAAGAAGAATTAATTCTTTTTAATATTTCTGCCGCCTGACCGTCGCAGGCGGCGAATGACAGCATAATGATTAAAGCTGAAATAAAAGTGAAAATCTTTTTTTTCATTTCAATCCCCCGTTATAAATTTAAATACTTCTCCAAAAACCTCACAGACAATGCAACCCAGCCGCTGCAATCGCTTTCAAAATACCGCTCGTCGTAACCGGACGCCTTAGTGCAGTCGGACAAGCCGTGCGGACCTTTATCATACATATGTAATTCCACGGGCACATTGTTGGAAACGCAGGCTTTCGCCATCACAAGGCTGTTGTGCGCGCTGACCGCTTCGTCGTTTGCCGTACACCATAAGAAAATCGGCGGTGTTTTCGGCGTAACGCGGTTTTCAAGCGATAAACGGGACAAATTCGCCTGTGTTGCATCCTCACCGGCTAAAATCGTAAACGAGCTTTTATGAGGAGAAGTTACGCCGCTGATGACAGGATAACACAGCACAGCCGCCGCCGGACGAATATCCTCCGGTTCACAGCCGATGACTTTAACGATACCTGTATCGCTCCACATGGTCGCAAGACAACCCGCCAAATGCCCGCCGGATGACGCGCCGACAACAGCGATTTTTTCTTTGTCAATACCGAATTCCTCCGCCCTTGCTTTAATTTTGAACATGGCGTAAGCGGCGTTCGTGAAAGCGGCGGGGTATTTTTTGTTGCAGGTGTAATTTAAAATGAACGCGTTGTACCCTTCCGCGGCATAACGCATGGCAAGCGGTTCGGCTTCCCGGTCTGAACAGTGTTCATAACCGCCACCGGGGAAAATTACAACCGCAGGGCGTTTATGCGTCCACGGAACTTCCTCGATTCTGCTGAGTAAAAACGCCCTGACATAAGCGGTACGCTCGTTATTAAGAAAAAAAGTCTTAATCGTCATAATAAAACCCCTTTTATAATCCTTTATTACTTTAGAAATAAACGGCAGAAAACAGTTTTATATACTGTTTAACGCAGATGTAATAAAATCCTTTTCTTTATTATACTTTAAATTTATATCTATGTCAATCCCTTGATTCAATAACAAGCAATAATCCTTTTTCAAGCGAAACCTCAGCCCATTCGCCGGGCAGTTCATTGCTTACCCCAAGCCCTGAACCAAATTTTAATTCCGCGTTTTCAAGCGGATATTTCATCCCTCTCGTACAAACGCCGGAACAATCCGATAACGGAACAAGCGAAACAAACCTATATTGCCCCTCCGTCAGGGAAAGACGGGTTTCCGTGAGTCTGATTCTGTTGTGTTCGTCAATGATTTCGGCGTTTTCACCGTGTTCAAGGCAGGTTTTAAGCATAAATATATTCGTGAGTGTATGGTCAAGGCGCGTTCCGGTCACAGCGGCTAATAAAAATTCGTCCGCGTTCATTCTGCGGGCATGCTCAAGGGCAAGCTCAGTGTCCGTGAAATTCTTCTCCGCGCTGTACTGCACGGTTTCAATATCTGCTTGTTCTAATTCTCCGAGCGAATCGAAGTCACCTACCACCAAATCCGGTTTCAGCTCCATTTGAACAGCATGATGATAACCGCTGTCGGCGGCGATAATTAAATCACCGCCGAAAGCTTTAATCTGCTCTTTTATATAACCGTAATCCGTAATATTACCGCCGCTGATAATAACCGCACGCATAATTATAACCATTTCTGTTTAAAAATTTTATCTTTTAAACCCTATTCCTGTATTTTTTCATTAATAATCACTTCAGTTACACCCTCTTTCGATTCAGTTTGAAATGCCGCAAAACCGAAAACAATCAGCAGAATATTCAGCAGAATAAAAGAACCGAAAATAATCAGGATTGTCTTCCAAATCCGGCGCGCCCGCCTGTTTTTGATTGCGAGCTGTTCGTTAATTCGGGAAAGCTGTTCGGCAACGATGTTTATTTCCTGTTCGCTTTGGCTTTCAATGTTTGCACCGAGCAGTTCGCCGACGGGCACTTCAAAGATTTCCGCAATCCTAATCAGCAAATCCGCGTCCGGAACAGACAACCCCTTCTCCCATTTGGATATAGTCTGCCGTACCACGTTTAAACGGATAGCAAGTTCCTCCTGCGAAAGACCTTTCGCGTTTCTGAGCGTTTTCAAATTTTGATTAAGCATAAAATTTTCCTCCTAAAATTTTATTACTCCTGCACCAAACTGTAGGTAAAACTTTTTTCGTATTTCCCCGCCGCAGGTGGGGAAATACAGAAATAATTTTTTACTGTTTACTTCAAAAGCAATATTATGCTTAAATTATAAATGATAAGTGTCCGTTGCCGCAAGCAATGCAGTTTAACATTTCTGTAAAATATGATTAATTCAAGAATTTTTCCGGTAAAGTTACATTAAACGCCTTAGCCAATTCCTTGAAATTCTCTGTTGTAATGGTTTGCAGTTTATCCGGAGAAATACTTAAAACCTTGATTAAAATTTCCGCCGCCTTTTCAATCGTGTCCGCAAGCCCGAAGGTCAAATCAAAATCCTCACCCGCGCAGAAAATCCCGTGGTGCGCCCAAATAATCACATCGTAATCCTTCATTAATTCCGCGCTTTTTTCAGCGATTTCAAAGCCGCCGCACAGCACCCACGGCATAACACCCACGCCGTCCGGAAACACAATGGAACATTCGGTAATCATCTCCCACAAGCTTCTCGTGAAAACATTTGCGTCAAGCGGGAGCAGAAACGTCAAAGCAATGATATTCGTTGTGTGGCAGTGGTAAACAACCCTGTAGCTGTCGCCTTTCGCGCGGATTTTAGCCGCGTGGTTCATTAAATGGCTCGGGAATTCGCTGGTCGGTACTGCGTCGTTTTCTAAACCCCACACAACGCGGTAATTTGCGCCTTTTTCGTCAAGCTTGCAAATACCTATATTTTCGTTCGGGTTCTGCTCTATATTACGGAAAAATTTCCCTGAACCGGTTACTAAGAAATATTCCCCGCCAAGCCCGGGAATCGCCGAATCAAGTTTAATTAAGGGTGCGTTTTGATTAAACCACGAACAGGCTTCTTCAACTTCGCTTTTTTTCAATCTATAAGTCAGATTTCCGCCGTTGCGTTCATGCCAACCCTTATTATACCCGTCGGCAGCCATTCTGATAAAGCCTTTAATAAAGCCTAAATCTGTTATGTTCATATGTTTAACCCCTTAACTTTAATACATCTCTTTCATATTTTTGCACTTCGCTGAACCAATCCGATTTAGGAGCATTGTTGATTTCGCAGAAATGCTCCCACACATCGCCCAAAGGAAAGGTTTTCATTTCTTCCGTAAGCGCCATAAGCGCAGTGAAATCGCCGCTTTGCTGTAAAGCTTTTAATTTTTCAACCGGCTGTAACAGCGCGGAAAGCAGTGCTTTTTGCACATTCCTCATGCCGATGACCCATGCGGCGATTCGGTTTATGCTTGCGTCAAAATAATCAAGCGCGATAATCACCCTGTCAAGTGCGTTAGCGAACACAATTTCCTTTGCGATTTCGCGGGTTTCATCATCAAATAAAACCACATGGTCACTGTCCCAGCGCACACCGCGGGTTATATGCAAAGCGATTTTATCAAAGAAAGTAAGCATGGACGAAATTTTGTCCGAAACAAGCTCTGTCGGGTGATAATGCCCGTTGTCCATGAGCGGGATAATCCCCGCCTGATTGGCGTAATTAAGGCAAAATTCCGCCGAACCTACCGTATAACTTTCCATTCCGATTCCGAAAACCTTAGATTCAAGGCAAACGCGGACTTTTTCTTTATCGTAAGAGGTACTTAAAATTTCATCAAGCGATTGCTTAAAGCGCAGACGCGGCGACAGTCTGTCAGCGGGAATATCCTTCAAGCCATCGGGAATCCAGATATTCATCACACAGGGCTGATTTAGTTTGGACGCGAAGTATTCGGATATTTTTAAACAGGCTTTCCCGTGTTCAACCCAGAATTTACGGGTGCTTTCATCAGTGCTTGCAAGCGTCATACCGGAAGCTTTCGGGTGCGAAAAGAAAGTAGGGTTGAAATCTAAGCCTAACCCGCGTTCTTTTGCAAAATCCGCCCACTTTTGAAAATGCTTAGGTTCTAATTTATCGCGGTCTGCAGAAGAATTGTTTTCAAAAACCGCGTAACAGGCGTGCAGGTTTAATTTATGCCTGCCCGGAATTAAGCTTAACGCTTTGTCTATATCCTGCATAAGCTCTTCCGGACTGCGCGCTTTACCGGGGTAATTTCCTGTTGTTTGGATTCCTCCTGATAAACTGTTATCGGAATCAAAGCCTCTTACGTCATCACCCTGCCAGCAGTGTATAGAAATGCGTATGTTTTTAAGCGTTTCAAGTGCTTTATCCGTATCAGCACCTATTTCTTTATAAATTGCTTTCGCTTCCTCATATCGGTTCAAAATTATATTCCCCCAATGTAATTGAATTTCTTATTATTTCTTTAATTTCATGCACCGAGCCGACTTCGCCCGTGGCGAGCATTTGCGCTGCGATGTTTCCGAGCGCGGTTGCTTCCGTCGGACCTACAAACACCTTTTTCCGGCAGCAGTTTGCGGTTAATTGATTTAAATAATTATCACGTGTTCCGCCGCCGACTATATTTACTGCGTCATAATGCTTGCCGGTTATTTCTTCTATATCCTGCACGGTTTTTCCGTAATATTCCGCAAGGCTGTGATAAATCACCGCGTAAACCTCTCCTGCCGTATTGGGAATCGGCTGACCTGTTTCCGAACAAACCGCCGTAATTTCATCAACCATGCTTTTAGGGGCTAAGAAGCGTGTATCGGAAACATCCACAATAGAAGGAAAATCATTATTTTCATAAGCCATTTTACTCATTTCGTCATAACTGTACCTGTCGTTGAAGTTATTTCTTACGGAGCGTAACATCCATAAACCCATGATATTTTTCAATAAACGGTATTTTCCGCCCCAGCCACCTTCATTAGTAAAATTCTTTGCTCTTGCAAGCTCGCTTGTGACCGGTGCATCTGTTTCAACCCCCATAAGCGACCATGTTCCGGAACTGAGATAAATCGCGTTTTCCGAAAGCGGCACGGCAAGAACAGCCGAAGCTGTATCATGTGCGGCGGGAAGCACAACGGTTGCCGAAAATCCGACTTCCTCCGCCGTTATTTGGTTAAATTCACCTAACATCGTACCGGGCGGTTTAATTTCCCCGAAAATACTTTGGTTAAAGCTTAACCGGTCAATAATAGAAAAATCCCAGTTGCGGCTTTCCGCGTTCAGCAACCCTGTGGTTGACGTTACGGTATATTCGTTTACGGCAATTCCCGTCATCAGATAATTAAAATAGCAGGGAAGCATTAAAAGCGTTTTTGTATTCTGCAAATCGTAAGGCATATTTACAGCATGTGCGTAAATCTGAAAAATCGTATTGAACGGCTGTCTTTGAATACCGGTAATCCGGTAAAGCTCTTCCTCCGGAACAGCTTTGAATACGTTTTCTAATATCCCGTAAGTACGGCTGTCGCGGTAACTGATTGCGCCGCCGATGAGTTCGCCGAAATGATTCAGCAATGTATAATCCACGCCCCACGTATCAAGTCCGACAAATGACGGAATTTTCCCGATTTGAGCGCACTTCTTCATACCTGTCAGGATTTCTTCGTACAGGTAATCCAAATCCCAGTACAAAGTATCGCTTTCTTGTTTAAACCGGTTCGTAAAGCGATGGATTTCTTCCTGTTTTATTTTGCCGTCCTCAATCCACGCTAATAAATGTTTCCCGCTGGTCGCGCCTAAGTCGATTGCAAGGTAGTAGTGCATACGGCTGAACCTCCGAATTGATAAAGATAAATTTTACCATTGACAAATCATCAAATAAATGCTATAATATGTACATAATTAAGTACAGAAAGGAATGTTTTTTATGATAGCACTCAGAACAATTGACCTACGTAATGATTTTAAACGCGTCAGTGAAATTATAAATTCGGGTGAAAAAGTTTTAATTGCCCGCCCGAAAAATCAAAATTTAGTTGTTTTAAGTGAAAAAGATTACAATGAACTTGAAAAAGCTAAAAGAAACGCTGAATACCTTGAAAAAATTGACAGGTCTGTGCGGCAGATTGCCGAGGGAAAAGTAATTATAAAAACAACGGAAGAGCTTGAGGGTATGGCAAAGTGAAAGTGACATTTACGGAAGACGGGTTTAAAGAATATATGAATTGGCAATCCGAAGATAAAAATACACTGGTACGTATAAACGAATTAATAAAAAGCATACAAAGGGACGGGTTTATGAAAGGAATCGGAAAACCTGAACCCTTGAAAGGCAGAAAAGAATACAGCCGTAGAATAGACGATATGAACCGTCTTATTTATACAGGCGATAAAGACAGAAATTTAGTGATTGTTTCGTGTAAAGGGCATTATGAAGACTGATATAAGTTGGGTTTGAAACCCAACTTTTATTTATACTTATAAAGCGAAATCTTCTCAAACCCGTCAAGCAGCTCGCCTGTATGATTAAATGCCGCATTCACGCCTCTTGCAACACATTCAATCGGCTTTTGTGCGATGATGCACGGCGCGCCCACGAAAGAAGTGATGAGCCTGTCAAGCCCGCCGAGCAACGCGCCGCCGCCGGTTAAAAGCACGCCGTTCGTGTGAATGTCGCCGACTAACTCCGGCGGTGTTTTTTCAAGTACAGCGCGTATTGTGGCAATAATTTCCTCAATACAACCCGAAAGTGCTTCCTGCATATCTAAATCGCTTATTTCAATTCCCTGCGGCAGTCCGCGCAGAAGCCCGCGCCCTTTCACGCTCATGCGTGCCGTACCGTCGGGGTCGTAAACATTCGCAATGGTTTTCTTTGCCGCTTCGGCGGTTTTTTCGCCGATGATAAGCTTGTATTTAACATGCATGTATTTAATAATCGCCGCGTCCATTTTCACGCCGCCCATTTTAATGGACGCTGAGCTGACGATTCCGTTAAAAGAAGCAATTGCAATATCAGTCGTCCCGCCGCCTATATCTACAACCATGACGCCGTTGGGTTTGGTTATGTCAATCCCCGCGCCGAGCAGTGCCGCAACCGGTTCTTCTATCAGATACGCCTTGCGCGCACCCGCAAGCAGAGCGGTTTCCACTAACGCCCGCCTTTCTACGTCCGTCACAAAGGAAGGCACGCAAAGCACAACACGGGGTTTAATCAGCATGTTTCCACTGACCTTGCGGATAAACTCCCTGACCATGATTTCAGTCATAAAATTATCGGAAATCACTCCGTCCCGAAGCGGGCAGGAAGTGATGATATAATCAGGCGTTCTGCCAAGCATATTGCTGGCTTCCGTACCGACGGCGATTACCTGCTTTTTCCTTTTGTCATAAGCCACAACGCTCGGCTCACACAGAACAATCCCTTTACCGCCGACGGTTATGATGATGTTAGCAGTTCCGAGGTCCATTCCAATGTCTACTGACGACATTTAACCAATCCTTTTTAATAAAATTTCTTTTTTATTTTCCGCTTCTCCGGTAATAACAGCTTCAAGCAGTTTTTGAAGCTGAATCCCTATTTCTTTACCTTCAAAACCTGATTTCAGCAAATCATTACCGTTCACGGCAAGCTGTTCAAGGGAAAAACATTCGCCTTTTTCAATTATTTCACTCGCTTTTTCAATAAACAGATACTGCTCTTTCCGTTCTTCTTTTACAAAGTCTGCTTTCGCGCTGTCATCTGCTTTCTGTAATATACAAAGCTGTTCCAAGGTTTCAATCCCGAAACGGTTCAGCAATTTTTTTACGCTTACATCATCTGTCTTAAACTTATCATCATGGTTTTGAATCAACAGTTTTACCTGTTTGATTGCCGCATTGTCATAACGCAATTTTCGCATTGTTTCTTCGGCGATTTCGGCACTTTTTGCCGCATGTCCGCGGGTATGCCCTAAATTATCCTTTAATATAAAACACTGCGGTTTTGCTACATCGTGAAATAACGCCGCAACTCTCAGAATACGTTCTTTCGGTACTGCGCTGACGACTTTCGCTATATGCGTCAGAACATCATAAATGTGATAATTGTTGCGCTGGTCAAATCCCGCGCAATCTTTAATTTCGGGAATGAAAACACCTAAAACATCGACATATTCAATGATAATTTTTTCAGCGAATTCTCCGAGCAGAAGCTTATCAAGCTCTGCCATGATTCTTTCGGGTGCGATTTTAAGCAGATTTTCTTTTAATTTCCGCAGTGCTTTTTCGGTTTCGGCTTCGCAGGTAAACCCATGTTCGGACATAAAACGCAAAGCCCGCATAATCCGGAGCGCATCTTCTGAAAAGCGTTTTTCAGGTTCACCGACGCATTTAAGCAACTTATTTTTTAAATCCTCCGCACCCCCGAAAAGGTCAATCAGTCCTGTCTTTTCGGAGTATGCCATCGCATTGACCGTAAAATCCCGCCTTGCCAAATCTGATTTTAAATCCCGCACAAAAGTTACGCTGTCCGGGCGGCGGCTGTCGGAATATTCGCCGTCGGCGCGGAACGTGGTAATTTCGATTTTGCGGCAATTTTCGTCGTCTGTGATAACCGCAATTGTGCCGTGCTTTGCACCGATGTCTACAATTTTACAGTCGCTGAACACTTCCTTGATTTCGTCCGGCGCCGCGCTTGTCGCAATATCATAATCCGGCGGTGTAAAACTTAAAAGCGAATCGCGCACACAGCCGCCGACCGCATAGGCTTCAAATCCCGCGGCTTCTAATTGCTTTATTATATTTTTCACACTGTCGGGGAAATGCATTTTCTTCTCTTTTCACTTATTATAATAATTAAATCCTTGACTTTTTAACAGCGATAATTTCCATTGAACCGTTATAATGCGCGGAAATTTTATAATCAACCGGAATGAATCCGCACTCGTCTAAAATTTTATAAAATGAATCCCTTGAAAAATAATTGAGGTGATATTGCTGCATTTTCATGGGGTCATCATGCTTTACGACAATGGAAAACGCGCTTTCAAAATTAGGCGTAGATACCCATAATGCGCCGTCATCATTTAACATGGATTCCGCTTTTTTGAGCGCGGCAATGGGGTCGCTGACGTGTTCGATGACGTCACCCATGATGATAATGTTCCACTTTTCGTCTGAATCAAACTCGATAAAATCCGCTGTCTGCGCGTTTAAGGCGTATTTATTTTTTGCGTCCTCAACATGTCTTTCAATCACATCAATACCAAATACATCAAATCCGATTTCTCTTGCCGCAAGCATACATTCGCACGCGCCGATTCCGACTTCAAACAATTTAAAACCGTTTGCAAAGCCGTTCATTCTGATTTTGGAAAGTATATCGGAATAATAAGCAAAGAACTGCGGATTTGCTCTTCTCGGGCTGTCGTTGTGAATGAACAATTTTTCAGGAAATTCACGGGCAAACATATGGTTGCAATCCGAGCAGTGCATCCACATGCGAACAGGGTTAAAGAAAGAATTATACCCCACCGCTTCCGCAAGAATATAACACCAGCGGGGTTTTGCTTCCTTCCCGCATAAAAAGCAGGAAGTACGGCGGATTTCTTCCTTCTTTCCTTTGAAGACATACTTGTTGTCTGCCGACATATTTGAACATATATCGGGTTTTGATTCAAACGCTTTGTAAAAAAGGGAATAGGCTGTTTCGGGGTCATTCAATGCGTTTGAAATTCTTGCAAGGTAATAAAAACAAAACGGAGAAATATTTCTGTTCGTTTGAATGTCTAAAAAGATTGCCGCCGCTTGTTCGTATTTTCCTTCTAAATATAATTTCTCGGCGTTTTGGAATTTAGTTAAAATAATATCCTGCATTGTTTTTATGAACCTTTCTTTACTGTTTTTAACGAATTTGAATAAGGCGGTTTGCAAATCCCTTTTTCCGTTACAATTGCCGTGATTAAATCTGCCGGTGTAACATCAAACGCAGGGTTGCAGATTTTTACATCTTTATGAGTGATTCGCTCCTTGAAATAACCGGTGTGAATTTCTTCGCCGGAACGCTCCTCTATTATAATATCTCTGCCGCTTTTACAAGTCATATCAAGCGTTGAAGCCGGGCAGAATACATAAAAAGGAATTTTGTAATGCTTTGCTAAAACTGCAATCATGCTTGTCCCGATTTTATTGGCGGTATCGCCGTTCGCGGCGACGCGGTCACAGCCGACAAAACAAGCTTGAATTTTTCCCTCACTCATCAATTTAGAAGCCATGTTGTCACAGATTAAAGTTGTGTCAATGCCTTCTTCAACCAATTCATACGCGGTCAGCCTTGCCCCCTGCATAAGCGGGCGGGTTTCACAGCAGAAAGCTTTAAATTGATACCCGCGTTCATGCCCCAGAATCAGCCCGCCGAGTGCTGTTCCGTAGCGGGAAGTTGCAAGCGGACCGGCGTTGCAGTAGGTTAAAACACCCCAGTTGTCTTTCAGCAGAGAAAGCGAATATTCCGCAATACTGCGGCAAACCGCAATATCCTCGTGTTGAATCGCTCTGCATTCCTCACCCAAAGCCGCAAGTGCTTTTTTTCTGTTTTTGGTTTTACCGACGGCTTTGAGCATGCGTTCAAGCGCGTGGCTTAAATTTACAGCGGTCGGTCTGGTAGCATTCAGCTCGTCTTTATATTGGTTCAGCTTTTTAAAAAAATCAACGCTTTTCGGGATATTCCTTGCTAAAACGTAAAGCGCGTACGCCGCGAAAATCCCAATGGCGGGCGCACCCCTAACTTGTAAAGTTACAATTGCTTTTTTCATTTCCGCCGCCGTGGTGAGATTCAGATATTTCACTTCGCAAGGTAATCTTGTTTGGTCAAGAATAATCACCGCATTGCCGTCTGCGGAAAGTTTTATATTATCAAGCATATTTTTTTCCTATAATTTCTCCGCAACCGCACGGATTAATTTTTTAAATAAAGGCGCGCTGTTGTCTGCCGCCTCCATGACTTCGGCATGGGTCAGCGGGTTGTCGGTCATGCCGCAGGCAAGATTGGCAATAAACGAAATCCCGCAGATTTTAAAACCGCAGTGATTTGCCGCAATCGCTTCGCACGCCGTACTCATTCCCACCGCGTCAGCCCCGAAAGTACGGAACATTTTAATTTCCGCAGGGCTTTCAAAGCTTGGTCCCGTTGTTTGCAGATAAACACCCTCATGCAGTTTAATTTCAAGCTCTTTTGCAGTTAATTTCACTGTATTGCATAATTCCTTGTTATAAATTTCACTCATATCAGGGAATCTTGTTCCGAGTTCCTCAAAATTCTCCCCTATTAACGGATTAGGCGCGAAGTTGGAAATATGGTCGGTAATCAGCATAAAATCACCGGCAGTAAAATTAGCGTTAATCCCGCCCGCCGCGTTGGTTAAAATCAGCGTTTCCGCTCCCATGAGCTTCATCAGTCTTATGGGCAGAACAACATCTGTTATCGGATAACCCTCATAATAATGCACCCGCCCCTGCATGATGACCACTTTTACATCTCCGATATATCCGAAAACGAACCGCCCCTTGTGACCCGCCACGGTCGATACGGGAAAGCCCTCTATGTCGGAATATTCAAGAACCGCTTCCGTCTTTACCGTATCGGCGTAATCCCCCAAGCCTGAACCCAGCACCAACGCGGTATCAGGCTCGAAGCTCACCCTTTCCCTTACGCAGCTAAGGCATTTTTGCAGTCTTTCGTATTGGTTCATATAAAATTCCATCCTTTCGTGAAAATATTCCCTAAATACATTATAACAGAACAAGCGGGGCGGCGCAAGACTTTTTCAGCGGAAAAATGCCCTAAAACCGACAATAAGCACAAAAAACAGGCTTATATTTTATAGAATAATATATTGACAATATTTACTTATTGGTGTATTATAATAATTAGAGATATAATTGTAAGTTTTTTATATGTTAAACGTATAAGTAACGTAAAGTGAAACAAAGTTTTCAAACAGGAGCGAGGAGTGGTTTATAAATGAAAAAGAAGCTCAGGGGGTTTACATTAATAGAGCTGATTATCGTCGTCGCGATAATCGGTATTTTAGCGGCTATTTTAGTGCCGGCAATGCTTGGGTATATAAGAAACTCCAGAATATCCAAATTCAACGCCAACGCAAAAAATGTTCATTCGGGTGCCGCGGGCGTTTTCGCCGATCTGGCGATCGGTAATTCCCCTCCAGTAGCCGGCACTTTCACAAACGGCGGAGTCAGCGGCAACACGGTAATTCCAATCGGCGCGCTGACAATTGACTTTAGCGAATATCTGGGCAGTTCATTTTACGGTTATTTCGGCTTTCAGACAGATCCGACAGGAATGGCTATCGTCTGTACGGTGTGGAGCGACGCACCTTTGAGTGCCGGTGATGTTGTGCCAATGACGGATACTGATATAAAGG
>Ga0082212_10004439_pt1 | contig 19469 bp, 18 predicted proteins | sample TergutNt197P3_FD_71548 | JGI IMG/M metagenome (GOLD analysis project Ga0082212, IMG submission 71548) | Neocapritermes taracua P3 segment gut microbial communities from Petit-Saut dam, French Guiana - Nt197 P3 | ecosystem: Host-associated > Arthropoda: Insects > Digestive system > Gut ... | reverse complement strand
CCGATTCTCTACGGAGGTAGACAGCACAAGCGCAACTACCGCGAATCCCTTGACTGCGCGGTCGCGCTTCAGGAGCTTGAAAGCATGGGCGTGCAGAATATTATCACGTTTGACGCGCATGATTCAAGGGTTTGCAATGCTGTGCCTTTAATGGGTTTTGATAATATTATCCCTTCTTATCAGGTATTGAAAGAGCTTTTCAAACGTGTGCAGGATTTGAAAATAGATAAAGATAATTTTATGATGGTCAGCCCCGACGAGGGCGCGCTGAACCGGAACATGTACTATGCTTCCGTGCTCGGTGTAGACCTTGGTATGTTCTACAAACGCCGCGACTATTCAATGATTCTGAACGGGCGTAATGCGATTGTTGCGCATGAGTACATGGGGAATTCGGTCAAGGGTAAGGACGTATTCATTTCGGACGATATTATTTCCTCCGGCGATTCCATGCTTGAAGTGGCGTATGAATTAAAAAAGAGGAACGCTAAAAGAATCCTTGTTTACGCAACCTACCCCATTTTCACGAACGGGCTGGAACGCTTTGATAAAGCGTATAAAGAAGGCGTTATTGATTATGTTTTCGGGACGAATTTAACTTACCGCACGCCGGAGCTTCTGAACAGCGAATGGTATTGCGACGTGGATATTTCCAAATACATCGCGTATTTAATCGCGGCACTGAACCATGATATTTCTACCGGCAGGGTCATTGACCCGCACCAAAAAATAAGGTCACTGCTGAAAAGGTTTAATAATAAGGGAACGGTGGAAAAGACGGCGGTGGTTTAAAAATACAAACAACATCAATACGGGCGACCACACAGGGTCGCCCCTACATATAATTATGAGGTGAATTTATGCCTTTAGCTGAAAAAATACGCCCTCAAACCCTTGACGAATTTGTCGGACAGAAACACCTGACCGGCGAAAACTGCGTTCTGCGTAAAATTATTGAAAACACGGGTGAGGCGAATAGTTCGCTCCAATCGGTTCGCCTCCCTAATCTGATTTTCTACGGACCGTCTGGAACAGGGAAAACCACGCTTGCTAATATCATCGCAAGCCGCACCGATATGACTTTGCGTAAGCTCAACGGTACACAAGCCGGAACTGCCGATATAAAACAAATCATCGCCGAAACCAACACGCTTTACGGCAGGGGCTGGGGCGGACACTCCGCGGGAATTCTGCTTTATTTAGATGAAATTCAATACTTGAATAAAAAGCAACAGCAAAGTTTACTTGAATTCATTGAAGACGGTTCTCTTACACTCATCGCCGCAACAACCGAAAACCCTTATTTTTATGTTTACGGTGCGATTCTTTCGCGCTCAACCGTGTTTGAATTCAAACCCGTAGAGCCGGCAGATATAATTCCCGCGATTGAACGCGGGTTCAGGCTGTTTGCGGAGGAATTAAAGCTTGAACTTATTTTTGAAAACAAAGATGAAATTTTTCTTACCATTGCACGCGGGTGCGGGGGTGACGTGCGGAAAGCATTAAATGCCGTTGAAATCTGCGCGCTCACTGCAAATAGCAGCGGAACGTCCGCACCAAACGAAATGTCCGCACCAAATATTTGCAATGTTTCAATAGCAACAGCGAAAGAAGCGGCGCAAAAAAGCGCGGTGAAATATGACCGTGAGGGTGATGCGCATTATGACTTGCTTTCGGCGTTACAGAAGTCCATTCGCGGCTCTGACGAAAATGCGGCTTTGCATTATCTTGCGCGTTTGCTTGCGGCGGGGGACTTGCCGTCGGCGTGCAGGCGTTTGCTTGTGACCGCGTCGGAGGATATAGGACTGGCGTTCCCGAATGCAGTTGTAATTGTTAAAAACTGCATAGATTCCGCGTTGCAACTCGGTTTGCCGGAAGCACGGATTCCGCTTGCTGAAGCGGTTGTTTTACTCTGCACTTCACCGAAGTCTAATTCTGCGTACTTGGCAATCGATAAAGCTTTAGCAGATGTGGAAAAAGGCTTGACAGGGGATTTTCCGCGGCATTTACAAAATAAGCACTGCGACGGAGAGGACGACTTCATTAAGGGGCAAAATTATAAATACCCGCATAACTTCCCGAATCATTACGTAGAACAGCAATATCTGCCGGACGAAATCAAGGACAGGGTATATTACGAATTCGGGGATAATAAGCTGGAACAGGCGGCGCGGGAGTATCGGGAGAAAGTGAAGGGGGAATTATAAAAATGAAAACTAAAAAATTATTAATATTTTTATTAGTCTTTTTATTATTGTTCACATCATGTAAAACGATTGGAAACCCCGATACAGCGGGGGAAAAAACCCCGGTTTTGAGCGGACAGCCGAACCCGCAGAATCCTGTTGAAGACAGCGAAAATCAGTTGCAATCCGAAAATCAAGAACAATCAGAAAAACCGTTTCCGGAAACCCCGGTTTTCGATATATATGAAAAAGTCCCGCAAAATTCACTGCACAGCGGGAGCGTTTACTTGTATAATATAACAGCGGATAGGCTTGTTTACGCGAAAGATGAAACCAAAGGACTGCCGCCCGCTTCCGTACTTAAAATTATGACCTGTTTGATTACGCTTGAAAATGTTGCGGATTTAAACCGAATCGTTGAAGTGCCGCAGATTTGTTTTGATGAGTTTGAATCCGGCGACCCCAATAAAGATGATATTGCAACAGCGGGGATTGAACCGCTTCAGGATAATCTGACCTACCTTGACTGCCTGTACGGACTGATGACTGCGTCGGGGTGCGAGGTTTCCAATGTTTTAGCCTATAACGTCGGGAACAGGAGCATTTCCGCCTTTATTGACATGATGAACGCAAAGGCGGCTGAACTCGGCTGTACGGACACTAATTTCACCAATCCGCACGGTTTATTTACGCCCGAAAATAATACCAGTGCGCGTGATATGTTTTTAATCACAAGATACGCATATGAGAATTATCCGTTGTTTAAGGAAATTTACGAGCGTGAAATTTATTATATGCCAAGCAACGAAAAACACCCCGAGGGTTACACGCTGAGAAACCGAAACGCGCTTTCCGTGAATTCGGAAAATAACCCTTATTATACCGCGTTCACAAAAGCAATCAAAATCGGCAGTATTGATTATTTTTATGAATATAAAAACGGTGCGTGGCAGGTTTTGAGCGAAGGGGTCACAAGCTTGGCGTCCTGTGCGGTTTACAAGGGTGAAATGTATATATTGGTGACAATCGGCGCGCCGTACTACTTCGGACCTTACACAGACGATGACGGGAATCAGCTCAGGGGGCTTCATTATACGTATTTAGACCATAAAAGGCTTTATGAGGCGGTAATGCAGTAGGGGGACTGTCAATTAAACTCACTCATAATCAATTTATCGCTCTCCGGCGTCGAATAAACCCATTTATTCATATGACCGGAATCGACGAAATAATCATAAGTGTGATTAATATAACTGTAATCGCAAATATCAACGATAATCAGTTTAATCTTCATTTTTTCGGGGATAATCGCTTTTATGTAAACGCTTGCCTGCTGATTTACTTTTACATTTTCGCGCAGTTCCGCAAGTCCGGCTAAGTTGGGCGTAAGCTCTACAAAAATTCCGTAATTTTCAACCGAGCGGATAATTCCCGCTACGGTTTCGCCGACTGTGAAATTTGCGGCGTTTTCCGCCCATGTACCGAGCAGTTCTTTGTGTGAAAGCGTGATTTTATCGAATTCTTTTGACTTCACGACCGCGTTGATTTTCTGCCCTATGTAAAACCGGTCGGCGGGGTGGGAAATCCGCGATACCGAAATCGCGTCAATCGGAATCAATGAGGGAACTCCGCACCCTAAATCCACAAAAGCACCGAATTGTTCCAAATGCGTTATTTTAACCCCTGCAATATCGCCTGTTTTCAACGGGTTTACATAATTCTGCATACATTCAATTTGAGCGGCTTTCCGCGAAAGCATGGCGGTATCCCGCCCGAAACTGTCTTTAGCAAAACCGGTGACTTTAAAGCATACCGGTTTATTCACTCTTGAAATCAGCGCAATATCGCGGGTTACACCTTCTTCAATCCCGATTGCGCCCTCAGTGCGCGGAATCATGCCTTTCATAAACCCGAAATCTATAATTAAATTGTGGCGGGTGTCGCAGACAATGCACGGTGCTTCAACCGGACGGTTTGAAGCAATACACTCCTCCAGTGTTTCTCTTGAAGAAACGGCATATTTATTTTCATCTGTGCAGAAAAGCTCACCCTCAGGACAGAAGCCCTCTGCGCGGCATAATCCTTTATCATGTAAAAATCCTGACATTGCCTTATTCCTTTCTTTTTCGTTTTTCTTATCTGTAATGTTTATGAGGGGTTGGCTTTTTTTATGCCCGCTTGAATCCGCTTTTATTTTTTGCTTGCCAAACCCCTAATTTTATGCTATACTGTAAAAAAACGCTAAAGGAGAAAAATAATGCCTAAAAAAATCATCAGCTTACTTATGGCAATCGTAACAATTCTGTCGTTGTCGGCAGTTCCCGCGAGTGCGGCGGAAACCGTTTTTGATACTTCGGACGCGCTGGAAATTTTAAGATACGCGGTAGGCATTTCAGAGCTTACGGAGGAACAATTCGCAAAATATGACCTCAACGGAGACGGAAAAGTAGACACCGCTGACGCGCTTTTTGTACTGAGAATAGTTGTAGGCAGTGAAACCGCACCAGCCGCGCTCGCAGAAAAACCGGCAGAACCCGAAAAACCGGCGGAACCCGAAAAACCGGCAGAACCGAGCCAGACGACTCCGCCCGAAAATCCAACCAATCCCGCGAATCCGATAAACCCGGCAACACCGCCGGCGGCAACAGCTAATACAATCGGAAATACCGCAGGAAATCTTGCAAATTTCGGGGTTGCTGCGATTCAGGGAGATTGGATTTATTATTTTGATTTATCCAACGGTAATGACTTGTATAAAATAAAAACCGACGGAACAGGGAAGTTTTTGATTGCGGAAGAAGAAGACGCCGCTTTTATGAATGTGGTTGGTGATTGGGTCTATTATTTAGCGATGAACGATAAAAATGAAGCGCATATGTTTAAAGTAAAAACGGACGGTACGGGAAAAACGCAAATCGGTAAAGATGAAGCTATTATGATGCAGGTAGTCGGTGATTGGATTTATTATAGGGAATGGGGTTCTGATGAACTGTTCAGAATCAAAACCGACGGTTCGGGAAGAAAGCAAATCGGCAAAGATGAAGTGACCATGTTTAATGTAGTGGGCGACTGGATTTATTATATTGAATGGTATACGGATGAGATTTATAAAATCAAAACCGACGGCTCGGGAAGAGTGCAAATCGGTGAAGATGAAGCGGTTATGATTAACGTAGTCGGTGATTGGATTTATTATATTGAATGGTATTCGGACGAAATTTATAAAATGAAAACAGACGGCTCTGATAAAACAAAAATCGGTAATGATGAAGCTTTTTCCATCAACGTATCCGGTGACTGGATTTATTATTTAAGCATTGATTATAAAAACTGGGATACTATTCTTTACAGAATCAAAACCGACGGTACAAACAGGCAAAGAATAATCAGGGAAGAAGCTTATCTTATTAATGTTATTGATGATTGGGTTTATTATATAATCTTCGATGATGATTGGGATATAACTCTTAATAAAGTGAAAACAGACGGCACAGGCAGAATAAAAGTATAACAAGACATTAATAAAAGACGGAATTATTCCGTCTTTTATTTTCATCTGCCCCTACTTGCAAAAGATTTCATTATATGGTATAATTTATTTAGTATATATAACACATAAAGGAGAAAATTCAATGTTTAAGAGAATAATCAGCCTGCTTTTAATTACAGTGTCGGCACTGTCGTTGCTTGTGATTCCCGCAAGTGCGGCGGAAACCGCTTTTACAACAGCGGACGCATTAACGGTATTGAGGCACGCGGTAGGAAGCGAAACATTAACGAAAGAACAGGCGGCAAAATACGACCTGAACGGCGACGGTAAAATAGATACCGCGGACGCTTTAATTATTCTCAGACTTGTAGTCGGTATTGAAACAACCGGCAGTAAAAAAGTTGATGAAGCACCGAAAAAGCCGGAAGATAAAGTTGTCACATCTGTTGACGAGTTTGAAGAACATTTTGCTTACGCAAGCTATTACGCTATTTCAAATATAAAAGTACGTGTAAACAATTATAACATATTATTAGATTTAAAAGAAGCTTGTGAAGAAAGAAGCTGGTTTTCCAAATACGGTTTCCGGGAAATTTATGGTTCCTACGGAAGCGGCGCGGTTTCAATCCATTTAACTTATAAAATGTATATCCCCATCGGGTATGCAGACCGAACCGGAAAAACAGACAACCTCACTTCAAAGGAAAAAGCGTCATATAAAAAGCTTCTTGAAATAATCGATGAATACATACCGGAAAAAGGTACTGATTACGAAAAGGTGCTTGCGGCGCATGATTATCTTGCTTCCAATATTAAATATGATTTTACATTTGAAGCGGACGACATTTATGACGCTCTCATCAACGGAAAAGCGGTATGCGAAGGCTACACATGGGCGTTTAAAGCGATTATGGACATTATCGGCATTGAAAGCATTGTCATAGACGGTGACGCGGGCGAACTTCACACTTGGAATATGGTCAAGCTTGACGGTAAATGGTATCATATTGACATCACATGGGACAGACCGACTAATGGCAACAAATCATTAAACTATATCACGCATGAGTATTTTTTAGTGACGGACAGCTATATGAAGGAAACGCACACATGGATAAAAGAGAATTTTCCGGCGGCGGTAACGGAATATAAAAAGTAAAAACAGGAGAAATGTATTTTAAATCCGCTTTTCAAAAAGCGGATTTTTTATGCTTGCCAAAATATAATTTTTATGATATAATATAATGAACTGCGTAATTATAGTAAGAAAAGGACAGAATTATGGCGAAAATTCGTATCGCGGTCTTGTTCGGGGGTGCGTCGCAAGACCACGCGGCGTCCCTGCAATCAGCGTATTCGGTGCTTTGTGTTTTATCTAAGGAAAAATATGAAATTATCCCGATTGGGATTACCCGCGCAGGACGCTGGCTGTTTTTCCCGGGCGATTACAACGAAATCCCGAGCGGCGCGTGGGAGCAGAACGCCGACTGCTGTTCGGCAATCATCAGCCCCGACCCGCACCACGGCGGTATTATAAAAATTTTGGACGACGGTAATTTTACACAGCAGAGAATTGATTTGATTTTTCCGGTATTGCACGGTAAATACGGCGAGTGCGGACGGATTCAGGCTTTATGCCGGCTTTCGGGAATCCCTTTCGTGGGAAGCGGTTTTGAAGCTGCAAATGCGTGCAGTGACCGTATGCTTTGTTTCCTGCTCTTGGAACGCGCAGGGATTAAAGTCCCGAAATACTATTATATAGAGCGCGCTTGGCTTGACGATATGGATGTGTATATCCCGCTGATTGAAGCAGAAATCGACTATCCTATGTACGTGAAAGCGTCAAGTTGCAGTCATTCTATCGGCGCGAATATCGCAAACAGCAGGGAAGAACTGCGCAGTGCGGTGAAACTCGCGGCTTCTCATCATCACAAGGTTTTAATTGAGCAGTGCCTTACCGGCAGAGAGCTTGAATGTGCGGTAACAGGCGGAGTTTACGCTTTAAAGACGTCGGTAATCGGTGAAATTAAATCTTCTGCTAAAAAAGAAAAATCGGAATTTATTGAAAAAACTGCCGCTCTTGTTCCGACAAAGCTGAAAAAATCAGTTCAAAACGAAGTCGTAGAAACCGCGAAAGCCGCTTTTGTCGCGCTCGGCTGTAAGAATTTCGCACGGTTCAGTTTTACGCTGACCGAAAACGATTTAATTTTAAGAAAAGCAGGAAACATGCCCGGCTTTACGGAAGTCAGCGTTTTTCCCGAGCTTATGAGGGAAAGCGGCGTAAGTTATGCGGAATTGCTTGATGATATAATAGAATCGGTTTTGTAGAATAAATTAAAGCTGTGTTAGAATTTTATCAGGAGAAAGTAAAAAATGGATTACGCGATTATTTTATGCTTCGATATGGAAACGGAAGCCAAGTTTAACAAGATTATAAACACCGTTTCTGAATCATCGGGAAATAATTATATGCTTGATAATAAAATTCCGCCGCATATAACAATTTCTTATTTTTGCACAGATAATATTAATCAAATAATAAATATGCTGGATAATAATTATTCGGAATTTAACGAGGGAGAAATATTTTGGGCTTCGCTCGGTGCTTTTGTTCCTCATACAGTTTTTGCCTCGCCTGTTCTCGGCGAATATTTATTTAACGCTTGTGTTAAAGCAAACGAGTTAGTAAAAGGCTTGGCAGATTACGGCGATTATGGACAATATTTGCCTAATCAATGGGTTCCGCATACGACTTTGGTTACAAAATTGAATAAAGAAGAAGCGGAAAAAGCATTTAACGCGGCGGCGCAAAAATTTTCCATGTTCGGCGGGAAGAGTAACAGACTCGTTTTAGCGGAGTGTAATCCGTATAAAAAAATAAAAACATGGAATTTGGTTTAAATTAAAAGAGAAAGGGAATTTTCATGGAAAAAGATGTTTGTATTGACATAAAAAGCACGCAGTTCGCTGACGATGAAAAGGACGTTACGGAGCTTTTCACCTTCGGCAGGCTTAAACGCGGGCGCGGGCAAAACAAATATAAAATAACCTATGATGAAAGCGAAGCCACCGGTTTTGACGGCACGGTTACGCTTGACGTCAAGGGCAATGACATTGTCACCATGTACCGCTCCGGCGATGCTATGAGCAACCTTGTTATTGAAAAAGGGAAAAAGCACCACTGCCATTACGGAACACCGTTCGGGGACTTCATGGTCGGCGTTACCGCCGATGAAATCCGCTCTGAACTGAGTGACGACGGCGGAAAGCTGTACCTTAAATACACGATTGACATCAATTCAAGCTATATGTCCGAAACGGAAATGCACATCAACATTAAAGAACGATGACGGACGACGGACAGTTGACAGTTATTTGACTTTTTAAGGAGATAAATATTTAAATGCAGAATATGACAGAGTACGCTAAAAAGCAAGTAAAAGATACAGTGCTGTCTGCTTTGGGGAAGTTTACGGCAGAACCTCTTCCGCCGTTTACGGTCGAAGTCCCCGCAGATTCGGCGAACGGGGATTTTTCCTGTAACGCGGCTATGATTTGCGCTAAAGCTTTGAAAAAACCGCCGCGGGAAATCGCCGCGCTTATCATTGAAAACGCTGTGCTTGATTCTTCTGTGTTTAACAGGTTGGAAGCGGCAGGACCGGGTTTCCTTAACTTTTATCTTGCAAAAGACTGGTATTCACGCGCTGTTAAGTGTATTACAGAACAAAAGGAAAATTACGGCAGAATAAACTTCGGGAATAATAAGCGCGTACTGATTGAATTCGTTTCCGCGAACCCTACCGGACTAATGCACATAGGAAACGCACGCGGCGGCGCGCTCGGCGACTGCCTTGCTTCCGTGATGGAATGGGCGGGGTATTACGTGGAGCGCGAGTTTTATGTTAATGACGCGGGAAATCAGGTTGCGAAATTAGGGTTAAGTCTAAGTATACGTTATCAGCAGGAACTCGGAAAAACTGCTGAAATGCCCGAAGACAGTTATCACGGCGAAGATATAATAGAACACGTTAAGAATTATATAACCGAAAATGGCGACAAATTACTTTCGGTTTCCGAAGAAGAAAGGCGGGAAACGCTTGCGAATTATGCACTGCCTTTGAATATTAATAGTTTAGAAGAAGATTTGCTTAAGTACAGGATAAAATACAATACATGGTTTAAAGAAAGCACATTGCATAATAGCGGCGCGGTTGAGCGAATTATTGAGTTATTAAAAGAAAAAGGGCAGACCTACGAGCAGGACGGCGCGTTGTGGCTGAAATCCTCCGACTTCGGCGATGAAAAAGACAGGGTTTTGGTAAGAAGCAACGGCGTTCCGACTTATTTAGTGCCGGATATTGCATATCATTATAATAAATTAGTTGAACGCAATTTCGACATAGCAATCGACATTCTCGGCGCAGACCATCACGGTTATATACCGCGTATGAACGCGGCTTTACAGGCACTGGGGATTGATACGGCAAGGCTTAAAATCATCATTATGCAAATGGTAAGGCTCTTGCGGGGCGGGGAAGCGGTTAAGCTTTCAAAACGCTCCGGTAAGGCAATCACGCTGACGACATTACTTGACGAAGTGCCTTTGGACGCGGCGCGGTTTTTCTTTAACTTACGCGAAGCCAATACCCATATAGACTTTGACCTTGACCTTGCGATTGAGGAAAGCAACAAAAACCCTGTTTATTACGTTCAATACGCCCATGCACGGATTTGCAGTGTAATTCGGCGGCTTGCCGATGGCGGAGAGTCCGCACCTGTTATTTGTACATTCCCGGAAAGTCTTATATTTACTGAAAAAGAAGAATTTGAACTGATTAAAAAAGCCGCCGCCTTGCCGTCTGAAATCAATCAAGCCGCCGCGGAATTAAACCCTGCGCGGATTACAAGGTATGTTCAGGAATTAGCGCAGGTTTTCAATAAGTTTTATGAATCCTGCAGAATTAAGGGTGAGGAAGAAAGTATTCTGCAATCGCGCTTAACGCTTTGCCATGCGGTTAAAATCACGCTTAAAAACGCGCTGGAAATACTCAAAGTAGACGCGCCGGAAAAAATGTAAAATGTAGGGGACGATGCCCACAGCGTCCCGACTGTGAATATGTAAAAAATATAGGGTACGGTTTCCATGCTGTACCGTTTGGAGGAATAATTATGCGTACCGAAAAAGAAATAATGGGTTTAATTCTCAATACCGCTAAGGAAGACGAGCGTATCCGCGCCGTGGTTATGGTTGGTTCACGCGCTAATGCAGCCTGCCCGAAGGATATTTTTCAGGATTATGATATAGGTTATATTGTGAATGATGTTGTGCCTTTTTATAACAAACCCGATTATATTAAGCCGTTCGGGGAACTCCTTATGCTCCAAATGCCGGAAACCATGCGCGGTTCGGCAAATGACGGGCACTTCGGCTATTTAATGCAGTTTACGGACGGAAACAGGATTGATTTAAGTTTCAATACGCTTGAAAGGCATTTAAAAGAAATAGGGGAAGAACCTGTAAAAGTTTTACTTGATAAGGATAATGCTTTGCCGCCTTCACGGGAAAGCGATACGGCATATCATGTAAAACCGCCGACTGAAAACGATTATTTCTCCTGCTGCAATGACTTCTGGTGGTGCAGTATGAATGTAGCCAAGGGCATCTGGCGGGACGAATTGCCGTATGCCATGGAAATGTATAACAAAGTAGTCAGGGATGAACTGCACTGTATGCTTGACTGGTACATCGGAATGACCAACGACTTCAAAATATCAACGGGTAAAAGCGGGAAATACTATAAAAATCACCTTTCGGAAAAGCGGTATGACATGTACAGAGCGTCTTTCCCGAGCGCGGATTATGACGCGGTTTGGTATTCTTTATTCAAAGCGGGAGATTTATTCAGAGGCGTGGCACTTGGGGTCGGAATTCATTTCGGGTTTACTTACCCGCATGATGACGACAGAAAGGTCTGCGCGCATTTAAAACATATACGGAAACTCCCGAAAGACGCAAAAGGAATTTATTGAATATTTTTGCAAATATATGAATATATTTTTGCAAACCTCTTGACTTTGACGTTACGTCATCGTTTATAATGGAAACAGGAAAGAGAGGTTATAAAAGATGACAAATGTAAACGCAATTATCAAAGAAGTATGGGGCGATGCTCCTGTCACGTATGAACCGCTTAACGGCGGACACGTAAATTTTACTTATAAAGTATCGGTTGACGGAAAAGATTATGTCCTCAGAATCAACGGCAAGCAAAACGACTTTTTAGGGTTAAGCAGGGAACAGGAGGTTGCGGTTTTTAAAGCGGCGTACAATATGGGTATTGCGCCGCCGGTTCACCCGAAAACCACGGATAAATATTTAATAACCACATATATTGAAAAAGAAGAATTTGACTTCAAACAACCCGCAATGCTTGAAAATGCCGTTGAGGTTCTGAAAAAAATCCATACGATTAAGGGGATTAACCGGACTTTTTCGCCGTTCGACCTTGTGAATAAGTATTTAGAGGGTATGCGTTCGCTGAAAGTAAATTTCCCTGATATTTTAATCAATGCTTTAACAAAGGTTGAAGAAATTGAAAAACGCTGGAATAAAGACCGCACAACCCGTGAAGCGTACTGTCATAACGACTATTTTACATTTAATATTCTGAGCGCGAATAAAAAATTATATGTTATAGACTGGGAAATTTCCGGTGTAGGTGATATTTTCTTTGACCTTGCGACAATTACGTTTTCCTCCGCTTTTTCAAGAGCGCAGGAGGAACACCTGTTAAAATGTTATTTCGGGAAGTTTGAAGAAGAGCATTATACTGCGCTTAAAGATATGCAGTTTATGAACATGCTGAGGGAAGCTACGTGGTCGCTTATGCACTCAGGCATGGAAGAAGAAGTCATTAACAGCGATATAAATTATCTTGATTTCGGGAATTATATTCTCAGCAAAATCAAAGACGGGTATTTGTATTATTAAGGAGCGATGATATGCAGCTTGAGGAAAAAACGCTTTCAAGCGAAACAATTTACAATGGGCGCGTTGTGCATTTGGTTAAAGATAAGGTTTTGCTTCCAAACGGAAAAGAAGCCGTCCGCGAAATGGTGAAGCACCCCGGCGGCGTATGCGTTCTTGCGATTACAGATAATAATAATGTTGTCATGGTAAAACAGTTCCGGTACGCGCAGAAAACCGTACTGCTTGAAATTCCGGCGGGAAAGCTTGAATACGGCGAAGACCCGCGTACGTGCGGAATCCGCGAGCTTAAAGAAGAAACGGGTTATGAAGCGGACAGCTTTGAATTTTTCACTAAGATGATTCCGACCGGTGCGTATGTGGGAGAAGTCATTCATATATTCATAGCGCAGGGGCTTCGCAAAACAGGTCAGAAATTAGATGAGGACGAATTTTTAGAGGTTTTGGAAATTCCTTTTGAAGAAGCGGTAAAAATGGCTCTTGACGGTGAAATTCCGGACGCGAAAACGCAAATCGCGCTGTTAAAGGCGCAGATTTTGTTCAATAATATGTAGGGGCGAACAGCGTTCGCCCGAATTAAACCTGTATGGGACGGCGTCCCCGACGTCCCGCGATATAAACCCGTAAAATATCCGAACGGGACGCCACACAGGGCGCCCCCTACATCATTGCCTTAATTGGTCTGAGCTGATATAATCATCGTAAGCCTTTAATATACTGGTTTCAAGATGGCTTCGGGCTTCGGGGTTAATCGGGTGAATAATGTCTCTGAACATACCCGCTTCATCGCGGCGGCTCGGCATCGCTACAAACATGCGGTCATCGCCTTGAACAAGTTTAATATCATGTACCGCCACGGCGTTGTCTATGGTTAAAGAAACCACGGCGCGCAGCCGTCCGTCCTGTAAAACTTTTCTGATACGAATGTCGTTTATTTCCATTGTTTTCTGCACCTTTCCGAAAGCAATATATTGCTTCTATTGATTATTAATTTTGCATTAATCAACAGATAAAATTGTTTCTGTGTTTCTCCGCCGCAAGCGAGTGAAACACGAAAAAATCCTACCGTTTACTTCCACTAAAGTAATATATAATTATTGTAGACATAGAATTACAAAATATTCATATATTAAAAAGGCGGGAAAAATAATATTTGTAATATGACATACTGTTGTCTTATTTCTTCTGATAAAATATAAGTATTATAGTTAATTAACTTAGGAAATGCCTAATAAACAGGCATGAAAAGCTTTGATTTATGGGTTTTTATGCCTGCTTATTGGTGCAATTTTCAAGTTAATTTATTATAATACTAATCCCTCCGAAAAAATTCCAGAAAGGTATAGTTATAAAAATGAGTACGGATACTTTAAACGGCATTACGTCAAACAGTGCACCTTATAACACCTGCGATATTATACAAGCATTAGAAAATCAAGCAATAAAGCATATGGGTGAGGAGCGGTATGAAAAATTTAAACGCGGGGTAACGATACCGTGCGAGCAAATGGAAAACATGCAGCGTAACTGTGTAATGCGGGATTTTGTACGTGCTGTAGAGAACGAGTGCGGAGCGGAATTAGCGCAGAAAATTTTCGCAGGGGTGTGCCACGGATTGAAACCGTCTGACTTACCGTGGGCGAGAGAGCATTTTTTACTGTACAATAATATAGACGCTTTTTGTGACCAAATGCTCAAAGAAAATACCGCTATATTTAAAAAAGCTTATGAAACCGGCGAATGGGTTCACGGACAGGAAATTGATAAAGATGTGCTTGATTTCATTTTACTGCACCCTGAACTTTTGTACGGAAAACGTGAAGGTAACTGCATTATTGCTACCGCAATTCCGTTTAATACAAAAGCATATCTCAGCGAACAAGACCCGATGAAAAAGCGTTATTATGCCTGCCATTGCCATTTTGCAAGAGATACTTTACTTACAAAAGAAGGACCGACATCAAAAACGCTGTGTTATTGCAGTCTGGGACATACCCGCGTTTTTTGGGAATCGGCATTGGATACACCTCTTGAAGGTGAGGTTGAAGAATCAGTATTGGGAGACGGGTTGTTATGCAGATTTCGTATATTCCTTCCGGATGAAATTATGAAAAAATATACATAACCGAAAGAATTTTACAGGGTAAGCCTTATACCGGTGTTGCAAAAGAGTTAAAAAGTAAAATTAACCTGCTCGGGCTTGACTCGCGGGCGTCAATTCCGCGTAACATACAGCTAATGTTTGACTTAACGGATAACGGGCATACTCCTACTATAAATTAAAAAGGCAGGGTTTATGACTGATTTTTTAACCGGAAAAAAGCATATACATTTTATCGGAATCGGCGGCAGCGGTATGTACCCGCTGGCGCAGATTCTGCACGGTATGAATTATAAAATCACAGGCTCGGATAACAACGAAACCGTAACCCTTGACGCTGTCCGCAAAATGGGGATTCAAGTTTTTTTGGGGCATAACGCCGAAAATATAAAAGGCGCGGATTTAATTGTTTATTCAACCGCGATTTCCGGCGATAATCCGGAGCTTCGCGAAGCCATGCGTAAAAATATCCGCATGTATGACCGTGCGGAATTATTAGGACTGCTGACCGAACGCCACGACAGAGCCGTCTGCGTTGTCGGAACGCACGGCAAAACCACGGCGACTTCCATGCTGATTCATATTTTATTAGCGGCGTATATGGATATATCTGCCTTTGTCGGGGGGAAACTGAAACTTATTGACGGCAGTGCGCGTATGGGTGAAAGCGGGATTATGGTTTGTGAAGCCTGCGAATTCAATAATAATTTCCTGAAACTTTCGCCGGATATTACGGTTGTTTTAAATATTGATGAAGACCACATGGATTATTTTAAAACCATGGACGCTCTGCGCGGTTCTTTTTCTAAGTTCTGCGATATTACTTCCGATTTGCTGATTGTGAACGGTGACGATGAAAACACGCTCACAGCCGTGAATAACAGTAAATTTAAAGGAAAAATCATCACATTCGGATTTTCGGAAAAAAATGATTATTTCCCTATGAATATAAAAAAGCTTTCTTCCGAAAGCGGCGGTTTATTCAAAAGCTCCTTTGAATTATGGGAGCATGGGAAATTCCTGACCGAAATTATACTCAGTGTACCGGGTGAGCATAACATTCTGAACGCTGTCGCCGTCTCAGCGGCGGGGTTGTATCTTGAAGCCGATAAAAACGCGCTGAAAGAGGGATTGCGCGGGTTCACGGGCGCGGTGCGCAGATTTGAGCAGATAACGATTGAACGCGGCATAACCGTAGTGGACGACTACGCCCACCACCCCGCAGAGGTTGAAGCGACTTTAAAAACAGCTAAAAACATGGGATATAAGCGGGTTTGGGCAGTTCATCAGCCTTTTACTTTTTCAAGAACAAAGGCTTTGCTTGATGATTTTGCAAAGGCGTTATCGCTTGCCGACAAGGTAGTTTTAAGTAAAATCATGGGCGGGCGCGAAGCTGATAAGGGTGAAATTAAATCCGAGGATTTGGCGGCGAAAATCCCGGGCTCGGTCGTATTGCAGGAATTTGAAGAAATCGCCGAATATGCCGCTAAAAACGCTGAAACAGGCGATTTAATTATCACAATGGGGTGCGGGGACGTAGATAAATGCGCAAGGCTGATTGCGGAAAAATTACAGACAATAAATAAATGAATTCCCTTTCTTCCCACATTTGTGCACCACCGACATATATTCCAAAACCGGCACAATCACCGAAGCGTCGCCGCAGAATTTCTGCCCCGGTTTCTTTGAAAGCTTTTCAAATTCCTTGATTGTGAACTTTTCCGGCAGATTGTCCGGCAAAAACACACGGTAATCCTCGCTTTTATTTAAATATATTTCTGAAAGCAAAGCAAGCGGCTTTTTAATTTTCTTCTGACGCCGTTCCCATTTGTTTTCGGGGTCTTTTATAAAGCGGGTTCGTTCAATTTCAAGCCCGCAGAAGCAAACCGTTAAATTCGGATTGGTCAGAAAGCCTTTAATGCGGTGCAGTTCAAGGAAAAATGCAGTTATATTCTTATTATTCCTAACGGTCGGATTTTTTATAAGTTCGCCCGTTTTTTCGTGGATTGCGATATGGTGAACGATTTGTTCAAAGGGATAAACTACCGTAACATGACAAGCGTCAAGGAAAATATCAAGCTTATGATTGAGCTTACCCCAGCCGGCGGTTTGAATTTCAACAATCCCGTTTTCACCTGCCGCGTCAGCTATGAAAGGACCGATTTTTACTTCTCTGTCTGTTTCGGCAGAGAAATAGCGTTTTAAAGCGGCGTGGATTGGTTTTTCGTTCAGTTCGCCGACGCCGCCGTATTGATTGCTGTCAGACAAAGCCGCTTTGAATTGTTCAGGCTTTGACGGAAGCGGCGTATAATCCCAAACTTTAGTTTCACGCTTTTCAATAAAAACAGGAACACCCATTTCTTCATTGCTTGCGATTACGCCGGTGGCGATTGCTTTTAAGTCGGGGTGGGCGTTCTCAACGGCGTAGCACTCGTCGGCGGCTTCAAACATGGCAATGTCGTTGAGGTTATCACCGAAAGCAATAATTTTAGAAGCACCGGTCAGCTTTTTTAGTTTTAACGCGGCTGTAGCCTTGGAAACGCCGCCGCTCCAGACTTCATAAAACCGCAGATTTTTTTCATAGGTATCAATGTATGTAACGGCGGAGAAGCCTTTTTCATTTGAAAAAACCTCATTAAGCAAGTCAATATTATTTTCGGGGTTAAGAAATGTCAAATAATAAATATCACCCAAAAAAAGTTCATCATAATTACTACATTCAACGCGGGAGGGGTCGCCCTTGCGCATGTCGTTGAATTTCTTCGCGGCTTTATGGCTGTTTTTCAAGAAAGCCACGCGCTCCCTGCCTTTATACCATGAATAGACAATCGGCGTTTCATTATTTTTAATTATAAACTCCTTTGCCGCCTTAAAGCTTGTCTGCCTAATATACTCGGTGGAAATGCGCTCGCCCGTTACGGGGTCTGCAAGAATAATTCCGTTCATGGTTATAACGGGGATATTGGGCGTTAAGCCCGCTGTAGCTTGGCTTGCGGTATAAAAACGCCGCGCCGTTGCATAAGAAAAAAGTATGCCTTTTTTAATCATGCGACCCAGCATTTCGGCGGCGCGGGGTTTTAATTTTGCGGCGTAGTTAAGCAGAGTGCCGTCAAGGTCGGATATATATAATGTAATAAAAATCCCTCCCGCGTAGGGAACGGATTTATCCGTTCCGCGATTTATAATAATATCTGCGTACGCAGATATTATTATTGTATTTGTCGTTTCGGAACGCATAAATGCGTTCCCTACATTTTATATTAACATAAACCTTGACTTAAAGTCAAATTTATGTTATAATGATTTTCAGAAAGGCAGGGATATGCGTGACAGCTAAAGAATTTGAAAGTTTAACAAGCGGAATTGCGGCAAACACAATTAAACTTGACCGCGGCGAAATGAGTATAAAAGATTATGTTAAACTTATGAAAATCATATTGGGGAAGGAAGTCTTCGAGAAAGCTATTGAAATCTTAGACGAAGACTAATATAAAAAAACATAAAAATTTTGGAGGACATTCCCGCTTTACAATATAATCAACATCAAGCGGGAAACGAGCTCCTCGACTCGGGCAGAGTCAGAAAGGAAAGGTAGAAAATGGCAGTAAAAGTAGCAATCAACGGTTTCGGACGTATAGGCAGACTTGCGTTCAGGCAAATGTTCGGCGCGGCGGGTTATGATGTTGTCGCGATTAACGACCTCACCAACCCTAAAATGCTGGCGCACCTCTTAAAGTATGACAGCGCGCAGAAAAGATATGACGGTCACACCGTTGAAGCGGGAGAAGATTCGATTACCGTAGACGGTAAAACCATTAAAATTTACGCGGAAAAAAACGCGGCCGACCTCCCTTGGGGAAGTCTCGGCGTTGATGTAGTTTTGGAATGTACCGGCTTTTATGTTTCCAAAGCGAAATCACAGGCGCATATAGACGCGGGTGCAAAAAAAGTCGTAATTTCCGCTCCCGCCGGCGATGATTTACCGACTGTTGTTTTCGGCGTGAACGAAAGTATTTTAAAAGCAAGCGATAATATTATTTCGGCAGCATCCTGCACAACCAACTGCCTTGCACCGATGGCAAAAGCACTTAACGACCTTGCGCCTATTCAAAGCGGTATTATGGCGACTATTCACGCTTACACGGGCGACCAGATGACCTTGGACGGTCCTCACCCGAAGGGCGACCTCAGACGCGCAAGAGCGGCGGCGGCGAATATTGTACCTAATTCCACAGGCGCGGCTAAGGCAATCGGCTTGGTAGTACCGGAACTTAACGGTAAACTTATTGGTTCTGCACAGCGCGTTCCCGTTGTAACAGGTTCTACAACGATTCTTACTGCCGTTGTAAAGGGTGATGTTTCTAAAGACAGCATTAACGCGGCGATGAAAGCGGCTTCCAACGACAGCTTCGGCTACAACACCGATGAAATCGTGTCTTCCGATGTTATCGGAATTACCTACGGTTCACTCTTTGACGCTACGCAGACTATGGTATCGAAAATTGCCGAAGACCTGTATCAGGTTCAGGTTGTTTCATGGTATGATAATGAAAATTCCTACACCAGCAATATGGTGAGGACTATTAAATATTTTGCGGAACTGAAGTAGGTTTAATTAAACTTATGCGGCGTTGCGCAAGCAACGCCGTTTTTGTATGGAAATGTAGGGAACGCATTAATGCGTTCCAAAACGGCAGATATAAA
>Ga0082212_10004438_pt1 | contig 19475 bp, 5 predicted proteins | sample TergutNt197P3_FD_71548 | JGI IMG/M metagenome (GOLD analysis project Ga0082212, IMG submission 71548) | Neocapritermes taracua P3 segment gut microbial communities from Petit-Saut dam, French Guiana - Nt197 P3 | ecosystem: Host-associated > Arthropoda: Insects > Digestive system > Gut ... | reverse complement strand
AGAATGGTTAGAAACATACATTAAATGTTAGAAACTTTAAGTAAAAAACTATAATATATTTAAAATTGAAATTTTATATAATAATTAATTTCTAAGTTTTCTATCCTTAAGATATATAATTACATAGAATTTGAATAATAAGAATTATAAAAAAAAATATATAAAAAAATATTTAAAAAAATATATAAAAAAATATATAAAATTATATAAAATTATTTAAAAAATATATAAAATTATATAAAATTATTTAAAAAATATATAAAAAATATATAAAAAATATATAAAAATAAATATAAGAACAAATTATGCTATTCTCTTTTTAGCTGACTTTTTAGATCCAAAACAAGTGTTATCAGCAACATATTTGACCATTATAGTCACAGGCCCCTTATATCTAAAAGTAACAGTTAGCTTAGCAATACCTTTAGCATTGGTCATGACTTTAGTAAGTAATTTACCATTGGAATAAAAAGAAACGTATTTACGTGCAATAATCTTTTTAGTATTTTTATTGACAAGTTTTGCATAGAAACTTCCTTTTTTATTATATTTACCAACAAATTTAGTTATAACTAAAGAAGTTTTTGCTTTAGCTACTGAAATAGAACCTGCTTTTGAAGATCCTGAATAAAAGTTATCTCCTGAAAAAGCAACATTCCATGATTTAACACCTGCAAAATCAGTAGCAGTATATGGACAAATAGCTACACCATTTGAATTAGTTTTAACGATTCTAATACCTTTACCACTAACAAAGAAGGAAACATCTCTTCCAGCTATTGGTTTTCCATTAGAATCACGTAAAGTAGCTATTAATGAAACAGTACCTCCATAAACAGTACTAATAGAATTTAATACGATATTAACATTAGCTTTTTTATTATATAAAGTCAGAGAAGGATTTTTATCACTATTTGCAATATAAAAAACATTTTGAACATTATTATTAATAACAGAAACTGAATAATCATATTTTATATTAAAAGAAGCTACATTTTTTCCATTATAATTAATAGTTAGAATATAATCGGGTAAATTAGCTGTAGAAATTCTAGCACCACTATTTAGTACTAAACTATAAGTACATGTTAATGAATTACCAATAGATTGTGAAAAATTAGGACTTGAACTTGTTAACTTCACTATGAAATAACTAGAAACAGTGACATTATAAATTTTTCCAGATACGTCATTAGACCCCCACCAATTATTGTTAGCTACGGTTTTTGCAGACATACCTGAATTATATACATCAATTCCTCCAGTATTAAGTGAGAAAACAGAATATTCAATATTTATAGCAGCATATCCATGGTTTGCATTACTATATATTACACTACCAAAACCTTTTGAATTTCCATTTTTTACAAAATTTCCAGAAAATATACAGGATTTTATAGTATTATCAACTCTACTAGATCCATTACCACCATCAAAATTATAAATAGTGCCACCATAACCAGAATTTGCACCATTATTTGTAAAAGTAGAATTATATGCATTGAATCTAATTGTATTGGCACTAAAATCAGCACTACCATAGTTGTATACAGCACCTCCTCTGGTAGTAGCAATATTAGAATCAAAAGTAGAATTTACTATGTTAAAAGTAATTTCGTTAAAACTTCCACTATATCCTCCATAATTATATACAAAACCTCCACCTGCTCCAACAGCTGAACTAAATGCATTATTATTTGAAAAAATAGAGTTTGAAATATCAAATGTAATTTTATTCTGACTATAGCTACTTCCTCCACTATTATAAATTACTCCACCACTGTTAGCAGAGTTACTAGTAAATGAGCAGTTAGTTATAATATATTGGATTTGGTTATTAGCAGTAGTTCCACTTAATCCATTAGTATAGATTACTCCCCCATTACCTGAAAAAGCAACATTATGATTAAAAGTACAATTGATTAGAGTTATAACGCCAGCTCCTTGCTTATTAATTACTGCACCATTATTAAGAGCTCTAGCATTAGTAATAGTTAAATTTATAAGGGTTAAACTTGCTTTATCCTGAACAGAAAAAATCCAATTAGTATTCTCACCATCAATAACAGCGCCTCCTCTATTTTTAGAAGCAATAGTCCGAGAATCACCATTAAATATAGTAATTTTAGTATTATCCTCTCCATAATAGAGACCGTCTGCTAAGTTAACAACATCATTGAGCCTTGTTGCATTTTTGATTCCGCCATCGGTAAAAGAATTTATATCTATTTCATTGGCAGCAGAAACATAACTTAATGTAGCCATAGCTAACATCATGACCCCTATGACAATCACTACAAAAGTTAAGAAAAATCTAAAATCGTTAATTTTTAAATCCTTGCTCAGTTTAAACATATTACCATTCATCTTTATTAAACTTATTAAAGTCTATAAACCTAAGATTCCAAAAAAATGAAATCAATTACACTCATCATTGATTCGGATAATTATTATTTCGATATTATATTTTATTATATAAGAATACATATGTTACGATATTATATATATCTTTCTATTAATCTAATCAATAAAAAAACAATATAATATCAACAATGTCAATCTATTCTATATAATTATCATTATCAATGTTATTTATCACCTATATAATTATAAATTTATATAATACATAAATTTTATCTATATTAAACCTTTATTATATTTTTATTTTATAATATTATAACAAATAGGTTATATTCTATATTTTATATATTAGTTATAATATTATAACTTAATTAAATGATAATATCCTTAATTTTGACAAACCTTAACAAATACATTGTTAGCTATATCTCGAGGTATTTCAACTTTAGAATTATTAATAAATATAAATAAATTATCTTTTAATAGATCCATTTCTTCAGGATATTTTAATTTATCAATTTCTTCAACATAAACTTGAGTTCCAATAACTATGCCCAAAAGCATTAATTGTTTTAAAACATTTGAGTCTCCTCTAATAAATGAAACTTCACCAATTTCATCCACAAATAATTGTGGAATAGAGATTAGATTTTCATCTCTTAAACCAACATCTTCAATATCATTTTCATCATTAACACAAGCTTGACAAGAACTAAAGTCAAAATCACATGGAGGAATCAATTTTTCATCAGGACATATATCAGGATGTTTTAAAATATGACACATAGCTCTTTCTGCTTCATCAGAAAGAGAATGTTCCATATCACAAGCTTGCATATGTACATTTTCATTTTTTATATGTAAAACATCTGTTAAAAATTTTTCAAGAATTCTATGTTTCCTTGTGATTTTTTGAGCAACTCTAAATCCTTTATTGGAAAGATTAGCTCCCTTGTAAGGAATATAATTAATATAATCTAAATCTTCAAGTTTTTTAAGCATTTGAGTAACGCTTCCAGGAGCAATTCCTAAATGATTAGATAAAGTCGTGGTAGAAACATATTTTTTTTTATCACCATATTTATAAAGTACTTCTAAATATTCTTCTATATTTTCACTTAAATCTTTGTTTGCCATAATTCCACCCTTCTATTAAATTATACTCTGATTAGCAAATGGGTGGAAATTGAATTATAATGTTAAAAATTTTCTAAAAAAATAACATAATGATTCAAAAAAGAATCATTATTTAATTTTAACTTTTTTAGACTTATTAGATTTATAATGTAATTTACTACCTTTAAATTTAACCATTGCTTTTGTAGATCCTTTAACTTTTATTAATGGCTTGAGAGTAGCTTGACCTTTTTTATTAGTATTAGCTTTACCCACGAGTTTACCATTGATATAGAAATAAACTGGTTTTTTAGATACTGCTTTTTTAGAATTATCTTTTACAGTTACTTTGAAAACACCACGTTTATTATATTTTCCAGAGAATTTAGAAATTTTAATAGAAGTTTTGGTTTTAACTACTTTCATATTATGAGTAGTAGATTTACCATTGTAACCAGTATCTGCAGTAAATGAAGCTAATACATTATGTGTACCAACAGCTTTAGGAGTATATTTGAAAGTAGCTACACCTAAAGAATTAGTAATTGCATAGCCAACATATTTACCTTTAACATAGAAATAAATATATTTATTAGCAACAGCTTTTCCAAATTGATCTCTTAAAGTAGCTGTGAGAACAGTCACTTTATTGTAAGCACTGCTAACTTTAGTGATTTCCACAGTAGGGTTTTGTTTAATTACATTGAATCTAAGAGATTGCATTGTTTTATCTAAAGTAGAATTAATGTTTAATCCATTTCCAGCTATAGGTGAAACAAAAGTTAGTACTTGATTAAATCTACAATCAAAAGTTTGGATGAAATTATTAGGTAATACAATATGGACTTCATAATATGGGAATTTACCTATATCTCCTTTATTATTAGTTCCATTTAATACAAATAAATAATTATAAGTAAATGTTTGGAAAGTAGTAATTGTTTGACCATTTTGAGCAGAAGTCAAAAGCATTGTATAATAATTATCTATTTTTAAATCATTATTTTTAACATTAGAAATCTGATTAGATCCCCACCAATTATAATTTGCTGTAATAGTTGAACCTGCATTATTGTAAATTGTGAAGTTTTGACTATCTCTATTATCGAGGAATACATTGTATTCAATTTTAGAATTAACACCATTACAGTAGATAGCTCCACCTAAACCATTAAGGGCAAGATTATTAATATATTGACAACCCTCAGTAGTTAATGATGAAGTACCTCCATTGTAAATAGCACCCCCATGGTTACTATATGCTAAATTATTATAGAAGTAAGATCCAGTAACAGTAAAAGTACCATTTCTACTATTTGATATCGCTCCACCATTATATTGTGCCACATTATTTCTAAAGCTAGAATCTGTAAGAGTAATATCCCCATTATTGTATATAGCTCCTCCAGAACTGTTAGTAATAGCTAAATCATCATTACCTTTAGCATTATTCCTATCGAAATCAGTACCTACAATTGATATAGATCCATTACCATTGAAAATAGCTCCTCCACTTGTAGCACCAATATTACTAGTAAATTGACTTCTATCAATAAGTAAAGATCCAGCTCCAGTTGTGTAAATAGCTCCACCACTACCAGAATCAACACTGTTAGCAGTGAACTCAGAAGTATATATTTGAACTTTTGAATTAAATTTAGCTATAGCTCCTCCATTTTCAGTAGCATTATTATATTCAAATTTAGAATTATCAATTCTAATATAATTATCTCGCTCTTCGGTAGAATTAGTACCATTTCCATCATTAATAGAATATATAGCTCCTCCATCAATAGCGCTATTAAGTGCAAAGTAAGAATTAGCTATAAACATATGTCCATCATTATTGAAAATAGCTCCACCTTTAGCCATAGCAGTATCATTAATAGCAGAATTATTGATAAATCTTGAAGATGAAACAGTAACTGTACCTAAACCTAAATTGACTATAGCTCCACCATTACCTCCAAGAGCAACATTGTTGGTGAAGTTAGAGTTAATAATATTAACATCTGCATCACTAGAAATATGTATAGCTCCACCACTTGTACCTGCAACATGGTTGGTAAATGAGGAATCGATAATATTTACTGTACCTTTATCAGCGAGAATAGCTCCACCAATACTATTAGCTTCATTAGAATCGAAAACTGATCTTATAACAGTAATGTTACCTCCATTATAATTATGAATAGCTCCTGCACTACCATTTTCATGAATAACAAAATTTCTAGTGAATCTAGAATCAGTTATAGTAATAGTACCATTGTTGTTACAAATAGCACCAGCCATTCTAGAAGCAAAGTTTTCAGTAAAGTTAGATCTAATAACATTGATTGTACCACCACCCATAGTAGCAATACCACCACCACCAGCACTAGGAGCAGAATTATTATAGAAATAAGAATCCATAACATTAACAACACCAGTACCAATAACAAACAAACCTCCGCCTTTATAACTAGTTATTTGATTATCAATAAACCGAGAACTAGAAACATTAACATTAGCATTAGAAACATATATAGCTCCACCACCAGCTTCATTACCAGCAGTAGTTATACCCTTAGCAGTATTATTAGTAAAATTAGAGTTATATATACCAACAAAACCACCAAGTTCAGCAGCAATAGCACCACCATAACTAACATCCCCAGTAAGGTCAGTTACAGCAGTATTATTATTAAATATTGAATCATAAATATATACAGAACCTGCTTGAGCAAGAATTGCCCCACCTTTAGAATGAGCAATATTAGAATCAAACACAGATCTGATAACAGTAATACTACCTCCATTATAGTTATGAATAGCTCCAGCACTACCAGTAGAAATATCAACATAATTTCCAATAAATCTAGAATCACTCACAGTAATAGTACCATTATTATTACAAATAGCACCAGCCATTCCCCTGGCAGAGTTTTCAGTAAAGTTAGATCTAATAACATTAATTGTACCTCCACCCATAGTAGCTATACCACCACCACCAGCACTAGGAGCAGAATTATTATAGAAATAAGAATCCATAACATTAACAACACCAGTACCAATAACAAACAAACCTCCACCTTTATAAAGCTCAATCACATTATCAATAAACCGAGAACCAGAAACATTAACATTAGCATTAGAAACATATACAGCTCCACCACCAGCCGGATTTACAAACCCAGCTTGACCTTCAGTTATACCTCTAGCTGTATTGTTATTAAATCTAGAGTCACTTACACCTACAAAACCACCAGTTTCAACAGCAATAGCTCCTCCAGGTCCATCTTTAGCAGTATTGTTAGTAAAATTACAATCAACAATATTGACAACACCATTAGTTACATAAATTGCTCCACCACTAAATCCTGCAAAATTATTAACAAAAGTAGAATTGATAATAGTTACAGAACCTGCTGCAGCATGAATTGCTCCACCTCTTCGATTAACAGTATTAGAATCAAAATAAGAATCTATAACAGTAATGTTACCACCATTCCAATTACGGATAGCTGCACCACCACCCCACTCAGTATTATTAGTAGGATTAGTAACATAATTTCTAAGGAAAGTAGAGTTAACTACATAAATATTACCATTATTATTACAAACAGCTCCAGACATTCTTCCAGCATAATTTTCAGTAAAATTACATCTGACAATATTAATTATACCTCCACTAATAGTAGCTAAAGCACCACCACCCCAACCAGGAGCAGAATTATTAAAGAAGCTACAATCATTAATATTTACAAGACCTCCGCCCATAGCAAATATAGCTCCACCTTTGTAATCTTCTATAGTATTATTTTCAAAGTCTGAATTAGAAACAGTAAGAGTAGATCCATAAACAAAGATTGCACCTCCTCCTCTTGAAGCATCAAAAATCATTGGTTCTCCAGGATCTGCAATACCATGTCCATAATTATTATAAAATTGAGAATTATTTACAGATACTGAACCACCATTTCTAACAGCTAAAGCACCACCAATAGCTTTAATAGCAAAATTACTAATAAATGTAGCATTATCTATAATAACCTCACCACCATCAACAGCTATTCCCCCACCATTTTGACTAGCAGAATTATTAGTAAAGTTAGTGTGGTTAATAGTTAAAACAGTATTAAGGTTAGCAATGGCTCCACCATTACCTATATCTGGAATATCCATATCATTAACAATTACTGAATTGTTTTCGAAATTAGAATTATTAATAAAGAAACTATTAGAATGCTCATTATATATCGCTCCACCATCATAGGTAGCAACATTGAAAATAAATGTTGAATCGAGTACATTCAACCCAGAAGAGTTAATATTACATATAGCTCCACCATGTTTATCTCCATAATTATCTTCAAACTTACAATTAGTAATATTAAATACGCCAGTTCCATCTTCATTTATTATAGCTCCACCATCACCAGTCCACACTTCTTCATCATAATGACGACCACCAGTTACTTTATTTCCAGTAAAGTTTGTATTATTTATAATAAAGTAGCTACCTTTCCAATTATCTACAGCACCTCCACCCATTACAGCAGAATTGTTAATAAAATTAGAACTTAATATGATAAACATACCTTCAATCCAATTTTCAATAGCTCCTCCAAATTTCTCAGCATAATTATAAGTGAAATTAGAATTACTTATTAAAAATGTACCATTATAATTATCAATAGCTCCACCACTATATGCAGAATTGTTGAAAAATCTAGAATCATGAATTTCAATTAGACTTCCATAATTAGCTATAGCACCACCAATACCAGTATCAACCTCATAATTAAATTCTTCATGATTTATATAAACACTATTGTTTATGAAATCAGAATTAGTTACATTGAGACTTCCAGATAAATAATTATAGATAGCTCCACCAATAAGACCTGCAAAATTAGAAGTGAAATTTGAGTCTACTATTACTAAACTTTCAGAACCATAGTTAATTATAGCTCCACCAAACTCACCAGCTTTATTAAATTCAAAAGTAGAGTTAATAATTATAAATAAATCAGTTCCAAATTGATTTAGTATAGCACCACCCATACCTTCAGTATAATTTTCCATACCTGCCCAATATGCCCAATAAGGTAAATTGGAATTAACCTCATTTCCAGTGAAATTACAATTTTCAATACTGAAATAACTAGCACCGAAATTATTAACTGCACCTCCGCCACAATCAGCAGAATTATTAGTAAAGTTACTATTTAAGATATTAAATATTGCATCAGGACCCCAATTTCCAATAGCTCCACCATAATAAGTAACATTATTGGAAATAAATGAACAATTTAAAACAGTAAATTCACCATTATTATTATCTATAGCCCCCGCATTATAAGCTGAATTATTAATAAATGTTGAATTAAATATACTCATTTTAGTTTCTTCATTAGATATAGCACCACCGTAACCATAACCAATATCTAATAATACTCCATCTTCATTTTCTATTTTTCCACCAGTTATTACTTTATTATCAGTAAATGCAGAATTATTTACAATAACCTCATTAGAATCAAGATTATATATAGCTCCACCAACACGCTCAGCACTATTATTTATGAATTGAGAATCTAATATTACTAAATTTTCAGAACCATAGTTAGCTATAGCTCCACCATAACCTGATCTATCTTCTTCAGCAGCTTCATCATACTCCTCATTAATAAGAGCTGTATTATTCTCAAAGGTACAATTTATAATGGTGAATGCACCTTCACTTTCATAATTATCAATAGCTCCACCTATTCCATTAGCTATATTATTTTCAAATATACAGTGAGAAATAGTAAAATCTCCACCTTCATAATTCTCAATAGCACCACCATCATAATCAGCTAAGTTATTAGTGAAATTAGAATATTCCATGATAATTGTACCACCCTCCCAATTCTCAATGGCACCACCCATCCAAGCATAATTGTTATCAAAATTAGAGTTAGTAATATTCAAATTACCTGCATAATTATCAATAGCACCACCATAGTAAGCAATGTTATAAGTAAAATTAGAATTATAAATAATTAAATCCTCACCTACATTACAAATAGCACCACCATTACCAAAATCCCAAAATTCTTCGTCATCAGGATCCTCAATTTCGCAATCAATATGATTACCTGTGAAATTAGAGTTATTTATAAACAAATAAGCATTTTCATTATAAATAGCACCACCATTGAAATAAGCACCATTTTCAATAAATGTAGAATTAATAATAACTAAACTAAGAGAATCGATATTAGATATAGCTCCACCAAAACCAAGCCAAACTTCTACTTCTTCACCAGTTTCATCATCTTCTTCAGTATAAATACTCTCAGTTACATGGTTACCTTCAAAAGTACAATTTTCAATATAAAATACACCATCAATACTCTCATAGTTATCGATAGCTCCACCTTGACCAACTGCAGTATTATTTGTAAAAGTAGAATGATAAACATAAAAATTACCACCATTATAATTTTCAATAGCACCACCCCAATCACCAGCAGAATTGTTGAGGAAATTACAATTTATTATGGTAATATTTCCTTCTTCCCAATTCTCAATAGCACCACCATCATAATTAGCAGAATTGTCCTCAAAGTTACAGTTAGTAATATTCAAATTACCTGCATAATTATCAATAGCACCACCACAAGAAGAAGCAAAATTATTAGTAAAATTAGAATCATAAATAACTAAATCTCCTTCATTGAAAATAGCACCACCATTACCTATTCCCCAATAATCTTCATCTTCAATATCAGTTGGTTTAAATTCAACAGAATTATTAGTGAAATTAGAACCATTTATAAATAATTGAGCATTTTCATTATAAATAGCACCACCATTATAAAAGGCAGTATTGTTAATAAATGTGGAATTAATTATGATTATGTCAGTAGACTCTTTATTATATATAGCTCCACCCATACCATCTTCTTCTTCAATATCTTCTGCACTAGCCATATTATTAATAAAAGTACAATTAATAACACTAAAAGAACCATCACTACCATAATTATCAATAGCTCCACCTTGATAAATAGCAAAATTATTTTCAAACGTACAATTTTCTACTTCAAGCCTACCTGCCTCGTAATTTTCAATAGCTCCACCCCAATCACCAGCATAATTATTAGTGAAATTACAATTGAAAATATGCATAGATCCTCCATCCCAATTTTCAATAGCTCCACCGTCCCAACGAACAGAATTATCAGTAAAATTACAATTATTTACAGTTAAATTAGCTGCATGATTATCAATAGCTCCTCCACAAGAAGCAGAATTATTAATAAAATTACAATCATTGATAGTCATTTCAGATTCTATATTACATATAGCACCACCATCACCTAATCCCCATAACTCTTCATCATCATCAATACCAGGATCTATAAAAATATTAGAGTTATTTGTGAAATTAGAACTTTCAATTACCATGTATTCAGTAAGTTCATTATATATAGCTCCCCCGCCGAAAACAGCGAAATTACCAATAAATGTAGAATCACTTACAATAAAACCTGCAGACTCATAATTGGATATAGCTCCACCAAAACCATAATAAATAGGTTCTCCAGTTTCCTCATCTTCATCAGGAATTGGATAACCTTCCTCATCGATGTCAAGAGGGTTACCATCTTCATCAAACCTACCTACAAAATTATTTATGAAAGTAGAATTATTAACTGTGAAAGTACCTAAATTATCTATATTATCTATAGCACCACCAGAATATAATGCATGATTATTTTCAAATGTACAATTGATAACAGTAAAATCAGCTGCTTTCCAATTTTCAATAGCTCCTCCACTGTTAGTAGCAAAATTACCTGTAAAATTACTGTTTTTCACAATAAAAACAGCATTTTCATTCCAATTTTCTATAGCACCACCATAACAAATATCAGAGTCATAATCAATAAGAGAGAAAGCGGAATTATTTATGAAATTACAATAATCCACTATAAAAGTACCATTATTATTATCAATTGCACCACCAGCAGGGGCCAAATTTCCAGTAAAATTAGAATTAGTAACATTAAATTCACTAAATGTATTAGAAATAGCTCCACCTAAACCAGTATCTTCACTATCATCATCACCATCACCATGAACTTGATTATAATCAAAACGAGAATTAATAACTGTCATGAAAGCAGAATCATAATTATATATAGCTCCACCACAAACCATAGCAAAATTATCAGTAAAATTAGAATTACTTACAGTAAAACCTTGAGGAGTATATGACTCATAGTCAAAATCTTCAGTATAAACATTAGATATAGCTCCACCCCAACCAGAAGTCCAAGTACTATCGTCTGAAAGATTTGATTTATCACCAGCAGTATTATTTGTAAAAGTACAATCAGTAACTGTGAAATGACCTATACTGTCAATATTATCTATAGCTCCACCTGCATTTATTGCTGTATTATTTATAAAAGTACAGTTGGTAACAGAAAAATGACTAGCACCCCAATTTTCTATAGCTCCTCCACTATCAGTAGCAAAATTATTAATGAACTGACTATTTTTAAGAACGAATTCACCACCATCCCAATTTTCAATAGCTCCACCGTAACAAACACCTGTCTCAGTAGCAAGAGGAGAAATAGCCATATTGTTTTCAAATCTACAATTATCTACAAGAATATTACCTTGATAATTATCTATAGCACCACCAGCAGGAGCCATGTTTCCAGTAAAATTAGAATTGAAAACATTAATCTCACTTCCTATATTAGAAATAGCTCCACCTAAACCACTTTCTAGATTTTCAGGATCCCCATCTCCATGAGCAATATTAGAATAAAATCTAGAATCGTTAACTTCAATAAAATCAGACCCCTCATTAAATACAGCTCCACCATTAATAACGGCATAATTATCAGTAAAATTAGAATTGAATATTACAAATTTATTACTAGAGTTAGTACAAGCTATAGCTCCACCATAACCAGAACCCAATTCTGGTTTACTACGTTCAGTTGCATTACCTGCAGTATTATTTGTAAAACTACAATTAATAACTTCGAAAACACCATTATTACCATCATTGGATATAGCACCACCATAATCAATTGCAGTATTGTTAGTAAAAGTACAGTTTATAACTTCAAAGTTATCAGCATTCCAATTTTTAATAGCACCACCATCATTTACAGCATAATTATCAGTAAAATTAGAATTAATGATTCTAAATATACTACTATCCCAATTTTCTATAGCTCCACCAAAACAAACTGTAGGATTCATATCAATAGTAGAAATAGCCGTATTGTTTATAAAGTTACAACTATCAACCGTAAAAATACTGTTTTCATTATCTATTGCACCACCTGCAGGAGCAGTATTATTAGTAAAATTAGAATAATAAACTCTAACTTCACCTAGTATACTGGAAATAGCTCCACCTATACCACTTTCTAGGTTTACAGGATTACCATCCCCACGAACAATGTTATTATTAAAATTAGTAAGATTGATTTCCATGAAACTATCGTTGTAAGTAACTATAGCTCCACCTTGATCAACTGCGAAATTATTATTAAATTGTGAATTTAAAATATTAATAGTTCCATCATTAACCGCAATTGCCCCACCAGATGATGCATTGTTAGCAATAAAAGCAGAATCTTTTATATCAAGGATTCCTCCATTAAAACTATAGATAGCTCCACCATAGCCAGTATTACTAGAACTACTGTTTTTAGCATAGTTATCTTTAAAAACACAATTAGTAATAGTTAAACTACCTCCATTATTAGAGATAGCACCACCATTATCACCATCAACCCAACAATTAGCAAAAGTAATATTAATTAAAGTCAAGTTACCAGCAGATCCAATATTAAAAATCCTATCAAATCCACCATCAATAGTAACATTGTCCCTGTTACTAGTGTTTCCAATAAGGGTAAGGGTTCTATTGATAGAGATATTATTATTACCTGAATAAATACCTGGATTTAAATAAATTTCATCAAAATTAGATACATTATTAATAGCAGTTTGAATTGATCCACTAGTTCCATTAGTTATAGTAGTATTACCGGCAGCATTAACAGAATCAATCGCAAAAGAGGAAATAAATACGAAAGTGAATATAAGCATAGCTATCGCTAATAGTTTAGCTACTGTGGACAATTCAAAATTCCATGAATCTAAAAAATTAGTTTTATTTTTTACTTTATCATTAGTTCCATCTTTATCCAATGGACTAAGAAAATTTAATTTATTCCTTTTTAATTTATATGCTGCCATTATTTTATTCCTCTTTTAAATTTTATTTATTCTTGTAAATTAGTAATTATATTGTATATTTGTTGAAATAATATTTAATTAATATAATATATGATAAATAAATCATTATATTAGTATTTGAATTTGATTATATTTTATTATATAAATAAATTTCAAATTATAATAAAAAATTTTAAACCCAATTTTTTTATCATAATTTCTATAATATTACTATATATTAGTATTTATTATATATTAATATTTCTAATTCATTATTATAATAGTTATTTTATCTTAATAATAAATTTATTGAAAATATTATAATATAATGATATTCAATAAACATTAATCAAACAAATTATTATTTAATTTTAATAAAATATATTATAATACAATGAAATTCCCTGAAAAAATAACTAATAATAAACACTCATCAAATTATACTATAACAATGATTTAATTAATATCCATTTGCTTAAACTAAGTTTAACACTAATATAAATCTATCACTCATCTATAACTAAAGCTCAACAATATTTTTTTTATATAAAATTATTAACATTTTAATATTCCATGAAAATACTAAAATTCTTAATATTAATTATTATATATTATCCCTTCTATTATATAAGTATTTCTAATAAACATAGAATCCCTATTAAAAAATAAAAATTTATCTAAATTCATTCAATAACATACAAAATCAAAAAAATATAGAATGAATTTGAAGAATAATCAAAATATCTCTATTTTCATAATTATTCATGTTTACATATATACCAAATAAATAAAAAACCCATAATTTACATAAAACTATATTTTGTATGTTATTTTAAAAATTTATAGTAATGTTATGTTTTTCTTTACATATAAATTTTTCTTTAATGTATATGATGAAAAAATAAAAATTATAAAATTATTATAAATTATTATAAATTATTATAAAATTATTAAAAAATAATTAAAAAAAAAATATAATAAATTAATAAAATTATTAAAAATAAAAAAATATAATAAATTAATAAAATTATTAAAAATAAAAAAATATAATAAAAATCATAAAATCATTAAAAAAATAAAGAAAAAAAGAAAAAACTCTACAAATCATCTAAAGTAGATGTATCTCCTAAATCTTCACCGTCTTCTTGTGCTTTGAGAATTCTTCTCATGATTTTTCCACTTTTAGTTTTTGGAAGGGATTCTACAGATTCAATTTCCCCAATAACTGCTACAGGTCCGAGAGAATGTCTAACATGCATTCTCAAAGCATCTCTAAGAGTAGAGTCTTCATTTTCCCCATAATCCATATCTAACTCATATCCTTCATTAAAAATTAAAAATGCTTTGATTACTTGTCCTTTAACCGGATCTTCTTTACCAATAACAGCAGTTTCGTTGATTGTAGGATGGCTATTAAAAGCACTTTCGACTTCAACAGCACCAATTCTATGTCCAGATATCTTTAAAACATCATCAGATCTACCTTCTATCCAAACATAACCGTCTTCATCCATCCTAGCCATATCTCCAGTTTTATAAAAATGATTAGAGAAGAAATTCCAATAAACCTCTTCGTATCTTTCTTCATCTTCATAAAGAGTTCTAAACATTGCAGGCCATGGTCTGGTAATAGCTAAATATCCCTTTTTACCAGTTTCAACAGCAGTACCTTCTTCATCTACAATAGCTATATGAACCCCTGGAAGAGGTTTAGTAGCAGACCCTGGTTTTAAATCAGCAACAGGCATTGGAGCAATCATATGCATACCAGTTTCTGTTTGCCACCAAGTATCCATAATTGGAGCTTTGGAGTTTCCAACCTCTTCATAGAACCATTTCCATGCTTCATAATTTATTGGTTCCCCTACACTTCCAAGAACTTTAAGAGAATCAAGATTGTATTGTTTTAAATATTTTTCACCATATCTCATAATATGGCGAATAGCTGTAGGAGCTGTGTAAAATTTACTAACATTATATTTTTCAATGACTTTCCACCAAATACCTGGATCTGGGTAATCCGGAGCACCTTCATAAATAACAGTAGTTGATCCAAGAAGTAAAGGAGCATAAATAGTATAGCTATGTCCAGTAATCCATCCTGCATCAGCAGTAGACCACCAAACATCCCCCTCTTGGATATCAAATACATTGCGAATAGTGGTAGCTATACCTACCATATATCCTCCAGTAGTATGTAACACACCTTTAGGTTTACCAGTACTTCCAGAAGTATATAAAATGAATAATGGATCCTCAGCATCTGTAATTTCACATTCACAAATGTCTTCTTGTCCTTCAATTAGTTTATCATATAATACTTCATTATCATTAAGCTCTTCATCATTATCAAAACGACCAGTATGGTTTATAACCACTACTTTCTCAACACTAGGGCAGTCTAAGATAGCTTCATCAATAACAGACTTAAGATCTATAACTTTTCCTCTTCTAAAAGTTCCATCAGCAGTTATAACAATTTTAGAATTAATATCTGTAACTCTCTCAACAATAGCTACTGCAGAAAGTCCAGAATAAACCGCACTATGAACTGCACCAATTTTTGTACATGCTAACATTGAAATAACAAGTTCAGGACACATTGGTAGGTACAATGAAATACTGTCTCCTTTCTTTACTCCAAGACTTTTAAGAGCATTAGCCATTTTATTGACTTCTTTATAAAGTTCATTGTAGCTAAGTTTAACTTCATCTCCCAGTTCATTAACATAAAGAACAGCTACATTATCTTTTATATCAGTTTCAATCCACCTATCAACAGCATTATGAGCTAAATTGATTTTTCCACCAATAAACCATTTATAAAATGGCTTATTACTTTCATCAAGAACTTTATCCCACTTTTTAAACCAATCCAATTGTTCAGCTTCATGAGCCCAATACTTTTCTATGTCTTCTCCCTTTTGGATTTCCTTATTCCAATCTTTAACTAAAGCTCTTTCAACCACTTCAGAATCTGGAGAAACTATTTGGTTCCTATCACGATCGTTTAATTTGTTGATTTTTTGATTCGTTTTGTTGGATTCGTCCATTTTATCAACTCTTTTACTTTAATCTGATTAACAGAGAAATATTTTTATTCATATTTTTTATTATTAAATATTTTTATAATTAATTTTAATTCTTATTAATATTAATTTAAATACTTTTTAATTAAATTTAATTCTTATAATTTATTTTAATACTTTATAATTAACTTAAATTCTTACAATTATTTAAATACTTTATAATTAACTTAAATTCTTACAATTATTGAACATATAAATATAAAATTTGAAACTATAATACAAAATATCAATATATACTATATAAAATTTAAATATATTATACAAATATTGACATATACTAATAAAATTTGAATATTTCATACAAATTATGGAATATAATATATAAAATCTAATAAAAAATTTTTAAATATTCAAAATTTCTTTATATACATTATATTAATTTATATTAAGATTTTTACATATATAAATTTTATGATGATAAATCATGATAAATTATAATACACTAAAAATTATAAAAAATAAGTTGAAAAATTATAAAAAATAATGAGATTTTTATATAAAATTTATATATCTTATAGAATATTTTTATATAAAAAATTAATAAAAAAATTTTATAAATTAATTAAAAATTAAAAAAAATATATAAAAAAATAATATAAAAAATTTAATAAAAATTTATTAAAAATTAAAAAAAATATAAAAATTAAATAAAAAAAATAAAAAAAATAATAGAATATTAAAAAATAAATAACTTAAACACTTAAATTCCTAATAAATTAAAGAAGCTAGTAAGCCCCCATCTAAAGAAAGCTACTCCTGCAGCTCCACCAGCAAAAACAGATGTGACATCCGTAGTTAACGCAGTAACAGATAATGCTTTAATATTACTATCTGAAACATAAGATTGTAATCCACTCCATATTTCTGCTCCACCAGAGTTTTTAACAAACCACGCTGTGGTTGACTGTATCCAAGTGGTTTTTGCATTGTAATTACCTTTATATACCATAGGGACAATTACATCCAAATGTTTACCAAGTTTAGGAATATCTTGACCATAATAATAAGCATTTACATTAGTTTCAGGCATTACAGCTGCAGAAACAACAGCATTTGGTTTAATTTTCTTAACAGCTACAGACAATTGGCGAGTAAATTCAGTTACCGCATCTGCACCAGTTCCACCAGTATAATTATATTTGTAAGCAGTTCCAGGGTATCTTAAATAATCAAGATGAATTCCACTTACTCCATCAATTGCAATATATTTCTTTGCTTTATTTATTATAGTGTTGAAAAAAGCTTGATTCAAAGTTTTATTTTGAATAGGATTTACCCAAGTTTTTGAAGTACTATTATAAAAAACAGGTAACCAAATATGTATTTTTATACCTTTCTTTGATGCATTTTTAATCCAACTCAATGCAAAACTTTCTCCTTGAGCAGTGAAAATAAATTCCTCAATAAAAATATTTTTAATTCCATATCCAATCAACTTATCCATTTCAGCACTATTAATTTTACTTGCATCCCATCCTTTAAGCCAAATAGCATTTTTATCAGCTGATATCTTATATTTTGAATTACTAACTAGTGAAGAACTTTTTGAACTATTTGAAGATCTATCATAAAAAGGTGCGACTTTGTTTAGCTTATGAGTTTTAGGAATATTTAATGAAAGTGTTTTTGGAACCTTTTTATTGGTATAAATATATTCTCCTACTCTTGCAAATCCATAAACAGCAGTTTGAAACTGAACTTTGCCATATTTAGAACTTATAGAAGTAGGTGCTTTTTTATATTTACTTATATAATCGGAAGTCTTCTTTGACCAAGATAAATAAGTAGCTTTTGGAATAGTCTTTTTTATAGAAGATCCAGATGGTTTTACTGGATGTTTAATATTCCATTTAATAGTAACTAAGCTTTTTGATTTTTTGTTTTTTAAAGTAATAGCTTTTGAAACTAAGTACATATATTCCGGAATGGAAAATTTATAACCAGAAATAGTAACATAGTTTGGTAAGACATTATTCTTAAGAACATAGTTTTTAACATTCTTTGAAGCTTTAAAAATTGCAGCTTGACTGAGTTTAGTAGGTTCTCCAGCTGCTTTAATTTTTGAACTACTAGAAGAAACAGAAGATACCTTACTTGAAGAAGTAGATGATACACCACTAGAAGAAGTAGAAGATGTACTACTAGAAGGAACATTAGAATTATTTACTGCTGAATTATTTGAATTATTTATTAAAATACTAGAACTATTACTACTAACATCAGTACTCTGAATAGAACCAGAATTTTCAGCAAACGCAAAGCTACATGTCATAAAAATGACTAATATTAATAATAAGAAAAATTTAGGAAATTTTGTTTTAAAAAAACCACTAATAATAATACCTCATCTTTTATTTTAAATTTTAACTAGAAAAAATCTAGCTAATCCGCCCCATAAATTTAATTATAACACATAAATTTAGTGGGTTTTAATTAAATATCTAAAATATAATTTTAAATATAATTTTATAAATATAATTTTTTTATAAATTAATTTTAAATATAATTTTTTTATAAATTAATTTTAAATATAATTTTTTTATAAATATATTTTTAAATATAAATTTTATAAATATATTTTTAAATATAAATTTTATAAATATATTTTTATAAATATTATAATATATTCAAAATCTTATGAAAGATATGAATATAATATTA
>Ga0082212_10004437_pt1 | contig 19475 bp, 4 predicted proteins | sample TergutNt197P3_FD_71548 | JGI IMG/M metagenome (GOLD analysis project Ga0082212, IMG submission 71548) | Neocapritermes taracua P3 segment gut microbial communities from Petit-Saut dam, French Guiana - Nt197 P3 | ecosystem: Host-associated > Arthropoda: Insects > Digestive system > Gut ... | reverse complement strand
AATTGAAATTTTATGACCCATAGAACCCGCTCAACAATTTATTACCGCAATAGAAAATTTGATAAATGAAATATAATTAATTAGACCGATGGCTCAATGGAATATAACGGAAAAAAATCATTTATGATAAAACGCTTTATTATCTTAACTATACTTGTACTGTCAAATGTGTATGTTTTTGCGCAAGATGTGATTTTGAAAAAAGACGGCTCTGAAATCAATGCCAAAGTGATAGAAATTACCGAAAAACAAGTCAAATATAAAGATTTTGATTTTCAAAGCGGACCAATCCGTAATGTAAATATTGTTGATGTGTTTATGATCACCTATGAAAACGGGAGAAAAGAAATTTTTAAAACGCAAACTCCTACAACGTCAGTAACACAGACTATAATTCATGAACGATCCTACAAAAAAGAATTTGATAGAATTGGGAGTGATGACCACAAAATGTTAGATTTTTTCAAAAAAAACAATTTTAAAGAGTATTATAATCGTTTTGAATCTGCTTGTGATCAGAGAAAGGCGGGATCTGGTCTGCTCGGTTCAGGAATTGGGTTTATGGTTGGTGGTACAGTATTGGTTGTATGCGGCTCTGCTGGTAATGATATGTCCTGGTTGATGCCTGTTGGTTATGTATTCATAGGTATAGGCGAAGTATTGACAATAGTGAGTATTCCTATTTCTGCAAGTGCAGGGACAAGAAAAAAAGCGATTAAAAATGATTTTGCAAGAGAATATTTTGGCATTAGCAACTACACATATCAACCAAAATTAAATCTTGGACAGACAGCAAACGGAATTGGTTTGACGTTGAATTTTTAATTATAAGCCACTAATTACACAAATTTTCACTAACTATTCGTGTTAATTAGTGTGATTTGTCACAAAAGAATCACAAAAATTATCAAAATCATACGAAAATCACAGTTCAGACAAAAAAAGGCTGCCCAAAAGCAGCCTTTATCATTTTATCATAGCCTCCTCTCCTTTGGAGAGGGCGGGGGGTGAGGTTTACTCAAACGTCATCTCCAGCCCCAGTCCATTAAGTTCGTGCAGTAGCACGTTAAATGATTCGGGGATACCGGGTTGCGGCATGTTATGACCTTTCACCATCGCTTCGTATGCTTTGGCGCGTCCTACTACGTCGTCGGATTTCACGGTGAGGATTTCTTGTAGAATGTTGGCAGCGCCGAAGGCTTCCAACGCCCACACTTCCATCTCTCCAAAACGCTGTCCGCCAAACTGTGCTTTTCCGCCCAACGGCTGTTGCGTGATGAGCGAATAAGGACCAATCGAACGTGCGTGCATCTTGTCATCAACCATGTGATGCAGTTTCAGCATATAGATATATCCTACTGTTACCGGTTGGTCGAAACGTTCTCCCGTTCCGCCGTCATGGAGATATACACGTCCATTTTCGGGCAATCCGGCTTCTTGCATCAGTTCATTGACTTTTTCGATGGGAATACCGTTGAAAATGGGTGTTGCGTAGGTTTGTCCGAGTATTTTTCCAGCCCAGCCGAGAACAGTTTCGTAAATCTGTCCGAGGTTCATACGGGAAGGCACGCCCAACGGGTTCAATACAATGTCCACCGGCGTTCCATCATCTAAAAACGGCATATCTTCTTCTCTGACGATACGCGCCACAATACCTTTGTTACCGTGGCGACCTGCCATCTTATCCCCTACTTTCAGTTTACGTTTTCTGGCGATATAAACCTTCGCCATCTGTATGATGCCGCTCGGCAGTTCATCGCCCACCGTAGCCATAAATTTCTTCCGGTTGAAAACGCCCAACAACTCTTTACATTTGATTTGATAGTTATTAACGATTTGTTTGATAACATCGTTTTTATCCTTATCGGCTATCCATTTGCTGTTGTTAACATTCAGATAATCAATATCTGTCAAGGTGCGGTTGGTGAATTTTGCTTTTTTCGGAACAATCTCCTGTCCTTGATTATTATAGACGCCTTGCGCTACTTTTCCAATCAACAATCCGTTCAACTTTTCGATTAACTGCGTCCGCAGTTCCAACAACTCTTTATTAAGTTGCTGTTCCATGACCACTGTTGCATCTTTTTCTTTGCTTTTCGATTTGCGTTCTTTTTGAATGCGGGAGAAGAGATATTTCTCAATCACCACGCCTTCCATCGAAGGAGGCGCTTTCAGCGAGGCGTCTTTCACGTCGCCGGCTTTATCGCCAAAGATAGCGCGAAGCAGTTTTTCTTCCGGTGTGGGGTCGCTTTCGCCTTTGGGGGTGATTTTTCCTATCAAAATGTCATCTTCTTTCACTTCGGCGCCGATGCGGATGATACCGTTTTCATCAAGGTCTTTGGTGATGTCCGAACTGACGTTAGGAATGTCGTTGGTGAGTTCTTCCACGCCGCGTTTGGTATCGCGCACTTCGAGCGTAAACTCTTCCACGTGGATAGAGGTGAAAACGTCTTCTTTTACAATACGTTCCGAAATCACGATGGCATCTTCAAAGTTATAACCTTTCCAAGGCATGAACGCCACTTTCAGGTTCCGTCCCAATGCCAACTCTCCGTTTTGGGTAGCATATCCTTCGCTCAAAATATCGCCTTTTTCTACCTTTTGTCCCTTTACCACATTCGGTTTCAAGGTGATGCTGGTATTTTGGTTCGTTCTTTTGAACTTCGGAAGTTCGTAAACTTTTACGTCATCTTCAAAACTTACCAATTTTTCATCTTCCGTGCGATTATAACGAATGGTGATAAAACGTGAATCCACTTTTTCAACCACGCCGGAGCCTTCCGCCGTCAAAAGAATACGGGAATCCCGTGCCACAGGCGCTTCCAAACCCGTTCCTACGATGGGCGCTTCCGGACACAACAAAGGTACCGCCTGACGCATCATGTTCGATCCCATCAAAGCGCGGTTAGCATCGTCATGTTCCAAAAACGGTATCAAAGAGGCAGCGATGGAGGCTATCTGGTTGGGGGCGCAGTCTATCATTGTAATTCCTGTCGGAGGCACAATCGGATAATCTGCCTGATAACGAACTTTTATCTTTTCATCAACAAAAGCGCCATCGTCTTCCAAATCCGAAGTGGCTTGTGCGATGATGTGTTCTTCTTCATCTTCCGCCGTCATATATACCGGAGGTTCCTGTAATTCCACTTTACCCTCTATCACGCGACGATAAGGCGTTTCGATAAAACCAAGTTTGTTGATTTTTGCATAGACACAAAGCGACGAAATCAATCCGATGTTCGGACCTTCCGGCGTTTCTATCGTACACAAACGTCCATAGTGCGTATAATGCACGTCGCGCACCTCAAAGCCTGCTCTTTCACGCGACAAACCGCCCGGTCCTAACGCCGAAATACGCCGTTTGTGTGTGATTTCAGCCAACGGATTGGTTTGATCCATAAACTGCGAAAGTTGGTTGGTGCCGAAGAACGAGTTAATCACGCTCACCAAAGTTTTGGCGTTAATCAAATCCATTGGAGTAAACACCTCATTATCACGCACATTCATTCTCTCGCGAATGGTACGTGCCATACGTGCCAAACCAACGCCAAATTGAGCATAAAGTTGTTCGCCCACCGTGCGCACACGACGGTTACTCAAGTGGTCAATATCATCAACATCGGCGTTTTTGTTAATCAACAAAATCAAATGTTTGATAATACAGATAATATCTTCTTTGGTCAATACCTTCACATCTATGCCGGTATTCAGTTCCAACTTTTTGTTGATTCTGTATCGTCCGACTTCGCCAAGGTCATAGCGTTTATCGGAGAAAAACAGTTTATCCATAATGCCGCGTGCCGTTTCTTCGTCCGGCGGTTCGGCGTTACGCAACTGACGGTAGATAAATTCCACCGCTTCTTTTTCCGAGTTCGCTGTATCTTTTTGTAACGTATTGAAAATAACGCTGTAATCTATGTCCGCCACCTCTTCTCTGTGAACGAGAATGGTTTTGATGTCGGCGTCAAGGATGGCGTCAATATGGTGCGATTCCAGAACAACTTCGCGGTCGATGATTACTTCGGTCCTTTCGATAGATACTACCTCGCCCGTATCTTCATCAACAAAATCTTCGAGCCACGCACGTAGTACGCGAGCCGCCAATTTTTTCCCGATCAGTTTTTTCGCGCCCGATTTGGTTACTTTCAGTTCTTCCGCCAAGTCGAACAGTTCCAAAATGTCGCGGTCGCTTTCGTAACCGATAGCGCGCAACAGGGTTGTAACGGGCAATTTTTTCTTCCGGTCGATATACGCATACAGCACGTTGTTGATGTCGGTGGTAAATTCCATCCAACTTCCTTTGAAAGGAATGATGCGTGCCGAATAGAGCATGGTGCCGTTGGTATGGCGCGTTTTTCCGAAAAATACGCCCGGCGAGCGGTGCAACTGCGACACCACAACCCGTTCTGCTCCATTAATAATAAACGTCCCGCGCGGCGTCATGTAGGGTATCATACCCAGATAAACATCTTGAATGATGGTTTCAAAATCTTCATGTTCCACATCGGTACAATAGAGTTTCAACTTAGCCTTCAACGGAACGCTATAGGTCAAACCTCTTTCCACGCACTCTTCTATGGCATAGCGAGGCGGGTCGATGTAGTAATCTAAAAATTCCAAAACGAAGTTGTTTCTCGCGTCGGTAATGGGAAAGTTTTCGCAAAAAACTTTATATAATCCCTCGTTCACACGGCTTTCGGAGTTGGTTTCTAATTGAAAAAACTCCCGAAACGATTGCAGTTGAATATCCAGAAAATCGGGCATTTCTGCTGCTACCCGTGTGGATGTAAAATAAATTCTGCTATTTTTATTGTTATCCAAAGTAATGTGTTTTGAAAAATTAATAATAAAAATATATAGGTTCATCATGCCGCAGTTCACATTTTGCGAACTTGCAACAAATTGATAATCAATTAATTAAAAATAAATAATATGCCATTTTTCAACCCAATATCGCAATAATTTACTGCGACACTTTTGAGCGTGCAAAGGTAGTATAAAATTTTTACATTATGAAATTATTTTTAAAATAAAAATCACAAAAAAAAACCGCCCTAAAAAAGGCGGTTTTATTTCATATTTCAAAGAAATTTTAACGGCACGGCGCTGATGGTGTAAATTCATCGCGACGGTTTTGAGAACGGTTCCCTTCGTTGGTATTGGGGAGTAATTGTTCTTTATCCGCTTTTGTATTGGTCGTTATACGACTGGGATCAATACCGTTTCTTATCATATAATCGCGGGCTGCATCGGCACGACGTTGTCCCAAAGGAATATTAATACGGTCGCCGCCAAGGTCGCAGGTATTTCCGTCTATAACTATTTTAACATCGGGATATTTCCTCAAAATCGCTATTTTGCGGTCTAATGTTTGAATAGATTGCGGTCTTAAATCGTGTTTAGCAAGGTCAAAGAAGATACGTTCACGAAGGATGTAGCAATCGTCATCGTTGATACCTTTCGGTTCCTCTATTTTTGTTTCAACTACAGGTTCCGGTTCTTTAATGACTTCTTGTACTACAATCATTTCGTCTTTTTCTTCTTCTACTTTCTTTTCCGACAATTTGCCTAACTTGATGCGTAATCCTACTTTACCTCCGATGCCTAACAATCTTACATCATTGGTTACATACGAATTAATGATACCGTTATAATCCAATCCGTCGCCAACTTTATTTTGGTGAGCATCTGTATTGGGTTCTATCAAATAAGCCTTTTCGCTTTCGCTTTTGTTGCCGTCTTTAATGTTGTTCAAACCAACATCTAAATAACCGCCAACAGTTAAATCAACGCGGCGGGTCAATGTAACCAAAAATCCGGCTTCTAAACTTGCTGCAAAACTGATTTTCACATCTAAATCGTCTTTATAACCGGGATTTGATGTTGTGCCGAATCCGTGATGAGAAACATCGTTTATGTCACCCGGTAATCCACTGGGCAAAGTGAGTTGTTTTTCGGAATAGAATCCTTGAACCGTTAATTCACTGCCTCTTCCTACTTCATATTTGCCGTAAATAACCGGAAACTGTGCTTTTGCTCCGAGACCTGCATACATCCCAACTGCTTGTTTTTCGCCCCATTTGGTTTGATAATAAACCATCAAGGGAACTTCCAAGAAGTAGGCGTATTGTTTTTCCGTCCAATTATTTAACTCCAATTGTAAATTGTAATTAGTTGGATGACCCGGAATCAAGTCATCATCAACGCGATCATTGAATTGAAAATGCGTCCGGTCATTGTTAAAAGAGTTATTGTATTTGGCTTTGGTATTGTAATAGGCGATGCCTACACCGGTACCTATGCCCCAATGACGGTTAAAGAAGTATTGGTAACCCAAAGCGCCACCATAACCCAGACGGGGGTCGCCCATCTTTCCATTATCCATTTCATAAAGAAAATGATTCATTCCCAAACTTCCCGATATGGTTAAGTAGGAACCTTTCTCTTGTGCTTGTACGCTAATTATCGCTAAAAGCATCAAACTTACTGTAAAAATTATTCTTTTCATCTTTTATTGTATTTTAATTATTATTATCAGAATATTTATTATCAGATTTTATTAAGACCCCGAATTCGAGGCTTTACGCCCCGAACTCGGTATCTCAAAATTTTCTATCGTACAATCACTTTTTCGGATTTCAATGCTTCGCCTGATGCGCTGGTAATACGGACTACATAAGCGCCCGATGTTATGTGGTGCATCGTTATATTCGTCGTTTGTCCATCGACTACTTGCGATCTGATCCGTTTTCCAACCATATCATAGATTTCTATGGTTGAACCTTCAATCTGTTCGCGATCCATATCCATTCTTATCGTCAGCGTTCCGCCTTCTGCTACAGGATTCGGATAGATGGTAATGCTTCCTGTTGCATGAGCATCCGGAGCCATAAACGGACAACTTGTAAATACTACGTTTCCGAATCTATCCATTATGTCAACAACGTATGTGCCATGTAACGGTTGTTCGGTAATGTATTGTCCGGTAGCGCCATCAATCGGATGTGCTATACCGTCAACCAATCTATACCATTGGTAGTTACTGTATAAGCCGTCTGCGTTATTTACATACAATACATCGTCCCATTTTTGCTCGATAACACTGTGGCGAACCGTAATTGTAACTACGTTGCTTGTAAGACTTCCCGGACACATATGGTCTCCGTTTATTATTACATAGTAATCACCTTCGTCTTCTGCGGTAACCGGATATTTTCTGTATGTAGGTGAATTTTCGCCTACTTCTTTTCCGTTATGATACCATGTGTAAGTATCTACTGCTGACGGGTCAGAAACTTCTACCGTCAAAACAAGTTCGGTATCATCGCAAGCAAATATTTCACCGCCTTCAAACTGTGCTACTATTGTAGTTGCTTGTTTTACTTCAATAGTGAAATCATAGGATGAGTTGCAAGATTGTATGCCGGCGCCTTTAGCGCGAACTGTTACGGTACCTGTGTAAATACCTGCCGGAACGTTTTTCGGTATTGCAACGATGAAACGGTCTTTCGGTACATCAATGAAGTTAGGTATGTTTTGGAATCCAACGGCTTGGGCATCGGCAGAGAATATTAAGGTATATTCCATGTTCATGCCTACTTGCGTTGTGGTAAAGGTCATATCAACTGTCGGCGTATCATTACATGCTGCATAATAATGTTCGGTATTATCAAATGTAATGAATGCTTTCGGATTTACAGTCAAACTGAAATAGTACGGTTCAGCGGCAGTACAAATCATTCCGTTGTATTCGAGTACCGGAGTTACTTTGTAATGTGCTGTTTTCGGAGCATTGTCTGCGTTGAAGGCTGTAAAGGCAGGTATTGTATTAACACCAGCCATGGCTGTGCCAATATAATCGCCACCTATATGACTCCATTCGTAACGAACATCTATCAACGATGTACCCGGTATATTACCTGAGAAGTGAATTGCCGATACATCTTCGCCATGACAGAATACATTCGGAATTGCATTAACATCAACTACTGCAGTTGGCATTATGGAGATGCAGAATGTTTGTTCATCGCTCTTACATACTGTTCCATCGTTGTTGTTGTATTGAGCCCATACTTTGTAGCATCCTGTTACAACATCGTTGGTGTTATTCAGTGCAAAGAAACTTGGGAAAGCGCCTGTGCCGTTATTTGGAATATTTGCAAGGGCATCGCCACTGACATATTCCCAATGATAAACTGCTCCGTAAGTACCGCTAAATGTATAAGCGGGAACTTGTGTACGGTTACAGTAAACCATATCTGTCGGTATTGTATTGAGGAACGGTTGCGGATTTACCACAATGGTAAAGTATCCTACGCGACCCGGACAACTAATTCCTTCTACTTCGTAGTAAGGCATTACTTCATAGAGCGCTGCTATCGGCGTATCTCCTTCGTTTTTAGCAAAGAATGCAGGGAATTGACCTTCGCCGCTGTTTGCTCCTACTCCAATTTCTTGTCCTTCTATTTGTGTCCATCTCCAAACGGTAGCAACACCTTCAAACATCGGTATTTCTACATAGTCGGTATGGCAAGTTACAACATTCAACAAGTTGGTAACCGTAGCAATCGGTAATACGCTGATGGTGAATTCTTGTTCTTCACCGCCGCAATATACTCCATTATAACTATATGTTGCAGTTACGCGATAGGTAGCCATTAATACATGGTCTCCATTATTATCAAACGTTGTAAATGGAGGCATACTGCCTGTACCGTCTGCGGGTAAGTTTCCAATGTAATCACCATCTACGAATGCCCAAGTATAGATTGCTCCCGGCGCTGTTCCTGTAAATACAAATTCATCTACCGATGTATTTGCACAGTACGCTTTATTGGTTACAAGGTCAATGTGCGGAGTCGGAAGTACGGTAATGGTGAAGAATATTTCTTCTCCGTCGCAATGTGCGCCGCCGTTTGCTTTCACAGCATACGTTGCTGTTGCAGGGGCTGTTCCGTAGTTTACTGCGGAATATCCTGTGGGGAAGTTTCCGGTGCCGGTCAAAGGTAAGTAGTCGTTGCCGGGTACCCAACATTCTCCGTCGTATTCATAGATAACTCCGATAACAGCGCCGGATACATAACGCCATGAGAAAGTAGCGTCTACAACCGAACTTTCAAATTCGGGAACTTCTATATAATCCGGAGCCGGAGGTGTTGTTACAGTAGAACAACTTTTGGGAACACAAACCGTGATGTCTTGTACCGGAACCATAATCGGACGTTCATATCCTGTAATGGTGAACGTTGTTGATGATTCTGAACCGGAACAAGGTACACTTGCATGGGTATAATCAGCAGTTACTTCAATGGTTACTTCACCTGCTGCTGTTACCATAAACGAAGGAATATTGCCTGTACCGCTTCCTTGTAAACCTATATCATCACCGTCGATGATTTCCCAGTAGAATATGGTACCTGCCGGAGCGTTTACTGCGCCAAAGTCAATTTCTGCCGTCCAATCTCCAACACATACTTCTTGATCTTGTACGGGTTGCATTGTCGGTATCGGAACTACGGTGATAGTAAATGTTATCGGTTCTCCTGTACATAATATCACTTGTTGACCATTGATACTTGACGGAGTTACGGTAATTGTAACTACAATAGGATTAGGAGTAGTATTTACTGCATCAAACAAAATGCCTGCTATCGTAGGAGTTTGTGTGATATCCAATCCTATAGCCGCTGCATTATCTTCATCGTCAACAAACCAATCATATTGTACATTGGAATCCATGTTGCTGAAAAAGTCAATTTTTACGTTATCCGTACCAGCACAAACAATTTTGTTTGGAATCGGATCCATAACCGGCATCGGATTTACTGTAATGTAGAACGTTATCGGTTCGCCTATACAAGCGCCACTCGGTTCGCCTTGAATGATTTCCGGAGTTACTATGATTTCTGCTACAATCGGATCATCTGTATTATTAATAGTAATGAATGACCAGATGTTTCCTGTTCCTGTAGCGGCTAAACCAATAGATGGTTCGCTGTTTGTCCAACGGTAAATAGTTCCGGGTGTGTTACCTGTGAAAATAACATCATAAGTAGATTCGCCGGCACACCATGTTTGGTTTTCTACCGGATCTACTGTCGGCGTCGGTACTACCGTAATAGTAAATTCTATCGGTTCACCTGCACACAGACCGTCTGCTGTCCAAGGAGTTACACGAATAACAGCCACTAAAGTGTTATTGCCGTTATTAACCGTTTCAAATACCGGTATATCGCCTGTACCGCCTGCAAACAGGTCAATGTCAGTTGTAATAATATCGCCTGAAATTTGTAACCAATAGTATTCTGCATCTTGTACAAATCCGTCAAATTCTATCGGACCTACTGTTGCTTCTTCACAGAAACTCATATCAGGTATCGGTGTAACGGTCGGAATCGGATTTACTGTAATAGTAAACGTTATCGGTTCTCCGATACATGCATCGGAAGGATCGCCTTTAAATTCCGGTGTTACTTCTATGGTTGCTACCAACTGTGCATTCGTAGGATTCTGAGCAAGGAACGAATAGATGTTACCTACTCCTGAAGATTCCAATCCAATGAGTGGTTCGCTGTTTGTCCAACGGAATATAGTACCTTCCGTAGCGCTAACGAAAATAACATCGGTAGTAGGATCTCCGGCACAGAGTAGTTGGTTATTAACCGGTTCTACAACCGGCGTCGGTTTCACTTTAATAGTAAATTCTATCGGTTCGCCTGCACAAACATCATCGTCCATCCAAGGAGTTACCCGAATAACTGCTACCAAAGCCGTATTGCCTTCATTAACCGTTGTAAACGAAGGTATCATATCTACGCCGCCTGCAAATAAATCAATTTCTAATTCATCTGTAATAACATCGCCTGAAATTTGTATCCAGCGATATTCGTCTGCTATTCCCCAGAATGTTATAGGATCGGTTTCCTCTTCTGCACAGTAACTCAAGTTCGGCATCGGATTAACTTCCATTCTCGGGTCTATCGTAATGCTAAATTCTCTTGTAAGTTCTGACGGGCAAGCAACGCCGTTGGCTTCATAAACTGCATACACTGTGTATTCTAATACTATCGGCGCAACACTCATGTTATTTGCCGTGAAAGCAGGAAGAATATCCCATCCGTCTTGCGGAAGTTCCGGTACATTTTCAATTGCATAGTTTGTTTGTAACCAGTAATAGTGAACATTATCTCCACTTACATTACCTGTAAATGTATGTTCAGGAACTTGCGTACCATGACAGTATATTGCATCTCCTACCGGGTCAACTTCCGGAACCGGATTTACTTGGATAGCAAAGAATATTTCATCGCTTTCGCAATATCCGTTTTCGCTAACTTTTGCAGCATATACTGCTATCAAAGGTGTAGTTGCTCCGTTAATATCTGCGGTGTAAGTACCATTCATATTACCAAAACCAACCAAAGGAATATCTCCAATTTCTTCGCCGTAAACGAAACGCCACTCGTAAACAGGATTAATAGCGTTACTTGAAAAGTCGGTTATTGGAATGTTGTCACCGTCACATACTGTAATGTTCACCATCGGATCTATTACCGGACGTTCAACGCCTGTAATGGTAAAGGTAATCTCGCCTTCGGAACAGAATGCGCTGCCATTGGTGTATTCGGCAACTACTGTGATTTTGGCTACTACATCTGCCCAAACTTTAAACGAAGGAATATTGCCTGTGCCTTCTTCTTCTAAGCCTATTGATGTATTGTCATTATACCAATGGAATACGGTACCTGCCGGAGCGTTCAATGCGCTAAAATCAACTTCTGCTGTCCAATCTCCTACGCATACTATTTGATCAACTACTTCAAACATTTCCGGTATCGGACTTACTGTAATAGTAAATGTAACAGGTTCGCCTGCACATAATTTAGTGCCTTGACCAGTAACACTCCAAGGAGTTACGGTAACTAATACTGTAATAGGATTGGCAGTAGCATTGATTGCGTCAAACTCAATTTTATCTGCAGGTGTTGCTGTGATGTCTAATCCAATCGCTTCTGCATTATCTTCGTTATCAACATACCATTCATAAATTACATTGTCAGTCATACTGCCGGTAAACGGAATTTCTATGTCATCCGTACCTGCGCAAACAATAATGCTGGAAACAGGATCCATAACCGGAACCGGATTGATGGTGATAGTAAATTCTATTGCATCTTCTATTTCACAACCTTCATAAGTTGCCATTACTTCAAACTTACCTACGATAGGAACGTCTGTGGTATTTTCTGCAAGGAAAGTAGGAATGTCGCCATAACCTGAATCGGGAAGACCCGGTATCGAATTACCTGTATTTTCCCAAGCGAAAAGCATACCATCTATATTTCCTGTAAAGACAATCGCAGGAACTTGTACGCCGCTGCAATATACTTTGTCTTCTACATCGGTCATCTCCGGTATCGGATTTACTGTAATGGTAAATGTTATCGGGTCGCCTGAACAGAAGTCGTCCTCTGACCATGGGGTTACTTGAATAACTGCTACCAAAGGAGTCAGACCTTCATTAAAAGAGTCGAATGTAGGTATATTACCTGCTGCGCCTGTGAATAAATCAATAACCTCATTATCTATAATATCGCCTGAAATTTGCATCCAAACAAACTTGTCTGCGCCTCCCGCAAATGGGTCAACTTCAACCGGTTTTCCTGCACAAACAACGATGTTCGGCATCGGAGTAACTTCTTGTTTTTTGTTTATCGTAATTGTAAATTCTTCTTCTTTACCTTCGCAAGCCTCTCCATTACTTTCAAAAATCGGAGTTACTTTATATGTTGCTTCGTAAAAGGCAACAGAGGTATTAAACGCTAAGAAAGTGGGGAAGATATTATAACCTTCGCTCGGAAGTTCATCTAAAACATCACCGCTTACATATTCCCAATAATAGGTTGCGCCTATCGTATTGCCTGTGAATACATGAGCAGGGGCTTGTTCGCCATGGCAATATGTTACATCGGCTACTTCGTCAGCCACCGGTATCGGATTTACTTGGATAACAAAGAATATTTCGTCGCTTTCGCAATATCCGTCTTCACTGGCTTTCACGCCATATACTGCGGATAAAACGGTAGTTCCTTCGTTAACTGCATCAAAGGCAGGGAATTGACCGGTGCCAAATAAGTCAAGGTCGCCATCGCTAATATCAGCGCCGCTTACATAACGCCATGAATAAACAACGGCGGAAGTACCCGTGCTTGCAAAAACAATATTATCAACTGTTTTGCCGTCGCATACTGTAATGTTCATTACCGGATTCATTACCGGACGTTCAACACCGGTAATTTTAAATGTTGATGTAACGGTTCCTTCGCAATGTGAACTTGCGTTAGTATAATCGGCTGTTACTACAACGGTTGCTGTTCCTATTGCTGTAACTGTAAACGGAGGAATGTTGCCTGTACCGCTGCTCGGTAAGCCTATTGATGTTCCGGTTACTGTCCAATAGAAGACAGTGCCTTCGGGAGCCGTTGTTGCGCCAAAGTTAATTTCATCTGTTAAATCGCCTACGCATACAATTTGGTCTTCCACAGGTTGCATTGCCGGTATCGGACTTACTGTGATGCTGAATGTAAACGGTTCGCCTGCACATAATTTATCGGTTGTTACCGGATCAACACTCCAAGGAGTTACTGTAACTACTACCGTAATCGGATTGTCGGTGGTATTATCTGCTGTGAAACCAATAACGCCGGTTCCTGTTCCGGTGGTTGACCATCCAATTGCTGCTGCATTGGCTACATTATCAACATACCAATCATATTGTACGTTGGCAGTCATGCTGCTGGTAAAGTCAACAGCCACAGTTGCTTTATCACAAACAGTAAGGCTGGAAACAGGATCCATAACCGGTACCGGATTGATGGTGATGGTGAACTCTACGTCGTCTGCCATCCAACAACTTCCGTAGTATGCCATAACCATGATTTCTGCTACCAAAGGTTTATTGGTATTATTTACTCCCAAGAACGTTGGCATATTTCCATAGCCGAACAATGGAAGTGTTCCCAAGTCATCACCGGTGTTAAACCACATATAAGTCATACCCGGTACAGTTCCTGTAAATTCAATTGCAGGTACTTGTGTTCCGCTGCAATATTCTACATCTGCCATATATGCCGCCATTTCCGGAATCGGATTGACGATAATATTGAAATACATTGGTTCGCCTTCACAGTCGAAGCCGGGTTTTTGAGAAACCGGCGTTACTTTTATTTGAACTGTAATCGGCGCTGATGTATAATTATTTACTGTCTCATGAATGCCGCCTGCTCCTTGCAAATCAAGTCCTATTTCAAGGGCATTGGATGAAGCCTCCCAATAAAATTTGGGACCATCACCATAAAAATCGACATCAACATCTTCTCCACTACAAAGAATGATATCCTCTTGAGCAATTACGTTCGGTTCCGGATGTACTTTAATGTTGAAAAAGCGTGTCGGGCTTTGACATGTTGTTGCGCCGTGATTTTGGTAAGCAAATACGTCAATTCTTACAGTAATAGTAGATGTGGTATAGTTATGGGCAGTGAAAGTAGGAATAAAACCATGTCCTGCTGTTTGCGTCATACCTATCGCTTCTGCACTAGCCCAATCGGTCGCTATCCATGAATAAGCATTGTCAGGTGATTTACCTGTGAAGTGTATAGCGGGAATTTCTGTTTGACTACATACTTCAAGGTCTTGTACGTGATCTACAACCATTTCAGGTAATATGTATATGTCAAAATATTCAGGTTCTCCAAAACATCCGTTATATTCAGGAGTTACTTTAATTTGTCCACTTAATGTTATTATACCGCTATTTATTGCCTTAAATTCAAGAACACCGGTTCCTGATAAATATGTCATTCCAATGGGGTCTCCACCTACAACTTCCCAATGAACGATGGTACCTGCCGGTGATGCAAAACTTGGTAAAGGTATGCTGATATCGTCATTATAGCAATATGATTTATCGGTAATTGTACTAATTGATGGCGTTTCGCCTATCGTAATAGTAAACGTTGTTTCGTCTGTGCATGCTTCGTTAGCAAAAGAATAGGACATAGTAACTTTAAAGTTAAATGTACCTACTGTTGTTGCCGTGAAAGCAGGAAGTATGTCGTAGCCGTCTGCAGGAAGTTCCGGCATGGGAGTAGCGCCGGTTTGTTCCCAATAATAGATTGCATCGGGTACATTGCCTGTAAACGTATAGGGGGCAACTTCTTCTCCAACACAATATGCTTGGTTCATCACAGTAGCAACTTCCGGTTGCGGATTTACTGTTACCATGAAACCATCGCTCGGTCCGGGACATTCAATAGCGGCTCCCATATAATATGGTGTAACTTCATACCATGCTATTAACGGAGTTGTTCCGGTATTGGTAGCGGGGAATGAAGGGAATACATCCTTTCCGGAATTTGTTCCCATTCCAAAATCAAATCCTGCTACGCGATGCCAACGATATTCTATATTCGTTGTATTACCGTTTTCAACAACAAAATCAAATGCGGTAGTGTTTTGTCCGTCGCAGAATGTCCAATACATTGGAACTACTGTTGTTGGCGCCGGATATACTGTAATATCAAAAGACATATCGCCTTCTTGACATGTTGTACCGCCGTCTTCATAAACCGGATAAACGGTAATGGTTGCCGTTATCGGTGCAGAAGTCGAATTAGATGCAATAAATGCCGGAATTTGTGTAACATTAACTCCGTTGGCTAATCCGAATGTTCCTGCGGGGTCAACGGTATAATGGAAAGAGGTATATACTCCATCTATATTTATCGGACCTACCAAGGTGCCATCACAAACTGTAATGTCATCATATTGCTCGGCAACCGGTTTCGGAAGTACTGTAATAAACACTTCATCCGTTTCAGTGCCGGTCATTGTTATTTGGCTCGGTCCCGGATTAAGAATTACCTTATCAATAGTTACTAAATGTGATAACGTTACTGGTGTATCTCCGTTATTAAAAGGCGTATAACCAATTCCAGACAGCGCTACGGTTGTATTTGCAGGAATTGTTACATTCCACATATATGGGGGGGCTCCCATAAAATTCCACATTCCGGGACTCATTCCACCAGGTCCGCTTATATAAAATAGACCTATCTGCGGAGTAGTGCTCACTATTTCAGGAATAATACTTGTTTCAACCGCACAATCCATAGTTAAAGACTCATTGGTAATCTCAATCATCCAAGTATATGGTGTACCGGAACATACCGGACCGGTAAGAGTGGGTGTTATTGTTTGTTTTATAGTAAGATCTACGCCGCATGGGGCAACGAGATATGAATCTTCTTCTATATCGCAAAGAGGAACATCACCGGCATCATAAAGGGTTACTACTACTCTATATGTTCCCGGAATTGTAAGAGGCAAATCCCACATATCCACGCCTGTTCCTGCCGAAACTTCACCAGTTCCATCATCAACGTACCAATCTACTATGGCGTAAGCAAAACCCGGAAAAGTTGAGTAATCGGTACTTATTCTTATTTCAGGTGAGGAGTCACACATATCGTCGGCGACAAGAACCGGCGGATCCATACAATCCACAGCGTCAAATTCTTTTTTCTCTCCTATATTCATGAAAGTATCAAGGGTATGGTAATCATTGATTGAAAATGCCCAGTAAGAATAGTGTTCGTTTGCAATGACGTCTATTTGTTCGTCATAATCATCGCCAACGGAAGTAGTTTTCAGTACAATGTAAAAATCTTCACCGCCAACTGATAGTGGACCGCCTGACAGCAGATCACTCACATAAAATGTTTCTGAATTTGTACCTACCGTGATGGTAAATTCAGTTTGAAAATCAGCATCGTAATTAAAAGTAATTTCCGGTTCTTCACCCGTCGTATTAGCCGTAGTATAAATAAACCCGTAGTGGGAAATCTCGTCCCATACAACAGTACCTGCACCGGTAGTAGTGCTAACATCCCACTCTGCTAACGGTGGAAAGTGTCCGGGTTTCAAAGCATAATTCTGTGCTATGGGTAATGTATTAGAAGGGGGATAATTTCCTTGTTTGAAAGTTCCCGAAAGGGTTGCTTTCGTTGCATTTGCTAACAATACCTCATTGGTAATTGCCGAAGAGGGGTAGCGGTAGGTAAATGCGTCAGGCATACTTACCCATCCAACGGAACCAGGTCTGTGTGCCGGCATCTTTCTAATGTTCCACAGTCCTGCGTTATTGCCTGCTGCTAGCCATCCTGCAAAATCAGTGGACATATATCCTATATCACCGTCTTGAATTGGGGCTCCGGAAACTTTTTTCTTTAAATAAATCGTATTTAATTGTTTTAGTTCTCCTGGTGCAAGATTAAGAGTAACCAGCATCATCGTTGTCTGCGCCCATCCATAAGTGTTGTCATCGTCAAATTGTGCGGCGTAGTACACATACCCACCATAATATACGGTCATTGCTCCCGAAACCGCCAACATATTCTTCGGAGTGTTCATGACAGGAAGTGGAGTACTTACCGTTCCACCATTGGTGCAAACATCAAATTTATCCAGCTTAAAGATGATGTGTGTGTCAATTCCGGAGATGGTATGACTAGGTCCTATCATATACGACCGTACTTCTACCACATCATCATCTCTTTCTTTAAGCGTTACTACGTAACGGGAGTCAACCGAAGCAATGTTAACATAAGTAACTCCGTCTCCGGTATTGACCAACGTTCCATCATCTATAACTGTGTACCCTGAAAAACAATCGGATACTTTGTCCAGATGAAGTGGACTAACACAGCATCCTCCATCCGCAGGGGGAGGCGGTGCAACGCAGCCAACATTAATTTGCGCTCTCGCACCTAACGGAAGTAAGAAGAAAATCAACGATATCAGCATCGCATACATGCTGCTGATAAACTTTTTTTGTAAATGTTTTGTCTTCATTTTGCATTACATTTTTGTTTATACTTTAAAATTTATTCTTTATTTATATATTATATTAATTATCAATAAGATACGTTACAAACTCCTAAAATTTGCTTTCACAAACTTCTTTTCTATATTTTTCATAAACCATTATAAATCATTGAATTACAGATAATCCTTCCTTTCGCTACTACGCTCTTACGCCCTTTTCGGACACTCTAATTCGAGGCAAAGATACATATTTTTTAATATCAAAAAACATTTTGCAAAAAAAAAACATTTTTTTTTATTTTTTTTTTTGACCTCCTTAAATTTTTTTTACGATTTTTTGTCTGCTTATGTATGGTAATATGGTATAATTTTTCCCCAAACACGACAGTATCGCTGTTTGTTATATATAATAATATGGTATAATTTTTTTACATGATTGTGAAAAATAATAATTGTTCGTTCCATTTTATTGAGTAATTTTGTCGGCAGATTAAATAACACTTCCGATATGCAAAAAAATATTTATCGTTTATTATTTTTCTTCCTGCTGCTTGCCTTTGGGGGCAATGCGTTGGCTCAAATGGAAGATGATTTTTCGGATGGGGATTTTACCGAAAATCCGAAATGGATAGGAGATGAGTCGCTGTTTATGGTCAATAGCAGTCATCAGTTGCAGTTGAATGATGTAGATGCGGGGAAGGCTTCTTTATCTACGGAGCAGCATCTGATTACCAATACTGAGTGGCGTTTTTGGATTAAAATGCCGTTTGATCCATCTAATAATAACTTTGCGCAAGTCTATTTGGCAGCGGATAGTTGGGACTTAAAAGAGCCGCTCAACGGTTATTATTTGCGTTTTGGAGAAAACGGGTCAAACGACGCCATTGAGTTGTACCGGCAAACGGGGACAACCAAAAAGTTGATTTGTCGTGGTACTGAAGGCGCTATTGCCAAATCTTTCACGGCGCGGGTGAAGGTAACGTGCGACGCCAACAACAAATGGACGCTTTTTGCCGATATGTCGGGCGGGACGGCTTTTCAGGAGATTGCATCGGGCGTGGATACGCCGGATTTTAGCAGTGAGTATCTCGGCGTCTATTGTCAATATACCAAGAGCAATGCAGCCAAGTTTTACTTTACCGATTTTTATGCCGGAAGTATTATTGTAGATAATGAACCGCCTGAGTTACAAAGTATTACGGCGATTTCACCTAATATGTTGCAGGTGGCGTTTAACGAGGTGGTAACTGAAAGTTCATCTCAAAATGTGGAAAATTACAGCATTGCGCCCGGTAATGTTACGCCGGTGGAGGCTGTTCTTTTGCCGGACGGCAGGACGGTAGCGCTCACTTTGTCGGGCAATCTTGTTCCGCGCACGCAATATGTGCTGACGGCGAAAAATATTTCCGACGTGGCGGGAAATGTCGCCGGAACGTTGCAAGGAAATTTTTCGTGGATTGTTCCGCTGCCTCACGATATTTTGATTAATGAAATCATGGCGCACCCCTCCCCTACTGTGGGTTTGCCCGACGCCGCTTATGTGGAGTTGTTTAACAATACCGATTTTAGTATCAACCTGAACGGATGGT
>Ga0082212_10004436_pt1 | contig 19478 bp, 17 predicted proteins | sample TergutNt197P3_FD_71548 | JGI IMG/M metagenome (GOLD analysis project Ga0082212, IMG submission 71548) | Neocapritermes taracua P3 segment gut microbial communities from Petit-Saut dam, French Guiana - Nt197 P3 | ecosystem: Host-associated > Arthropoda: Insects > Digestive system > Gut ... | reverse complement strand
CATCGCTGAGAAACGGGATGGAAATATCAAGCTTTTCCGCCAATTTTTCCTGCGATAGCTTGCGATATGCCCGGTATCGTTTCAAATTGGCGCTTAAAATGGCCCGTAATTCGTGTTCTGTCATATTTCTTTTTTACCTTAATACACAAAAATCGCAAAAAAGGCCGGTTAAAAAACTATTATTCTATTGGCTTGATTCTTTTTAAAATATCCAATAGAATTATGTATTATTTGCCATTAGAAAGGTATTATTTAGGAAAGAATAGGAGACTATTTCAATGAAACCAGACGGCTTGTTCGGAATTCATGGAAAAAAAAGCTTAATCGCATGTGCTTTGGTTGTAATGTTAATGTTTTCTTCCTGCGTTTCCCTACAGGACAGGGAAATGAGTTTTCAGGAGCAAAGAGAACTGCAGGTGCTTGGCGGCGTTGAAACGCAGTTTACGTCATTTCAGTTCTTCCATATTGCCAGTAAAAACAGGCTGAAACAAAAGGCCTATGCGGAACTGAAGCGGGTCGCTCAAAAACAATATCAGGGCAATATTGATATCAAAAATATTTCCATAATTGGCGGCGGCAGCGGCTGGGAATTGTTCTATAGTATTGGTAGTTTTGTCCTTCCTTTTGGAATTATATCGTTGGCCAGTGAAGTGGATATTGGAACGACGGTGGGGGTTACGCTATCTGGGTTGTGTAATTTGATAGGGAACTTCCAAAAAATTACCGCTACCGGCGATGTCGTTCTGGTTAGCGGTTCTGCAAAAAATGTCCGGCAATCATCTGTCAGCCACAGCGGCGTAGACGCTGCGTTACAAAAGGCCGTGGAAGATATTATGAGCGTACTCAACAGCGATTACATGCTGGCAATTGTCAATGTTTCATCTACCGACAAAGATTTATCGGAATTTGTCGCCGGTGAACTTGAGTATATACTGCTGAAAAATGACTGTAATATTGTCGACAGAAGCGAACTGGACAGGATACGGAGAGAACAAAATTTTCAATTGAGCGGCGATGTTGATGACAATACCATTGTATCAATCGGGAAATTCGCGGGTGCCGATGTGGTCATAACGGGCGCCATAACCGGTACCGGCGACACAAGAAGGTTGCGGCTAAGAGTGTTAAACACACAAACCGCAAGGGTGATGTCAGCAGCATCAGAAAGGTTTTAACAAACGGGAAAAAGCGATACCTGCTGCCGATTTTGCCGGAATAATCTCACGCAGAGGCGCAGAGGTGCAGAGGACGAAGTTATGATAAAAGCATGCGGTTACTCGGTATAATGTAGGTGTTCGGAAGAACAGCTACCGGTTGTACCCTCTGCTGGGGCATACATTGACCCCGTTAGGACGAATAACAACCGGTAGCCGCATTTGCTTTTTGGGGACTGGCCCGTACGATCAGCACCCCGCATAGACGCATGGTGTATTATACCTGGGTTCAACCGAACAATCAATTTTTTTTCTGGAGGTATTATGCAATTTATCGGGATTGATCTGCACACGAACAAGTTCACCTGCAGCTACAGGGACGAGCATTCCCCGCCGGACGCGAGGAAAGGCGATCGGACTGAGACATTCGAGCTTACCGGCCGTGGCCTGGCAGCGTTTTATCGAACGCTGACCGGCGACGCCCATGTACTGGTTGAGGCTACCATTACGACCTTTGCCTTTGTGCGGCTGATACAGCCGATGGTGAAAGAAGTGATAATAGCCAACACCTACGAACTGAAGCAAGTCAGCCAGGCGAGGAACAACACCGACAAGATCGACGCGAACATACTGAGCCGGACCATCAAGATGCAGGTTCTTGGGAGGGAACAAGCCGTATCGCCGGTAGTAGTCCCGCCCGTGGGCATACAGGAATTGCGGGGATTGTTCACAACCTACAGGCTTTACCGCAAGCAAACCACCCAAATCAAGAACCGGATTCATTCGCTGCTCAAGGAGAAGCTGTACGGTTTTACCCAGGAGGAGATTTTTGACCGCAAGAGCCGGGAAAAGATACGGGCCATTGAGAGCGGCACGCCCCTGGCGTTCCAGCTGAACGAGCTGTTTGGCGTGCTTGAGTACGTTGAGTCGCGCATAGATCCGCTTAAGGGGGAGATCATGATGCGGGCCGAGCCGTACATGAGGGAGATAGAGATACTGACCAGCATGAAGGGAATAAGCGTCTTTATCGCGATAGCGGTTATCGCTGATATTATTACGGTTAACCGATTCAGAAACTCCAAATCGTTCACCTCATATTTGCGCTCGGCACCCCGGGTGTCGAATTCCAATACCTCGGTAAGCATCAAAGGGATTAACAAGAAGGGGCGGAAGATGTCGGCAACATTGATAACCCAGTCTTTGAACCATGTGCTCTCTGCCAGTGAAAAATTATACCGGTGGTACACACGGTTGACCCAGTACAAAAAGCCCGGGCTAGTGAGAACCGGTCTGAGGAGGAGGGTATTTGCGGAGATGTACCAAATGCTTAAAAAGGGGGAATACCATTATGCGCGAGACGAACGAAATCATGAGGCCAAGCTGCTTCAATATAGAAGATTCCTAAAAAAAGGAAAAATTCTTCAAGAAATAGCTTGACTTTTATCATAGACGCAGAGGGAAGAAAGGGATCGGGGATCAGGGAGTAGGGATTGTTGTTCGGACGATAATAGAGCTTTCGAGTTGTTCTGCGAAATTTCGGATCGCAATCCCCATTCCCCATTCCCCAATCCCTGATCCCCAGTCCCCAATTCCTCCCCATTCCCCACTCCCTAACCTTAATTTATTCGCGTTCATTCGCGTCATTTGTTGATTCTGTATTTTAGTTATCCATTTTTATTAAGCTGTCCCAATTGGCCGCAGGCACCCATGACGCTGCGGCCCCTGCGGAAACGGCAGGTGACTTGCAATCCCATCGCTTCAAGGCGGCCTTTAAAGCCATTGACTTCCGCCGCAGAGGGAGGGCGCAGGGGCTTGCCTTCAAATTCCAGGCCGGGGACGGGGTTCCAGGGGATAAGGTTAACCGCCGCGTCCAGTCCGGCGGCAAATTTCGCTATTCCGGCGGCGTCTTCGCCTGAGGTGTTTATGCCGCCGAGCAGTACGACTTCCAGCGTTATGCGCCCGCCGCCCTTCTTCTGAAAATAGCCGCATGCTTCCCTGATTTCGGCAAGGCCGTGGCCCCGGCTAAATGGCATGAGCCGCCGCCTGAGGCTTTCGTCGGCAGCGGTCAGCGAAAGGGCGAGCCGCACCGCCGGGCCGTTGTCGGCAAGGTCGACGATGCCGGCGGCGATTCCGCAGGTGGAAACGGTTATCCGCCGTTTCGAAAAATGTATCCCCGCCGGGCTGGTTATTACCTCCAGCGCCCGGCGCAGTTCCGCCAGATTCAACAGCGGTTCCCCCATGCCCATGACGACGATGCTCGCAATCGGACGGATGGGCGGCGCTTGCGGCGGCAGGCGTTCCTCCGCCGCTTTATGCAGCTGCAAAAATTGTTCGACCATTTCTGCGGAACTGAGGTTGCGAAGAAAGCCCAAAGAACCGGTCTTGCAGAACACGCAGCCGGCGGGGCATCCGGCCTGGGTGGAAAGGCAGGCGGTGTATCCCGACGGCGCCGTTTTTCGCCGGGAACTTCCAGGCAGCAGCACCGCCTCGATACCCGCACCGTCGGCAAAGCGAATGGCCAGCTTCACCGTGCCGTCTTCGCCGGGGAATTGCTGTGCGGCAGCATCCGGCCGCAAGAAAAAACGTCCTGCAAGTTCCTGCCGCAGCGCCGCCGGCAAATTACCCATATCTTCAAACCGGCAAATGCCGGACGCAATCCATTTAAAAATCTGCGCCGCACGGAATCGCGGCAAAGGCATCAGCAGATCGGTCAATTCCCCCAGCGGCATCCCGCTAAGGATATTATTCATAATTACCTCTCACAGAGGCACAGAGGCGCAGAGTTTAGGGATTGGGGACTAGGGACTGGGGAATGGGGATCGCGATCCGATATTTCGCGGTACAACTCGAAAGCTCTACTATCTTCCGAACAGCAATCCCTAGTCCCTGATCCCTGATCCCCGATCCCTTTCTTCCCTCTGTGCCTTTGTGCCTTTGTGTGAGATATTTGCGAGTAACGCATCTGTGTGAGGAAATTGGAATTAATCATACTTTTTCGAGGGTTTCGGTGACTTGGCTGTTGCGTATTCCAAGGCGCTGGAATTCTTCCAGCAGTTCCCGCGCCATGCGTTTGTCGTTTTTTTTGACGCAGCAATCGGCAAGCTCGGCGATAATGCGGTTGTTCTTGGCATCCTGCTGGATAAGCCTCCGCAGCGAGGTGGATGCCTCGTCGTATTTTCCCTGCGACTTGGCGATAAGGGCAAGGCCCAGCACCGCGTAGGTGTCAAACTCAATGTTCAGCGCCCGTTCGTAGTAGTCCTGGGCATTTACAAAATCGCCAATGCCCCGGTAAGCGTCGCCGGCACGGGTAAGGATCACCTTGTTGGCGGGGTCCAGTTCGAGGATCCGGTTCCAGTAAACAAGGGAACGCTCCTGCTGGTTAAGGCCGCGATAGCAGTCGGCAAGGCCGAAAATCGCGTAAAAATTTTCCGGCTCCTTGAGCAGCGCCTGCTCGAAATAAGCGATGCCGTCGCCAAACGTTTTCAGTTTGCGGTGGCAGTTTCCAATTGAGGTGAGCACCCGGATGTCGACGTTATTGGCATTAATCGCCAGCATCTTTTCCCAGTAGAACAGCGCGTCGCGGTATTCCTTGAAATCGTAGTGCAGATGCCCCAGCCCGATGATCGCGTAGGGGTTGGTTCCCTCCATCTCCAGAACGCGCAGGTACACGGCTTTTGAATGTTTGAAGTCGCGCACTTTCCGGTATGCGTCGGCAACCCTGGTAAGAACGGTGATGTTTTTATCGTCATGGAGAAGGTACTGTTCCCATATCTCAATCGCCTTGTGGTACTGGTTCATGGCCTTGCAGCAGTCGGCCAGTCCGAAAAGGGCGTAGTTGTTCCCCGGATGGTGATCGAGGCAGCGCTGGTAATATACCGCCGCCTCGCGGCAGGAACCCCGCTTGCGAATCGCGTCGCCCATGCCCACCAGCGCGTAATTGTTGTTTTCGTCGATCTGCAGAATGGCCGTGAAACAGCCTATCGCTTCGTTGATTTTATTTTCCCTGAGCAGCCTGTAGCCGGTTTTGGAAATTTCGGAAATATCCGGGGAGGCGTCAGACATTTTCGTCCTCCTGGATTAAATTCCGTATAACGCCGGAAAGCTGTTCCAGTATCGGTTCGTACTTTGTACGGTCCGGGGCGATCCAGTACATCTGCAGGGCTTCGATCAAGCGGTTCTGCGATTTGTAGTAATCGCCCACTCGGGAAAGGCCGTCGGAATAACCGGTGGTGATAAATATTCTGCGCGCACCTTCAATGTCCCCCGAATTGAAGAGGACGTTCCCCTTCCGGTTGAGCGCCGCTTTCTGGGCGCTGTCCACACCCGGCGGGACAGTGGTTTTTATAAATCCGCTTTCGTTATCAAACTTGTCAAAAATTTTTCTATAATCCATGGTATTTTCTTTATATTTACAGTATAACGGCAGCCGAAAAAAAAAACAAGAATACGCAAAAAAATTATTTTTCCGGTTCCGCTGCGGGCTGTGCAGTTTTTATTTTGAAAAAGTCGACAACCGATCGCCCGTATTCCCGCGAGTCGGCATGGCTGAGAATCCCGCCAACCGATTCCGGCGGGTGATCCTCGCGGGGCCGGTGCAGCAGAATAATGCTTTCATTTGAAAGCAGTGGCGATGCTGCCGCATTCATAAGAAGCTCCCATTTAAAACGGTAGGGAAACGGGGGATCGAGAAAAATCAGATCGAAGGGTCTTTTTGCCCTTTGCACGTACAATTCCGCGCTGACAAAGCGGCACTGTATTCTAATGGGAGATATGGCGGCATTCGATAACAGGGTTTTCCGTTTGAGCGGATCGTTTTCCACCGCCTCGATGTACGCAGCCCCGCGAGATGCCGCCTCCAGCGCGATAATGCCGGAGCCGGAAAAAAGGTCGAGGAATGACAGGCCGGCAAGGTCGCCAAGGCAGGCAAATACCGATTCGCGCATCTGATCCATGGCCGGCCTGATCGCCCCGTCGGGGACCTGCACCCGCCTGCCCCGCAGCGAGCCGCCGGTTATTCGCAGGCTCGCGCCGCGCCCGCCGCCCGCCGTTTAGATTCCTTCCAAAAGGCCGGAAAGTTCCGCAGAACTGACCACCGGCTCGGATTTGGACATTTCCGAAGGCAGCTCCGATTCTTCCATGGCCTTCCTGCGCCCGTCGCTTGCCTCGCGCAGCAAGGTGATTTTCGAACGGGTCTCGCCGTAGATGCTTGCAGAAAAGGGGCTGGATTCCTGGGAAAATTCCGTTAGAAGCTGGTTGAACTGCCATTCAGCGTCGGAAATGTACGCGTATCCGTTGTTTCCCCCGCAGCGGCCTTCGCTTTCGGCAAGCGATTGGGTCAGGCAGGCCAGCACCCAGTCAATAAAGGCAAGATCGTCAAGGCTAATGTCAAGAAACAAGTCGGGCGAAGGGTTCAGGCGCAGCGTGTCCCGAATCATCCGTATCCGCATATTGACAATGAAGATGATGTCTTCAAAACCGGCGTTATTCATACGTCATTATCGGCAAATTGGAGCCTTTCTGTGACCCTTGCAATCATTTCCTGGAACCGCTGGGATTCCTGCCGGGCAAGCTTTACAAAGGAATCGTTGCCGGCATAGCCAAGCACCTGTTCCATTTCTGCGTTATTGCGGAAGGTTGCCCTCCGGAAGGGATCGCGGTGATCTTTCGCCTTGATTTCGAATATCTGCCTGCTAATCCAGTGGCTTGTTTCAACGGCGTTTTCCAGTTCTTTTTTAAGGAAGGCAAGGCTGACGGAATCTTTGCTGCCCTCCAGCATGGCAAGCACTGCCCACGCGTGGCGGGCCTTGTCTATCGGGTATTCCTTGTACCAGAAGTCATAGCAATGGTGAATATCTTCCCATTCCGCGTATTTGCCTTTGATGATGTCCTGCCTCAGCTCATCCACACGGAAAGCAGGAACGATCTGCCCGCCCATGTTCACCCAATCGCGCACACGCGGAAAACCGTTCGCCGCCGATACTGCGCCGCTGCCCGGCTCCTGGGCAGGAAGCCCCTCGGGGCGCAGCATCGAACTGAGCTTCGCGAAGTCAAAATCGGTGTTGTTGTCGAGGAAAACGGCGATGGACTTCGCGGCGTACCAGCGCAGCATCTGGCGGTAGGCGGCAATGGCCCCCAGCGGCTTAATGATCACCTGCATCCGCCTGCCCCGCTCCATGTGGCGGCAGGGGATCATGCTGATGCCGTAAATGTCGCCCATGCCCGCCATGTCGTGCGGCGAAAAGCCCGCCTCGCCTATCCACCCTTCCAGCAGGGAAAGGGCGGTGATTATTTCCTCCACCGTGTCCGGCGCAAGGTAGTCCGCTTCGATATGCTGCACTTTTATCTTCCGGCGGTCGCGGTTCAACGTTTTCCACGAGGCCCTTTCAAGGGCGTAGAGGTTGCGGATCCAATAGTAGGCGGGCATCACTTCAAGGCGGTTTTTGGATACGTTGTTGTTTATCAGGGAAAACGGCAGTGGGATGTTCAGCTCCGCCGGATAATCCCCTTTGGCGATGATGACAAACGAGGCGAAATTGCTGGAATGTTTGAGCGTTACTGCCAGGCCGGGCCAGAATCCCCGCTTTGCCCGTATTTCTCCGTTCGGCGCCCTGCTGTTGTGGTTGCTGCCGATTGTCGCCGCAGCGGCCATGTTCGACATTCCCTGCACAAGGGAGGCTATGAGGAACGAATTGTTGTGGTGCTGCTCGTGCACGGGGAAAACCAGGTTGTTTAAAATCTCGCAGCATGACACCGTAGAATTGTCGCCCAGTACCGAGTGGATAAGGCGCGCTCCATACTTTAAATTGCTGTTCCTGCCCAGTACAAAGCGCACCGCCTTGGAACCGTAAAAAACGCTGCACGCATAGCCGACTATTCCGTTAACCAGTTCCACCCCTTCGCCGATCTGCGTAGGCTCTTCTGCCGATGAAAGTATCGTCAGGTTTTTGAGTTTGTTCGCCCCTTTGATATAGCAATTGCTGCCGATGTGCACGTCCTTGATGATTGAAGAACTTTTAATGACGGTATTGCTGCCGACAACTCCGTAACTCCCCCGGTTGCTGCCGTAATGATTCTGGGTTATCTCCTTGAGCTTTTCCATTAAATCCGTATCGTCGCGATACGCCGCCCAGAGAAAAGCATCGGCGGCAATCATGCTTTCGAAGGGGAGTATCGAGCGCCCTCCCGCCTCGTTCATCACATCCAGCCACAACCGCATGTCTTCACCGTCGCCGTCCCTGATGATGCCGTTGCCGAACTTCGCATAGTTGGTCGTCTGCATCTCGTTCACGCTGGAAAGAATACAGTTGTCGCCGATGATGTAGTGGGAAATATAGGCGCAGTCGTTAATGGCGACATTATCGCCGATGTCGCAGGAGATGATCGTGCTGCCCCAGATACCGGCAGGCACGGCAAAATGGTGGTAACGTAAAACGGTTTTTCGCAGCGCCCCGATGCGCACCAGCCCGTAAAAATTTGAGTTGCGGATCAGCACCGGGTCAAACTGCTCGCTGACGAGGAGGCCGTTCCAGTCGGGGCAATAATTGCCGTTTCGTACCAGTATTTCTATTTCACCAAGCGCGAGGTTGCGCCAGGATCGTGCGGGCTGCTGGCTGTTGCGAAGCCAGTATTCGTCCTTGCCGGGGGGAAGGTATTCAGGAGGGATGAAGTTGTAGCCGTAATTTTCAAGGGGGATTTCTGTCATGATCGTACTCCTTATGCAAAACTTATAGCAAATAGATTCGCTGAAATGCTGAATCCGGCTTCTTGAGTTCCCGGGAGCCTCGGGTTATCTTGCACAGGGAAATGCCCAGGTCCCTGGCAATCTCCCGCTGGGAGACGTTGTTCTGCAGCGCCTTGACCAGCGCCCAACGGGCGGCGACATCGGCCAATTCCGCTGGCGTTAAAAGGCACTGCAAAAAGTCCCTCACCAGACCGCTGTCTTTGGTTTTTGCCAGAGCGCCGGCCATTTCGGCAAGGTTTTCCTCCACTCTCGGATCGTCAATGTCCATGCGCCAGTATAACAAATCCGGTTTTTATAGTATACCATTCCAATAAATATGAAAACAAAAAAAACCGTCTACCAATGCTCTTCCTGCGGCCATGAGGAGCCGAAATGGCTGGGCCGCTGCCCCGAATGCGGCGAATGGAACACCATTATCGAAGCCGCCCCCGTTTCCGGCGGCGCGTCTGGCAGCCGAAGGGAAGGCAGGAGCGGCGGACATCTGCCCCAGTCGTGGCCGCTCGCTTCGGTGGAAAGCAAAGACGGCGCGAGAATTTCCTCAGGGATAAGCGAACTGGATCGGGTGCTGGGCGGCGGGATCATGAAGCGCAGCGCAATTCTCGTGGGCGGCGAACCGGGCATCGGCAAGTCCACCCTGCTCCTCCAGGCCGCCGCCGCCGCCGATACCAAAGGCCGCATATTGTACATTTCCGGCGAGGAGTCCGCCTCGCAGATTCGGCTCCGCGCCGACCGCCTGGGTCTGGACGACGGAAGCGGCAGCCTTGACCGGATCGAGGTGATCTGCACCGGAAACCTGGAAGAAATCGTCATGGCGCTGAACGCGGTAAAGCCCTCGCTGATCCTCGTCGACTCGGCACAGACCCTCTTTTCATCGGAAGCCGGTTCGGTGCCTGGCACCGTCAACCAGATGAAATTCTGCGCCTATGAGCTGGTTTGCTGGGTAAAGGAGCACGACGCGTCGCTGTTCCTCGTTGCGCACGTCACCAAGGAGGGAATAATCGCCGGGCCGAAGATGCTGGAACACCTGGTTGATACGGTGCTGTACTTTGAGCAGAACGACAAAACGGCGGGGCTGTCCGGCGGCCAGGACTGCCGGTTCCTGCGGGCGTCGAAAAACCGCTTCGGCTCGGTAGACGAAATCGGCATATTTACGATGGGCGAAAAGGGCCTGGTTCCGGTAGAAGACACGGGGAGCCTCTTTTTGGTGATGCGCGATGGCGATCTCCCCGCCGGAGTCGCCATAGCGGCGGTACTCGAAGGAACCAGGACGATTCTCGTGGAAATACAGGCGCTGACGATCCCCGCCAAGGGGGCGGTAAGCAGGGTTTTTTCCGACAAGATCGACTCGGGCAGGGTATCCCGCGTGTCGGCGGCGCTGGAAAAGCACCTGGGGCTGCGGCTTTCCGACCAGGACCTGTACGTCAACGTCGCCGGCGGCATCCGCATCGCCGAAGTGGGGGTAGAGCTTGCCCTCGCCTGCGCCCTGTACTCCGCGCGGACAGGACTTGCCCTACCCGCCGGAACCGCCATTGCCGGTGAACTTTCCCTGACCGGCGAACTGCGTCCCGTCAACCGCCTCGCCGCCCGCATCAAAACGGCAGGAAACCTCGGCTTCGAATCCTTCCTCTGCCCCTCTGCCGACCCCGCCGAAACAGGCGAACCCGCAGCGGCAATTAAAAGCGCCCGAGACATCAAATCCGCAATCAAGCAGTTGTTTGGGTAGGTTGGGGACTGGGGACTGGGGACTGGGGAGGTCGAATCCCCAATTCATCACACGGAGGCACGAAGGCACGGAGGAATGCTCGACGGCGGTCGCCCGCAGTGCTGGTTTTTTGGCACCCCTCCACGACAAAGCCTAAACTTGCCCCCCACTAGCCGAAATAGGCCAACAGCGTGGCGCGGGGCGCGGCGCGGGGGGGCGAAAATTTCTGGGAGACCGCGGCACTCACGCCCGCCTAAAGGCGGTCTACTTTTCCTGTGAACATTGGATTTTTCCTGTGCCGGAACGTGCTAAATTTATTAACTCAACGCCCTTTTTCAGGGCGCACAGAGCGGTTCCCTCGCCGGAATAGACCATTGAGAAAAATTAAAAACTTAGGGTAAAATAAAAGCTGACCGGCAAGAGGAACATGAGAAGCACGCTCATTTTCGGAACTGCTCTTCTTTTTGAAAGACTGAAAAAGGCCGGTCAGGGGCTATGTAGGCGAACTCCCCCAGATTTCGCCCCCCCCGCGCCGCGCCCCGCGCCACGCTGTTGGGTAGTTTCATATGAAATGTGGGGCAAGTTTAGGGTTTTTCGGAAAATATCACTTGACAAAACCGACCAAAATTGTATATATTTATTCTGGTAATAGGTATTGTTTTTGGAAATTGTTCAAGAAAGCCCGAGGCATGTGAACCGGGCAGTGGATTCTGGTTTAGGGGTTCTGCTTTTACTCACTCTCCATTTTCTCCCTTATATCAATGCTGGTATCATATTTTCTCCAGTTGGCATGACAGGGGGAATTTGAGTCATCCGCTTTCGCGGGTGTAAATATCGGACGAATAGTCCAAGGATGCCTGGTAAACCTGGTATCAAACGCGCCCGGACGTAATCCGGGAAAGGATTTTTTTCAATGGGCAAGAAACTGTATGTCGGGAATCTCTCCTACAACACCACCGAGGACAGCCTGCGGACTTTTTTCGCCGGCTATGGCACCGTAGTATCCGCGAAGATCATTCAGGACAGGGATACCGGCAACTCAAAAGGATTTGGCTTTGTCGAGATGAACAGTGACGAAGAGGCAGGCGCCGCCATTGCCGGTACCAACGGCACGGAACTGGACGGACGCCAGCTCCGCGTCAACGAGGCGATGGACAAGCCCCGCAACGAACACCGCAGAGGCAACTGGTAAACCGAGTCGGGGGATTTCCCCCGGCACACAGTGGGCTTGAAAGGCAGCCAGCCGGGCTGCCGAACAGGCAGAATATTAATATGGCCTTTGAGATACCCAAACGGGCTGTCTCACAGGCCGGCATTCGCAGCATATGAACACTATTCTTGAAGAAATAGGGAAAATCGGCATAGTGCCGGTTATCAAGATCGACGACGCCGAAAAAGCCGTTCCGCTGGCAAAGGCGCTGCTGGCTGGCGGCATTCCGTGCGTGGAGCTTACCTTCAGAACGGCGCAGGGTGAAGAGGCAATCCGGCGCATCGCGGCGGCAATGCCCGAAATGCTCGTTGGGGCGGGAACGGTATTAACTGCCGATCAAGTTGATCGGGCAATAGATGCCGGGGCGAAATTTATCGTCAGCCCCGGCTTTAACCCCAGGGTTGTCTCACGCTGCGTGGAACGGGGAATCCCCGTCACCCCCGGCTGCTCAACGCCGTCTGATGTGGAGCAGGCAATAGAATTCGGCCTGGAAGTGGTAAAATTCTTCCCCGCCGAACAGGCCGGGGGCATCGATTACATCAAGGCAATCTCCGCCCCCTACCCCAACATGCGGTTCATGCCCACAGGCGGCATTAACGCCGGCAACATCGCCAAATACATGGGCTTCGACAAGGTGCTGGCCTGCGGCGGCTCGTGGATGGCCACCGCCGACCTGATAAACGCCGGTGATTTTGAAAAAATCACCGCCCTGTCGCAGGAAGCGGTGCTGAACCTGCTGGGCCTGAGCGTTGCCCGCATCGGCAAAGGGCATATCGCCATCGGGACAAACAGCGTCAGGCGCGCCCTGGCCTTTCTTGAACGCAGCGGCATGGTTTTTGATTACGAAGGCGCAAAGAAAGATCCAAACGGGAATGTAACAGCGATTTTCATGAAAGAAGCAGCCCCCGGCTTTACCGTACAGCTTATTCAAAAAAAATAATAACCGAGATTACATTTCAGAAAAACAACTTTCGCATAACCTCACACAGAGGCACCAAGGCACAGAGTTTTTGTCCGATGGTTTTTTCCCTCTATCGAAATCCCAGAGTTACTGGGGGTTAAGGTAGATTGCGCGCTGTTTGCGGATAGCCCGTATTCCTCTGTGCCTCAGTGCCTCTGTGAAAAATAATTGGGAAAATCTATTCATAACGATAGGCAAGGGCGCGGAAGCCATTGCGCTTGATGCTGCCAAGGCGGCTGTAGCCTTGCGGTTTTTTCCGGTCGAAGCGTTCAGCGTCGGAGGAGCCAAAGGCGGCCAAAAAGGTTCCCCCTTCGGCAAGCAGCGGCGGCAGGGAGTCCCACAGGCTTGCAAGCTGATCGGCCGGCGGGCGGCCTTCTTTCGCTTTGGGCAGCGCGCTTTGCGGCAGCAATTCGGGAAAGGCGGCGATAAGGGCGTATTTGTGGGGTGCTGCTGCCAAAAGGGCACCGCTGCCCAGATGCAGATCCGCGGCAGGGACAATTACCGCCTGTGGTACATTGTGCCGTGCCGCTTCCAGCGCGAGGATGTTTCTGCCGGAAAAAACCAGCGTTCGTCCGGTATCTGAACTTGACCCACAAAAATTCTGAAAATCCCCCGGCGGGGTGGGCAGCGCGGGGGCGGCGAAATCTGGGGGAGTCCGCCTTCGGAGCCGCTGCCCGGCTCCATTTTGTGTTTCGTGTTTAAGGTATTTCGATATTTTATTGTGGTCATCAAGTTCATCTTGCCGGGCAGCATCTATTGTACGCCTGGTTTTTGAATTTTCTGGCTCGTCTCCTACGGCGGGGAGTCCCAGAAATTTTCGCCGCCCCCGCGCTGCCCACCCCGCCGGGGCTTGTTCCGGCAATGGTGTATCAAGTTTTAAACCTTCCCTGTGTAAAAATTTGAGCAGCCAGCGGGGGAAGAAGCCTTGGGATGGCTCGTGGATCAATAGCGGGGCGGCGGCGGGGAGTTTTTCCAGGCCGAGGCGGCTGGCGAGTTTGGCGGCGGCCAATACCGCGCCGCCGGGGGCGTCAAAACCGGCGGCGCCGTGGATCGTCTCAATGCTGACAGGTATGTCTTCAATGACACATTGGGCGCTGCCCCGGCGATATGACGGATACCGTAAGAGAAAGCCGCTGTCGGTATTGGCCGATGCGGCAATAGTTGCGGCGGTTGCCGCAGCAAATGCCGCGGCTACTGACGCAGAGTCCCCTGCCCTACCGTAAACAAAAACGCTGTGGCCGGGGCTTGTCTTCTCAAGCAGCAGATCCGCTCCGGCTGCGGCAATCTGCGCACGGAAAAAGTCCGCCAGCGTATGCACAACGACAATTATCGCCCTGCCGCCGCCGGTTAGCAGGGAAGCCGAGCGGCGGACAAAGTCCTCCAGCACCGGCTCTCCGGCTTTTGCGGGGATGTTGGACAGGATCAGGTCCCAGCCTTCCCCGGAAGATGCCGCCGCTGGAGACCCTGCTAACAACGGCTCGGCGTAGGCTTCCAGCGCCGCAGGGGGTATATTGTTTTTCGCTGCGTTATGCAGGGTGACAAGCCGCGCCAGCTCATCCCGGTCCTGGCAGCGAACATGGGCTTCCTGCCCCAGCGAGGCAGCCGCCGCAGCGGCGCATATCCCGATAACGCCGGTGCCGCAGCCGGCATCGAGTATCCGGCGGGGCGGGGGCTTTCCCGCAGAAATGCCGTCGTCGAGGAACTGCGAAAAAACCTGCAGCAACAGCCGCGTTCCCGAATCGACATGATCGGAACTGAACAGGCCGTGGGAAAGATCAAAATTTAAATCTATGCCGCGAAATTTGAAGGGAACGTTTTTATTGATAAAATGGGAAACAAGGTAGTCGTCAGGGCGGTTAAGAATTTACCCGCTCCACATATTCGTTGGTTTCGGTGTTCACGAGGATCTTTTCGTCCTGCTTGATGAACAGCGGCACCCGCACAACGAGGCCCGTCTCGGTCGTGATCGGCTTGGTGGCCCCGGAAACCGTGTCGCCTTTGACATAGTTCTCGCTTTCGGCGACGGTAAACACCACCTTGTAGGGTATCTTTATGTCGATAACCTTTCCCTCCCAGATGGTCAGATCGTAGGCCTCCCCTTCCTTGAGGTAGAATTTTTTATCGGCATTTTCGGCAATGGACACTTCGTGCTGATCGTAGGTTTCGTTGTCCATGAAGTGAAAATTATCCAAATCGGCGTACTGGTACTGGCAGGTGTGGATATCAACCTGGGCATCCTCGACTTCCTGCTGGGTGGGAATCGTCAGGGAAAGCACCGACCCGTCCTTGATGCTCTTCATTTTAATGCGCGCGACGGCGGTTCCCTTTCCGGGATTGTGAAATTCACGCTCTACAACCAGAAAAGGCTGCCCCTTCTGCAAAAGACAGGTTCCCCTCGCAATATCTCCGCCTCTAATCATCGTTTCCTCGCTTGAATAGGTGTTATTCAACTATAATTTTTTTTGGGTTTTTGGGGAAGAGGGAATGACCCTGATGATCAATTCTGTAACTCGGGAACCACCCCCATTATATGTATTGGGGCAGTTTCCCGCAGTTACTTACAGGGCACGGACAAGCCGGACGCCGATTCTGGCATCTCTGGTATGAGGGGTGCTGTAATACCAATAAGCTGAACGCATTTCATGAGCGCCATGGCCAAACGCCCCTCCGCGCCTTATGCGGGCAAAATTGGCCGCGCCGGTTGGCGGATTGCTCATAATGGGTCCGTTCAATGCATCGCCATTGGAACTAACAACATCGTTATGCACAGTTCCTAAAAGAGAGTGTGTAACCCAATCATGGCACCATTCAAAGACATTTCCATGCATATCGCACAGACCCCATATGTTGTCGTGTTCGGAAAAAGTCCACACTTCGGTCGTTTTTCTACGGTCAATCTGCGGCCCTGCTGTATCTGCCAATCCCGCCGAATTCGCATGAGTCGCTTGATAATTTGCCATATTGGTATGCACCAGGTTCGTTCCCCAGTTGAAAGCCCCCAAAGTTCCGGCGCGGCAGGCATATTCCCATTCCGCGCTTGTCGGCATGCGGTACCCGTCTGCACCGGCATCTGGCATTACGCTGTCCCAATCCGCATCATTGCTTGTAGGAACAGCGCCCCAGGTATCTGTATCCTTTACACCATTTATTTGATATACCGGTTCAAATCCATGCAGGATGCTTAGTTTATTGCAAAAAACCAGCGCGTCGTACCAGCTTACCCGCTCTACCGGCAGATGCCCGGGAAATTCCGCACGTTCAACATCACCTGAAGTGTTTGCCGGAAAGGAGCTTGGGTTAGTACCCATAACCTTTTGATACTGTCTTTGCGTAACCATATATTTCCCCATATTAAAACCCGCAGACAGCGTTATGCTTTGTTGTGCTTCCCGGCTACTAATACGGCCTGACTCACCAGCCGGGCTGCCCATCGTAAATGTTCCTGCGCTAATTTCCTCTACGCTGACATCTAATACCCTCACGATGCACTCCGCCCAAATAACGCCGTCAATTGCCACGGAAATGGTAGTGATTCCCACCTCGCCGCTCTCGTTTTCCACAACCGCTTGCAAGCTGTTTTCCGCTGCCGGCGTTACCGTTGCTATGTCTTCGCTGCTGGAAGTCCACGTTATGGTCTCGTAATATGTGTCTGAAGGGATTATCGTAAGAGACAAAATCTCACTGTCGCCTTCTGATTTCTCCCCAGGCAGCGACTCAACAACCATGCCGAGTCTTGTCAGGTTTAGCGTCGCGCTGGTTGCTTGAATCGGAATCCACCTGGCGTAGAGGGCGATATTCCCGACTATTTCCGATGAAAAGTTGAAGGGTATTCCGCCCGTTTCCTGGGTGTACCAGTTTCCGAAAGTATAGCGGGCCCTGGATGGATCACCCGGAGAGGCAACCTTTGTTTTCCAGTCCACCGTCTCTATCATTAAGGCAGCCCCGTTGTCAAATTCACCGGAATTGGCGAAAAAGGTAACGGTAAAGGTATTAATGTCCCAGCCTGCGATGAGGGTCATGCTCCTGCTAACGATGCCATTTTCAAAATTCCATTCATGCGGAGGATCGACGCCTTTTTCGTACCAGCCGGTAAAGCTGTGCCCTTCTTTGACCGGCGCTGTTATGGGTTCGGTTATTTGATAATCATTTTCAAAAACAGCTTCCTGCGTTTCCGGGGTTTCGCCTTCTCCGCCGTCCAGGTCGAAATTGACGATGTAAACGGCGGTTTTTTCTATCCAGCGGGCGTAGAGGGTTAAATCGCCGGTAACGGTATTGTCATCAAAATGCCAATGATGGACCTCGTCGCTGTACCATCCTCCAAAGGTATAGCCATCTTTGGCCATTTTTACAGGCTCATCTGCAAAACCGCTGTAAACAACGTCCTGAGGTATCGGGGCTGGCTCTCCGCCATCGGCCTCGAATTTGACGGTGTAGCTCTTGATGTCCCAGCGGGCGTACAGAATAAAACTCTCGGTTACGGGATTGCCGAAATTATACTCGTTATAAGGCTCTATATTCCTGAACCAATGGACAAAGTCATGCCCTTCTCTGGCAACTTCAAGTTCGGCAACTGCGGCATTCCAATCAACCGCAACATATTTTATCGCCGATTCATCGCCGAATTTTCCGCTGTTGGCATCAAAAGTAACGGTAAAGGTTTTAATGGCCCAATGTGCGGTAAGGGCCATGTCTTTGTGAACTTTATCCTCAAAAAAGTTCCATTCCTGCGGAGGAACGGCGGCATCATCGAACCAGCCGATAAAGTTGTAGCCTTCCCTGGCAGGATCAGTAACAGGCTTTGGTATTTTAAAATTATTTACACCAGTTGCGGTTTGGGAAGCAGGAGGCAGCCCGCTCGCTCCGCCCAGGTTAAAGACAACCGTGTATTCCGCGTCTTCCGGTATCCAATAGGCGTACAGAATGAGATCGGCATAAAGGAAGCCGTCATCAAAATGCCAGGGATGATCATATTCGTCCCTGTCGCTGAACCAGCCGCCGAAAGTGAAGCCGTCTTTTGCCGGTTCGGGAACGGGCCTGGGAACCTTGCTGCCCCAGAACAATTCCCGCTGCGCCGGCTCGGGCTCCCCGCCTACGGCATCGAAGGCCACGGTGAACCTGATTGCGTCCCACCTGGCGTGAATAAAAGTATGTTTGGTTATCGTCTTATTGAAGTTCCATTGTATCGTACAGCCCTCGTCTTCATACCAGCCCCTGAAGATGTGTCCGTCCCATTCAGGATCGAGCGGTTCTACCGCTTTCGCGCCGTGGGCTATTTCTTCGTTGTAGATTGTATCGCCGTCCCTGCTGAGAAAAATTACGTCGTAATAGTTCAGATCCCATTTGGCGTAGAGGGTCATATCTTCCGTTATGCCTTTTTTGAAATCCCATTCTTTCAAAAAAATGTCGTTGTCGGTAAACCAGCCGCCAAAACCGTATTTTTCCCTGTTGTACCCTTCTTTATGCATAATGATTCTGGGCTGGGAAGCGGTTTCGTGCCTCATCATTCTCTGAGACCCGGGTGCCGGTTCTCCGTCGTTTGAATCGAAGTCTACGGTGTAGGGCAGTATCTGCCGTACCATGGGGTTTTCGCAGGATGCAAACATTGTTAACGCCAAAACCGTTAATAACGCGATACGAATAATTCGATTAATCATACATCCCTCCTAATTTTTCCTGAGTTTTTCCAAATCTATGAACATTCCTGCGCCAAAGGCCATGCCGATTCCAAAGGGATAGCCCCCGCGGATTGACGGTTCGATGAATAAAATGTCGCCCATCGGGAAACGCCAGCCCACCGTCAGCCCTCCCATAAGCGAAGGAAACACTTCTCCGTACTCGAAAAAGAACGATCCTCCCATATCTGCCTGGACATATACCCTGCTGATGGGCAATGGCAGGGGCAGGTAATAGCGGATGATCGCGGAGGTTTCCAGAACGCCGACAGTTTCCATATCGTGGCCATAGGCGGTTTTAAGACCCAGGGCGTAATATTTATTCATGTCCATGCCCGCGTTGATTCCGACGCCAAGCGTCATACCGTTGCGGGTATTGACGGCGGCGCCCAGTTCCAGGCCGGCAAAAGCTCCATCCAGCGCGGAACCGCCGTTTGCGGCAAATAATAGCATTAATATCGAAGTAAAAATGGTGAAAAATCGCTTCATTCTGGCTCCTTATGCCGGTGTATTGGGGGTACTAAACAGGGTGCGGATAAATATCCAACTCTCCGTGTAGTTTTGAAAAAATAATCTGCCAGGTTTATTCCAAAGGTAAGCTGCAGGGCAAAAGAAGTCAGGGAAAATTGTATAAATTTCCCAATATTTCTCTGCATGTGAATATAATACCGCGTTTCTGAATATTTTTCAATAGGCGGTATGCGTAATTTGCTGACCTATTTTCTTATGTTTTCACTAAAGTCCGCCTGGCGTATGCCGATACTATATATAAGGGAGGGATACCTCTCAAAAACGAGACGGTGCGCAAGGGCTTTGCCCGTACATCCAGGCGCATCGTCTTTTTTATTGCCCGCCTTGAGAGATTTAATCAAAACAGAAATGTATGCCAAAGATCGGTTACACAGGAAAACACCCCCAATAAATTTACTTCGGGGCCCGTCGGAGGCCAAACGCACCGTGCATGCACGGCACGTTTGCCTCCGACACCCCCCGATGCATCCTTTGGGGGGGGGTTTTCTGCCTTAGCGGCAAAGGGCA
>Ga0082212_10004435_pt1 | contig 19478 bp, 4 predicted proteins | sample TergutNt197P3_FD_71548 | JGI IMG/M metagenome (GOLD analysis project Ga0082212, IMG submission 71548) | Neocapritermes taracua P3 segment gut microbial communities from Petit-Saut dam, French Guiana - Nt197 P3 | ecosystem: Host-associated > Arthropoda: Insects > Digestive system > Gut ... | reverse complement strand
TCCGGGGGCAACTTCTTCAAACTTGTATTTTCCGATAGGGGCAAGAGGACATTTATCGTCTAAACTAAGCGTAGCCGGATTGACAGGTTCCGGTGTAATGCCTAACTGATTCCATTGAATAGGTAAACCGGGATTGTTGGTGCTACCGATAATACCGGGATTTTTAGGCGCACCTACCATCGGGTCATCAACATTGCAATCATAATAGGTTACTTGTACTGTTTGTAGCGGTGTTTGTTTGCGGATATAGCCCATTTTATCAAGGACAGCGGGTGGCGGTAGCGCATATAATTTTGCTGTTGTTACAAACAGTTCATCATAATCATCATCGCCGGTATGCACAAAGGGGAATATCGTTCCGTAGGGTTTGTAGCAGTCGGATACTATGGAGATGGCGATGCGGTCGCTTTCGCATGTTTCTGTGGTTTGCGCTGCGTAATAGGTTGTTCCGGGCATTGCCTGTGTGCCGGAAGGATTAGTAATTTGTGGGGCGCCGATTGCCGGTCCGGCGTACCATTTAATATGGGCGCCGGTTATTTTTAAATCGGAGAGATAGAGCGTTGCGCTGCATGTTGTTTGTGGCGACGGGGCGGTGGGTTTGGGGTAGGTTCCAATAATTACTACCACCGGAGTACGGGTTGCGCTTACGCAGGCGCCTGCTTTTTGTTCGGCTTCGTAGGTTCCGGATACCAACCTATCGGTAGCATCTACCGGCAAACCGTCTTTATACCATATAATTTGATTGTTTGGTTTCGCCAGATTTGCTACCAAAGCGCCGACGCAGAACTCTTGCGGGCTTTCCATTACCGGAGCGCCGATGGCGCCAACGATGATGATGTTTACCTCTGTGCGTTGAGCGCTTTCGCAACTGCCGCCGCCGCTTAATCCGGCATAGTAGGTAAAGATGTCGCCGGTAGCGCCGGTCAGTGTTGTTGTTGCTGGTACTTCGCTGCCGTCAACCATGCTGTCATACCATTTTATGTTGGTATTACCGTCGGTTGGAACGTCTGCCAAGGTGAATCCGCTACACAGTTCTACTTCGTTGGGAATGTTTGGGGCTTCAATGAAAACTTTGCTATTGATGATAACTTTTACCGCTGTACGTTCGCCGCCGCAACTGCCAACGTTTTGTGCGACGTAGTAAATATCGCCGTTGAAGATTTCATCGCTTGGGGCGGCAGGAGTAGTTCCCGTTGGCGTGCTGTACCAAACAAGATTTGTACCTTCTGCCTGCAAGTTTTCTACTTTTGCGTTCGGACAGAAAGTTTGTGGTGTAATCGCTGATGGAGCGGCGACGTATTCGCCTTTTACCACATCCACATAAACACAACTAACACTATGACAATCACCGTTTTCGGCGCGTACATAATATCGGGTATCGGCGGTGGGAGATACCGTCAGCGTGTTGGTGGTGGTAGGCGAGCCTGATACGGCTGTTCCGCCGCAACTGCCTGTGTACCAATGCCAACTTTCGCCGGGAGCCAATGTTCCGGTTACCGTCAAAGTTGTGCTTACGCCGCATAAAATCGGGTCAGCAGCCACCACGGCGGTGGGATCAGCAGGAATGGCGATAACGGTTATCACTACCTCTTTCCGGTAGTCGGCTTCTGTTTCACAGTAATCGTCGCCTTCGAGAGAAACGTAATATTTTGTCTCGCCTGCCGACAATACAGGTGTGGTGAAAGTATAAGGAGCGGTATCAAGTTCGTCAATGGGCGAAGGCGCCGTTTGAGATTCGTAAATGCGGAAAATCGGATTTACTATTGCCGGATTGGTAACATCGCAGGTGAGGTCTGCTGTTTCTCCCGTGCATATTTCCAGCGTTCCGGTAACGTCAAAATCGTAAGCGCGGGCAAGGTCAGAAACGGCGATGGTTACGGTTGCTTGCGTGTTGCAGCCGCCGCGATGCACTTGTGCGGTCATGGTTATGTCGTTGCCGGCTTCCGACGCCGGAAAACTTGCCGTAATCGGCGTGCCGGTGGCGCTGCCTGTGATGTAGGTCGTGGGCGTCCATGTGTAGGTATAGCCGGTGAGTTCGTCGTCGTCGCCGATAGAAATTGATTTATCCGGACAGGTTTCGGCATAATCGGTTGTCATTTTGAAACCGACATTTGGAATTTGAACAAAAACATCGTCGCAGATGTAGGGATTATCGTCTTTGTGTATGGCAAGCCATAAATGGCATACGTCGGCAATGGGAACAATGACGGGCAGCGTACCCGACGAAAAGAGATATTCGGGTTCAGAGCCAATATCCCGTGTAACGAGCAATGCCATAGCGGTAGCGCCCGAAATCGGCTGCATCGTGCCGCTGGCATTGCTATACAACCCTAACGTTACTGTGCCGAAATCGTTATCCCCCGGCACGCGCAAACGTCCGGCGAAAGTTATTTTTTCTTCCATAGTGGAATGGAAAATGCCCGTTGCGACAAGGCTGGCGGGTATAAATGTTACATTTTCTTTAACAACGGGAACGGTTTTATAATATGCGCCTTCGTGTTTTTCTTCTATCGTACAGTCCACGCTGTTACATGTTACATCGAAAGTAACACCGGTATAAACGCCCACCGTTACATCGTCGCACGACCACTTTTCGGAATCTATCGGCTTAAAGGTAACATCCAATGAGCAAACATCCCATGTTTCCATCTCCGGCATTGGAGCGTAATAAACGTCATTGCCGGCTTCCACTCTCCCGAAAGTAAAGGTCAAAGGAGGATCGCTGTTATCGACAGGAAGCCCCATGTTTGGCGGAACCGAGATAGCAATAAAATCGGCAATGACGGTGCCGATACTGTTATATTGCTGGGTTGCCGATACCATTGTTATATCTCCCGTAACATTGATGTAAGAATCGCCCACGGCGACGGAATTGCTCAAATTCAAATCGCTGTCATCGCCAAAGGTATTGGTGTAGTTCGACACTACCGGCATACCGTACATATAGATAGGTGGACTACTGTGCGAATCGCTTATGATGTCGCCGCAGGGATTTTCTGCCATATAAGTAAAATCTACCGTCGAACCGCTCATATATCCGCACCCCATAGTTAAGAATATCGTAAACGTTACATTAGAACCTGTACCTGTATTGTAAGGACCCAGTATAATATCTAACTCAATATCCACAATACGTTCGGTGGTTAAATCGCCGTCGGGATCTCCTACAACATTGATCTTGGAAGAAGGTACTGACCCATAATCAGTTTGCGTAGCAAAAACAAGCATGGGATTTAACGAAACGCCCACGCCCAATCTTATGCGCAAAACAGGATTCACCAATGGTGTTGACTGCTCGTTTCTGATCGTCGCAAAGTACATATACTCTTCGCAGAATTTGTATTTGGGATAAACATCATCATCAATCTGAACATATATGCTCCCGCCAAGTGCATTCGGCTCGGGATGGGCTTCAAGCGATACATAACCTTTTAACCCGCAGAAAGTGCCGTTGCCACCTACAAAGCCCTGATCGGGGTCAATGGGATAGGCGGCACGGCTCATGCCGTAATATACCTCTACATCAAAACTTGCGCAGGTAGAAAAATCACACGAAAAGGTGAAGTTTTGATTGGTATGAATATCCAAATCACCTAATTGTACCCAATATTTGCCGAAACCGTAATAGAGAAAATCGGAGTAGGTTTTGGTGATAGAACCACCGTCGGTGAGTACAACGGTGGTGGCGTCCACCTCCGGCGGCAATTCAAACGCCATCCAACTGTTGGGCAAAATGCCGTCGGTAGATGCCCAGGGGCTTTGGTTGGTGAGGGTGAAATCCCACTCGGCGTGGTTGGTGGAGGGGTAGATAATGGGGGAGACGGCGGAGAGAAGGTAGTTGTATTTCTCATTAAATATGCCGATAAGATTTTGCGTGCGTACCGTATCCACAGGATTTTCGGAGGTGGGATAAAAAATATAATGTTCTTCTGCATAGCGATAAAAGTTAGTAGGACAATAAAATTTACCTTTACTTTGTACTCGAATTAGAACATCCCCGATACCTTCCGTATATAAATCTTTTGTTACCGTTATTGTTGTTCTTCCGGCGTTATGGGTTACGCTATATTCACCGGAAGTTAAGCTTGTTGTACGGCTATTCGGAGATTCGTTCATAAAAAATTCAAAAGTTTGCATGTCTGTAACATCAAACAAGTTGTCGTATCTTGTCGAAGCAGAGGTTAGAATCATATTGGGACGATACTCGCCGGTAAAAATCTCTATATTGTTTATATACTGAGTCCCGACATAAGCGAAAACGGCTATGTCTATCCAGTTATCTCCGACAATATTTTCAGGAACGTTACTAGTATATGGTGGATAAAAGACCGCATAATTCACTAAAAAGAAGTTTTTGGTTAGTATATTTCTATTTTCGGGGGCGCCGCTTCCGCTATCTAAATAGGTTTGCATGGTAAAATCCTGAAGTTGAGAATAATGATCCGGCAATTTTTCTAATGTTTGTGTTTTGAGGGTGATGGTAAGGATATCGCCGTCGGAAAGAGCGGCTAAATAACCGGTTGTAAAATCTGTAAGGTCAATACGGATGGTACGTTGTATTTCACTCGTTGAAATATTATTATCGAAAAACGCTAAGTCATCCGCCGAAATATAAAATGGCGGGGCGCTGTTCCGGATAACTTCTACCGCCTGCGACGGGTTAGGAAAATAAAAATAGGGGTCATCGCCGGCGGTGTAATTGACATCTATCAGCCATCTATCGCCGCTATTTACAACAAAGCCCGATTCTATTTCAATAGTTCCGGTCATATCTACATTATCGTAAGGACCGGCTACATCACGGTTTACATCGGGGTAACTCCCGATATTATCTAAGGTAATACGGGTTCCCATTAAATGGTCATCATAGCCAAAAGTCATGCGTTGCGCTTGCAAATCGGTTAATGTCATATTTTGGTATGGCATAATTAAGCGGTAATTGACCGGCTGGTTGAAATAACAGGAATATTTAATCATCGTAGCGGGGTCTTTTCCTTTCCAGTTCCAACCATGTTGTAAATCAATAGTTTGAATGGCGTCGGGGTCAATATCGGATTTGGCAAACATGGTAATACGGTAATATTGACTGGAATTACTTGCATTGGTAATTTTATTATGTACCGTTAATACGACTCTGCCATCGCTATTCACGGTACGAACGACATCTTCTTTTTCACAAACAGATACAGTGAGAAAGATAGCATGACAGATTCTAAATCCCTGATGGGCATCATCATAGTCAAACCCTTCGGGCAAGGTAACAATGATATATTGGTCATTGTTGTCCTTATTGGGAAGCCATCCGCTATTGGTATTTCCCGGAGCATTTGGTTCATCAATACGTAATTCTACCTCTTGTAACGGCTCCAAATTTTCGGGAGTTATGGTAATAAGCGATGGAGTGTTAAACTGTAATACTCCTATATGTGCATTGGTGGATTCGAATGTACCGTAAACACGGGTATAATCTTGATAAACGCCGCAACTGTTTTTATAAAAAATATTTGCACGCCTTACGTAACTGGATTGAAAATTATTATTACTAACACACCCTTCCGGGGTCTCCGGAGTTTTCGGCACAAATTTCCAATCCACACCGATATATACTGTGCTGCCGGGGAGGATATCATTCCAAATTTCGTCACCGGTAACATCGGAAAATCCTAATGCTTCATATTCCGTTGCTCGTGCAGGCTCGTTTAGATTTTCAAAACTCACTACCCACGCATGACTATCTTCGGGTGCAGTTCCGACAGCGGTATAGTTGGTTATTTCCAAATCGGAAAAGCCGGGTATAGGCACTCCTGCAGCATCTACCAAATAAGCACGGGTGAAAATATATTGAGGATCTCTATAAACTATAGCGGTAGTAGTAGTGGTGCCAGTCCAAACTCTTACCTTGGCATCAAAGAAAACAGATTTCGAGTCGATGCTATTGTTGCTTATGGCATATTTCATTGTTCCTGTTCCGGTTTCCGAAAGAGGATAGGTTATGGCGTTGCCCATTGTTATAATATCGGGATTGTATGTTGGAGTAACCACAGAGGTGGTGGTAGTATATTCCATTGATTGGAAGCAGAAAGTAGTACCGTCGCCGTGTCCGTAGGTATAGGTGGTTTTGGCATCATTGCAGTTCAGTATTTTGTAAGTTTCGCGGATATAGATGATTTCGTCGAGGTCGAAGAAGTCATTTTTGTTGCCTATTTCGTTGAAAATAGCAGCGTCGAAGTTATAGATGTAGGAAGTAGAAGGGGTGTTGTCGAAGACAGGAGCGGTAAGTTCGGCAATAACAGTAGCGCCTGATATATCTTTAACCAATTCTGCTTTGATAATGTTGATGTTTGCTTTATTGCAAGTAGCGATAACACGCACATTTTCAACGGATGAGTGGTCGGCAGTTTGCTGAATTGCCCATACGCGGGTATATTCTTTGGTAGCGCTTGCAAGGTCTGCCTCAAAGTCATCCGGACGGGTGAACATCAATTCCGGTTCGTTGAGATCGATGGTGAAAAATTTGGTGGTTAAGAGTGTTCCGCCGTCATCTTTTAGGGTATAAGTGATGACAGCGCCTGTTTGTGGGGCGGAGCAATCGGCTTTCACGGTGAAGGAGAAATCTTCGTGTCCACTGCTTGCGGCAAGGTAGATGCCGGTGTATTCGGATGGCGTAATGGAAAATCCCGCCGACACAGAGGCTTCAAGCGTCAGGTCGTTGAATGACGTTAGATGGGTATTGTCCAGCGCAACGTCGAAAATAGCATCCCGCAGACGGATGACCTCAGGGTTAGCAGCAGGCGTTATTGTCGGATATTGCGCCGAAGCAACACCAAAAAACATAACCATCATGGCAAAAAACGCGATGGTTTTGGGTAGAGACGCGGCGCGCCGCGTCTTTACGATTGGAGACGCAAAGCATTGCGTCTTTACATTTTTCAAAAAATTGTTCAATTTTTCCATTTTTTTTTTGAATTTTTGTTAATTATTAAATTAGATATGTGATTTTGCGATTTGAGATTTGCGACTGTTTTCCCCCGCTGGCGGGGGTAGGAAAGCCCTCCTCGTTCCCTCCGAAGGGGGGAGGGATGGCTTGCGCTGTAACTGAACAAGATAGTAATTGTAGTATGTTACAATTGCTAAATGAAATATCCTCTGTTGTTCGACACGTAACTGTCCAATCATGTTATTAAATATCAAATTTTCCGAAGGCAAATGTAAAACATTTTTCAACACAAATGAAATTCCCTTTAATTTACACTGATAATCAATACTTTATGATTATTTTTTCAGATATTTGATAATTAAATTTATAATATAAATAGATTTTTATGTAATTGATAATTGTTGATTTTTTCATTAAACAACAAAATTTGTATTAGATTTTTAGGATAAAAAAAAACCGCCAAGATTTTATTCTTGACGGTTTTCAAAAAAAATGAAAAACTGTTTTTAATGGGTAAAGTTTTCTGTTTCTAAATAAATAGTACTGAAAGCGCCGAGATTGATTTGTATAACGCTAATATCTCCCGGCGCTACTCTTTTGTCTCCGATTATATCGTATATGGCATTATATAAAGGTGTTTTGTACAGCGTTATTTTCGGGGTTGTAGTAGAAACGTCTTTGGCGTTAATGGTTGCGTCGCCGTTGACGTCGCCTCCGAGTATTTCACGGTGTCCGAGATAATTATCGCCGGTTACATCAATAATTCCGTAGCGGGTTAAAAATCCTTTACGGGATATCTCTATCACGTATTCTCCGGGGGCAACTTCTTCAAACTTGTATTTTCCGATAGGGGCAAGAGGACATTTATCGTCTAAACTAAGCGTAGCCGGATTGACAGGTTCCGGTGTAATGCCTAACTGATTCCATTGAATAGGCAATCCGGGATTGTTGGTGCTACCGATAATACCGGGATTTTTAGGCGCACCTACCATCGGGTCATCAACATTGCAATCATAATAGGTTACCTGTACTGTTTGTAGCGGTGTTTGTTTGCGGATATAGCCCATCTTGTCGAGAATATTAGATGGCGGTAGCGCATATAATTTTGCTGTTGTTACAAACTGTTCATCATAATCGTCATCGCCGGTGTACACAAATGGGAATATCGATCCGAAGGGTTTGTAGCAGTCGGATACTATGTCGATGGCGATGCGGTCGCTTTCGCACGTTCCTGCTGTTTGGGCGGCGTAATAGGTTGTACCGGGGATTGCTTCCGTTGTTGAGGGTGAGGCGATTTGGTTATCGCCGGTTGCTCCTGTGTACCATTTGATACCGGTGCCGGTGATGGCTAAATCGGTTAGATAACGTGTTCCGCCACAGGTTGTTTGAGGTGATGGGGCGGTGGGTTTCGGATATTGGGTGAGTTTCACCAACACCAAAACGCGGGTAGTGCTTATGCACGTTCCTGCTTTTTGGGCGGCGTAATATTCGTGGTTGTCTAACAGTTTAACGTCCGGCGCCAATGGGGTGATGTCGCCACTGCCGAAATACCATACTATTTGGTTGTTCGGCGCTATTAAATTGCCTACTAAGGCGCCTTCGCAGAACTCTTGCGGGCTTTCCATTACCGGAGCGCTGATGGCGCTAACGATGATGATGTTTACCTCCGTGCGTTGAGTACTTTCGCAACTGCCGCCGCCGCTTAATCCGGCATAGTAGGTAAAGATGTCGCCGGTAGCGCCGGTCAGTGTTGTTGTTGACGGTACTTCGCTGCCGTCAACCATGCTGTCATACCATTTTATGTTGGTATTGCCGTCGGTTGGAACGTCTGCCAAGGTGGATCCGCTACACAGTTCTACTTCGTTGGGAATGTTCGGGGCGTCAATGAAAACTTTGTTGTTGAGAATTACTTTTACCGCTGTGCGTTCTCCTCCGCAGCCGTTCAGTGTTTGTTCGGCGTAATAAAGGGTTTCATTGTCGAGCGGGGTGTTGGACGCCAACGCTATTCCGCCGGTTTCTTCGAGATACCATGAAATATTTACTCCGCCGATTGTTTGCAGGTTGCTAACTTCTGCATTGTCACAGAATATTTGCGGAGTAATCGCTGTTGGAGGCGCCGGAAGGGGTTTTAAGGTAACGCTAACGGGTTTACGTGTAGCGCCGGTGTTTTCACAAAAATCATCGCTGAACACGCCGATGTAGAAGGTAGAGTCGGTTGTGAGCGCCGTAGTGGTGTAGGTATTTCCGGTGTGGAATGGCGTTGTGGCAACGTCCGATTCATACCATTTAAATGTGATATTAGCGCCGGTGATGTTGGTGGTGGGGGTTAAGGTTATGGTTTGTCCGTAACAGATAGTCTCGTTGGCGATGGTGATGTTGGTTGCTGTGGCGTATTCGTTTACTTTTACCGTTACTTCTTTGCGGGTGGTGGCGGTATTTTCACAGAAATTATCTCCTTCAACGGCTACATAATATTTTGTAGTAACGTTGAGTGCGGGAGTGGTGTAGGTATAAGGCGCTGTGTCGGTGGTGGTTATCAGTGTGGCTGTTGTACCTTGCCCGTCGTACCAATAGAACACAGGGTTGGTTACAAGGGGCGCTGTGGGTGTGAGCGCCGCCGTGCTGCCTTTGCAGATGGTAGCGTCGCTGATGTTGATGTTGGCTTCCGTAGCATATTGGTTGATGAATACAGTTACCGGTTTTCTGAATCCCGGTTCGTTTTCACAGTAATCATCGCCTTCAACGGCTATGTAATAGGTCGTTTCTGTGGTCAAATTCGGCGTTTCGTATGACGCTCCTTCATATAAGAAGGTAGCCATTGCGCCTTGTCCATCATACCAATAGAAGGTAGGATTGTCTATATCGGTGTCGGGTGTTAAAACGGCAAATTCGCCGGTACAGATTGTTACATCTTCGATGTCGATGTCTCCGGCGTTGGCAAGTTCGGTAATGCCTACTATCACGTTGGTTTGCGTATTACAGCCTCCGCGTTGTATTTGTACGAGGAGTGTTTGGTCGCCTTGCATGGAAGCAGGATAGTTCACCGTTACGGGTGTGCCTGTGCTTGCGCCCACGATGTAGGTGGTGGGCGACCATGTGTAGGTATAGCCGTCTAACGGAGTGGTGTCGCCAACGATGATGGGGGTGTTAGGACAGTCGTCGATTCTGCTTTCCGCCATTTGGAAACCTACGTTAGGAAGTTGAACCAAAACATCTTCGCAGATATAGGGATTGTCAACTCTGTGTATGGCAAGCCATAAATGGCATACGTCGGCAATGGGAACGATGACGGGCAGCGTACCCGACGAAAATAGATATTCGGGGTCAGAGCCAATTTCTCTTATCACGGGAAGCAACATGGAAGTAACGCCCGAAATAGGCGCTATGACGCCGCCGGCGTTGCTATATAACTCTATTGTTATATTGCCGAAATCGCTATCCCCCGGTATTCTCAATCGTCCGGAAAAGGTTATTTTTTCGGTGGTGGTGGTGTTGTAACTGCCGGTTGCTATCAAAGAAGCAGCGATAAATTCTATATCTTCTTTCGTAACGGGAAAGGTAGTGTAATTGGCGCCATCGTGTTTCTCTTCCATTGTACATTCTACGTCATGACACTCTACATCGAAAGCAACACCGGTATAAATTCCAACTATCACATCTTCACACGACCATTTTTCGGGATCATTGGGGGTAAGTGTAACATCTATTTCAAAATAATCGTCGGTTGTCAATATTGGCATTGGTGCGTAATAAACGTCATTTCCTGCGTCCACTTTTTTGAAAACGAATCCCAAAGGCGGGATGCTGTTGTCGGTAAAAGTCATATTCGGCGGAACGGCAACAGCCACAAAGTCGGCAATATCGGTGCCGGCTTGGTTCATCTGTTGATTTGCTGTGATGAGCGTTATTTTTCCTGTAACATCAACCGATGATGCGGCGGTGGTCGTTGCGCTACTCAAATCTAAACTGCCGGTGATGGTAAAATCAGAGATAACGTAGTTCGAAGAGACCGGTACGCCGTCCATATAGATAGGTACGCTGTTGTGTGATTCTTGTTTAATGGCGCCGCAGGCGTCTTCTGCTCTAAAGGTCATTAATACTGTTGAGCCGCTGACGAAGCCACATTCTGCCGTTAAATCGAAGGCAATTTCAATTTCGTCGCCGTCGCCGCCGAAGGGGTTGATGGTAGCGCCGGCAAGGGTAATTTCTGCCCAACGTTCGGTAGTAACATCGCCGCTATCGCCGGTGATGGCAATCAAGGAGGTTAAATCGGTGGGGATAACGGTGTTTTGTGTTGCTGTGATACTGCTATGGTCTAACGCCACGCCTACGCCGAGACGGACGCGCAACATAGGATGCTCTAAAGCGCCTTCCTGCACGTTGTTGAACACTGCCTTAAACTCGTGCGGCTCGCAAAAAGTAAAACGGGTAGGGTCGGTGGTACCGTTGGGCAACGGGCTGATGACAGCGCCACGCAACTCGAAGAGTTTGGGTGTAGCCGACAGCGCCAGCGTTGTCCGGTTGCCGCACATACTGCCGCCGCCATTGATAAAGCCTTGATCGGGGTCGATGGGATAGGCAGCAAGGCTCATGCCGTAACTTATTGAAACATCGAAATTGACGCAAGAAGTATAGGTAGCGGAGAGGGTAAACTGTTTATTGGCGGGGATATCCAAATCGCCCAACTGCACCCAATATTTGTTGCCGCTGTAGTTGAAAAAGTCGGTAAAGGTTTTGGTGATAGCGCCGCCATCGGTTAAAACAAGGGTTGAGGGATCTACCGCCGAAGGCAGTGTAACGGCTATCCAACTGTTAGGCAAAATGCCGTCGGTACCTGCCCAAATGCTTTGGTTGGTGAGCGTTACCGTCCACGAAGCGTGGTTGGTAGCAGGATAAATAGATGGAGAGGTGGCTGTAAAGGTATAGTCGTAGGTGTATTTACCGCCTGCGAAATGAGTAGGAGTTCCTGTTCGAATGGTATCTACCGGATGTTCGGAGGTAGGATAGAACGTATAATGCACTTCATAATTCGCTTTTACATCATCTGCGCAATAAAATTTTCCTCTGCTTCGCAAATACAACAGATCGGAACCTATTCTTGACGTATATAAATCTTTTGTTACCGTAACGGTGGTCTTTCCGGCGTTATTGGTTACGGTATATTCGCCGGGAGTCAGTATCTGTGTACGGTTAGCTATTGCTTCTCCTGTAAAATATTCTATGGCTTCTACCCTTGTGATGTCAATCAAATTATTGTAAACCCATGAGCAATAGGTAAGTATTTGATTGGGGCGAAACTCGCCGGTAAAAACTTCCGAAGAAGATATCATGTTGTTAGTATATACTCGGGTGCCTCCTGTCCAAAGATTTTCGGAATCATTTTCATAAAAAATACCGGAAACATAAAAATTGGTACTGCCGACCCATCGGGCATAATTTACTACGAAAAAGTTTTTGGCAAGGATATTTTTATTATCGGGTGCGCCTGCGCCTGCAATATCCAAATAGGTTTGCAGGGTAAAATCTTGCAGTTGCGCTATTGTCATCGGCAGTTTTTCGATGGTTTGTGTTTTTAGGGTAACTGTAACCACATCACCTGCATTAAGGGAGGCTAAGGGAGCGGTAGAAAGGGTGAAGGGGGTAAGGTCGAGCCTGATGGTGCGTTGACGGTCGTTGCCGCCGAGGTTGGTGGTGATAAATTCTAAATCATCTTCGGACATATAGAATGGCGGATCACTATTGAGGGTGATTTCCACCGCTTGCGCCGGATTGGGAAAGAAAAAATAGGGATCGACGCCGGAGTTATAGTTCACATCTATCAACCATTTGTCGCCGCTGTTTACGGCAAATCCGCTCTCTATCTCGATGGTAGCCGTCATATCTACATTGTCGAAAGGACCGGCTGCACTGCGGTTTACATTGGGATAGGAAGCAATATTTGCTAATGTGATTTTGGTACCCATCAAATAGTCATCATAGCCAAAGGTCATGCGTTGTGCATTAAAATCGGTTAATACCATATTTTGATAAGGGGCAATCAATTGATAATTTACCGGTATATCGGAATAGCAACCATATTTAATCATACCGGGGTCTCCTTTCCAGTTCCAACCATGTTGGATATCGATGGATTTATCGGCGTCAGGGTCTATGGTGGCGGTGGCATACACCTTAATACGATAATATTGATTAGTATTAGATGCCATAACCACAGTATTATGTACGGTTAATACCACTCTGCCGTTTTCCACAGTTCGGGTAACGTGTGTCGGATTACAAAAAGCCAGATTATTAATTTGAAACCCCGGCTGTGTATCGTCATAATCAAAGCCTTCGGGCAAAGTAACAATAATATAGTGGTCGTAATTTTGAGATGTTATCCATCCGGTATTAGCATCTCCCTGAGGATGTTGTTCGTTAATACGTAATTCTGCCGTTTCCAGCGGACGTAAATTTTCGGGAGTTATGATGACAGTAGGGGCTATATAACGCAAGAATCCATTGTACACATTGGTAGAGTTGGTAGCGCTGGTTGCTTGATATCGGCGGGAAAATCCTGTTTGATATGCTCCGCAGCCGTTTTTATAGAACAGGTCGGCACGGCGGCAGTGTGGAAGGTGAAAAGTGTTTCCAAGACATTCGTCCGGTATTGTTGGCGTATTTGGCGTATATTGCCAATCCACGCCGATATATACGGTGCTGCCGGGGAGAATGTCGTTCCAGATACCATCGCCGGTAGCGTCGGAAAATCCCATTGCTTCATACATTGCTGCCTGCAAGGAGTTGTTCAGGTTTTCAAAACTCACCACCCATCGCAGGTCATGTGCGGGTACTCCGGGCATGGCGGTGTTGTTGGTCATCACCAAATCGGGAAAGCCGGAGATGGGCGTACCTGTGGCGTCCACCAAATAGGCACGGGTGTAAGTATATGTTGTTTGCGGCGTTCCTACGGCGGCGCTGCTTCCTGTATAAACTGCAACTTTGGCATCAAAAAAGATGGCTTTGGCGTCGGCGCTGTTGTTGATTAAGGCAAAGTTGAGTCTGCCTACATCGGTAGATGAAAGGGGATAGGTTATAGCGCCTATTGTCATAATATCGGGCGAATATCCGGGGTCAGCCACGGCTGCGTAGGTGATAAAGGAGGATTCGAAGAAACAGAAATTGACGCCGTCGCCGTGTCCGTAGGTATAGATGGCGGAGGCGTCGGCACAGGTGAGTATTTGGTAGGTTTCGCGGATATAGACCGTTTCGCCAAGATTGAGTTTACCATTAGCAACGCCAACTTGATTAAAAACGGCAGCGCCAAAGTTATAGATATATTTTCCTGTCTGGGTGTTGTCGAAAGCGGTGGCGGTGAGGTCATCAAGAACGGTAAGTCCGGTGAGGTCGGTTACTAATTCTACTTTGGTGATGTTGAGTGCGGATTTGTTGCAGGCGGCAATAATTTGCAAATTTTCCACTGCATTAGCGGTAGTTTGCTGAATTGACCAAACACGGGTGTAGGTTTTGGTAGCGCTTGCAAAGTCCGTCGTAATATCGCCTGCCGGAGAGAAGATAAACTCCGGCTCGCCAATGCTGATAAGATTGGAAGGAACGGAAAGTCCTAATTGGTTTCCGCCGGAATCTTTTAAGGTGTAAATAATCTCAGCGCCGGATTGTGGAGCGTCGCAATTGGCTTTCACGGTGAAAGTGGCAAGATAACTTCCGTTACCGGCGGCAAGGCTGATGCCGGAGATGGCGGCGGGCGTAACCGTGAAGTTGGGGTTGGAAGGTTCCGCTTCGAGAATAAGGTCGTTAAAAGGCGTCGCTACGGCGTTGTTTACAGTTACCGTGAAGGCGGCGTTCTGTAGGCGTACCACTTGCGGATTAGATCCTATCATCATCGTTGGCGTTTGCGCCGAGACGGTGAAGGTTACGGATAGCAGCAGAATAACTGCTGATAGAGACGTGACACAACACGTCTTTACGGTTTTCAAAAATTTGTAGAGTTTGTCCATTTTTTTTCTTTTTAAAAATTATTTTATTATCAAATTATATCCATTATTTACTCTTTTATTTGAACTTTTTATAAAAAAAAACATGCCTCGCCAAAAGCAAAACATATTTTTTTGTCTTTCAGGTATTTAGCAAAAATTTTCTTTTTATCTACTATAAATGTCATAAATTGTTATATTTTATTTGTCATAAACCCTTGTTTTTTTCCGAAAAAAGAGAAAAACTTTGCAAATATACATCTTTTTTGATACAATTTACTAAAAATAGTATTTTTTTTTCAAAATTGGTGTTTTTCTGAATTTGACATATAAGTCGGCGCTTTATCAGCGTATTTTCGTTCCCCTCGTTCCCAAACAAGGAGGAAGTGGTTGTGGATTGTAGAGACGCGATTAATCCGTTCCCCCTCGTTTCCAAACGAGAGGGTAATGGCATTACGTTTCTAACGTAACGGAGTTAAAAACTCCAAACAACATACTCCTCGTTAAGAAACGAGGAGTAGCACGTTAGAAAACGAGAGGAAACTTTTCTTTGAGGGGGATTCCGGCTTTCGCCGGAATGACGACAACGGACTGTGCGAGGCAAACTCTCCTCCTTTTTTCCCCTCCTTTGGAGGGGGCAGGGGAGGTCGGGGCTGGGGGGAGGTTACATCCCCCCCTCGGGGGAGCTTGGGGGGCTACTGAGGGGAGAAGAAACACAAAACGCTACGCTTTCCAATCGGAGCAAGCGAGAACTAACCATTGTTTACAACAATTCCTTTTCATTAAAATAGAGTTCTTGTTGGCGTATCCAGTCGAAGAGGGTGAGGCGGCGCAGTTCGTAGTAACTTCGCCAGTAGTTCATCATGACGTTGAAATAGTTTTTCAGGGCGTTGTCGCTTTGTATTTGGGCGTTGTTGATGTCCAAAAAAGTTACCTCTTTGCCGGCTTTATAGCGTTGTTGGGTGAGGGTATAACTTTTTTGAGCGATGGTGTCGGACTTGGCGGCGATGGTAAGTTGCTGTTGCTGCATATTGAAACGGGCAACTTTTACATGGATTTCCTGCGTCCAGTCCAACTCGTCCTGCTCTACCTGTGTCTGTGTCAGTTCGAGGTTCGATTCCGCCATTTTTATCTTTCCGCGTGCCACGCCCCAGTCGTAGATGGGGATACTCAACCCCAGCCGTACCTGTTGCTGGTCGGTGGCGTTGTGGTAGGCGTCATATATTTTGTCGCCGGTGGCGGTCAGTCCGAAAGAGGCGTAAAGAGTGGCGTCGAAACGCCCTTCCATTTTCGAGCGGTTGAGGGCGCTTTTTGCCTCAATCATACGGCGTTGAAACGATAGGGCAGTGGAGGAGTTGGAAACGGCTTTGTGCAGCACCTCCTCCGCATCAAGCAGCAAAAAATCCTCTATTTGAGGCGGAACAAGCGTAACCGACAGATGGTCTTGCAGCCGCAAAAACGACTTAAACTGTAACAGTTGGTTGTCGTAGTTGATACGGCAATTTTCAACGTTGGCAGTATATTGCAGTAGTTGTAACTCTATTTGCAACAGGTCGGTTTCGGGAATTTTACCCATCTGAAAACGTCCTTGTGAAATGATAAAAAGCGTATCGTAGGTTGCCATGTTTTTTTGCGCTATTTGCAAATCTATTTGAGCGGAAAGTAACGAAAAAAACTCCGTTACAGCCCTTTCAGCGATGCGTTCCATCGACTCTAAATAGTTACGGCGCGCCTCTTCATAGCGCATCGGCTCAATCTGTTTTGCCCATTTGTAGGCGTTATACTGAAACAACGGCTGCGAAAAACCGACATTGACAATCGGAATACTGGTGTAAGAGGTCAAAGTACCTTTTTCCGAGATATTGTCGTAACGCCGAAGTCCGGAAGTAAGAAACGCCTCGCCGCCGCTAAATCCGATTTGCTGACGGATATTCACCGCGCCGTAGGTATCTAAATATTGCCGTTCCAAATAATTGACCGTGCCGTCGGGCTGTTGAACGCCATCGATAGTACGACTATAACTCGGCGTAGTTGCCGAAAGACTCATCTGCGGCAGTTTGGTCGCCTGAAACGAGCGATATTGCCAAAACTGACTCCGAAACTGATGCTTCGCAATGTAGGCGTCGGGCGACTGCTGCCGCGCCAACACAATGGCATCGGACATCGTAAAAACATGAGACGTCTGGGCGTGCAACGTTACGGAAAGCAGGCAGAAAAAGAACGTAAGACCGTAAGACCGTAAGATAGTTTTATGTTTCATATTTAGCAGTAAAAGCCATTTGACAATAAAATAATAAAACTTTATTGTGAGGTTTTTATTGTATAGTATCAGTATCTAAAAGAAGTTTAATAAGTTTCGAAGTTTAAGAGTTTAAAAGTTTCGAAGTTTAATTTTCCGCTCGCGCCGATTTGTCATCGGTGCGTCTTTGTTTTTGTTCGGACGAGGTTCTACCTTGTCTTGATTATGCCAACAGGTTGAACCTATTATGATAGAAAGGACGAGGCAGAGCCTGCGTCCTAACGGGGGGAGGCTTGGCAAACGCCACACTCCTTCACACATCGCACATCGCATATCGCATATCGCACATCGCATATCGCATATCTCAACCCCTCCCTTCGGGGGGGAACCTGGAGTGCTTTATAATCGGTGCGTCTTTGTTTTTGTTAAGACAAGGTTCTGCCTTTTCTTGTTTACACCAACATATTGGTCAGTGAGCGTAGCCGAACGCCCAACCGTTATAATAGAAAAAACAAGGTTTTGCCTCGTCCCAACAAAGTGGTGAATATCACAAACTCACGTAGATCCCTACATCAAAAAGCCATCCCAAAGTCACTATCACTCCGACGAGCAACGCCATCAATATGATAAAATACAAAAATCCGATTAATAATATACGCCAGATGACGTTTCTTTTTTTCCTTGTATGGTAAAATTTTATCGCCGCCAACAGCGTATATAATCCCATAAGGAGAAGGAAAACGAGTACAATGTCTTTATTGCTAATCAAATAAGAGGCAACAAGTATTTCAATGGTAAAGAGAAAAAAGAAAATGGTGTGCAGGTGAATGGCAAAGGTTAAATGCTCGCTGAACGCATATTTTTCTTTTCGGAAAAAGAGCGCTAAAAATGCTGTAAAAATGGGAATGACCAGCAGCATGAAATAGGGCAAATATTGAAAATAATCCGATGCAACGCCTTTTTGCGGTTTCGCCTCTTTCAAAACGGCTTCTTCCGGCAAAACAATTTCTTCTGCAATAACATTCTCATTTTCAACTACTTCCGTCTGTTGCTGACATGATGTTTCATCTCTTGGCGTAAGGATTACAGAAGAGGATGTATCGTGAAGAGAAAAAACGACGGTGAATATCAACACCATCATCCAAAGCAACTTTATCGGCAGTGTGTAAGGCACAACGCGCCCTGAGACGTATTCTTTGGATAGAAATCCGGGACGAAACAGCAATTTTCTAACCGTAATCCACGCTTTGTCGTCGAAAGTGAAAATGTTGGTAAAAATATCCATCGCCATACGACCAAACGAGCGTTGCCTTCCGGCGAGCCGGTCTTGCCCGCAATGCGGACAGTAACGGTCTTCCAACTTCATTCCGCAGTTACGACATTCGCTTTCCGAAAAAGTAAGGTGTTTTTTCATTTTTAGCCACTAATTACACTAATTTTCACTAATAATTTTCAGCACAGAGAAAAGGTAATATTCGTAAAAGTGCTGAAAAATTCTAAAAAGTAATTAAATGCAACGAAAAAGTAATGAAAGGTCAGAACCCTTTTAATTTTTAATTCGTAATTTTTAATTGACCTACACCGTCATTCCGCCATCTACGCTCAACGTTGTTCCGTTGATGTATGCGGCTTCGTCGGAGGCTAAGAAGGCGTAAGCGGCGGCGATTTCTTCGGGCATACCGAGACGTCCGACCGGCACTTTTGCTTTCATGGTTTCAATGACGTTTTCGGGCATGGCAGCCACCATTTCTGTTGCAATAAATCCGGGGGCTATCGCATTGACGGTGATACCTTTACGTCCGAGTTCGCGTGCCAGTGTTTTGGTCATGCCGATAAGTCCGGCTTTGGTGGCAACGTAGTTGGTTTGTCCGAAGTTGCCGTAAAGTCCAACCACCGATGATGCGTTGATGATGCGTCCGTAGTTGTTCAGCAGCATATATTCGGAGATGATTTTGGTACAGTAGAACACGCCGCTCAGGTTTACGTCGATGACTTGTTGCCACTGTTCGGGGGTCATTTTTTTGAGGGTACTGTCGCGGGTGATGCCGGCGTTGTTGATTAAGATGTCGATACGTCCGAATTGGTCGTAAACGCTTTTTGCGGCGGCTTCGATTTCTTGATAGTTGGAGGTGTTTACTTTGGCAAAAACGGCGTCAATCTGTTGTGCTAATTCCATGCCTTTGACTTCGTTTAAGTCCCAAATAATAACTTTTGCGCCTTCTTGTGCAAATTTAACCGCTGTAGCGGCGCCAATGCCGGCTGCTCCGCCGGTGATAATCGCTATTTTATTCTCTAATCGTTTCATAAATATATGGTTATATAAATTGTA
>Ga0082212_10004434_pt1 | contig 19479 bp, 11 predicted proteins | sample TergutNt197P3_FD_71548 | JGI IMG/M metagenome (GOLD analysis project Ga0082212, IMG submission 71548) | Neocapritermes taracua P3 segment gut microbial communities from Petit-Saut dam, French Guiana - Nt197 P3 | ecosystem: Host-associated > Arthropoda: Insects > Digestive system > Gut ... | reverse complement strand
ATTTTATTTTTCACTCAATAAATACACTTTTTGTTTTACCCATGCAGCCCATTCGGCAGGTTTTTTGCTACTGTCGAAAGTCTGCCACGAAATCGGAGCGCCAAAGTAAATACGAAACAAACTGTTTTTTTGTTTAAACATTTCATCCGGCAAATATAGCATTTCGTAATTCATTTTTATGCCTAAATGCTTGCGAAAATTTGCCAAACGATAAAAAAAGTTTGAATTACGCCCCTCAAAATAGACGGGAACGACATCGCGTTGATGCGCTATTGCCTTTTGTATAAAGGATTTTTTCCATTCCAAATCGCATATTTTCCCATTTTGTTTCCGCGAACACAGACCTGCCGGAAAAGTGATAATTTGTCTGTCCGACGCAAAAGTCTCTTCAATTTTCAGAGCCGCCTGCTTTCCCTGAGCGCCATGTTTATTGATCGGAATAAAAACAGACCTCAGGTTAGGGATAAGCAACAGCAAGTCATTTACCAAAACACTGATTTTCAAATCGTAGTACTTTCCCAGCAGAGCGCCCAAACACATACCGTCGAGGCCTCCCAACGGATGATTGGATGCAAAAATATATTTTTTCCCGTCTATCGGAATATGATGCGTGCCGTATGCCTCTAAAGTCAGGTTAAACTCATCGACAAATGCCTGCATAAATGCCACGCCATCCACATCGTGATGTCGCGTTATAAAATCGTTAATCTCATCCTGATGAATCGTCCGAATCAGATAATTAATCAAAAAGTTTGGAATTTTTTTGGCTGTTTTGGGCGCTTTCCGGTAAAGCACATCCTTCACATCAATCAGTTTTGTTTTTTCCATTCGGTCTTGGTTTGCCGTTAAATCTGATACAACGAGGCACAAAGATAATACGATTTACGATTTACGATTTACGATTTACGAATAAATTTTCAATTGCTTCCGTTCCGAAAGCCAAACATTGTATGATTTTTAACGCTATTGTAAAGTGCTTCCCTTCGGAAAGCCAAACATTATTTGATTATTAACACTAATGAATAGTCTCAATTTTCAATTAAATTCGTATTTTTGCATCAACACTACAACTGCAATAACACTATGAACACTACTAAAACATTTCGGTTTTTACCTGCGATAATGAACATAATCATTTGTTTATCATTGCTTTCAGGCATATTTTTAATGAGTTGCGAACGGCATCAATCCGGTATTTTTGTACCAAGGAAAGACCCCGTTGACTATGTAAACAATCGGATCGGGAATATCAGTATTCTCTTAGTCCCCACTTTTCCTGTTACCCATTTGCCGAACAGCATGGTACGGATGATTCCCGCTCACACGGAATTTGTAACGGATCGCATGCAAGGGTTGCCGCTGAATGTGCCGTCACACAGAGGGGGCGATGTGTTGTATCTGATGCCTTTCTGCGGAGCGTTCGACGACTTGACGCCCATGCTGAATTATCGATACGATCAGGAAATATCTACGCCCTATCAATACTCGGTTTGGTTGGACGACTATGCAATTACTGCCCGATTTGCACCGGCAGCACGTTCGGGAGTCTTTACTTTTAAATTTGAAAAAGACGGCCCGCGGTATGTGATGCTTCGCACCAATCGTACGGGCGAACTCAACGCCGAAGAAAATATGATGAGCGGATATGAAGATTTTCGCGGCGTCAAGCATTATTTCTATCTGGAATTTGAACAGACACCCATTGAAACGGGGATGCGTGATTCGCTTCGCCGAAAAGCCTGTTACGCCCAATTTGACAAGAGCGTAAAAGAAGTGCGGCTCCGCTACGGGGTATCTTATATCAGCGAAGAACAGGCGAAGCAAAATCTTGAAAACGAGATTATCGGATTTGACATTGAGCCGTTGGCTAAAGCCGCCCGCGTGGAGTGGAACAAAACATTGGGAAAAATTCAGGTTGAAGGAGCTACCGAAGACCAAAAAACGGTTTTCTATACCTCGCTCTACCGCGCCCATGAACGTATGGTAAATATATCCGAAGAAGGAAAATATTTCAGCGGTTTTGACAGCCAGATACACGACGATGACGGTGTTACATTTTGGACAGACGATTGGGTATGGGACACTTACCATGCACTTCATCCTTTGCAGATAATACTAAACCCCAAGCAACAGGAAGAAAAATTGGCTTCCTATATCCGTATGTGTGAACAAAGCGAAGAAAACTGGATGCCGACATTTCCAACCATATCAGGCGACAACCATAGCATGAACGGTAATCATGCGGCGACCATCTTTGCCGACGCCCTTGGCAAAGGATTGAAATTTGACGTTGAAAAAGCCTTTGAGGGTATGAAAAATACGGTGCTTAACGAAACAATGCTACCTTGGCGACGAGCACCCAAAACGACATTGGACGATTTTTATCATCAGCATGGCTGGTTTCCTGCGCTTCATCCCGGAGAAAAAGAAACCGAACCGTTGGTGCATAGTTTTGAAAAACGCAATGCGGTGGCCGTAACCCTCGCCGCCTCCTACGACGATTGGTGTATTGCCCAATTGGCCAAATCGTTAGGCAGAGAAGATGATTATGAATTCTTTCTTAACCGCGCATTCAATTACAGAAATTTATTTAATACGGAAACAGGCTTTTTCCATCCGAAAGATAAGAACGGGAAATTTATCGAACCCTTTGACTATATTTTCTCGGGAGGAGTCGGAGCAAGAGATTATTATGATGAAAACAATGCGTGGACCTATATTTGGGATGTGCACCATAATATAGCAGACCTTATCGCATTGTTCGGTGGCAACCAACCGTTTATTGACAAATTAGACAGGCTTTTTGTGGAAGGGCTGACAACATCGAAATGGCAATATTATGCCGTTCTGCCTGATGCCACAGGCAGTGTCGGTCAGTTTGTGATGGGCAACGAACCAAGTTTCCATATCCCGTACCTCTATAATTATGCAGGGCAGCCATGGAAAACACAAAAACGAATCCGCATGTTGCTCGAAAGTTGGTTTCGCAACGACCTGATGGGTATTCCCGGCGATGAAGATGGCGGAGGTATGACGGCATTTGTCGTATTTTCATATTTAGGGTTTTATCCTGTTTCGCCCGGCATTCCGGTTTATACAATAGGAAGTCCCATTTTTACACGATCGAGTATCAAATTAGATAATGGCAAGACATTTACGGTCGAAGCAAAAAATTCGTCATGGAGCAATAAGTATATCCAGTCGGCCACCCTGAATGGCCGTCCTCTCAACCGCACATGGTTTACACACGACGATTTAGTGAATGGCGGAACGCTTGTTTTAGTCATGGGCAACCGCCCGAATGAACGATGGGGGCTGGAATCGCCTCCTCCTTCGGCAGCGGATATGCAAGGGAAGTAGGGGGAGAGTTAAGAGTTATGAACTAAGAGTTATGAGTTAAGTTGAATTTTTGAATTACTCAGTTACTCAATTATTGCTTCCCTTCGGAAAGCCAAACATTATATATTTTTTTAACACTAATGTAAAGTCAGTTATTCAGTTATTTAACTATTAACAATGAACAACAACCTTCATAGGGAAAAGCGGGATGCCGCCTTGGTATTGTTTTCGGGCGGACAGGACTCGACGGTTTGTCTTTATTGGGCATTGCAACATTTTTCTCGTGTAGAAGCCGTATGCTTTCGTTACGGACAACGTCATGAAAATGAGGTAGAAATCGCTCAAAGCCTCGCACATGGCGCCAATGTGCCATTACAAGTAATCCATGCCGGAGTGATTGGCGAATTGAGCGCAAACGCATTGACCAATCATGCTATGGGTATGGATAAGAAACAGGTAGATGAAAACCCGCCCAACACCTTCGTGCCGGGTCGAAACCTGTTGTTTATCAGTATGGCAGCCATTGTTGCTCGCGAGAAAGGGATTTATGATCTTGTGACAGGCGTATCGCAAACCGATTTCAGCGGTTACCCCGATTGCCGACAATCTTTTATCCAATCGCTTAATGAAACACTGAACCTTGCCATGGACGAACAGTTTGTGATTCATACCCCTTTGATGTGGAAAGACAAAAAAGCCGTATGGCGCCTTGCCGACGAATTAGGTATTTTGGAATTGGTAAAAAACGAAACCATCACCTGCTATCACGGTATCCCCGCCTCAGGATGCGGCAACTGCCCCGCCTGTATCCTCCGCCGTCATGGTTTGGAACAGCATGAAAAACACCCATAATCCGTTTGCCGAATGCAAATATCACAAACGCTGTTTTCATTTATAGAAGAACACACAGATGATGATTTGGCGCAATTATTGCTTTCGGCCAATCGTTATCCGAACATAGATGTGCCGTTTGCCGTTGAGCAAATCAGGGCGCGGCGATCTATCCGCGAAAAGTTACCGACCTGGTATGCAAATACTTCGTTGCTGTTCCCTTCAAAAATAGCTGTCGAACAATGTTCGTCGGAACAAACTGCACGCTACAAACAGCGTTTGATCCGGGATGAAAAGCAGCTATGCGACCTGACCGGCGGCTTGGGAGTCGATACCTATTTCTTTGCCAGACAAGTGCAACAGGTAAGCTATGTGGAACGTTCCAAAGCATGTTTTGACATAGCGATGTATAATTTTTCTCAATTGCGCATGCACAATATTGTGGGATACAACGATGACGCCGAAAATGTATTAAAAAAAATGCAGCCTGTCGATATGATTTATATCGATCCGGCACGACGCAACGATACAAACCACCGTTTTTTCGCCTTATCCGACTGCGAACCCGATCTGCTGAAAATCATGCCTCCGGTGCTATCTAAAACCTCGAAGGTGATTGCCAAATTATCGCCCATGCTCGATATACGGCATACGCTTGACTTGCTGCAGGAAACAACTGAAATACATGTTGTATCCGTCAAAAATGAATGTAAGGAATTATTGTTTGTATGTCAAAGAAGCGTCGAAAACCGGGAACCAAATATCCATTGCATCAATTACACGACAGAGGGCGCCGAACAATCTTTTTGCTTTACGCTTTCGACCGAACAATCAGAACCCTGCGCAACAAGCAACTCAGTAAAAGCCTATTTATACGAACCTAACGCATCTATTCTAAAAGCGGGAGGATATAAACAAATTGCCGTCCAAACAGGCGTAGAGAAATTACACAAACACAGCCATCTCTATACCTCCGATAAACTGATCCTTTCTTTTCCCGGACGGATCTTTCAAGTCCGTGAAGTATTTCCTTTTACAGGGAAACTCTGTAAGCAAATTCACAAGACTATACCGCAAGCCCATATTGCTACCCGGAATTTCCCATTGCAAGCCAACGAATTACGCCATCGCACCCGCATAGCCGACGGCGGCGACTGCTATCTTTTCGCCACCACCCTTGCGAATGATAAGAAAGTGATCATACAATGCGGGAAAGTAGTTGTTAGTTCTTAGCTTTCAACTCTCAATTTAATTTTCCCGTCTTCCTGATGAAAACGATTATCGTGTTCGAGCAGAAAGCGGATGGCTTGTATATTTTTATCCTTTTCCAAGGGTAATGTTTCGGCTAACAAACGAATGTCTTTCTCTGTTGCCGTCAATAACTCTATAAGTCTTTCACGCACTAAGTTAAACTCCCAATGAGTCAATCCCGTCTGTGTTTTACTCAAGCAAATATCACATGTTTTGCAGTCTGTTGTATTTTTCTCTCCGAAATAATGAAGCAGCAACCGTGTGCGGCAGTGATGCTTTTCGTTGAGATATTCGATCACTTTCTCAATCCGTTTTTCGTCCTTTTTCTTTCGGTCTTCGTAGGCAAAACGGGGAATCACAACATATTTCGATTCTTCTCTGGATCGGGTATAGACGATTTGCGGCGTCTTTTTACGCGGAACATAATGAATAATATGTTGTTTCGAAAGCGCAACCAAACAGTCATAGACTTCCTGATGTGTTATGCCTGCGCGGGAAGCAATCATTGTTTCGTCAATGTAAACATAATCAACAAATAAACCTGTATATGAACGAAGAAGTATCTGCACGATTTCGTTTGTCAACCGATCCTGAGCAAGCGTATGGTACAGGTCATCGCGCTTAACAGTAAAAATCAACCGCGAAGCATTATCAGGTTCCTCAATATACTCGATATATCCTGACAATTCCATAATTTTCAACGCATAATGAGCTTGATTAAACGAAAACTTAAATGCCGTACAAAAGTCCTGCAAAGAGAAATTATAGGATGTATATTCCCCAAACCCTGAAGCTATCTGAAAATAATTGCCCAGCGCCTCATACACCCTGACAATATATTTTTTATCGGGATACTCGTCGGATAGCCGCTTTTGCAATTTTGCTTTTTCGCCATCGTTACACAACATAACGGCATACGCCCGTTTCTCATCTCTTCCCGCTCTTCCCGCTTCCTGAAAATACTCTTCGAGCGAGCCGGGCATATCCCAGTGTACCACCAAACGTACATCAGGCTTGTCAATCCCCATGCCAAACGCATTGGTGGCAACCATCACGCGGCAAGCATTCGTTTTCCACAGATTCTGTCGCTTCTCTTTCGTTTCACGTTTGAGCCCGGCATGAAAAAAATCGGCCGACACACCCGATTGCAGCAAGAAAGTAGCAATCTCCTGCGTTATCCGGCGATTGCGTACATAAACAATTGCAGTACCCGGAACCCTATTTAACAAATAAATGAGCGTCTGTTGTTTGTCTTCGGTACTGCGTACTACATACGAAAGATTTTGACGGACAAAACTTTTTTTGAAAACGTTTTTATGCCGGAAAAGAAGTTTATTCTGTATATCGTCAACAACTTCGGGCGTAGCTGTTGCCGTAATAGCAAGTACCGGTATATCAGGCAATAGCTCACGAATCGAAGCAATATTCAGGTAAGACGGGCGAAAATCATATCCCCACTGCGAAATACAGTGGCTTTCGTCAACAACCAACAAACTGACTTCCATGGCTTTTAGCTTATTTTGGAACAGTTGGGAGGACAAACGTTCGGGCGAAATGTAAAGAAATTTATAGTTTCCAAAGATACAGTTTTCTAACTGTGTAATAATTTCTTCGTGCGACATTCCGGTATAGACCGTTGTAGCTTTGATTCCCAGCGCTTTTAAATTATCCACCTGATCTTTCATCAGGGAGATCAAAGGAGTAATAACAATGCAAAGTCCCTGCATCATCATCGCCGGGACCTGAAAGGTAATCGACTTCCCACCACCGGTAGGCATTAATCCAAGCGTGTCTTTTCGTTCACAAACCGATCGAATAATGTCCTCCTGTAATGGTCTGAACGAAGTATATCCCCAGTACTTTTCTAAAACCTGTAGGGGTGAACCTGCGTGTTCGCCCAATAACGACGAAGCTACGTGATCTTCGGACAGAGGGCAGACACACAGGTCTGCCCCTACAGAGTGATTGGCTGTTTTCATTTTTTATTACCTCCCCCTACCCCCTCCTAAGGGGGATAAAATTTTTAAATCATTAAATACTTAAATCAGTTTCAGATGGTCGAATGCTTTTAATCATCAATTGTATGGTGGTATTGCCATTGTATATATTTTCTTCGACCGTATAACAAATATCAAAAGGTAAACCGTCTTTGATATAGTTGTAATGCTTATGCATTCCAAAAGCAATTCCATGAACAGGACCTCCACCATTCCGTTCATCGTAAATCTCAAGCTTTAAATGATCCTGTTCTTTTCCTACCAACCGGCTGGTGCCATAATCCTGTACGCGCATAGAACAAAAAACCGGCTTTTCATTGTTTGGCCCAAAGGGATTAAGTTTTTTTAATTCATTCATGAATCTCACATTGATGTCTTTTAGTTCAATCACTTGATCGATGTCTATCTGTGGTGTCATCTGTTCCGAATCTATTTCTTCGTCTGCAAGTTTCATAAACCGTTCGATAAATTCCTCCAAATTCTCTTCTTTTAATGAAAGTCCGGCAGCATACGTATGACCACCAAAATTTTCCAATAAATCCCGACAATTTTCAATCGCTTTATATATATCAAATCCGGCTATTGAGCGGGCAGAACCTGTAATCAGCTCAGACGATTTTGTGAGTACTACCGAAGGACGGAAATACTTTTCTGACAGACGGGAGGCGACAATACCGATTACCCCTTTATGCCATTCCGGATTATACACTACGATGCCTTTTTGATCTTCAATATTTTTTATCTCATTGATGATAGCATTGGCTTCGTCTGTAATACGCTTATCTAACTCCCGTCGGTCTTCGTTATATTGATTGATATTTTCGCTCTTTTCTTTCGCTATTTCCATATTTTTAGCCAATAACAATTCAACGGCTTCTCTCCCTTTCATCATTCGCCCTGAAGCATTGATACGCGGCCCGATTTTGAATACGATATCGCTAATTGTAATTTCTTTACCAGACAACCCACACACATTGATAATTCCCTTTAACCCCAGACTAGAGTTACTGTTTAGCAACCGCAATCCATAGTAAGCCAAAATGCGATTTTCACCTGTAATTGGCACAATATCAGAAGCAATACTTACGGCCGTAAGTTCGAGTAAATTTTCAAGGCTTGAAAATGAGATGTTATTGCTTTTGGCAAAGGCCTGCATGAATTTGAAGCCAACACCGCATCCTGAAAGATGTTCGTATGGATATATTGAGTCTGTACGCTTGGCATCTAAAACGGCAACCGCATTAGGTAGCTCATCGTCAGGCATGTGATGATCGCAGATAATAAAATCAATCCCTTTTTTGCGTGCATACTCAATTTTATCAATCGCTTTGATCCCGCAATCCAGTGCAATAACCAAAGTAAATCCATACTCATAAGCGTAGTCAATTCCCTTGTACGAAATTCCGTAACCTTCGTCATATCGATCCGGAATATAAAAATCCAAGGTTGACGAAATAGTTCGCAGAAATTTATATACCAAAGCAACGGCTGTTGTGCCGTCCACATCATAATCCCCGTAAATCAGGATTTTTTCCTTGTTACCCAATGCCTTATCTAACCTCTTTACCGCCTTGTCCATATCGGGCATGAGAAACGGATCATGCAAATCACTCAGATTTGGCTTAAAAAATTTTTTTGCGGCTTCTACAGTAAAGATACCTCGCTGAATAAGCAAAAGACAGATTACCGAATTAAGTTCCAATTCTTCCGCCAATGTATTCGCCAGTTGTATATCTTCTTCTGTATTGGGTCGAATATTCCATTTGTTATTCATTATATATTTTTTTTGTTTTTTTGCTGATTTAAATTGCACAAAATAAGTTTGTCAAAATATATTTATGCGATTTGAATCTGTAAAGATACGCATAAAAAATAAAATATCATTGTATTATAGATAAAATAAAATACATTTCCATTTTTTTTTACACAAAATAACTAAAAAACCAATATTGTAGTAATCTTTGTGTCATAAAAAACATCACATTATCCCTTGTTTTTGAATAACGCCTTTTTTTTTCTGCATCCTTTTGCTTTATCCTCTTGTTTTTTCAAAAAAAATAATAACTTTGCACATTCAAATAGAAAATGTGCAATTTTGATACAGAAAATATAGAACACAAACAACAAATTAAAACAGAAAAAAATGAAAAAAGTAAAGAAAATTATGCTGACAGGTTTGGCCTGTTGTTTTTATGTGAATGGATTACTGGCAGGCGGACTGCTGACAAACACGAATCAAAGCGTGCATTTCCTGCGGAATCCGGCAAGAACCGCTTCTTTTGAAATTGATGCGGTATATACCAATCCAGCAGGGCTTGCGAAATTAAACAATGGATTTTATTTTTCCCTGAATAACCAAAGCGCTTTCCAAACGCGGACGATAACCTCTACATTTGCTCCTTTCGCAGCAAATGGCGGAAACGAAACCAAAGCGTTTAAAGGCAAAGCAACAGCTCTCGCGATTCCAAGTCTTATGTTTGCCTATAAGCAAGATCAATGGACAATATCGGGATATGTAGGCGTAATCGGAGGTGGCGGAACACTTACTTTCGATAAGGGACTGCCATCGTTCGAGTCGCAAATAGCGGGGCCGGTAGCGCAACTTTCAAGCACAGCAAAAATCCCGACCACTTATTCGCTTGATACCAAATTTGAAGGCTCATCAATTATCTATGGCGTACAAATAGGTGTAACATATAAGGTAAACGACCATATTTCGGCATTTATAGGTAGCAGAGCCAATATTGTGAGTAATGGTTATATTGGTCATTTGAATAATGTAAATGTTTCGGCAGCAGGTAATTTAACAACCTATTTTGCTACAGCGGCCGCTACTGCACGAGGTGTTGCATCTTCTTTGCAACCTGCCATAGACGGTGGTATGGGTAACATACCAATAAGCAATCTTGGTCTGCCTGCCGCACAAATGACTCAAATGGCAGTAGCATTGGGCATAGAAGAGTCGCAATTGGGTGCGATGCCTGTATCCACAGTGCAAGGAACATTCAATTCAGTGGCAGGACAAGCTGAGGGTGCAGTAGCTGGAGTAACACAATTGACTTCCACTAACTTAAATCTCGACAATACACAGTCGGGCATGGGTATAACGCCAATCATCGGTCTCAACCTGAATTTCGACAAACTGAATATTGGCGCCAAATATGAATTTCGCACCAATATGAACATCGAAAATAAAACGAAGGTTGATAATACGGGACTGTTTCCGGACGGTGCTAAAACGCCTTACGATATGCCTGCATTATTGACCTTAGGCGCTCAATATGAGGTAGTATCCGGCGTAAGCGTATCGGCGGGTTATCATCACTTTTTTGATGCCGACGCCAAAATGCAAAACGATAAACAACAATACATCAATGGCGGGATTAATGAGTTTTTGCTGGGCGCCGAGTGGCAAATCAATAAAATGTTTTTGGTAAGCGCCGGAGGACAGATTACAAGAACAGGTGTTACTGACGATTATCAATCGGATATGAGTTATTCGCTTAATTCGTATTCTGTTGGTTTTGGTGGAGCAATCAATGTATCCAAATCGGTGCGTATTAATCTTGCTTACTTCTTTACCAATTATGAAGATTGGAATAAACGTGGTATTAGTGCAAGTTCATCCAGTTCTATGCCTGCCGGAAAAGATATTTTTGCGCGAACCAATAAGGCGTTTGGGCTTGGAGTGGATTTTCGGTTTTGACTTTTTTTGATTTTTCTTAAACGGAATTCAGGTTTTTAAAATCCGAACGTTAAAAATAACTAAGTTTTCAGCTAATTTTGTAATGAATATAAACATCTTTAAACCACTTTTTTATACGCAGAAAAACAATAACACATTTATTACCTGTTTCTTGATCCTTTTTATATCTCTGAACGATTCATGCGTTTAAAAAAAGGACGGATTCCCTGTTAATGTTATTCCGGTAGCGAGTACTGTCGGAGATTATAGTATGCTTAATTTGAGTGATTACGCAACAGAAATCAAATATATACCATTGGAAACAAATGATGCGGTTTTGATTTCACCAATAAATCTTCAAATCATCTATGAAAATGATTATTTACTCATTCAAAATGTAACAGGAACTAGTAAACAACATTGTTATTTGTTTGATAATACCGGAAAATTTTGCGGGCAAATAGGAAAATTGGGGCAAGGTCCGGATGATTATCTTACTATAGATAATGTTGCGTTGTTTGAAAATTATATCTATGTAATAACTTGGCACAAAATATTAAAATATGATACAAATGGCAATTTGATTGAAAATTTCAATTTGAAGTCTGACGAAATTCCTGAGATATACAAACAATCTGCAATGCGTAAGATAGTCCCTTTAAAAAAGGATGTTTATGTCGTGAATGTAGTTACCGGTAAAGTTAATTATCCGACTGCTTTTCTATTAGAAGCGTATCAATCTTCAGTAAAAACAATAAAAGAATTTCCAAGTTCTGTAAAATTTGACAGATTAGGAGGATACAATAGCATTGAATTAGGAAGCATATATCTTTATAAAGAAGACGTGAGGATATATAAACCAATAAACGACACAATTTTCACGATTGATCAAAACGCAGAAATGAAGGGAACTTTCATTTTTGAATTAGGAAAATATAGGCCTACCCTTGCATTCTGGGAAGGGAAAGAAGATGGTGATACAGGTGACCCAATGAAATGGGCTGAACAAGTTAGAAATAACTTTAAAAAGTACATTTTTCCCAATAGTATATACGAATCTATCCATCATTTATTTATTAAATTTGATTTTGGTAATCATTCTCCTGAACCTTATGAAAAATCTCATCTTGGTCAACAATACACTGCCTTTGATGTGTATGGTGTCTTTGATAAACGTACGGGAAACCTAACATTAATGCGTCAACCGATAAAGGGGAAGTTGGGATTTAAAAACGATATAGACGGTGGTCCGGTTATCTTTCCACATTATCTTTCTTCCAATAATGAATTGGTGACTTTTATTCAGCCTGAAGAGTTTATGGAATATTATGACAATATACAAAATCCTTCTGCCGAATTAAAGAAAATTGACGATAAGTTAAAAATTGACGACAATCCGATTCTAATCATTGCAAAATTGAATTAGCCTGAATAAATATTTACATGCCAGTTTTTTTACGCTTGATACCGGCAAGTTGCAAATCTGACTTTCGGCAATATCCGTGCGTTTATGACAGACGAACTGCTGAATACGCATGATGTAATCAGCGCCCGCCACGATTATCTGTCCGGTTGTTTTGCACTGTATCGCAATCAATTGTATTTCAGTGAACTGTTTAAACAAAACAAAAGTTACCGAAAAGTATTTACCAACCCACGCAATTTTTACTTCGACGAAACCGACTTTGCATTCGAAGCATTTGAAAAAGACTTGCATTACAGCCAAATCTGTACTGAAATTGAAAGCATGACGCATGTCGTTAGGCGATTGCAGGAAGCAAGCAAACTGAAAGCGTATTTTGAACTTCAGATATTAGGAGGCTTTGCCGGTAATATGCTATGGAAGCAAGGCACATCGATTTATCGCAAACAGTTTGAAGCAATGTTATATCATTTAGTGCGGTACAAACGCAAATACTCGGAGCCATATGATTTGTATCGAAAAATCCCCGATGAATTTCGGCTCGGAAAGCAAAAAATATACCAAACAAAAAAATGATTAAAAAGAGACAATTTTGAATTACCGCCTCCCTTGGCCCTTCCAAAAGCGGGAATTAAATTTATTTTTCACTACTGACCGACAAAAATACCCAGAAGAATTGAATCATAAAAGGGCGATGTTGCAATCGCCCTAAGAGTTGTAATTTTGTTGTTGCAAGACAATATGATTACAACCATGAGCAAAAGTAGCGAAAAAAAATTAGTTGGACAGCCGATTTTCAATCAAATGCTAAAAATCATACCGAGAGAGGTTATCAATCGTGTCGTAATGGAAGCGAAAAGGTTTTTGCGCAAATATACTTTGCCCTGCTCCGCTATTATTCCGATTTTTTGTCGGACGGCCGAAAAGAAGGAGTCCGTTTTGAGAAATTTTACGCCTTTGATTCGACCACAATACGTTTATTTTCCGATGTACTGAAGGGAGTTGGTCGTAATCCCAAGGACGATGGCAGGAAAAAAGGAGGCATGAAAGTTCATATGCTGACCGATGTGCATGCTGACACGGCAAAATTTGTCAAAATGAGTGAGGCCAAAGCTCACGATAAAAATTTCCTCAAACACCTTATCTTGCCAAAAAGAAGAGCATATTCATTTGAAATACGCGCTTCAAAAAGGAAAGAAAGCCGGCAAAACGCTTTGTTTGTGAAAAGTCACTTACAGAGATGAAGAAGGAAGGGTATTTCGGTTTATCACTAATAATTGGGATATAACCGGTGAAGAAGTTGCATTGATTTACCGCTTGCGCTGGACAATTGAGTTGGTTTTCAAAAAACTGAAACAGAATCCCGAAAACAGTACAATTATCCTTGTTCGATACAGAGGGGGTAGGTTTATAAAAAATAACTTTTTGAACTATAATGTAATTGAAAATCAAATGACTAAAAACTGTTGCAGAAGTTTATCGGACAATAGTGTTAATATATATATACGCTTTGGGCATTTTTCGCGTTATTATATTTATGTTAAAGATTCGCTCAATAATACTGCTGATGTTTCTGTCCATATCCATAGGGCTGTTTGCTCAAGGTGGACATGTCAAAATCGTTGGTAATGTGCGCGATGCAAATGATAACCCATTGGATTTTGTGACTGTTCAGATAAAAGGTACAATCAATGGGGCAATCACTGATGAAAAAGGATATTATGCAATCACAACATCTCCAAGCGATTCTATCACATTGGTATTCCAATGCTTAGGGTTCCATAAAGCGGAACGTGTGATTTACGGTCTTTCGCAGGATATGCGTGTGAATGTACAATTGAATCACGCCTCCATTGATTTGGGCGAAGTAGTAGTTATGGCAGAGCGCAGAAATGTCACTGCCATGGAAACAATCGATGCAAACCAGATAAAAATACTGCCTGACCCGTCGGGGGGAAGTATCGAAAGTATTGTGGTTACGTATGCGGGCGTTTCTTCCAACAATGAATTAAGTTCCCAGTATTCCGTTCGGGGAGGCAGTTTTGACGAAAACATAATCTATGTCAATGGCTTGGAAGTGTATCGCCCGCTGTTGATTCGCACAGGCGAGCAGGAAGGACTTAGCTTTATCAATCCGAATATGACACAAAACGTGCAATTTTCGGCAGGCGGTTTCGAAGCGCGGTATGGCGATAAGATGAGTTCTGTCCTGGATATTACCTACAAGCAGCCGCAAGAATCCGAAGGCTCTGTGACAGCCGGTTTTTTGGGTGCAAGTGCTTATGTGGGAAATTCGGTCGGAAAGGTAACGCAAGTTACAGGGATACGCTATAAGACAGGTCGCTCATTGCTGAATACGTTAGATACGGAAGCTGAATATAATCCCGATTTTATTGATTTTCAAACATATTTAACCTATAAACCAACCGACAAATGGGAGATTAATTTCTTGGGAAATATTTCGTTGAATAATTACACGTATATCCCGCGAAGCCGAAACACCTCATTCGGAACGATGGATAATCCCCGCACATTTACAGTCTATTTTGACGGAAAGGAGCGCGATCAATTCCGAACATTATATGGCGCCATGACGCTGAAATATCAAATGAACGAAAAAAATGAAGTGGGTTTTCAGGTTTCCGCCTTTAATAGCCGCGAAGAAGAAAGTTATGATATCAGCGGCAGCTATTGGTTGAATGACACGTCGAGTGGCAACTCGGAAAACTCGGTTAGTTTTTTGTCGGACGCCAATTACCACGAACATGCCCGCAATAAATTATTGGCTAATGTGACCCATTTCGGATTGTACGGGGTTTCGCGGATTTTGGCTAATCATACCATTAAATGGGGGGCTAACATGCAGATAGAAAATATTGCAGACAAAATCAGTGAATGGGAAAGTCGCGATTCGTCGGGTTACTCGCTCCCTCAAACAGGAAGGGAAGTTAACGTGATTGCCAACCTGTTTTCGGACAATAAATTGGAAAGTAAGCGGTTTGCAGGTTACATACAGGATGTTTTCAAGTTCCGAACGGCACAAGGGCTGTTTACATTAGTCGGAGGCGTTAGAGGAAGCTATTGGACTTATAACGAAGAATTTATTGTCAGCCCGCGGGCTTCGCTTGGTTTTATTCCCAATATAAATCAGCAATTAACCTTTCGTTTGGCAACGGGACTTTACTATCAGCCGCCGTTTTACAAAGAATTGCGTGTCGAGGTCGGCGACGAATATGGTAATACAGTAATTACGCTGAACAATCAATTGAAATCGCAACGCTCACTACATTTCATCGCCGGAGGGGATTATGCGTTCAGCAGAGTCGGTCGTAATTTCAAATTCACGACCGAAGTTTATTATAAAAAATTGACACAAATCAATCCCTATACAATAGATAATGTAAAGATCAGGTATTATGGCGAGAATTGCGCCGAAGGATATATCGCAGGTATGGACATGAAGTTTTTCGGCGAATTTGTGCCCGATGCCGATTCATGGTTGAGTTTGTCGATCATGAAAGCCGAGCAGACAATCCGTGAAACAACCAAAGCGCCTGTGCCTAACAGTAATTTATACAACCTGTCCCTGTATTTTCAGGATTATTTTCCCGGCTACAAACGTACCGTGTTAAATTTAAAAGGTGTCTTAGCCGGCGGTTTACCGGTGACGGCTCCCCGCAAGAAATACGAAGATGGTTACCGTCGAACCCCTCCGTACAAACGCATAGATATTGGCCTTACCTATCAATTGGCCGCCGGTTCAAGCGATTTGATGGATCGGGGATTTTTTCGACAATTTAAAAATATTTGGCTGGGTATTGACGTATTTAATTTGCTGAATATCAATAATACCGGTTCCTATTACTGGATTACGGATGTATTTAATCATCAATACGCTGTTCCGAATTATTTGACCGGTCGCCGGTTGAATTTACGCATTACCGCCGATTTTTAACTTTTCAGCACGCAGATGACACAGATTTGACAGACTTTTACTCAGACAAACAATTTGGTGTATTCATTATAGTTTTACTATCTTTGTAAAAAAATATCACTTAATAATTTTAAATCAAATGAAAAAAACAATCTTTATCAAATTAGGGGTCATGATGTTTATGCAGTACTTGTTGTTTGCTGTATGGTGGGTGTCTTTTGCTGCATATTTAAACAACCTGTCGTTTATTGAATCCAATCAAATGGGACTTCTTTTATCTTCAATGGCTTTTGGTTCAATGGCTGCGCCCTTAGTTGGCGTAATTGCCGATCGCTACATCTCATCGGAAAAACTGCTTGCAGGGCTTAATCTGTTAGTTGCCGTTTTCTTGTTTTTAGCCACCCAACAAACAAGTTTTATCGGTTTGATGATTACGGTTACTTTTGCTATGTTGTGCTACATGCCCTCCTGGAGCCTTACAAGTTCGATTGCCATGACACATATTTCGTCCGAACAATTTCCCAGAATCCGTATTCTCGGCTCAATCGGTTGGGTAGCTTCCGGTTTGTTTAGTTTGGCCGCTTTTTATCTTTTCAAGGTGCAAGCATTCGACGGGACTGTACTCCCGCTTTATTGTGCCGTAGGCGCTGCGGTAGTCACAGCTTTGTTCAATTTGTTTTTACCCAAAACGCCGCCGCCGGCAGATAAATCTGCCAAATATTCTATTGCGGATATTTTCGGGCTTAAAGTTATATCTACTTTGAAAAGTGGGAATTTCAATAGATTTATTTTATTTACCTTTCTGACAGTGATACCATTTACCTTGTTTTATAACTTCGGATCGTTATTCCTGCAAGATGAAAATTTCAAATACATTACTGTAACGATGAATTGGAGGCAGGTTGCCGAATTGTTTTTTCTGTTTATTACCACAAGTGTACTATTAAAATACGGTTTCAAGAAAACGCTGCTTCTGGGTTTATCGACTTTGCTTCTTCAGTACTTAGCTCTTTACATGGGGGTTGCGACAGGGCAACAGTGGCTGTACTATCTTGGAATATTACCGCATGGATTGATTTTTGGATGGTTTTTTATTGGAGGTCAGGTTTATACAGATAAAGTAGTGCCACAAGAATTTAAAGCGCAAGCACAGGGATTTTTATCGTTTGTGACATGGGGAGTAGGCATTTTTGTCGGAAATTTGATATGGAGTTGGATGACCAATAATTACAGAATCGACAATCATGCCAATTGGTCATTGCTATTTGCCCGCGCATCGGTAGCTACAGTTGTAATGATTGCTTTATTCCTCTTTCTATTTAAAAATCCTGCTAAAGAAGACAAATAAAAGGATAGAAACTGCTGACAAAAAAACCGGATTTTAATTATCTGTCGCATGTTTAGCGGAAATAAATCTCAAAAAACAAAAATTTAATCTACTGAAAAAGATATATTTGATTTTTTTTCTTAGCAAAATGACGTTTTTTTTCAAAAAATAATTCCCAAAACATTTGGCAGTTTCGTTGCGAATATCTACTTTTGCACCCGCTTTGAGCGCAGAGCATATTTTTCAGTTACGGGTTACGAGTTACGCGTTACGAGAAATATATTCAAAAAGATTACGGCAAAAAGATGTTTAGGTTTCATTTTTGTTCAACGCTGTAGGGGCAAACCTGCGTGTTCGCCCGACAAAGTTGAAAAAAAAAGTGCAAAAAAATCCTCAAAAATTTGTTATATATAATAAAAGGTATTATCTTTGTCGTCCTTTTGCGCCAATTTGCGCGTTTTGGTGGTCAGATTTTGGTCTTACTGCCTGAGAGAGAGTTCTTTGAAAGATTTACATGATTACAAGATTGTAGTACAAGGGAAAAATGAATGAACAATGAATAATGAACAATGAATAATTGGGGATTACACATCCATTATCCGATTATTTATTATTGTTCATTGTTAATTGTTAATTATTCATTAAAATAAATGTACCGTCAATAAAGACAGGAAAGAGAATACGGGAATCTTGCAGCGAGGAAAAAAACAAACAAAACAATATTAACAACGGAGAGTTTGATCCTGGCTCAGGATGAACGCTAGCGACAGGCTTAACACATGCAAGTCGAGGGGCAGCGGGGTAGCAATACCGCCGGCGACCGGCGCACGGGTGAGTAACACGTATGCAACCTGCCTTCAACTGTGGGATAACCCGGCGAAAGTCGGACTAATACTGCATAACACAGGGACACCGCATGGTGATATTTGTTAAAGATTTATCGGTTGAAGATGGGCATGCGCAGCATTAGGTAGTTGGTAGGGTAACGGCCTACCAAGCCTACGATGTTTAGGGGTTCTGAGAGGAAGGTCCCCCACACTGGTACTGAGACACGGACCAGACTCCTACGGGAGGCAGCAGTGAGGAATATTGGTCAATGGGCGAGAGCCTGAACCAGCCAAGTCGCGTGAAGGAAGACGGCCCTATGGGTTGTAAACTTCTTTTACAGGGGAATAAAGACAGTTACGTGTAACTGGTTGTATGTACCCTGTGAATAAGCATCGGCTAACTCCGTGCCAGCAGCCGCGGTAATACGGAGGATGCGAGCGTTATCCGGATTTATTGGGTTTAAAGGGTGCGTAGGTGGTCCGGTAAGTCAGTGGTGAAAGTTTGTCGCTCAACGATAAAATTGCCATTGAAACTGTCGGTCTTGAGTGTAAATGAAGCAGGCGGAATGCGTGGTGTAGCGGTGAAATGCATAGAGATCACGCAGAACTCCGATTGCGAAGGCAGCTTGCTAAGCTACTACTGACACTGAAGCACGAAAGCGTGGGTATCAAACAGGATTAGATACCCTGGTAGTCCACGCAGTAAACGATGATTACTAGGAGTTTGCGATAGACAGTAAGCTCTACAGCGAAAGCGTTAAGTAATCCACCTGGGGAGTACGCCGGCAACGGTGAAACTCAAAGGAATTGACGGGGGCCCGCACAAGCGGAGGAACATGTGGTTTAATTCGATGATACGCGAGGA
>Ga0082212_10004433_pt1 | contig 19479 bp, 20 predicted proteins | sample TergutNt197P3_FD_71548 | JGI IMG/M metagenome (GOLD analysis project Ga0082212, IMG submission 71548) | Neocapritermes taracua P3 segment gut microbial communities from Petit-Saut dam, French Guiana - Nt197 P3 | ecosystem: Host-associated > Arthropoda: Insects > Digestive system > Gut ... | reverse complement strand
TGTTCTCCATGGAATGAATTATTGACATAACTCATTCTAGTAGAACAACTTGTCCGCTTTTTACAATACCCTCCATTCGGGGTACGAAGTTACCCGATGAACCTTAATTCAATCATCGGAGCTGAAAACGCTGGGGGTGTATCGTATTCCTGAAAAAGTGGTTTTCAATAAAACATGGCTTGTGATTGCTTCAGACCCCGATCCTCCAAAAACCCCCAATGTGCTTTTTCTTTTTGAAAAGGAAAATGATCGATGGGCTTTTCGACAGGAAATCAAGGGAAATGATACCCATTTTGGAGATAATATTGTACTCACAGAAGATAATTACTTGTTCTGTTGTGACCCAACGGCTCCCAGTAACCCTATTAACCGCAGTATTTTGGGTAAGGGGGAAGTCTATTGTTACGATCTGAATGTCACACCGGTGCAATTGATTCAAACAATCATACCACCCAATGAAATCAAACATTCTGTCAAACCTTTTGTTATAGGTTTTGGCTTTGATATGTCGGTTTCCAATGATGTTTTACTTCTTAAGGACAGTGCCGCTGCTTTTTCGCCGGAAGAAATACAACGCTATGGATTGGAAAAAAACAAATCCTATCACCAGGACTCAACGCCATCGCGTAGGACAGTTCTCATGTACAAACGAATCGGCGTTCAATGGTATTTTGATGCCGATCTCTACCATCTGCTCCCACACCCATCGGGAGATGTTTTGCGAGATATTCAAGGATATACAATTCAATTTCCATCTGAAAGCCCAATTTTTCACAAGAAGAATAGCACGCTTGCCGGAAATGATGTTTATCTGCGTGGCTGTGAATCCTACTATCGTTTCAGTAGAAGTAATCAGGATGAATGGGAATATGTCCAAACCTTAACGCCTCCGTTTAAGCTTGAAGATATGTATGAAGAAGGGCGCAGGATATACTTTCCGTATGAAAATATTACGATTGGGGAAAATTACACAGGAAGAATTCTTGATAATGGCAGCATCGATATTTATGATACGGCAAATTTGTCTTCATGGACTCCATTGTGGAATTGTTTTTATATTGATGAGGACGTGCGAAATGAATTGTATGAATATAACCCCGACCATATCACGGTGCTAAGTGATATGATGATTCACAACAATATTTTTGTTGCCGTGTATCGTCAACCTCTTGCCTACCACCCCAATGATCCGCTTTACAAACGCAAAAACAAGGGTGGTATTGCAATTTTTGAAATTGATGAAAATAGTGGGCCTAAGAAGGTTTTTGAAATGCGGGCAATTGATCTTGATCAACTTAGCACAGTAACGTTATGACAAAGTGGCATTAGCCGTTACTGTGGTTGTCCACGAGATTTGAGTGGTGCTCAAACCGCCGAATCGAGCCCCGAAAACGGGAGGTTTTGACCAAGAAGTCATGAAGAGAATAACACACATTGCTTGCGATTGACGATACGTTGTCGCAATTGCTCACGGCATCGACCGGCGGTGTGGTTGTCCAAGAGATTAGAGTGACGCGAAAGCCGCCGAATCGAGTCCCGAAAACGGGAGGTTTTGACCAAGAAGTCATGAAGAGAATAACACACATTGCTTGCGCTTGACGCAAAATCACCAAAATCCGCCGTTCGCGCATACAGCAAGCGGTAACAGGTGGTCTTTGTCAATGAGATAATCAGATACGTTCGACTTTGATGATGGACAAGTGTGACCTGCCTTCGAGAAATTCGAGCCTCACTTTGACCTTTGCCCCGGCACGTCCTGCAATGCACGTTCGCGGTTCACGCGGGCATGATACTTACACACTGTCACAAGGCTCCGACAACATACAAAGTATCACACAACACCGACTCTTATACAAGCCCATTTTCAAAATCTTTCAAAGATTGACAGTCAATCACCGAATCGGCAAGAAGGTCAAGTTTATCAATATCGCTTATACCATACAGCTTTTCTTCAAGATAAGAAGGAACAACACCAAATCGCTTGGTCAACTGGCGTACTATTGTCCTGGCTTCACCTTCGGCCTTTGAAGCATTAGCGGCCATTTGATCGAACATCGCCAAGCGGCGTTGACGGTCGAGTTCCCGTAATTCGGGGTCGGCATAGAAGCGGTCGAGTTGCTCAAACGCTTGCTGGATTGCCGGGTCATTATCTGTTATGCTTGCCATTTTTGCCTCCGATAATTTGTCGCCGTAAGCGAAAAAATATAACCAACGCCGGAGTTCGTTACGAATACCCTCCAGCTTGTCAATGCGATTTCTCGAAATACCCGAAAGATGCAAAAAATGCATCTCAAAATCTTCTGTCAGCAAAACGTCAGGATTTTCTTGAGCAGTAATCCGAAAGACATTGTGCCGCTTTTTCAACTGCGGAAACAACACAAAATTTGTCAGGACAAGACTGATAACCGGCCGTAAATCCGGGTACTTCGCACCAGCCTTGATTTGTGCTGAATACTGGTCAGACCACGAATACAATAAACGGTTCTCAAAATAATCGTGATATTGATTTTGAATCTCTAAATTAAAAAATCTCCCCAGTTCATCTTTTACGCGAACATCAAGCACAATTTGCTTGCTTTCCGCAAATTTTCTGATACTGAACGGATTTTGTACCGTTGCTGTAACAATCGGAGTTTTGTCTGCATCAAGAAAAAAACCATTAATATACGAAAGCAACAGCGACTCGTTTTTCGGATCACCCAGTAACGAGGCGGTGAATAAATCGGATTTTGGATTTTTCACGTATTTTTTTGACATCATTGAATTATAACTCCAATTTTTCTGAAAATCAAGACAAGCCAGAGAAAAATGCTTACTTTTTCAATTCCCGGACGCGGAACCAGACGGTGAGGTGATCGTTGCTTTTCCCGGCATCAACGCCGAAGAGGGAGAACACGCGGCGGGAATCCTTGCGTTTTAACGAACCGACGTAATAGATGTGAGAATCTTTCACAAGCAGGCCGGGCAGGGTAAGGACGCTTTTGTCGGCAGGCGGAATCAAATCAGAGGATTTTTTCGATGCGTCAAACGTTGAGACATCCAATTCAAAATCGACCGCGTAACTTTCGGCGGAGACTCGCCCCAACGTCAGGGAGAGTTTCAAACCGTCTTGGAATTTTTCATAGCCGGTGGTGTTGATGACGCCGTTTTCACTGACAGACTTTTTTTCACGCACGATTTCGGAACCCACCTCAAATTTTGCCGTTCGGCCTTCGCTCAAATACAACACCGGGCGTTGTTCGACCGATGCAAAGCCCTTGCCGGCACTCGCGTCAAGAAACATTTGAAACAACTCGTCAAGATTCGTTGTACTGGCGAAGACATCGACCGAGCGGATTTGTAAATCACCGGTCACTTTCAAAAAATCGTCTTCCTTGACACGGATAAAAAACACTTCGGCGATGTAAGCATGTTCGGCGTGTTCCCGGAGGCGTTCAATATCGGACAGCAGTTTTCGGACGTTTTCGAGATTATCCGAAATGTACAGACTACTCCCGATCACCGCGATTTTGCCTTGATCGGAAACGCCCCGCGAGAGTGCCGAGGTGAGTTGCTCTTTTTCGACCGGAATCATGCGCACAACGGCAGTGACCGAATCGTTGCGGTTTTGCTCACCGATGTAAAAAATGCCGTCAAACTCCGTGACCATCGAATTGAAACGCCGGGCGACACTTTCCAAAACCAGCCCCAAAGGTTCGCCAAAATACGAACCGTACAGCGTTTCATTGTCGAGATTCCGAGACCAAACAATCGACACGCCCGATTGATCGGTCAGGAGCGTCATACCCTCTTTGAACGTCAGACCGTCGAAGCGAACCAGAATTTTTTCACGATTCACGGTTTTCAAATCGGTTTCCACTTCGACGGTGCGCTCGAAGCCGTAATCATCGAGACCGGGAAATGTTGCCACCGGCTTTTTTTTCGGAAAGAGCGAACAGCCCGAAGCGAAGACCAATATCAACATCGCAATCACATATTTCACTTTGGCACCGTTATTTCTTTACCGGATTCCATGACGACAACGCCCAATCTCACATTGATGTGCTTGATGATTTCTTCAGTGCCGTCGATGCTAACCGGCTGGCCGATTTTGCGACGGCCATTGTCGGTAATCACGCCGAGCGGAAACAGTGCCGTGATTTTTTCGTTGGGCTTGAGTTTGATTTCCTGAGCGTGGTCATGCGAACAATTCGGGTCACCGCAGCCATTGTTGACCGGCACGAACAATTCACGTTCGGGCATAGCCGGAAAACTTGGCATCGGCGGAGCAGGGTAGGGCGGCGGCGGAGTGGGAATAATGGGAACGGTTACGTTTTCGGAATTGACCGGCGAGGTGATCGGCTTGCCGCCTACCGATGAGGTCATACCTTTTGCCAACGCCCCTGGCAGTTGCATCAGAAAATGATAGCCGATCAGCAACGCCATCACGCAGATCATCAGCTTCATCACCAGATGCCATGCGTGTTTTTTCACGAGCCAGCAAATCGCCCCGACCTTTGACAGTTTCAGACTGGGACGGTCACTGGTTACGTCGCTTAACGTGTGGGAATTGTAGCAAGCAAAAACATCTTGCGTCATGAGATGACTCGTGGCCTCACCATCAAATTTGACACGACGGCCTTGATACTTGCCGACTGAGACCCGGTAAAACTGATTGTGAATCCCGAACGCCTCTTTAACGACGTCCAAATCCGCAAACGGGATATTGAACGGGAAGGGCAGGCCATAATGTTTCATATTTTCGACTTGGTACAGCTTTTCGGCCATCGCCAAAATTTGCTTGCTGATATTATCCGTATGTTGCGTAATAAAAATGAGATCGTGACCATAGTGCCGATGTTGCGACACGTAATTTCTGAATTCGATATTGAATTGCTTGTTTTTCTTGTCAGTATCCATTTCGGCACCGAACAGCTTTTGCACTTCGTCAATGACGATGAGCGAATTTTGCGGAAGCACCGCAAGCGGGAACTTGCCGCCGCATTGCACAAATTGCTTTCGCACATTTTCGTCAATCGGCTTGACGTAATGGGCAACATCCGTTTCATCGCCCGTTTTTTTCGTTTGGTACTCATTGATTGCCTCTGTGTTGAGTGGTAAATTGGTGTAAAGAACACGCTCGAAAGGCAATCCTTCCTTACGTTCATACAATGCCCAATCTTCAAGATATTGAAGCAACATTGTGACCGTGTGATAGCTCTTGCCGCTACCGGGCTTGCCTTGGACGATCTGTAAACTCATGTTTTGAATCCCTTCGTTGTTTTCGCCGCCTCACAGCAGCATACAGTTTTATCAAATGGATATAGTCCGCATATTGACGGACGGCCGTTTCTATGCGATACTCGTAAATCGTTTTGCCCGACTCCGCCAACGCCAACAACGCATCATGTTCGAGCAGGCATTTTTCATACTTCTTGCGAAGTTTTGCCATTGTCAGACGTTTGTATTTCTTATGACGCATGTATTTCATGTTCAACCTATCGTTGGAATCAGTTTCAAAATGAATTTCACGATAATGAAAATCAGCAGGAACAGCACCACGAAGGCGAACAACGCCCCCAATTCGACAATCGGAAAAAAGAAATTGACCTTTGCCAAAACTTGGAGCAGAGCGGTCACTGCGCTCACAGCCGATTGCGGCACATGCAAGTCCGGTATCTGGTCAATCAACCAGCCGAAAAGATCAATGATTTTTGCCAACACGTAACAAAACGCCGACGAGAACCAGTTCATAATCGTTTCGTAGATGACCTGATCGTAACCCGTCGCGTAGGCAAGCACGCCACCGGCGACCAAAAACGCAACCAACCCGCCAATCCAAAGCATGGAATCCCCCTATTAATATTGTCGTAGTGTCACAAGGACAATCCGAATCGCGTATAGAAACATAAAAGCATAGAACAGGAATCGCAACGACTGCACGGTTTCACTGTAATTGCTTGCCAAATCATGGACATTGAACGTGATGTATTGCGGTTGCATTCCCGGCACAAAACGGGGAATCACGAGCGTCGTACTTGCAAATTGACTCGCCTGAATGTCTTCAAACATCAACAAGAGATCAATGCCGAATTTCGCTTGCAATTTTTGCATGAAGAAGTTGAATGACTGCTCCAATTCCGAACGGGGGAACCAGTCATTACCGGCCACTTGGTCATGGCAATGGCAGGTCGTATCGGGTTTTGCAGGGTCAAACGCATTGCCGGAACACATCTGTCCCCGCCACTTGCCGCAGATGCACTTGCACCGACAGCAGGCATTGCAGGAACAATCATCGATGTTATGACAAAAACACGAGCCGGGTTGACCGTTGCAACGGGGCACGTGGACGTGAGAAGCAACGCATCGGCAGGAACAGCAGGCTCCGCAGATCGCATGGCAGACGCAAGATTTCGGTTTCCCGTCACAGATTTTTGCCAACCACTTACCGCAAACACAACGACAGGAGCAACACGCCGAGCATTCGCAACCGTTGTCATTTGTTGTGTGACAAGAACAAGAAGACGGACGACCATCACAAATTTTGTCTGACCATTTTCCGCAAAGACAACGACAGGAGCAACACGCCCCGCATTCGCAAACGATCAGATGGCAAGAGCAACCGGTTTCGCTATTCGTTGTACCATCGCAGATTTTGCCCTTCCAGTTGCCACAAATACAATTGCACGAACAGCACACTCCGCAAATACAGACGGCATGGCAGGAGCAACCTGTTTCGGAGTTTGCCGTGCTGTCACATGACCGGCCTTTCCATTTACCGCAAATACATTTGCATTGACAACACGCATCGCAAATGCAAACTTCATGGCAACTGCAATCTTCAGGCCGACTTTGGCATGTCGTCGGCCAAAACTTCCCACAAGTACAACAATGCCAACAGCCGGCACCGCAAGTACAGGCATGACAGGAACACCCCCCTTCCGGGTCGGAATTGCCCCAGCAACTATGTGGCCAGGAATAACCGCATACACAATGACAATTACAGCAGGCACCGCAAGAGCAGGCATGACAAGAACAGCCCGTTTCGGAATTATCCGTACCATCGCAAGAACGCCCGTGCCATTCGCCACAGGTACACTCGCATTCACAACACGCCCCGCAATGGCAATGATGACACATGCACCCCGTTTCCACGTGGTCGGTTCCATCACAATGTTTTTTCCAAACACCATCGCATGTGCAGCGACATTCACAACACGCATAACAAACGCAGGTTTTATGGCAATCGCAATCATTGCGACCGCCGCGACACGTGGTACGATTAGGCCAACCCACATAGCCACAAATACACGTACAGGTACAGCACGATTCGCAAATACAGCCATGATCATCACGCCAACTCGTGACGGAAGAACCGGGGTAAGGATTACGAAACACTTCATCCAAGTCGCTTATGCCGCCACCGTCATAATCACGGGTTAAATCATCCGGATTCAGAGGCGACGGCTTGGACGAAACCTCACGATTTTGGCCGTTATAATAAATCGTCGAAGGTACATTGGCAACCGCCGCATTAAAATTCGCATAATAAGACTCAACGTCGGATTTTGTGTAAAAGTTTCGATTCACATTGACGGAGGTCGGGTAGGACAAATTGGGGGCAGGCGGTTTTGTATTCATATAGCCCGTGTACATGGCAACCGTGGCATCGGGATAACTGCCTTCAACGCGATCATTTCCCGTACCCATCGGCTCATAATAGGGAAATGAAACACCGCTGACCAAGTACCCGCCCGGATGCTGTTGGACGACATCAAGACCCTGGCTAATGTAAAACGAACCGGAGCCGGGACTCGACGCATAGAGGTAAAAACAAAGATAATATTTCACCGTGCGCAGGGGATCAACATTCGGTTTTGCCGGAACCGTCATATAGATGTCAAGATAATACAAATACGTATTACTGCCGTATGATTGACCGTTGTATTGTTTTGAAATTGCATCGGCCATTGTCGCATGATAATAAGTTTGCGAATACGCCATCGAATGAAACGACAGGCAGAGCAGGGCGGCAATGAAAATATTCCGTGACATCAAACATACCTCTTTTCGAAAGAATTGATAAAACTCCCGAAAAAACACGCTCCGCAGGCCATGCAGAGAAAGAACAATACACAGCACAACAACGGTGGAACATTCGGACTCAATGCAGAAACATCAGGTGGGTAGGGCGGTTCGATGTTGAAAAACTCGTCCCATTGTTCAAGTTCCTTTTCAACTTCGGTCACATCACGGAACGGTAAAAAAGTCATTTGATAATCTCTGTTGTTGCCCATAACCACTTGAAATTCAGACAACGTCCACGGGAGCATATTCAACACGACGTTATAAGCCTTGACCCAACACACAATGTCATTGTGGGAATACAGTAAATCATTTTCATGGCCGCGTGACAGATCAGGAGGAAAGGGCGACACCATGACCACGGAACCAGTGACCGAATCACGGCAGGGAATTGATGAGACAACGCTGTAAATCGCCCCGATCTGTTGGACGGCAACGAAACCGCTCACATGACGCGCAACACCCGGCGAAGAACTGGCAACACCCATATAGAACACAAGATAATATTCGCCTTGCCCCGGTTGACTATTCAACTGACCTGGTACAATCAAATAAATCAATGCTGTGTTTTGAACCAAATTCGTTTCAATCAATCGTGTCAATGACACATTCGACTGACACCATGCCAACGGCGAGCAGATCAAGCAGAGCAGGGCGGTCAGCGAAAGTTTACAGCACATCAGACCGATCCTCTTTCAAACGAGTTGATAAAAACCTTCCAAAGCCTATTGCCGAACAAGACGCAAATAAAAAACAAAATCGCCGCAAGGTATGAATCCATCGCCTCCGCTGGTGTCGCGTCCGAAGCGAACACCGGAGCGCAGGACAAATCAGGCATCACCGGAAAGCAAATCAAAAGTGGAAGCAGGCATTTCAATTTTCGCATGAGAATTTTCCTCCGTGAAATAGGGCAGAGCAGAGAAAAAAATCAATGCCCCACCCAAGCGAAAGGTTACGTTTTCAAGAGCGGCAAATTATTTCGCCATGCCCTTGAAAAGCCGATAGACCCACTTGACGCACCACACGGAAAGGCCAAGCCCGATAGCGGCGGCGGCAATGCCACCGATCACGCCGAGCAAGGTCGTGACAACAGCCGTGTAATCGAAATTCGGAACGTCGATGGGAATAGGAATGGGAGCCTGCGCCATCGCAAGCGACGAAACGCAAACCATCGCCAAAACCAACAGCCCCGTCACACCATACTTGCACATAATTTTTTTCGCATACTGCAACATTTTTATCTCCTTATGTTTTGCAGTTACACTTTCACAACATCACCGGAACACCCCGGCGACTCACACACACAAACCGGTTTATCTCAAAATGTCACGGAACAACCGAGCCGGGAGACCAATCGCCCAAAGGATGAACGACAACCCAAATCCAACTGTCACACCGTAAACACATAATTCCGTCAAATCAGCAAAGTAGCTCATAATATCACCTAAAACGGACAACCCGCGACCGCATATTGCCGGACGCGTTCGTACTGTAAATCTTCATCATAGACAACGCGAAATTCCCGCAAGGCAGCATCGTGAGACTCGCAGGCGTAGCGATGGTCAAGATGCCAGTCCATTGCGTCGGGAACTTCCACGCCCCGAACGATGCCCAATTCGACAACCCGTTGCCGCGTGCGCTCAAGCAGACGTTGCACTTTTTCAGAGACAACATCACGCACGAACGTCAGAGCGGCGGCTTCATTTTTTAAAACGCCTTTGCATAGCGCGGCGGCAGTGGCAATACACCCGACGGCTTGCTTGATAAGACTGTCACCGGTGCATTTGATTTCGCGACGGCTGTTGTGACGCTCAATCGGCTTGCGATTTTCGACAGCCCCCGGAAAGTATTCAAAGAACAGATCACGCACCTCTTGCCAGATCGGGTCAAGCTCTTGCAAGGCCGAATTACTGCGGTCTTTTTCGTCTTTCAAAAGGCGGAACCAATCGAAGGTCAGGTAATCGACCAATGCGTTTTCCCGTTCCAACAAATCCTGTATCGTATTGATGCCGAAACATCGCAGGCCGTCACGACGCAGGCGGTATTCAATGCGCGTCAATTCGTCAGGGAATTCGCCACCCAAACAATCGTTGACAATCAGACTCATTTTCACTTCGTCACAGGTATCGATAAGCTCTTGCCGCTTGTCATAGATGCAGAGTTGAATCGTACTGCCAAGCGTAAATGACGTGACCAACTTGTTGTTTTTGCCGTGTATCGTGAACTTGGACGCACGTTTGACACTGCGATTTCCGAAGATTGGTGCCATAAAATCCGCAATCGCACGCAACAACATGACTTGCAAATCGACGCGGGAAACGGTTTCTTTTTCGATGTGAAAACCGATGTCTTTTAGCCAATCAAGAGTTTTTGCGTGAACGGCAAAGAGGTCACGACCGCCAAGTGCCTCAAAACCATAACGCAATCGCACGGGCTGTATCGGCCCCTTGGGGTTGGCATGAATGTAAACCTTAACGCCGCTCCCTTCGATGACGTATTTGTAATGGGCACCGCAGTTGGCACCGTGTGCCTGAACGGAAAAAGTGTAACCGCCCAGTTCCACGAATCGATCATCGGAACATTCGTTTTCGGCGGCGGTTTTTGCAGTTTCGAGAGTTTGGAGAATATTTTTGAATTTCAAGTCAGACCAACGACCGTTAAAACCGACTTCAACACCGCCATCGTAACCGCCGAGAATTTTTTGAGTTGGTTCCGTTGTGGCATTGCCGGAAACTTGAGGGGAGTTTTCGCAATTTTTGTTGTTTAGGGTTTCGGATTCTTTAGGGATTGTGACCCCCCTGCTAGTGAGCGGGGGAAAAGGAGCGTCGATTGACGAATCGGACGAGTTGGAAGCGTTGGTCGTGTTGGAAGGGAAGGGCAAAACATCGGGAAAAGACGAGGCGTCAGAGTAGGGCGATCTGTCGGAGTAAGCAAGTATGTCACGATAAGGCAATATGTCAGGGCAGGGCGGAATATGAGGCGGGGCGTCACCCTCTTTGGGAGAGGGAACCCGACGCCCCGCACGAATTCCCTCTTGCTTGCGACTATTTCGCTTGCTGCGACTTGTAAACTTCTGAAAGAACAACGGAAACGCCGCCGACTCCCCCACCGGGTCAAGCACCAACTCCGAAATGACGTCACTCGGTCCTTGCACCTCGTTCATCAATTCGTCTTGAAACCGCAAATGCAATTCCCGACGCAAGACTTCAACCGACGTTCTTTGTGCTGTGACCATGTTTCAACTTCCTTGTTGATCTTATTTTCAACTTCTTTGTTGACTGTAAATGATGGCAGGGCGAGACCATACCCGTTGAAACTCACGCCATGACTCTTGGCGTTGGCCCCGGTCATTCATGTACAACATCGCCATCGGATTGAAACCCAATGACAACGTTAATCGCAACCGGGCTTCCGCTTGCGTGAATGTATCGCGTTCATACCCGACCAAAACGTAACAACGCAAATGCCGACGGGTAAAACCGGCACTCCGCAGTTTTCGGGACACCGCGACAAGCGGCTCAAGATCATCGTCCGTGTCATAAGCGAAAAACATTTGCTCAGGCTTGACCTTCAAAAGCAAATCGATATGCCAATCCTTTAGCAAACGAGCTTCAAAACCGCCCGTGAATTGGACACGATGAAATTGTTTTTGAATCGCAAGCATGGCGAAAACCGCCTTGACATGTTGCTCACGACAGGCCAGCAAATTGTCGTCAAGCACATTCCAACCTTCGGTGATCGGCAATTCACGCACCTTGCCTTCACGCCGCCATGCCGAGCAAAACCAACAGCGATTGTTACAGCCCCGCGACGTTATGACCGCACCTTGTTTCACGTACATACCCGGCACGAAATCGCCGCCGGGTTCATCGAAGGCCACGCCGCCAAGTTTCACGGGAGCCACTTTTTCCCATTGATGCGCGAGGTAATAAGCTTGTGAAATATCATGCTTGAAAAGGACGGAAATGTGAATCTCATCGGCCTCGTCAAACCAAGTCGGTGCCCGATTGATGACAGCGTTGGCATCGTCAGGCGTCCATCTTGTCTTGCTGGGAAACACGCGAATGATTTTCATGGTCAAACTCTTTGACATACTCTTTCAAAATTCAAAATTGCACGGGCGGGACTCGAACCCGCTATGAGGCCAATTGTCGCCATGAGGTCACCGGTTGACTCCGTGCAAACCATTCACTCACTTGGAACGGGAACGAATCGCAAACAGGCAAACGCCGTTTTGGTCAATCAAACGTTCGGTGTCCCATATCGTTGACCAACCGTAGGACGCTTGAACCTGGAGAGATTGCGTCTTGCGCAAATAGCGAATACCCGTTATTCGTAGCTTGTAAGCCCCCGCAAAATCGCAGAGATATACCGAATGACGAAGCCGAAGCGAGCATTTCACACGACGTACAACACCGGCAAAAATATGGCTATGAGTATGAGATATGGACATGACTTGATATACCTTGAAATGCGTTTGGCACACTAATTGCTAATCGCGAATAAAAATTACTCATTAGAACTTACGTCAAAACTTTCATTTTTCGCAATGCAACTTACGTCAAGTCAATTATTGGTCATTAAGAGTTACGTCAAATTTGAGTCTGAAAACCGTTTACTACGATGTAGTAAGACAACGTCCGATAATGTTTCTTATGTTCGGTCGCGGGTTTTTGGAAAATCTCGCATGTATCGTAAAAATAAGGACATGAGCAATTAATTGCCTTTTGCATGGGGGGTGAATGTTGGTAAATGTGACGTTGGTTTTGAACACTCAAATTTGACGTAAGTTCAAATGCCCTATTTTTGACTTGACGTAAGTTAATTTTGATTTGACGTAAGTTTTGATTGAATCGACGTAAGTTCTAATGACTCATTTTGAGTGTTGACGTAAGTTTCAATGGTTATTCTGTTACAAAAGTCAGACAACGGCAAGGATAGATAATATGGGCGTTTTAACGAAAGATTCGGCTCGTAAACATCACGGTCAAAGTACACGTCGTTCTGCATTGAGTGACAGAATGTTGCCTGTGGTGTCCCGTGTCAGGTTGGTTCTTCGTCAAGGAAAGTCGGTTTTCGCTCGTGATGTTGCTGGTGCTTACGAGTTTCAAGTCACCGGGATTCGTTTTCTTCGTGAGGTTCAATTGCTCCAGGTTCAAGCGTCCTTCGGGTGGTCAACGATTTGGGACACCGAGCGTTTGATTGACCAACATGGTGATTGCCTTTTTGAGTGTCCGACACCTGATGACACAGTGGAGTTTTTGAGAATGTCCGCATCCCGAATTGGTCTTATGCCGTGGTTCAGGGATGATGCAAGAGTCACAGCACGGTCGTTGTGATGTGTTGACTGGTTTGCACATAGCCAACAGGTGGCCTAGAGCATGAACGCCGGTAGCCGGTTCGAGTCCGGCATGTGCAATTTGAAAGTGAGTACCCTAACTTCTAACTTCTCAATCTTAATAAGGAATAAGTCATCATGGCAACGGTTCAAAGAACATCGGTCGAAGTTTTGCGACGGGAATTGAAATTGCGATTTCAGAATGAATTGCTAAACGGGGTTCAGGGGCCGAGTGATATTCTGGAAGAATTGGTCGTCGATCCCGTCGAGGAGTCGCGATTCCCCTTGTTTTTTCAAAAGATGTTGGGGCATGGCAAGAATGAAAAGACAAAGGCGGTTCCGGCAGGGCGGCGGGTTCCATCGCGTAGTGAGGGTGCCGCCCTGCCCGATATTCTGTCCTTCAATCAACACAGTCACGATGATTCACTGCCCTGCCCTTCCTTCCCCCCACACACTATCAGGGGGGTCACAAACAGTAAAGAAACCGAAACTCAAATTTTCCAAGTCCGTCCTTCCACATCTCCTGCCCCTTCCACTCGTAAAATCATGGGCGGCTACGACGGCGGCTTTGAGGCGGGTTTCATGGGGACATGGAACAAAGTCAGGTTTGACGATCTTATCCAGAGTCTCGAAATTGCCAAACAAGCGGCTTATCAGGAGAGTGAATGTCTTTCATCTTCCGGTCAAACGGACGAAAAATATGTGAGTGTTTCGGGTCGTTTGTTCCGTGTTCATCCGACATCGTGCCGTTATGGAGCGACTTATAAATACTTGCTTGAGGGCGATGGCATGAAGGTTTACATTCACAGTAACCCCAAGGGTTCGATTCAGGGCGTTCGCGTTCGTTACGGTCACGAGTCGTTATGCGGTCGCGACGTATTCGCCGTTCATGCTCAATTTTTGGACTGGCTGAAAGAACTGGGTTTCACGGTGACGGATGAAACGGTCTCGCGTGCGGACTTTCAAACAATGTTTGCGCGTCCTGTCAGTGATTTTACGGATTTGATTTTCGGCGGTTGTTGTGTGAAACGGGCGAAAAAATCCAATGTACATTTTGAAGGTGATGACATAGAGGGTTATAAGTGCGGCAGTTCGATCATGCTTCGTATTTATGACAAGCGCAAGGAGTTATTGGACAAGCCTGATGAAGTCAAGATGTCTCTTGTGATTAATGATTGTCTTGGCGGTGAATTGCCTGATGATCTGACACGGGTTGAATTTCAATTGCGTCGTGACGCGCTCAAGTATTTGGGAGTCAAGACGGTTCAGGATTTATTGGAACGTGAAAACGCAATCGTGGATTTTCTGACGTATGACTGGTTCCGATTATTGCGTGATAAAAAGGTGGCGGATAATACGTCAAAACAGGCGATTTCTTCGCTTTGGGAAGAGGTCAGGGCGGCGTTTTTTGAATACTTCCCCGGTTCGGTTGAGAATCGCAAGCCGATTGATAAGAACATTCCGGGGCGTCGCTCTGTGAAGTGTACCGCCGATGCGTTATTGCAACAGGCGGTGGGTTGTCTTGCGACGGCTTGTTCTCTTGTTAAGGGTGTCGTTGAAAATGAAGCTCAGGCATTGGCGTTTGTGATGGAGAAAGTGGGTGACAAGGCATCAAAACTTTTCCGTCGGGTGTATGAACGGACGGTGGAACTGGGTATTGTTCGTGGTGTGGACGCTCCCAATGCGCTTGATTGGGAGAAAGACCCTCGTTTTGCGATGTCTGGTGATGAGTCGGGTTTTGTACCGGAAATGCCGCCTGATTTTCGCGTAGTGTTTGATGAAGATTTGCAATATGACAACTTCCGGAAAGTGGCTGTAGCGGGTTGTCCGTTTTAGGTAAGTCATATCAGAGAGTCAAGTGGTTCATTTTGTGAATCGCCTTTCGTGACCGATGATAACCGCGTGTTTTTGATATTGGAAGTTTGCTAAACATCGTGAAAGACGAGGGTTTTTATGAGAAAGAGATTGATCGGAAATAACAATCCGTTCAGGCATCGCAGACCGAAACGCCGCCGGGTTGTCACCAAAAAAGCTGTTACGATATCTCTTGATACGGAGGTGTATAACAAACTCCGTGAGATAGCGGAATCGAAAGAGTGTAGCGTGTCGCTTATCGTTAATCATTGTGTGAAAGCGCATTTGCCGGAGTTTGTGTTGTGGTTGGATCATCAGCCAGTCAAGCTGAGATTTCGTTTTGGGCGGGGCATGGTTATTGATAGGAGAGGCATGTCATGAATCAAATTACAGATTTAACGCAGTTATGCGTTTACGGAGTTTCGACGGGATTTCTCTTGTCGATGGTGATGTGGTTTTTCGGCGTGTTGCCGAGGGCGTTTCGTTTGTTCGTTCGCTGACCACGAAGTTTGTTTAACCACTGAAAATAGGAGATTTTGCTATGTGGTTGAAAAATGCAGGTTCGTTTATCGTGTCCAAGTTCCGCAGTATCAAAACCTCTGCGACGGCTTTGATTGTCGCCGCCGTTGTGAGCGTGAGCACGTTTGCCCAGGCACAAACGCCGGTGCCGGTCTCGGTTGACATTCCCAATATTGACTATCCCGGTATTGCCACGTCGTTGTTGACGGCGTTGACTCCCGCACTCGTTGCGGCCATCGGTCTCGGCCTTTCGATCTGGGGCATCTCGTTCATCTATCGCAAATTCAAGTCGATGGGACGCGGCTAATCGTTCGGGTCACGCATAATGCGTGAAACCATTTTAGAGGTGGGGCTGGTTCTGCCGCCCTGCCCTGCTCTTTCAACATGGAGTTTTATCATGCGTCAAGCATGTTTTGCATTTTTGTTGGTGCTGTTGATGTCCCGGTTATCGTTCGGTCAAACATGGGATGAAGCCCGTGCGACGATGGCGGAAAACATACGGATTTGTGAAATGATCTTGTCGAATCCGGGCAAGTATCCCGGCATCAACATATCAACAATCAGCACCTTTCATTATTACTACATAAACGTCCCCACCGTGCAAACAAACCTGTCCGTTTTAAATTCCATCAATGCCGGTGTCGCGGCTGCCATTCAGGGTTATTCATTTCCTCCTCCGGTGTCGGTCAATGTCGTTCCTCTTGATTATGCCTCAATGGTCAATCAGATATTGGGTCGCGTTCAATTTGCTTTGCTTGCGGCAATCGGTTTTTTTCTTTCCGCTTGGGGTTTGATCTGGTTTTATCGAAAATTTACAAGTGTTGCGTCCTATGATGAGCGTGAATATGAAAGGAATGAATCATGCGAAAATTGAAATACCTGCTTCCTCTTATGATTTGCTTTCCGGTGATGCCTGATTTGTCTTGCGTTTCGGTCTATGCTTCCGAAGGTTTGCAAGCCGAAAGCATTGACAATTATCTTGCGGCGATTTTGTATTTCCTCTGCGTTTTACTGGGCAATAGGCTTTGGAAGGTCTTTATCAATTCGTTTGAAAAAGGGGCGTTCTGATGTCACAAAAACTTCTGCTTTCCGCCCTACTCTGCCTGCTCTTTCCGTCGTTGGCGTGGTGTCAGTCGAATGTGTCATTGACGCGGTTGATTGAAACGAATTTGATTCAAAACACGGCATTGATTTACTTGATTGTACCAGGTCAGTTGAATAGTCAACCCGGTCAAGGCGAATATTATCTCGTGTTTTACATGGGCTTAGAAAATCCTTCGCCGGGTATTGCGCGTCATGTGAGCGGTTTCGTTGCCGTCCAACAGGTCGGGGCGGTTTATACGGTGGTTTCATCAATTCCCTGCCGTGATGTTTCCGGCAATGTCATCATGATACCGCCGTTCCCTCCTGATCTGTCACGCGGTGACGAAAATTATTTGCTGTACTCCCGCAATGATATTGTGTGTTGGGTCAAGGCTTATAACGTCGTGTTGAATATGTTGCCGTGGTCGCTTGCCGAATTTCAAGCCGTCATGGGTAACAACAGAGATTATCAAATGACGTTTCTCCCTTTTCGTGACGTGTTGGAAGTTGAAAAGGAATTGGATCAATGGAACGAGTTTTTTAACGACAATATTGACAACCCGCCTGGAGATGGGGATTTGTCGGCCAATGTTCCTGCCTTGCTTCGCGGCGTTTTGTTCTTCCTTTGTGTGGCTTGCGGAGCGTTTTTTTTCGGGAGTTTTATTGATTCGTTTGAGAAGGGGTCTTTTTGATGTGCCGTAAAATTTTCATCGCCGCCCTGCTCTGTCTGATGTTTCAATCGACGGTGTATTCACAAACGGCGTATTGGTCGTCGATGGGTGAGGCGATAGGCAAAAATTATTATTCATCAAATTACGGTTGGTGTTATAGTTCTTATGGTTACTCACTGGCGTATATTGACATTTATCTGACGGTTCCATCTCGCGTCAATGTTGATCCTTTGCGCACGGTGAAATATTATCTTTGTTTTTATGTTTGTTATATCAATTATGGCGGTAGCTCAACAACAATGAATCTTTCGACTGGTACAGCTATTTTAGAGCAACATCCGGGCGGTTATATTGCCCGAACGTCGGGCTATTATGGTTTTCCTTATTACGAGCCGATGGGTACGGGTAATGATCGTGTTGAAGGCAGTTACCCTAACGGCACAGTCGCCATGTACACGGGTTATCAAGGTGCTATGCCTCCTGCTCCTGTCATGCCTCAACCGAATCGTGATTTATATTCGAGAGCCGATGTTGAAGCCTATTATTATAATTACAATGCTGCGCTTGCGAATGCTCCGTCTGGTTATGAAGCGATATCCGGTTATCCTCGAATAACATTTTCAAAAGGTTCCTCTTCACTTGATACGTCTCTTTTAACCCGTGATTTTGACGGCGGTGGCATCACCGATCTTGATGAAAGATTTCGGATGCCTTACCCCGGTTCCAATTATGAAACTTGGCGTGATGACAAGGATTGCATTTGCGATTCGTGTTGTCGCTGTACTTGTATTTGTGGTTATTATGGCTGGCCTAATCGTCCGACGTGCAATGGTACGGGCGATCTTGAAAAGGGTTGCGGGTGTCATAAAACCTGTACTTGCTTCGGTGGTTATCCCGCTTGTTGCGAATGCAAATGCGAATGTGGCACAATCTGGAAAAAACACTGTGACGGCACCATCAACCCTGAAACAGGTTGCGGGTGTCATGCGTGTTCTTGCGGCTCTTGCTGTGAATGTCGTTGCATCTGCGGGGGGGAATGGAAAAAGCATTGCGACGGTTCCGACCATGTTGAAACAGGTTGCTTTTGTCACAAGTGCATTTGCCAAGCGTGCTGTTCCTGTCGTTGTAGTTGCGGTGCAACTTGGAAAAGGCAATGCGATAAAACGACAAATTCCGAAACGGGTTGCGGTTGTCATGCTTGTATCTGCAAGGCATGTTGCTCTTGTCGTTGTATTTGCGGGGGTTATTGGAAAACACAGTGTGACGGGACTCTGCATGTTGAAACGGGTTGCACTTGTCATAAATGCACATGCTCGGCGTGTTGTTCGTGCAAATGTACCTGCGGCAATTGGTCGGGCAAAACCTGCGATGGTACTTATAATGTCGAAAAGGGCTGCGACTGTCATGAGGCTTGCGTTTGCGGTGCATGTTGCGAATGCAAATGTACCTGTGGTCATTGGAAGGGGAAAAAATGCGATGGGACAACAAAATCAGAAACGGGTTGCTCGTGCCATGCCTGTAGTTGTTCGGCGTGTTGTTCCTGCCGGTGCGTCTGCGGTGGCTGGTGGGAACCTGAAAGGCGATGCAATGGCACTGCCAACGGGTATAACGGTTGCGAATGTCACAGATTTTGCATTTGCGGTGCCTGTTGTGTTTGTAAATGCGTCTGCGGCAACTGGACAGGTCGGGCGTGTTCCGGCACTGCCAACCCTGAAATTGGTTGCCAATGTCATGCGTCGTGCATCTGCGGGGCGTGTTGTTCCTGCCGTTGCGTGTGCGGTCAATGGAAGGGGGCGATATGTCCCGGCACGGTGGCGGCCTGCGGTTGTCATGCCTGTACCTGCGGAGCGTGTTGCTCTTGTAAATGCGTGTGCGGTAAATGGGAAGGTAAACGATGCGACGGTCAACCGGGGTCTTGTGTCTGTCACCCCAAATATTGCGTTTGCGGTG
>Ga0082212_10004432_pt1 | contig 19483 bp, 16 predicted proteins | sample TergutNt197P3_FD_71548 | JGI IMG/M metagenome (GOLD analysis project Ga0082212, IMG submission 71548) | Neocapritermes taracua P3 segment gut microbial communities from Petit-Saut dam, French Guiana - Nt197 P3 | ecosystem: Host-associated > Arthropoda: Insects > Digestive system > Gut ... | reverse complement strand
CGCCGAAAGTGAACAAGGGGAGAAGATCATGTCCCGCGTCTGCGACCTGTGCGGCAAACACGCCCAAAACGGCTATAATGTCTCGCACGCCAACAATAAAACCAAAAAACTCTGGCAGCCCAATCTCCAGTCCGTGCGCCACCAGTTGCCCAACGGCACGGTGAAAAAAATCAAGGCCTGCACCCAGTGCATCAAGGGCGGCAAGGTCACCAAGCCCTCCCCCAAGGCCAAAGCCACCCCATAGCCCCCGCCAGGCCCCTCAGAAGCCGAGCCGGCCATCCGTTTTGCCAGCCACCTCCTAAGGTTCCCTTGCCGGCCGTTTGGGAATGGGTTATAATGAGGGCTCGCTTAGTGTAAGGAGGCGTCATGACGGCGGCCCTGGCCAACTTGACCCAGGTCCTCAACCAATCTCCCCAGGTCAGCGCCCTGGCCGGGGGCCACTTGGCCGCGGAAGAGGCGGCCCGGCGGGAGGCCCAGACCGAGACTTCCCAACGGCTCCGGGAAGTGTTGGCCAAAACGGTGTCGCCCTTGGACGAGACCAGGGCGGTGACCGCCATCGATCCCAAAGCCCCCCGCGAAAACCGGCGGCCTCGCCCGCCCCTATCCAAGACCCACCTTCGGGGCGGCCCGCCTCCCGACGACCGGCGGGAGATAGCGGCGGCCCCCGGGCCCTTCGACCCGCAACCGGTGGTCGATGTCCGCATCTGACGGCGCCGCCTTCAAAGGGGGCTGATTCTTGTCCGTCGCCCTGACCTTCACGCAAGTGGCTCTGGAAATCATCCTGGTCATCCTCCTTATGATCATCTGGCGACGCACCAAAGCCGTCCGGCCCGAAGAATTCCCCCGGCCGCCTGAAAACTGGCAACAACCCCTGGAACATTTTCTGGCGGAGGCGGAGAGGCTGTCCGCGGCCTTTGAACGGAACCTGGAGGATAAAAAAAACCTCTCGGCCGACCTTATACTGAAGCTGGACCGCCGCCTCTCCGATTACCAGGCCCTGTTTAAGCAGATCGAGGCCGGTTGCGACAGCGCCCGGAAAGAACTGGCCGAACTGGGCCAGAACAAGGCCGGTCAGGCCGCCCCCGCTACCCAGGAGACCAACCCCGCCGCCCCCGAAGTCCGGGCCCTGGTCCTGCAAATGGCCAAAAAAGGCCACCTGCCGGAGGAAATCGCCGCCAAGGCCAGACTCCATCTGGGCGAGGTGGAACTTATCATCGACCTGGAGCGTCAATTCAACCTGTGATGCTGTCCGCCATCATCCAGGGTCTGGAGTGCGTCTTAAGCCTCTATTTCATCGGGCTGGTCGGTTTCCTTCTGGACCGCCGCGGCTGGTGCGCCCCGGAAACCAAGGTCTTTCTGCCCCGCCTGGTGACCCTGGTGGCCCTGCCGCCCTATCTTTTCGTCAATGTCCTGTCCACCTTCACCCATGAGGAATTCACCCGGCTCATCCCCGGCGTCCTGGCGCCGTTGATCTCCATTCTGCTGAATTTCGCCTTGGGCCACCTCTTGGTCAGGCTGTTCAGAGTCGACCGGACCCGGCGCGGCCTGGTGACCACCGGCTGCGCTTCGGCCAACACCATATTCATTGGTCTGCCGGTCAATGTGGCCCTCTTCGGGGAAGCCGCCCTGCCCTATGTGCTCCTTTATTTTTTCGCCAACTCCCTCTTTTTCTGGACTTTGGGCCAACACGCCTTAAGCCGGGATGGAGATGAAACCAGGTGGTCCATCGGCCTCAGACAGATCTTCTCCCCTCCCCTCTTGGGCTTCGGCCTGGGCATACTCGTGCTTCTGGCCGACTTGGCCCCGCCCAAGGTCATCCTTGATTCGGCCGCGCTCCTCGGCAGCCTGACCACGCCCCTGGCCCTGTTGTTCATCGGCCTGAGCCTGGGAAGCGTCTCCGGCTCCGCCTTCAAGCCCGACCGGGATCTGTCCCTGGTGCTGCTCGGCCGTTTTGTCTTAAGCCCCCTGACCATTATCCTGTTGACGCGTTTTTTTGAAATGACGCCCCTGATGGTCAAAGTCTTTCTGATCCAGTCCTCGCTGCCGCCCCCGACCAGCCTGGCCCTTCTGGCCGGTTATTACCGCACCGACCCGGCCTTCGCTTCCCGGGTCGTCTTTGTCGGTACTGTCCTGTCCATGCTTATCATCCCCCTCTTCCTGGTCCTCATTTCCCTGGGTTTCGCCTCCTGAAGGCGGAAGCCATGGCCTAAAATCCCCCCTTTTTCTTCAATTCCGCTTCCAGGGTTTCGATTCTCTTTTTCAGGTCCGAGTTCTCGCGGTCCATAGACAGAAAATCCAGAGACAGCCTGCGAAAAGCGATGATATGGTCCCGCTCTTTTTCATCGTGCCAGTCTTTCACCTTACCCAGGAGTTCGATCTGTTCCCGCAGGAAAAGGACCTCAGTCAAGAGACTCAAACCGATTTCCACCAAGGCCTGGGGCCGCACTCCCAATTCCCGGCTTTCACTCAAGGCCTGGGCGATTTGGTCCAGGTTATCGTCGTTTATCCGCCCCTGGGATTTACCATGTTTTTTTGTTTCGCTCATTATCTATCCTCAAGTTCATTGTGGTCATTATATCTAACTAACTTTGGCAAATCAAACTAAGGAAAGGGGCAGTCCATTTCAGGCCAGCCCCTGGAGCAAGGCCAGCCGGTAGTAGGCGCCCTTGAGGGCCAGAAGTTCCCGGTGGCCGCCCTCTTCAATCAGGCGCCCCCGGCTGAGGACCAGGATGCGGTCGGCCTGGCGGATGGTGGATAAACGGTGGGCGATGGTGATGGAGGTGCGCCCGGCGAAGAGGGTGCGGCAGGCCTTTTCAATTAACTGTTCCGTCTCCGAGTCCACGGCCGCCGTGGCTTCGTCCAGAATGATGATTTCCGGGGTTTCCAGAAAGGCCCGGGCGCAGGCCAGAAGCTGCCTTTCCCCGGCCGAAAGATGGCGGCCTCCGGCCCCCAGGGGCTCCTCATAGCCCCGGGGCAGGCGCCGGATGAAATGGTCGGCCCCCACGGCCTGGCAGGCCGCCGTAAGCTCCGCGTCGCCCAAGTGATCGCGGCCCAGGCGCAGGTTGTCCAGGACCGTGCCGGCGTAAAGATAGACATCCTGGGTGACCAGGCCCAGGCGGGCCCGGTGGAGGGTCAGGTCCAACTCCCTTAAGGGCTGGCCGTCGAAGGTGATGCGGCCGGATTCCGGGTCGTAGCTGCGCTGGATGAGGTTGATGACGGAACTCTTGCCGCTGCCGGTCTGGCCCACCAGGGCCACGGCCTCGCCCCGCTTTATGGTGAAGCTTAAGTCGGTCAGCACCAGGGGGCCGTCGGGACGGTAGCGGAAGTTGACGCCCTCGAAGGCCAGGGCTCCACCGGGCCGGATCGGGACCAGGGGCCGGTCCGGCTCCTTAAGGCGTTCGTCCTGGTCCAGGATGTCGGTCAGGCGCTCCAGGGAGGCGAAAGCCGATTGAAAGATGTTGAGCTTCTCGGCCAGGTCCTGGATGGGTTGGAAAAAGCGGCGGGCATAGCCGATGAAGGCGGCCACCACCCCCAGGCTGAGTTCGCCGGCCAGCACCTCACCTCCGCCGAACCAGATGACCAGGGCCAGGATGACCGAGGCGAAAACATCGATCAGGGGCACGAACAGGGCGTGGATCCTGGTCTGGCGCATACCGGCCAGAAAATATTCGTGGTTTGTTTCCCGGAATATTTCCGTGTTCAGCTTTTCCCGGCGAAAGGCCTGGATGACCAGGATACCCCCCAGGGTCTCGCTGAAAGTCTGGTTGATGGCGGCCAGGCGGGCTCGGAGGTCGCGCTGCACGGCCCGGGACAGGCGGCTGAAATAAGAGGCCAGGATGATGGTCAGGGGGGTGAAGGCCACGGTGAGACCGGCCAGCTTGGGGCTCAGGGAGAACATGACCACTATGATGACGGCCAGGGAGACCAGGTCACCCCCCACGGTGGCTACGCTGTTTTTGGCCAGGGAACTGAGATTATTGACATCGTTGGTGAGCCGGGAAGTCAGGCGGCCGGTGAGGCGGCCGTCAAAAAAGCTCTGGCTGAGGCTGAAGAGATGGGTCAGAAGTTCCTGCCTGAGGGCCAGGGCCTGGCGCTGGGCCACCACTTCCAGGACCACCCTTTGCCCGAATTCCAGGCCGTAACCCAATAACATCAGGCCGGCGAAGAGGAAGGCCAGGCGGGCCAGACCGCTGAGGTCGGCCGCCCGCCAAGCGACGAGCAGGGTTTCCGGCAGGGCGGCCAGGTCTTTTTCCGCCACGGCGTAGAGTCCGCCCTGGCGGCTGACCTGGTCCGGCCGGCTGTCGGCCAGGGCGGCCAGCCGGCCCTCGGGATCGCCCGGCCGGGCGTAGAAGCGTTCCCGGCTCAGAAAACCGGCCTGGATTAAGGCTTCCCGCTCCCGTTCGCCCAGTCTCTCCAGGGCCCGGGGGGTGAGAAAGGCCGGCCCCCCGGGCTCGGGATTTTTTATGATCTCGCCGTCTTCCAGGATGTCCTTGAGGACCGGTGGTAGCGGCGCCGAAAGCTCCAGCCGGTGGCCCACGGGCACTATGTAATCATCAATGACCAGGCTGGTGACGTAAGGCAGGGCCACGCCGGCCAGGGCGGCCCCCAGGACGAAAAGCGCGCCCAGGGCTATGAGACGCCGGGTGCCCCGGGCCAGGTGCCTCAGCCGCCACAAAAGGGCCAGGTCGCCGGCCTGGAGAGGCCGGCGGATCTCATCGTCCCGCTCCGCGTTCATGTATCCTCGCCCAATTCCAGCACCCTCTGGAAATAGCCGTCGCGGTTCATAAGTTCCGTCGGGGTGCCCTGGTCGGCCACCCGGCCCCTTTCCAGCACCACGACCCAATCGGCGGCCAGGAGGCTGGTGAGGCGATGGCTGATGATGAGCCCGCCCCGGCCCCGCCGGAGGGCTAAAAGCCTATTCATTATCTGGGCCTCCACTTCCGCGTCCACGGCCGAAAGAGGGTCGTCCATGATGAGGTAGGGCGGGTCGGGCAGGAGGGCCCGGGCCAGGGCCAGGCGCTGCTTTTGCCCGCCGGAGAGAGTCAAACCCCTCTCCCCCACCAGGGTTTGGATGCCGTCCGGGAAAAACTTCAAGTCTTCGCTCAGGCCCGCGGCCTCGGCCGCGGCCAGCACCTCGGCCTCCAGAGCCTCCGGCCGGCCGAAGGCCACGTTTTCATAGACGGTGCCGTTGAATAGAAAGCCGTCCTGGGGCACATAACCGAAGCGGGCCCGGAGGTCCGAGGGGGGCCATTCCTCCACCGGCCGGCCGGCCACGCTGATGGTCCCGGGCGGCGCCGTGAAGAGGGCCGGGAGCAGGGCGGCCAGGGTGCTTTTGCCCCCGCCCATGGGGCCGACCAGGGCGGTGATCCGGTCATGGGCCAGGTCCAGGCTCACGTCGGACAAGGCCGGCGTCTTGCGGGTCGGGTATTGAAAGGTCAGATGCCGGATCACGATATCCGTCCGGGGTTCAAGGGGCGGGAGAAGTTCGAGGGCGGAATCTTCGCCCTCGGCCGTGAAGACGCGGTTCAAACGATCCAGGGAGGCCAGACCCTGTTGCAGAAAGCCGATGATCATCCCCAGGGCGATGAGGGGCCAGGTCAGAAGGGCCAGGTAGCTGATGAAGGCCACGAAGTCGCCGGTGGAGACGCGGCCTAAGATGGTTTCGCGGCCGCCAAAATAGAGCACCAGGGCCAGGGCCAGGTTGCTCATGAAGTGCAAAAAGGGGAAGAAGGTTCCGGCCAGGAGGGCCTGGCGGATGTTCAGCGCCATATAGTCCCGGCCGGACCGCTCGGTTTCCCGGAGGGCCAGGGCGCCGAGACCCATGGCCCGGATGACCTTCAGGCCCGCCAGTTTTTCCCGCACGGTCTCGGTCAGGAAGCCGAAGGAGTTCTGGGTGGTCAGCACCAGGCGGTAGAGGCGGCGGCCTAGAAAGTGGGTGACCAGGGTTATGGCCGGCAGGGGCAATATGGCCCAGAGGGTCAGGCCGGGGCTGATGGAGACCATGAAGAACAGGGCGGCGCAACCCAGGAGCAGGGTGTCCACGATGCTGATGAGGCCGGTGGCCAGGGCCATGCGAATATTGTCCATGTCGTTGGTGGCCATGGCCATCAGATCGCCGCTGGAATTTTCCAGGTGCCAGCGGGGGGAGAGGCGGACCAGCTTGGCGTAGAGCCGGTCCCTAAGGCCCAGTTCCACCTGCCGGGCAAAGCCGATGATGAGATTGCGCCAGATGAAGCGCAACCCGGCCACCACCGCGGCCAGGCCCATTATGAACCTCACTATGGGCCACAAATCGCCCGGGACGGCCCCGGGGGCGCTCATTAGATCAATGCCCCGGCCCAGGAGGCTGGGAATGAACAACTGGGCCAGGTCGCAGCCCATCAGGGCGACGAAGCCCACGGCCACGCCCGCAAGGTGGCGTCTGAAATAGGGGGCGATGAGTTTGAGGCTGGACATCCGAAGGGGTCAGCGGCCGCTTCGACCCAGGGCCGCCAGCCCCAGGGCCAGGTTCTCCAAGAGCATCCGGGGCGGGTGGTCCCCGCTGGAGATCAGGGTCAGGTGGGCTTCTTCCAGAGCGGCCAGGGCCCGGGCCAGATCAGTCCAGGACCAGCGGCCGAGTTGCTCCTGGATTTTTTTTCTGGTGAAGGGTTGTAAATTGGACATAAATTTGGGCGTCGGCCAGTCTTCGGCGCCGGCCAGCCTGGCCCGGCCATGCAGAAAGGCCAGGAAGCGGTTTTCCAGGGCGGCCATGATCTGCATTGTCCGGTCCGAGGCCTGTTTTTTTTTGTCTTTTTCCTGGTGGCTGTCGCTTAATATTTCCATAAGGTCGGTCAGGGCTTCCCGAAGCCGGCCCCGGCCCAGGTGGTCGGTCAGGTGGTAGAGCTGGGCGTCCAGGATCGGCCGGACCAGGTCCCGGACCAGTTCGGCCGATAATTTTTGGCCCGGATCAAGGTAGAGGCTCAGTTTTTCAGCCTCGCCGGCCAGAAGGCGCGGGTCATCACCGGCCAGCTCGATGATAAATTCGCAGACTTGAAGGCTGGCCGGTATATTCCGGCTTTTCAATTCCCCGGCCAGCCATTTGACCAGGGCTTCACCCTTAAGGGGCCGGCAGTCCACTTCCAGGCCCGCGGCCTTGATTTTTTTCGCGAAACGCAGACGCTCGTCAAGCTTGTCCTCCAACGTCAGGAGAATAACGGTCTCCGGGTTGGGGTCATCGAGGTAGGCGGCCAGGGCGTTCCAGTCCTCGGCTTTGAAGGGGGGATTCTTGAGCGTCAGCACCCGGGGCGGGGGGCCGAAGGGCCGGGTCCGAGCCTCCCCTATGAGGCGCTCGGCCTGGCCCGCCTCCAGGTCCAGGCTCTGACAGTTGAAATCACGAAAACCCGGGTCGGCCGCGTCCAGGGCGGCCGCCAGGCACCTGGCCGCGACCGTGGGGTCGCCACCGCTCAGAACATAGAGCGGACGGCGGTCGGGACCGGCGATTTCCTTGATGAAGGCGGCCGGAGTCATGATCAGGCTTTCAGATTGAATTTTTTGAGTTTGTATTGCATCAGGTTTTTTTTGATCCCCAATAGGTCCGCGGCTTGGCTCTGGACGCCTCCGGCCCGTTCCAGGGCCTCTATCAGAAGGGTTTCTTCCAGGGCTTCCAGAGCCGGGGTCAGGGTCAGCCCGGCCGGGGTCTCCCCGGCCAGGGCCAGGGCCAGGGGGTCTGGCTCGCGGCCGGCGTATTTGTCCCACTTGTATTTGAAAACATTCTTTTTAAGGCCCAGGGCCTCGGCCGCCCGGCTCTGGACTCCGCCACCGGCGGTGAGGGCCGCCCGCAGGAGGCCTTCCTCCAGGGCGGTGAGGGCCGACTCCAGGCTCAGATCCTCGGGGAGAAGCCGGCGGACCTTGGTGAGCCAAGGCGGAAGTCCGGGAGAGCCCGCGTCGGCGTTCAGATTCCCGGATTCGGGCTCGGCCTCGGGGATCAGAGACCCGCCTTTGGCGGCCCGGCGGATCTCTTCGGGCAGGTCTTCAGGCCTTATTTCCGGCCCGGAGGAGAGGACCACGCCCCGCTCGATGGCGTTGCCCAGTTCCCGGACATTGCCCGGCCAATGGTAGGCGAGCATCAGCCCCAGGGCTTCCTTGGTCAGCGTGCGCGGGGTCAGACCGCTGTCTTCGCTATAGGTCTTCAGGAAATGTTCGGCCAAAAGGGGCAGGTCGTCCAATTTTTCCCTTAAGGGGGGCAGGTGGAGTTGGACAACATTGAGTCGATAGAAGAGGTCTTCCCGGAAGCGGCCCAGGATCACCTCTTGTTTCAGATCCCGGTTGGTGGCGGTTATGAGGCGCACGTCCACCTGAAGGGACTGGCCGCCGCCCACCCGCTCGAAACGGCGTTCCTGCAACACCCGCAAAAGTTTGACCTGGAGCCCCGGATCCATTTCCCCCACTTCGTCAAGGAAGAGGGTGCCCTCGTGGGCCAGTTCAAAGCGGCCGGCCCGGCTGGTCCGGGCGTCGGTGAAGGCCCCTTTTTCATGGCCGAAGAGTTCGCTTTCCAGGAGAGTGGGAGTCAGGGCGGAACAGTTGACGGCCACGAAGAGCTTGGGGGACCGGGGGCTGTTGTAGTGGATGGCCTGGGCCGCCAGTTCCTTGCCCGTGCCGCTCTCGCCGGTGATCAGGACATTGGCCTTGGTGGGGGCCACTTTTTCAAGCAGCCGGTAGAGTTCCAGCATGGGTTTGGATTGGCCGATCAGGCGGTCGAAACTGTAGCGGCGGGTCTGGGCCGGATTGAGTTCCTGACGGCCCTGGCGGCCGGCCTTAAGGGCTTCGGCCACCTTGCGCAGAACATCCTCGTTGGGGCAGGGCTTGGTGAGATAGTCGAAGGCCCCCAGCTTCATGGCCTCCACGGCCAGTTCCACCGTGCCGAAAGCGGTGAGCAGAATCACGGGTATTTCGGCTTTTACGGCCTTGATGCGGGTCAGGAGTTCCAGTCCGCCGCCGTTGGGCATGGTCATGTCGCTCAGGACCAGGTCCACATCCCGCTTGGCCAGGATATCCCAGGCTTCCAGGCCGCTGTAGGCGCTTAAGGTTTCGTAGCCTTCACCCTGGAAGAGCGCGGTCAGGGGCAGGTGATAGTTTTTTTCGTCATCGACTATGAGAATGGTGACCATGGGCGTCAGGATAACCCTTTCAGGTCATATTTTCAAGCCGAGGCGCACCGTCAGGCCGCCTCCGGCTTCATCGGCTTCGTCCGGGCAACGGTCGACCAATTCCATCACCCCCCCGTGGGCTTCTATGATGTTGCGGACGATGACGAGCCCCAAGCCCGTGCCCTTGGCCTTGGTGGTGAAGAAGGGGGAGAAGACCCGGCCGGCCGCTTCCTCCGAAAGGCCCGCCCCCGTGTCGCTGATTTCGACCCAGAGAAGGTCGCCGGCCGGCCCCGGCTTCAGACGGGTGGCGACGGTCAGGAGGCCGCCCTCGGCCATGGCCTGGATGGCGTTCAGGAGAATATTGAGGAAGGCCCGATGCAGCATGTGGGCGTCGCCCAGGGTGGCGGTCGTCGCCTCCCGGAAGTCGAGCCGCAATTCCACCGAGGCCCGGGCCAGGGTTATTTCCAGGGAAGCCAGCAGTTCTTCCAGAATTTCCTCCACCACCACCCGGGCCAGTTTGGGCTCCGGCGGCCGGGCGAAATCCAAAAATTCCGTGACCACGGTGGAAAGGCGGTCGGCCTCTTCTATGATGGCCGCGGCCAGGCGGGCCTTATCCGGTTCCCTGGTCAGAAAGCGGCCCAGGACATCGGCCGTGGAATGGATGATGCCCAGGGGGTTTCTGATCTCGTGGGCCACCGTGGCCACCATGCTGCCCAGGCCGGCCAGGCGTTCGGCCTGGTTGAGACGCTGGATCAGGGCCTGGCGTTCCAGGTTGCGCCGGTTCAGGACGGCCTCGCCCCGGCCCACCACCCAACGCAGGGCCACTGTCAACAGGAGGGCCAAAAGAGCCGCCGCGCCCAAGGCGAAATATTGCAGCCTGGCGATTTGCCTGTATTCCTGGGTCAGGTCGCGGTCGATTTCCAGAACGCCGGACAGGCCCCGGGTGTCGTAGTCCTCCATGGCCCGGTAGCCGCGCAGGACAAAGTCGCCGTGGGGGAAGAAGTTCAGAAAAAAACGCCGGCCACCCTCGTAGCGATAGACGGTCAGGCTCTTTAAGAGGCGCATAAAGGCCTCGTTCGTCCCGGCCCGGAGTTTCTGGCTTTGCAGGAGAGACCAACGCCAAATGAAGTCGCCTTCTTCGGGGCTGAGGTCCGGGGTCCAGGGTTGGGCCGGGGGGCTTTCGGCGCCCTCGCTGAAAAAACGACGGCGGCTTTCCGGCCGAGCCCGAAAAAAATCATAAAGATTTGAGGGTATATATAGGGTTTCGCCGTAGAGGTCGCCGTCTTCATCCCAAGACCATAAGAACCGGCGGGGATCCGGCTGGACATATCCAGGCGTTTCGGAATCACCATCAGGTGCCGCATCGGCCGGGTCCGGGCCTGGCGGGCGGGCTAGGCACGCGAATTTAAGGCCGTTCAGCCACAGATCCTTGAGGTAGAGCCAGAGATTTCGGGCGTAATAAGCCTCATAAAGGGCCACCGCCTCCTGGAAGGCCTCCTCTTCGGTCACAAATTGGAGCGGAGTCTGGTCGGTGGTGAAGACCACTTCACCGGCCGGGTTGTAGATGACGACCCGCTGGATGTCGAAGCCATGTATGGTCCGGGCGATGGCCGCCCTGAGGAGGGCTTGCTGCTCCGGATCGCGCAACAGGATCCGGCCGTAGCGGGCCTGGGCCGGGATCAGAAAATTATAGAACATCTGGCTGTTGAGGTTCTCCATCAGCTTGATGGTGTCTTCCTCAACCCGGGTGGAGATGATCTCTTCCGCCTGGCGGGCCACGGCGGCGGCCAGGGTCAGCACGGTGGCGAAGACCAGGATTACGGCGACCGCGGAAAATGATTTGACCAGCCGGAAGGGCTTTTCCTCCAGCCCCAGGTCCGACCCCGGACTCCGGTCCGTCTGGGCTCGGCTGAGGCCGGCGGTTTCACTCACGGCAGGAGATATTTGGGGTCGGGCTTGGCCCGGTCATATCGCTTTTTGAAATCGGCGAAGCCGTTGCGGCCCATCAGGCCGTAAGTGTATTTTTTGCCCAGTTCCACCCCGGGCTGGTCCAGGGGGTCCACCTTGTAGAGGCAGCCGGAGACCACGGTGGCTATTTCCAGCATGTGCAGGAGATAACCCAGGGCCATAGGGGTGACTTGGGGCAGGGTGATGGTGAAGTTGGGGCGGCCGCTTTCGGCCAGGGCCCGGGCCGTGCCCCGCTGCTCGAAGTTCAGAAGCTCGCCCAGGCTGTGCCCGCCCAGGTAGGCCAGTTCCGGGTATTCCTCAAAGACCTTGGGTATGGCCATCTGGGTGCGAAAGTTTTCGCAGCGGAGAAAGCAGACGGTCTTGTCCTTGGGGCCTTCCATGTAGAGCTGGAGCTGGCTGTGCTGGTCGGTGGCCCCCAAGGCCTTGATGGCCGTCTGTCCGGCGGTCGCGGGCTTGCCGGTCAGGGAGACGGCCTTGCCCAGGGATTCGTTCCACAACTGTCCGAACCAGTCGGCCACCAGGGCCAGGCTGTCGGCGTAGGGCATCATGACCAGGGAGCCTCTTTTCCGGCGGGCGGTCATAAACCAGTTCAGACCGGCGAAGGCGTAGGCCGGGTTGGCCAGGACATCCTGGGTCGGTTCATTCTGGGCCAGGCCGGCGCCGGCCAGGAGTTCGGCGATATTTACTCCGGCCGCGGCCAGGGGAGCCAGGCCCACCGCGGTCAGCACTGAAAAACGGCCGCCCACCCCCGGCGGCACTTCCAGCGAGTTCAGCTCATGGGCATCGACTATTTTACGCAACACGCCGCCGGCCGGGTCGGTGGTTACGAGGAGATGATTTTTCAGGGCCGTCTTGCCCAGGTCGTGGCGCAGCCGGTCGTAAACTATGAGAAACTGACTCATGGTTTCAGCCGTGGCCCCGCTTTTGGAAATGACGTTGAAGACGGTCTTGCGGATGTCCAGGCTGTCCAGAAGGACGGCGAAACCCTCAGGGTCTATATTGTCGGCCACGAAGAGGCGGGGAAACTGGCGCTTGGCCTGGGGCAGGAGGTTGTGGTTCAGGGGCCTTAAGGCGTTGAACACGGCCTTGGTGCCCAGGGCGCTGCCGCCGATGCCCAGCACCACCACATTTTCGAATTTTTTAAGGCTATCGGCCAGGCTTTGGAATCTCCGGAGGTCTTCGGTTTTGAAAGGCAGGTCCATGAAGGGCAAGGCGCCTTTTTTATACTGGCCCTCCACATTCCTGGCCGCCGAGGCCAGGGCCTCCCTTATGGTTTTCAGGTCGTCCTTGGTCAGACCGGCAGGCCCCACGGCCTCGGCCATGAGGTTATTGTAATCCATAGTCGGAAGGCCGCCGGGCCGGTTGCTCGCGCTCTGCTCGCTGTTTTTTTTCATAAGGGGCCTCTTTCTGAATCCATCAGGCTTCAGGCTGAAACGGCTTGGACTGATTTTGACGGCCGCTTTTCCCTCGGCGGGGGCAATTTCCGCCTTGCCATCGGAGGCGGTTGACGGTATATTATAATAGATTATATCTCTTTTGTCCAATTACCGGTCCCCTGACGCGGAAGATGAACAGGCCTTTATGATTGAAGACGTTTTAAGCAAGATCGCCAGGCAGATAATGGCCTTGAACGAAGAGACCCTCACGGCCTTGCTACCGCGCTACAAGGAGCGGATGCTGGATTTCGCCCCCACCAGCGCCTGGGAGGAGGCGGTCGTCATCTATTTCCTCATCAACGGTCTGAGAATAAAGAACTCCCAGTTCAACGACAAAATAAAGGAATACATGCCGGGGGGCGAACACGGCGAACGCGGCGGCCCCCATGTGCGGCCCAGGTTGCGGCTGGTTAAAAATGCCCAGGAAGTGGCCGAGGATTTGAGCCGGGACGCCGGGACGGACCCCGGCGGCGGTCAGAAAGAGTGAGGTAAGTAAGGTATGAGCCGTATCAGCGAGGGCTGGCGGGCGGGAGGCTTGCTTTTGCACATAAGCTCCCTGTCCACGCCCTACGGAGTGGGCGACCTGGGGCCGGCGGCTCATCGGACGGCGGATTTTCTCAGCCGGGCCGGCTTTCATTTCTGGCAGGTTCTGCCCCTTTCGCCCACCGCCCCGGGGCTGGGCAACTCCCCTTATTCGGCTTATTCAGCCTTTGCCGGCAACCCTCTTTTGATCAGCCCCGATCTCCTGGTCCGGGACGGCTGGCTCACCGCGGACGAGGCCCGGGCGGCCGAGTTGCCGGCCAATGGCCCGGTTGATTTCGAACGGGTCACCGCCCGCAAGACCGCCCTTCTGGACCTGGCCTTTGAGCGGGCCGAAGCCCGGTTGGAGACCCACGCCGGGTTCCAGGATTTCGCCTGGCGCAACGGCGCCTGGATGAATGACCACGCCTTTTTCATGGCCGCCAAGCACCATTTCGGCGGCGCGGGCTGGCTAAGCTGGCCCGAAGATCTGCGCCGCCGCGACGACGACGCCCTCAGGCTTTTCGGCACCCAATTGGCCAGACCCATCCTGCGGGAAAAATTCTCCCAATACCTGTTTTTCAGCCAGTTGGCCGAACTCAAGGAGCTTCTGCACCAAAAGGGCCTGGGCCTCATCGGTGATGCTCCCATCTATGTCAACCACGATTCCAGCGACGTCTGGGCCCAGCCCCGACTCTACCACTTGGGCGGAGACGGCCGGCCCACGGCCCTGGCCGGCGTACCGCCGGATTATTTCGCCCGGGACGGCCAACTCTGGGGCAACCCCCTTTTCAACTGGGAGGAGCATGCCCGGGACGGCTTCAACTGGTGGAAAAACCGCCTGTGGCATGAACTGGGTCTCTATGACTGGCTGCGCCTGGATCATTTTCGGGCCTTCGCCGCCTTCTGGAGTGTGCCGGCCGGAGCCGAGACGGCGGCCGGCGGCGCCTGGCGGCCCGGACCGGGGGACGCCCTTTTCACGGCCGCTTCGGCGGGCGGGCCTCTAAACATCATTGCCGAAGACCTGGGGATCATCACCCCGGACGTCACCGCCCTTAGGCAAGAGTTCGGCTACCCCGGCATGAGGGTGCTCCAGTTCGGCTTCGGCGAAGATTTCGGCCTCTCCGCCCACGCCCCCTTCCGGGTGGAACCCGACAACGCCGTCTATACCGGCACCCACGACAACAACACCACCCGGGGCTGGTTTCGCCGGGAGGCGGACGAACTCAAGCGGCGCCAACTGGCCGAATTGGCCGGCGGCCCCGTCAATGAGGAGAACGCGGCCTGGGCCCTTATCCGCCTGGCCTGGTTCTCGCCGGCGGCCCTGGCCCTGACCCCGGCCCAGGACCTTCTGAATCTCGATGACAGCGCCCGGCTTAACGTCCCCGGCACGGCCTTCGGCAACTGGAACTGGCGGCTTTCGAGCCAGGAAGCCCTAGTCGACGATGACCGCCTGGCCGACCGGCTGGCCGAACTGGCGGCCTTGTCCGGCCGGGACAACCAGATTCATCCCAATATTCTGACTTATTGACGCGGCGGAGGAGAACCATGAAAGATTTCACGGAGCTGAACCAGAGGCTTCAGAATCTCACCGCCGGCCTGGACGGCGACATGTGGCGGAGGATGATGACCGAGGCCGCCCCGCCCCGCCTTATGCCCCCGGAGCAGGATATCCTGGATATGGTCTTCCGTGACGCCAAGGCCGTCAGCGGCTATGTGCCCGATCTCATGGCCCTCATGCGCCGACATGTGCCCGGCGAACTGGACGCCGCCAACCTTCAGGCCTTAAGGGGCATACTGGGTTTCATTCAGTTCATCGTCCGGCTGCTCATCATGATCCTCCTGTTTCCCCGCTACCTGGATCACGAAGACCTGATCTCCACTTTCAACGCCTATCGCCAGACCCTGACTTTTGTCGAGGACTATCTGGCCCAGGCCGAACGGCGGTGAGGCCGGGTTTTGACCGTCGGTTCGTCCGCCAAAGCCGTCAACTGCCGACGCTGCCGGTATTATTACATTACCTGGGAGGCGTCCACCCCCCACGGTTGCCGGCTGATGGGTTTCAAGTCCCGGAACCTTCCTTCGACGGTGGTGCGGCGCAGTTCGGGCCAGGATTGTCAGGCCTTCGCCCTCAAAACGGGGGGCGGCTCCGCATCCGCCAGATAGATCCCTAAAGGCCCCGGAGGCGGTATGGCCAATTCCAAGAAAACCTGTCTGGCCGCGGACATAGGCGGCACCAACATCTATATGGGCTTGGTGGACGAGGGCGGCCGGATCCTGGCCCGTCAGGGTTTTTCCACTGATTCGAGCCGGGGGCCGGACCTGGTCATGGCCGACATCATCCGGCATTTGAAGGACTTGGCCGCCGAGGCCCCCCGGGGCCGACGGCCGGGGGGCTTGGCCATCGGCGTCCCGGGCTGGATCGACCAGGCCGAGGGGCTCTTGCTGAAGGCGCCCAATATGCCCGGCTGGATCGATGTGCCGGTGGCGGAAATAATGGGCCGGGCCTTGGGCATCCCGGTTTTTCTGGAAAATGACTGTAATTTATATACTTTGGGGGAATGGCACAGCGGAGCCGGGCGGGGCCTTAAGCATCTTTTGACCCTGACTTTAGGCACCGGAGTGGGCGGCGGCCTCATAATCGATGAAAAGCTGTGGTATGGCGCTTTCGCCAGCGCGGTGGAAATTGGTCACCTGCGGGTGGAACCCCGGGGCGCGCCCTGCGGCTGCGGGGGCCGGGGCTGCCTGGAGACCATCGCCTCGGCCACGGGCATGGCCCGCCTGGGACGGGAATGGCTGAAGAAGAAAAAAGAGACTCTCTACCGCGGGTCGCCGGACAACTTGACGCCCAAGGTGATGTTCGATCTGGCCCGGCGGGGCGACCCCATGTCCCTGGCCGTGTTCCGGCGGGCCGGGGAGGCTCTGGGCCTGGTTCTGGCCGGGGTTTTCAATCTTTTGGGCCTGGAGGGCGTCATAATCGGAGGCGGCGCGGCCGGGGCCTTTGAATTCATCCGGCCCCGGCTGTGGGAAGTGATGGCTAAAAGCATCGTCGTGGCCGATCCGGCCCGGCTGAAACTGGTCCGGGGGGAACTGGGCGAAGATGCCCCCCTGGCCGGAGCCCCGGCTTTGATCCGGGCTCTTACTAGTTGATACCAAGCGAGGGTTACCATGGTTCACCCCCTGGCGGGGCTTAAGGCCCCGGTGGAACAGCACGTCAATCTGCCTCGTCTCCTGGCTGATTACTACACCGCCGAAGCCGCGGCTCCCGTGGCCTTCGGCACTTCCGGCCACCGGGGCTCGGCTTCGGCCGGTTCCTTCAACGAGGCTCATGTGGCCGCGGTTTCGGCCGCGGTGGCGGAATACCGCCGGGGCCGCGCTCATAAAGGCCCCTTGTTTTTGGGCTTCGACACTCACGCCCTGAGCGAGGCCGCCTTCCGCACCGCCCTGGAAGTGCTGGCCGCCCACGAGGTGCCCACCCATATTCACGAGGGCGACGAATACACGCCCACCCCGGTCGTCTCCTTTCTCATCATCGACCACAACCGCCGCCGGCCGGAGACCCTGGCCGACGGGCTCATTCTGACCCCCAGCCATAACCCCCCCACGGATGGCGGCATCAAATACAATCCGCCCCACGGCGGACCGGCTGACGTGGACGTCACCGGCTGGATCGAGAAGCGGGCCAATGAACTCCTCAAGGACCCCGGGGCCATCCCGCGCCGGCCCTACGCCCGAGCCCGGGCCGCGGCCCGGGCGGAGGATTTTCTCCGGCCCTTTGTCCGAGCCCTGGGCGGAGTGGTGGATCTGGCGGCCGTCAAAAGCGCCGGCCTTAAACTGGCCGCCGACCCCTTGGGCGGTTCGGGGGTCCACTTCTGGGGACCCATCGCCGAAGAGTGGGGCCTGGATATTGAAGTGGTCAACCCCGGGGTGGACGCCTCCTTCTCCTTCATGCCCCTGGACAGCGACGGGGTCATCCGCATGGATTGCTCCTCGCCCCACGCCATGGCCGGCCTTCTGGACTGCGGCGGCCGTTTTGACCTGGCCTTTGGCAATGATCCTGATTTCGACCGCCACGGCATAGTCTCCGGCGGGGAATTGATGAACCCCAACCATTATCTGGCTGTGGCCATTGATTACCTCCTGGCCCATCGCCCGGACTGGCCGGCCGGAGCCCGGGTGGGCAAGACCATGGTCTCCTCGACCATTCTGGACCGGGTCGTGGCCGCCGGAGGACGGGAACTTTACGAAACGCCCGTGGGCTTCAAGTGGTTCGTCGAGGGTCTCGCCGCCGGGACTTTGCTCTTTGGCGGCGAGGAGAGCGCCGGGGCCAGCCTGCTCCAGAGGGACGGCCGCACCTGGACCACTGACAAGGACGGCTTCGCCCTGGCCCTCCTGGCCGCTGAAATCATAGCCCGAACCGGCCGCGCCCCCCACGAGATATACAAGACCCTGACGGAGCGCCACGGGGTCAGTTGTTACGGCCGTCTGGATACGGCCGTAACTGATCGGGACAAGGCCGCCCTTAAGACCGTGGAGCCCGGGCGTTTCCAAGGGGCCGCCCTGGCCGGCCTGACCGTGGCCGCGGCGACCACCACCGCGCCCGGCAACGGCGCCGCCTTGGGCGGGTTGAAAATCACCTTGGCCGACGGTTCCTGGTTCGCCCTCCGGCCCAGCGGCACCGAGCCCAAGCTGAAACTCTATGCGGAGAGCTTTTCCGGGCCGGAAGTCTGGGATGAAATAGTCCGGCAAGCTCCAGGTCTGGTTTTCGGAGGCTGAAATGTTCAAATTATCCGCCGTGGTCTGCGCCACGGACCTTTCCGAAAGCTCCAACAAGGCTCTGCCCCTGGCCGCCAAGATGGCCGCCCGCCACGGCGCCCGCCTGGTGGTCGCCCATATAATCGACCTTCCAGCCGTAACGCCCTACGGGGAAACCATGGTGGATCCCCAGGAGTTGAGAAACCGGGTGGAGCAGTCGGCCCGGGCTCAGGTCATGGATATACTGACCCGCTGCGAGGCCGTGGAATGGGACCTCCACATAGCCATCGGCTATCCGGCCAAGGAGATACTCCAGATAGTGATAGACAGTCAGGCCGACCTGGTGGTGGCCGCCACCCATACCCGCAGCGGCCTGGAGCGTCTGCTTCTGGGTTCCGTCAGCCGCAAGCTCATGCATACCCTGAGCGTGCCCTTCCTAATCGTGCCCGGGGATATGCCCCTGGAACAACTGGAGCGCAACATTGATTCAGTGCTGATAGCCTGTGATTTCTCCCCGGATTCGGCCGGCGCGGTGCGCTGGGGCCTGGATTTCGCCCAGGCCTTCGGAGCCCGGCTGACCCTGGCCACGGTCATTGAACCCAGCCAGTTGGCCCAGCTTTTGAAACTCGATCCTCAGAAGGAACACGGCCTGGCCGCCAATCTTCAGGATGAGCTGCATGGCAAGCTTCGTCAAGTCATGGCCGAATCCAATCAGGGACAGCCCTTTGAAAGCGTCGTCCTGGCCGGCCATCCCCACGATGAGATCAACAAATACGCCATTCTCAATCATATCGACCTCATCGTCATGGGAGTCCGCGGCCGAGGCTTCATTGAGAATATCCTGGTCGGTTCCACCACCGACCGCCTCATCCGCCTGGGCCAGTTTCCGGTCATGGCCGTGCGGCCCGATCTGCCGGACCAGGCTTAGGTGAGTCCATGCCGGCCCTGACCTTGATGGTGGTGGGCACAGCCTCTTCGGTTGGCAAGAGCCTCCTGGTGACCGCCCTCTGCCGTATATTCCGGCGGCGAGGCTGGTCCGTGGCCCCGTTCAAAGCCCAGAACATGTCCCTCAACTCCTTCGTCACCCCCGAGGGTGGAGAGATAGGCCGGGCTCAGGCGGCCCAGGCCGAGGCTGCGGGTTTACCTCCCTCGGTGCTGATGAATCCCATCCTTCTGAAACCCACCACCAACCGCAAAAGCCAGGTCATCATCCGTGGCCGGGTGGAGGCTGATCTGGCTGCGCCCGATTACTACGCCGTGAAGGGTCGCTGGCGTCCGGTGGTGCTGGAGTCCTTCCGAGACCTGGCCGAGCGGCACCAGGCGGTCATAATCGAAGGGGCGGGCAGTCCGGCCGAGATCAACCTTCTGGAGGGCGATTTCGTCAACCTGGGCCTGGCGGCCGAGGTCGGAGCTCCGGCCTTATTGGTGGGCGACATCGACCGGGGCGGGGTCTTTGCGGCCATCTATGGCACGGTCCAGCTTCTGCCTCCCCGGGAACGGGCTAAAGTCAAGGGGCTGGTGATCAACAAATTTCGGGGGGATCTGGCCATCCTGGAGCCGGGCCTTAAGCGGCTGGAGGAACTTTTGGGTCTCCCGATCCTGGGGGTCATACCCTATGAAAGATTCGCCTTGGACGAGGAGGACAGCCTGACCGACCGCCTGGAGCGGCGTGTCTTCGGT